>Ga0137443_1000173_pt1 | contig 9860 bp, 11 predicted proteins | sample EasRivERMGT300_2_FD_102324 | JGI IMG/M metagenome (GOLD analysis project Ga0137443, IMG submission 102324) | Soil microbial communities from meander-bound floodplain in the East River, Colorado, USA - East River MetaG ERMGT300_2 | ecosystem: Environmental > Terrestrial > Soil > Floodplain ... | reverse complement strand
TGTACTGTTTGTGAATAAAGTTTTTGTAGTGTTTATGTAGTTTTTTGATGTATTTATTACGTTTGTAGTACAGTTCAGTTAGTTCTTTGGCGTGAACCTTAGTAAGCTCCATACCCATACCTTTAGCGTAATCCGGTAGCATCGCGTAGCCACCACCACCTTGAAGCGCAAAGTTAGGGATTTTGGCAAACTGCGCTGCTGCGGTAGCTTGACTATCCTTAGCTTTGTACCGCTTGACCATTTCTTCATATGAGATGCCAAGGATGTCAGCTCCTAACTCGCGATGCAGATTACGACCCGCTAGCAACGAATCGCGCATAGGCGAGTCGCCAAAGTGCCAATACTCGAGTTGCGCATGGCCGCGCATCTCTGCGCTGTTGCCATCAATCGAGCAAAACACGTAGCCATCGCGAGGCACGATGCACTCACGTTGTCCAGGTAGCTCGTGCTCTTCTCCATGTTCTTTGACGACCATGGCGGAGCGGCGGAAGTTCTGAAAGTTGTCGCCAACTAGCGGTGCGTCGCTGCTACGCGAGCTCGTGCGCCCCGAGGCTATAGGTACGACGTACGATGTCTGCAGAGGCATAAAAGCGCCTTTCAGCATGCGCTGCGCTTTCTTCAGTAAGGTGTTGGCGCTGGTGTACGTCGCGAGCGCTTGGAGCGAAGGGTCTTTCGACATGCGGCACGCTTCGGCATCGACCGAAATCATGCCCGACTTGGACAGCCTAACACCCATCATGTTGAACGGGCGGGGCTTGCGCGCCAGCGACATCATATCAACATACATTTGCGTGCTAAAGCCGCTTTTACACCAACGCTCCATTAGCTGCGTTCTGGGTATATCGCGAGTTAGCAGCTTAGCTAGCTTGCGTTCAGCTTTAGTAAACTCACTATCGCTTAGCTGGTAATCAAACTGAACGCGATCGCGCGCTGTAGACTGCTGCTTGTTCTTGTAGGCTTTGTGCTCCGCAATAGTTTCGTCTAGCGATGCCTGCACTTCGGGTGGCAAGCACTCTCGCAGCTGTCTACGCGCTAGCGCTAGTTTTTTCGTCCACTTGCCTGGGTGCGATTCAACTATCAGTCCGGCCTCGGCACATACCCCGAAACACCTGTCAATCTCTCGCTGCGTCTCTGCGATTAGCAGCTGGCACGCTTTCTCGTCAGTCCTAATGCCGCGGCACGTCATGAGGAACAGGACGAACGCGTGATAGGCTTGCTGCCAGTTGTCGCGCAGCAGCTCGCTCTGGGCCGGCTGGTTGAGCTGCCAGTCCGCGATGTCGTAGGTCGTGCGGCTGTCGTCACACGCGTACTGCACAGCGTCCTCAGGCCACTGCGACAAGTCCACGACGTCCATCAACTCGCTGTACCGCAGGCGCCAGGTGTCACCCGACTTGTCTAGCTGGCGCCCCAGCGTGCGAGCGCTGATAGCGGCTAGGCTGTAGGTGTACTTGCGCATACCCGGCCTCCCTCCCAAACACCCATTAGCTATGTCGAGTAGCCGTTGGTTACTCTGGACACAACCGATACGATGCTCGCGATATGCAACGAACAGCAGTTCAGCCAGTTTAGGCCATTGCGCCATAACAACAGCGGCGTCATAAGCCATGTTAGCGCCTACGAGCTTGACACTTCGGTCAGACAACCAAGTTGCCCAAAGCTCGTAGGCGCCCCCACCCACGTGCTCCAAGTTGTCACTGTCTGCATCGCTCCATGACGTGCAGACCATTGAGGGCGCAGCTCTGCCTACTTCGATAAGGCATGTCTCTGTGTCAGCTGCGATTAGCATGTTAGGCATGCTAACCTTTTGGCTGTCGTAATGCGGCTCATAAGCCTTGCATCTTTCGCAGCAACTTTTGCACATCAGAGAACGTGCGACCTGGCGTGTCGTTCCATTTCTCGACAGTCCAACCTAGCGGCACATACTTAGTAATAGCAGCGCGAGCTGTTGGAACAAGCCACTCACCGTTTGCGAGCCGCTTATCGTCAAACAAGCGGAACACAGCCCCCATCAAGCAATAACACGCAGCTTCAGCGTCATGGACACCTACGCAGCTACCGTCAGCATCCAAAGCAAAAGCACCGTCTGTCCAGCGCTCTGCTTTGCCGTCAAAGAACTGTTGTAACTGCGCCCCAATCTCTGCCTCTGTTAGCTCTACCATGTCTAGCGCCTCCTATTGCGCTTGAATCAGCTCACACGACCGCAGTTCATATACTGCATGCACGCCGCAGCGGTGCGAGCTGATTCAAACCAAAGAAGCGCCCCAACACCCGCGCGTCGTCACAGGTGTTGGGGCTGGTGCGTCAGTCTTCGGCGTCTTCGGTGGGGCTGTACGGCTGCCAGTCTTGCGCCGTACGTGACTTGCCTTTCTTCTCGAAGCGCTCGTAACTGACCTGAACTGTAGTGCCTTTCTCGATAAGCGTGTTCTTCAGCGCCTTATCGAGAATATTTTCATGCTTCGGCTTGAGCTTTGCGCGGCGCTTGTCGCTAGGTTTCTTGCCGCGGGCTGCGATGACGGTATTGAACAACTCAGTCCAGAAGTATGTCTCTGCAAACTCTTGATTGGGGTTCAGCATTTGCGAGATTTCGCTACCAACCTCGACATTGGTATCGGTCTCTAGGACTTTCCATACCAAAACTAGCTTCTCGCCTTTATCGTTCTCTTTGCTTTCCAGAAACTCAAGCTTGTAAAAGCAAGAGTCCATGTTTTTCGGGATGTTCAGGTAAATGTATTGCTTGGCGTCTACGCGGTCTGATGGCTTGCGGTATTTCACTTGATTAGTGCCTTTGCTATTCGCTTGGTTTTCCAAGCGTCGTTACTCGGTATTTTGCTATTATGCTCAATCCAGTCAGCTATTAGTAGCTTACGCCGCATGTGACCATCCATGCGTGCTGCTTGCTTCTCTCGCAATCGAGCTATTTGGATGTTAGCTGCGTTCTCTGCGCATGCAAGCCAAAAGTGCGCTGTAACTTCAGTTTCTTTTTGGCCAAAACGATGTGTACGAGCGATAGCTTGCTCCAGCCATGCTCCGGTAGCTGGCGGCGCTACAAACAAGTTTTGATGAAACGTGTGCTGCAGGTTCAAGTCCTCGGAGCACACCTTGATGCTTGCCGCGCACGGCGTGCCGCGCTTGTGGTCCGTGATGTAACCGCGGTCGCCACCCACGTCGCGCGCATGAGCGCCATAGTAGGGTGCGTGGCGCGCGAGCTCGCGCCCGAAAGCCCTAAACTGCGTCCAGACAATCCCGTGCTTGTGCGCTCGCATCCACTCGCGAGCCGCGTCTAGCCGCTCGGTCCCGAGCCACACAGCCTTGCGCGTCAGCTTGTGATCGTAGCGCTGGTCTCGCCATTCCCCCCACGGCCATGGCACTTCGTCGCTATCTTCGAGCTCTGCAATGACTTGAGCCTCTGTGTCGCAGTCGTTCCGTTCGTCAGCGATGTACTCGCGGCAGTAGCTTGCCCAGTTGCGCATTGCGTCGAGCCAATCGCTCGGAGGTGTTGGGTCGAGAACGTAGTAGAACCCTAGCGCCAAAGTCTGAGCCGTCAGCCACGTGCGACCGCCGTCTGTGTCTAGGCTCGCATCCCCGCCCGGCTCGCGGCCAGCTCGGATGTTGGCGAAAGCTTCGAGCACGCGTTCGTTCTTGAGGGTCACGAGCTCGGTCTCGCAGACCAGCGCAGACGATATGAGGTCCTTGCCGTTGGAGATACAGACGGCCGGCGTCTCGCGGTAGCGGCGCCCAACACCTTCTAGCGTGAGCTCGCCATCGTTGCAGAACCGGCGCAGCGCGCCAGGCTTTGCCTTGACTGGAGTCTCTAGTGCTAGACGCCAAAAACGCTGCGTCTGCCGACTGCGCGGCAAAGGTCCATCATCGCGCAAAGCCCAGTAGCACAGCCTCGCGCTGTCATCCACAACACGGCTAGCAATAAGCGAACCGCTAAGAACAATAATAACGCAGTCAGGATGCTTGCGAAGATAGCGCTCGATGCGTTTGGTACGAGATGAGTTGTGACGCCCCGCATGGTGTGCCTCATCCAAGATGATGAGCTGTGTTTGAGTCTTTTCAAGATAGTTCGCATATTCTTTCCTTTGCAGTAGTTCGTAGCTACACCATTGGATATCACTGCGAATGTTCCAGTGTTCTGCTGCTTCTTTGTAGGCAGCTAGCACCTTGCCGGACTTGATAGACTTGCTAGGCGTTAGCAATAGGGGGTTGCGCAAATGGCTGAGTAGTGTTGGGGCGAGTAGCGAAATCAGCGTCTTGCCGCCGCTGACCTTGATGCCTCCTACGATGCCGCCGTACCACTCAATCTCTGACAGCGCGACGGCTTGGTCGGTCCATAGCTCTTGCTGCCCGTGAGGCTTGCGCAGGCGCGCTGTCATCTCGCGCGCCGCCCGACGCGCCTGCCGCTTGGTCCAGGCGCGTCGGGGCAGCGCTTCGATTCTCAGGAACTCCGCGTCAGCTGGCACGCCCGCTTTGAGCGCTATGAGCTCACGATTCGTACCAGCTTTGACGGCGGAGTCTGGGTTCATATCAAGCTCGGGCAGTTCTTAGTCTTGTGGTCGCCGCCGCAGATAGCGCACTCACCCCTTGAGGATGTCGAGAGCTTTCTGAAGCAACTTGGCGACTTCCTTGTTGCTTGTGTTCTCGGCAGGCTTGCGGGCATCGTTGCGCTTGCCAGCCTTCTCGACTTTGGGTGGAGCATCGTCTTCGTCATCGTCTTCGTCATCATCGTCTTCGTCATCATCGTCTTCGTCATCGTCATCAGTCTCGGGCGCGTTGACTTTGCCGCCCTTGGTGACTTTGCCGGTCTTTTTGGCAGTTGCAGGCTCGTCTTCGTCATCGTCTTCGTCATCGTCTTCGTCATCGTCGACTTGCTTGCGGCCGGTGTTCTTGGCGTTTTTCGGAGCAGTGTTCTTAGCCATCATAGTACCTATAGGTGTGTTGCAGAACGTTTCGATGAACTCGCGAGCGTGGGCCTCGGTATGCAGCACTCGCCGAACACCTACGACCCACCCCTTGCGGTCGGAAAAGAAATAGATTCCTGACTGACGGTGCACGGTTGTGTTGCCGTGCACCGTCCAGTCATGGGGCTTCACTCGCCCTTTTTGCTGCGCTTGCCGCCCTTGCCTTTGCGGCGGGATTTCTCGGCAACTTCCTCGGCCACAACACCCTTGACGCGGCGCATGCGGTTAGCCGCGAGCACAGCCTTAGCGGCTTCGCGCTCTTCGTAGGATTCCGCTTTGCGGGTCACGCGAAGCGCTTTGGCTTTGTCAATAAGGTCGCTGAGCTCAACAAATGACATTTCACTGATATCCATGACTTTTCTCTCTTAGGTTATGGCGAGTGGCTAAGCACATATGCTGCCATCAGGCCTGTTAGGAGTAACACTAGTAACGTTGTTCGCATGTGTCAAGCAGGCTCACTCGTCTTCATCATCGTCATCGCTAGCGTGTGAGTCTTTGAATCTCTCGATCTAGATACCATCTAGCCTTATTCAAGTCTTCTAGCTCTTTAGTCGGGTCTTTGCGCCCTGCGCGCGCTACGTACTTTATGACACAGCTGCGATTGTAGTTGAGTTTCCAATCTTCGATTACGTCAATGACTTCGAGTTTGCCAAAGGTGTAATGCGCAGGATGGTTGACAGGGTCAGCTTCGTCGCTACCGCTGCGCACCTTGTCGATTACGCCGCTGCCTGGCGACCACACCCAAGTACGCTCACTGGCTCCGCGATAGTAATACTGCAACCAGCGGTTGCGCGTATCGTTCTGTAACTGGTCCCAAGTGCGCTTATCGTTGCTCTTAGCTACGTTTCGATTCCAAGCTTCAGCTGCGTTGCAAATATCATTGTACGTAAGAGGACGAGCCATTGGCTCCAGCCCCAACACCTGTTCCACTGTCGCACTCTCGGGCTTGATGTCATCTGTCATCTGTTGCTTTTGCTCCTACGCACAAGCTCTTCACGAACTTCCTTGTGCCACTCGGACAGCTGGTGTTCGAGCTCGGTCAGGTACTCACCGCCAGCGAGGCGCATGTAGTCTTCACGGGCGGTTCGAATGCGTGCTAGCGCGTCGGCCGCTGTTTGGTTAGGCCGACCGCGCCAGCCCGTTGCATTCCGAGTCACTCAACCCCCTTCGCGATACGGGTTTCCTTGACGTTGGCGCTCTTGCGCCTTGCGTTCTTGTGCTGCGCGTTCTTGGTCATCGCGCGTCTTGTTGGCGCGCTCGGTTGCTTCTCGCTCTCGGTCTTCTTTATCGCCCATCCTCAGTCTCCATGTCTTCATCGCGTGCCATCTTGTAGTTACTGTACAGTAGCGCAACTTCGTAAGCTAGCGTTACTACGGTATTGGGTGCAAAGCGGTCAAGCGCTGCAACTATCAAGTCGCTAACGTGATGTCTGTGGTCTCTCATGTTGCTAACTCAAAGCAACCGCCTAGCCGTCGCTGAAGCTAGGCGGTTGCTGGTTGGGAAGTTTGTTCAGCCCGCTTGCCAGACCCAGCAGCCGGCGCCCTTCACAGGCTCATCCCAGACGAAGGTGATGGTCCGCGTGGTCCACTCATCTTTGCCGCCAACCGTCTTCAACACTCGGAAGGTCTCTGTCTTCGTGCTCTTGCCGTGGATTCGCATGAGAAGAACCTAACTTGCAGCAGCGACGCTGTCAATCACTTTGGCGGCATCGACAGCAATCTTTTTCTGAGGCTACGTTCGCAAAGGTGCGCAACGTTGCAACCGTTCGGCGGGTACTTGCCGCAGCTAGCCATGTTCTTGGGCACATCCTGCCAATGCAGGTCGGTGTTGGCGAGGTTCTGGGCCAAGCGCTCTGCGAACAGGTCTACATGCTCCACGTATGCGTCCCATGCTTCGGCGCGCGACCATACGCACTCGAGCACGCGGGCCTCCTGTCCATCGAACTGGCCCACGCACCAATGCTGCGTAACGGTCTTGCGGGATGGGTCGCGGTAGAACGCATCGCATGCGTACACGATGCGCTGTGTGTCGCGCTTCGGGTCTACGGCAAGCTGGTACTTGAGAGCGCTCGTGAACTTCAGGTCGCCTACGGTGTTGTGGTCGTTCGTCTCGAAATCGATTTTGCCGAACCACCCCGGCAGCTGCAGCACGCGTTCAACGTTATGTGGCTCGATGCAGCCGGGCTGATAAGGCATGACCGAGATGAGCTTGCGCGCTGCGAGCTCGTGCGGCGCTGGGATGGTCCCATCGCGTAGGTATGCTTGCACAACTAGATGCAGGCGAGTTCCTTCCGCCATCTTGGGCGTTTCGGGGTCCTTGTGACCATATGCATATGAAGCCACTGCGCGCGCTTCGCACATGATGGCGAGATTGATTCTGGAAGGTGAATGCATGGAAGGCGCGTTATCGCGCATACGCGCGGTAGCGTCAATAGGGGTTGCCCGGCCTCACCTTCCGAGCGTGCCGGGCAACCGTTGGGGGCATGCGGGGAGCTCACCACCAACACCTTGGAGCTTGCGCACGGTGGGGCGGTAGCGTCAAGCTAGCCGACCTATGGCATTTCTGACCGTACTCGAAACACCTAACGCACAGACAAAAAACCTAGAGACTGGCGAGACTTACGCGAAAACGAGCAGGGTGGCTCGCGTTCGTGAAGAGCCGTTCTCAACTCTCAAACAGCTTCGAACGGTGTTGCGGAAGCTAGAGCACGAACCGACATCATGCGTCATTAGGGGCACTTTACGCGATGCTGCGGATAGGCCTGAAGGTGTTGTGCGAAGGCGCAAGACGCACTTTGCGGACAACGGCCAGTCCTGGGTTATGCTGGACATCGACAACGTGACGCTGCCTAAGCAGCTGCGCACGGTGCCCTACAGTCGCGCGCATGCCGCCTACGCGCGCACGCTGCTGCCGCCCGAGTTCGCTCAAGTAGGCTGCGTCTGGTGCGCCTCAGCTTCCGCAGGAGTCGCCCTGCGGAAGCTCAAGCTGCACCTATGGTTCCTACTCGACTTGCCCGTAACAGCCGTACAGCTCCGAAACTGGTTGCCGAAAGACCCTCATAACGCTTTCGACCGTGCAGTTTTCAAATCTGTACAGCCCCATTATACAGCCGCTCCGCTTGGAAGCAAGAGTGTGTATAGCGGCAAACGCTGCGGTTTGTTGGCTGGTGCTGACTGTGTCGTTGTGCCACTCAACAAGCTTGCAGATGGCAACGCTGTCGACGTAGGCGCAGCAATAGCGCCGCGGGGCGAGGGAGCGCCTGACCTTAGCGCGCGCGAGCTTGCGAAAATAAAAAAGGCCTGTTTAGCCGCAGCTGACGCTACGTTGCGCGACGATACAATACATGAGGGGTACCATAAGGCGTACGTCATTGGAACGAATCTAGGCCCCTGGGTGGCGAGCAAGTTCTGGGGGGATGTGGAGCTAGGGCACAAGAGTTGGAAGGCTGCAGCGGCCAACCTCGCAACGACCTGGGGGGTGTTGGTGGAAGCTCTGCCGGGCACGTCGCAGCCCCTGTCTGTCTACGTTGACCGCGTAATGCAGGGCATAGCTTGGGCTGTAGGTGAACAAAGAGATCGCCTGAACAAACGCTCATCTGTGGCGGGGGCGCAGAGGTCTCTGGCTGCTGCGGCTCGAGTGCATGCGGGGCGCGCAAATGCCGTGGAGCTCGTGGCCGCAGAGCAGGGTTGCGCGCCCGCCACAGCCGCGGCCGCGCTCGCCGAACTCTGCGATTGGGAAGCGGGGCTAAAGTTCCTTGGCAAGCATAAGGATGAAATAGCCGCTACAAGTGGCAACATCAGTCAAGTCTTTAGGCTGCATCCTGACTTCATGCAGACTTTCCGTTTCAATCTGCGCTCGCAGAAAATGGAGCTTGCGAAAAGTAACGCGCTAAAGGCTGTTGAGGGACCTATAGAGCCTGACGCACTCAAAGGTGTGTTAGTTGATTGGTTGGTGCAGCTGGGTTGTACTAACGTATCATTCAAGCAAGCGTACGAAGCATTCAAAGTAATCAAGCCGAGTATTGACCACTACGATCCTTTCTTGGAGTTGCTAGCTCCTGAGTTGGCGTTGTCGCGTAAGCAAGCCAAAGCCGAGTTGTTGTCACGTAATCATGCTGCACTCAATACATGGTTAGTGGATTACTACGGAGCTGATAACAACAAGTTCGTTAGGGCTGTGAGTGAGCGCACGCTGCTTAGCTTGATTGCGCGTGCAGTGCAGCCTGGGTGCAAGGCAGAAAACATGCTGGTGTTGGTGGGCAAGGGCGGGCTGGGCAAGAGCACGGCTATCGAGACGCTAGCGAACGTTGTGCACGAGGGCTACGCGGAGGTCGCTGGGGTGTTCGACCGAGACGCTGCGATGGTTATGCGTACTTCACTTATTTCGGAAATGAGCGAGATGCATGCTCTGCGCAAGAACAGCTCGGAAGCGACTAAAGCTATGCTATCGCGCGCAGTGGATAAGTACCGCGCTCCGTACGCGGAGGAGATTGCCACACACCCGCGGCGTAGCATCATTATCGGGACTACGAACGCTGAGGACTTTCTTGTGGAGCAAGACCGCAGGTTTTGGCCTGTACTCGTGACGCGCTCGCACAGGATGTTGCCCGCGCAAGCGCTAGAGTTGCTGCGGCTTGCTGCGCTGGCGTACAGGGCTGCCAAGCGCCCGCAATGGTGGTTGCCCGAGGACATGCACGCGGAGCAGCAAGCTGCGACTTCGGAGTTTGTGGAGCGTGATGAGGTGTTGGAGCGTGATGTGCAAACGTTCGTGACAGACAAGGATTCGATCACGATGCATGAGGTGGCACACAAGCTTTTCCCTGAAAACCCGACGAATCGCCGCACACAGTACTGCATCGGGCGCGTTTTGAGGCAGCTAGGTTGGGAAAAGCACGTA
>Ga0137443_1000170_pt1 | contig 9936 bp, 10 predicted proteins | sample EasRivERMGT300_2_FD_102324 | JGI IMG/M metagenome (GOLD analysis project Ga0137443, IMG submission 102324) | Soil microbial communities from meander-bound floodplain in the East River, Colorado, USA - East River MetaG ERMGT300_2 | ecosystem: Environmental > Terrestrial > Soil > Floodplain ... | reverse complement strand
GTAGAACTCGTCGTAGAGCGCCTGGCCGCCGCCCTCCTGCAGCCAGCCGAGGAAGTCGAAGTGGTCCATGCCGAACGGGCCGGCGGGCGTCGCCGAGAACAGCGTCGCCGCCTTGTTCTTGCCCACCCAGTAGTAGGCCACGCCGTGGCCGCCGTCGAGCACCTTCTTGTGCGTGGCGTCGAGGATCTCGAACGCCGGCACGATCTGCCCGGCCGCCATCGCCTCGATCTTCACCTGGCCGCTGGTCAGCTTGTCGACGCGGTCGGCGAACATCCTGAAGTTGTCCTGCAGCGTCAGGCTGGCCGGCCAGGTGGACTGCATCTTGAGGTTCTTGACCTGCGCCTGCACAGGGAACGCGAGAGCGGCAGCCGCCGCGAGCGCGGTAAGCGAGAATGCCTTATTCATGGGTCCTCCTCCCAGAGGGAAACTGAGCGCAAGATGGTAGGAGCGCCGCATAGGAGGTGTCAATGAAGATCGCCAGGCTCGAGACGCTGCGGCTGGGGGAGTTCCCGAACCTTCTCTGGCTGCGGGTGCACCCCGACCAGGGGCCGGTCGGCCTGGGCGAGACCAGCTACGCCGCCCACAGCGTGGAGACGTACCTGCACGAGTACGTGGCGCCGCGCGTCCTCGGCCGCGACCCCCTGGAGATCGAGCGCCTGGTGCGCGGCCTCACCGGCTACCTCGGCTGGCGCGGCTCGGGCGTGGAAACGCGGGCGGCCTCGGCCTTCGACATCGCGCTGTGGGACCTCTACGGCAAGGTCTGCAACCAGCCGCTCTACCAGGTGCTGGGCGGCGCCAGCCGCGAATCGATCCGCACCTACAACACCTGCGCCGGCTACCGCTACATCCGCGCCGCCGGCGGGCAGAACACGAGGAACTGGGGTCTCGACGGAAAAAGCGAGGGGCCGTACGAGGACCTCGACGCGTTCCTCAACCGCGCCGACGAGCTCGCGCATTCGCTGCTCGAGCAGGGCATCACCGGCATGAAGATCTGGCCGTTCGACCCGTACGCGGAGGCGTCTGACGGCCTTCACATCTCTTCTGAAAATCTTGAAAAATCCCTTGAACCCTTCCGGCGCATCCGCAGCGCCGTCGGCAACCGCATGGACATCATGGTCGAGTTCCATTCGCTGTGGCGCCTGCCCGCCGCGCAGCGCATCGCGCGGGCGCTGGCCGAGTTCGACACCTACTGGCACGAGGACCCGATCCGCATGGACAGCCTGGCGCTGCTCAAGCAGTACGCGCCGCATTCGAAGGCGCCGATCTGCGCCTCCGAGATCCTCGCCGGGCGCTGGAGCTTCAAGGACCTGCTCGAGACCGGCGTCGCCGGCATCGTCATGTTCGACCTGGCCTGGTGCGGCGGCATCTCGGAGGCGCGGCGCATCGCCGCGCTCGCCGACGCATGGCAGCTTCCGGTCGCGCCGCACGACTGCACCGGCCCGGTGGTGTTCGCCGCTTCGGTCCACTTCTCGATCTGGGCGCCGAACGCCCTGGTGCAGGAATCGGTGCGCGCCTTCTACACCGGCTGGTACAAGGAACTGGTCACCAACGTGCCGCAGCCGGTGCGCGGCTTTCTTGCCAAGCCGCCGGGTCCGGGCCTCGGTTGCGAGCTGCTACCCGAGGTGTGGAAGCGGAAGGACGCCGTGGTGCGCGTCAGTCAAGCCTGACGGCGATGCCCTCGAGCGCCTTCGACGGCGCGGGGTAGCGTAGCCAGACGAAGTAGTCGAGCGGCATCGGCGCATCGTGCGGGTCGCCTCCTATGAAGTTCTCCGATGCGCGCCGGTCGTGGTGCGCGTACTTGACGGCATAGACCTCGTAGGTATCTTTCATGAGAAGAGATCTTTTCTCAAATCCAAGAGAGGTTTCTCCCATCCGCGTTCCCGCGGCTCGCGGTACACGGAGCAGCCCGGGAACCAGGGCGAGCCGCCCTCGCGCATCCAGCGCCATTCTGCCGGGTAGGGCACCAGCACGCGCGCGCCGCGGCCGATGCCGGCGAGCAGGTGCACGTTGGTGTTGCTCACGCAGACATACTCCTCCGCCACGCTCAGCATGGCGAGGATCTCAGGCAGGTCGTCGTTCAGCGCCGACAGGTCGTGCAGCGCCGCTCCGGCCGCGGCGGCGAGCGCCTCGGCCTCGCCGGCGCGCGCCTGCCGCTGGACCGAGAACAGCGTGCCGCGCCAGCCGCGCAGCGCGGCGCCGAGCGCGGCCGGCGGTATTTCCTTCGACTGCAGCCCGCGCTCCCTGCCGAACTCCTGCGTCATCAGGACATCGGTGCCGGCGCGCCAGGTCAGCGCGAGGTAAGGCGCCGGGCCGAGCTCCGCCAGGCGGCGCCGGCAGCGCGCGGCGCGCGCCGCGTCGCGCTCGAGCGCGAAAGCCGGCGGCACCGCCGCGGTTTCGAGCAGCGCCGGCAGGTCGCCGCCCCAGATCGCGTGGTCGAAGCGCGCCGCCGGCGCGTCCTCCTCGGCGAGTACCTCGCAACCGCCCGCGCTGCCGAGCACGGCGGCGAGCCTGCGCGGCACGGCAAGGCTCACTTCGGCGCCGCGCCGTCGCAGCTCGTCCACGAACCGCAGGAAGAAAAGCGCGTCGCCCAGACCCTGCTCGCCGCGCACCAGCACGCGCATTGCGTTCAGGCGCGGCAGCAGCGGCGCGGGCGCGCGCGCCGAGCGCTCCGGCAGGAGGTGCGGCCGCCACAGGTACTCGCGCCAGCCTTCGTGCCATTCTCCGAGCGAGAGGAGCAGCTTGCCGAGCGTGTAGCGCGCCGCGTACCAGTCGGCATGGCGCCCGATCACCTGCCGCAGCCATGCGACGGCACCCGGCGCCCCTTCGAGCTCCTCCAGTGTCTCCGCCACCAGCGGAGAAAATTCGTCGCTCGCTTCGAGGCCGCCGGGCGCCGCCCGCAGCACTGCCATCGCGCGCTCGGCGCGGCCGTGCTTGCGGTACATCGCGCAAAGGCTGGCGCGCACGCCGGGGAACTCGGCGTCGATCGCGTACGCGCGCTCGAACGCGCGCAGCGCCTCGTCGAGCCGGCCGAGCTTGTGCAGCGCCTTGCCGAGGTTGAAGTGGCCCTCGGAGTACGCCGGCCTTGCCTTCAGCGCGCGCCGGAACGCCTGCTCGGCCTCGGCGAAGCCGCCCAGCTCGCCGTGCACCACGCCGAGCGTGTTCAGGTAGACGGGGTTGCGCCGGTCGAGCTCGAGCGCACGCTTCGCGTGCTCGGCGGCCACATCGGGGAACCCGGCGCGCAGCGCGACCACCGCGAGCGCGTTCCACGCCATGTGCGCCCGCGGGTACCGGTCCACGATCTGCTGGAACAGCTGCTCCGCCGCCCGGAAGTCGCCGGCCTCGAGCGCCGCCGCGCCCGCCGCGAAGACCGCCTCGGGGCCGCTGGCCACCGCCGCTAGGTCAGCCGCACGCGCGCGAACTTGCGCTTGCCGACCTGGATCACCACGTTCGTCCCCGCCTTCAGCCTGAGGCCCCGGTCGGCAACCCTCTCGCCGTCGATCTTCACGCCGCCCTGCTCGATCGTGCGCTGCGCTTCAGTGGCGCTCGGCGCCAGGTTCGCCTGCTTCAGGACCTGCGTTATCAGCAGGCCATCGGCGCCCCCTTGCAGGGTCACCTCCGGCATGTCCGCGGGCGCTTCGCCGTGGCGATGGCGCCGCTCGAACGCCTCTTCCGCCTCGCGCGCCGCGGCGGCGCCGTGGAAGCGCGCGACGATCTCCTTGGCGAACAGCACCTTCACGTCGCGCGGGTTGCCGCCCTTCGCCGTCTGGTCTTTCCAGCCTTCTATTTTCGATTGGGATTCAAACGACAGCAGGGCGATGTAGCGCCACATCAATTCGTCGGAGATCGACATCAGCTTGCCGAAGATCTCCTGCGGCGGCTCGGCGATGCCGACGTAGTTGCCGAGCGACTTGGACATCTTGTCGCGGCCGTCGAGCCCCTCGAGCAGCGGCATGGTCAGGATGCACTGCGGCTCCTGGCCGAAGTCCTTCTGCAGCTCGCGGCCGACCAGCAGGTTGAACTTCTGGTCGGTGCCGCCGAGCTCGACGTCGGCCTTCATCGCCACCGAGTCGTAGCCCTGCATCAGCGGATAGAGCAGCTCGTGCACCGCGATCGGCTGATTGCTTTTCATTCTTTTCGAAAAATCGTCCCGTTCGAGCAGGCGCGCCACGGTATAGCGCGCGGCAAGCTTGACCACGCCCTCGGCGCCGAGCTTGTTCGACCATTCGGAGTTGAACAGGATCTGCGTCTTCTCGGGATCGAGGATCTTGAATACCTGCTCGCGGTAGGTGCTTGCGTTTTTTTCGATTTCCTCGCGCGTCAGCGGCGGGCGGGTCTGGTTCTTGCCGGTGGGGTCGCCGATCATCCCGGTGAAGTCGCCGATCAGGAACTGCACCTGGTGCCCGAGTTGCTGGAAGTCGCGCAGCTTGTTGATCACCACGGTGTGGCCGAGGTGCAGGTCGGGCGCGGTGGGATCCAGGCCGAGCTTGACCCGCAGCTTGCGCCCGGTGGCGAGCTTCTTCACCAGCTCTTCCTCGACGATCAGCTCGTCGCAGCCACGCCGGATGGTCTCGATCGCCTGCGCTGTCAGGGTCATTCCCGATGTTCGCCCGCGGCGTTCTATGCTAGCCTCCGCAGGCTTCTGATAATCAAGGGATTCTAGCCGGAATTGGGGGGTTCCATATGGGCCGTCGGACCGCTGCGCGTGTCGCTATCGCCGTCCTCGCCGCAACTGGCGTGGTCGCGGCGTTCGCCACCATGGCCCCGTCGCCGGTGCCTCCGCCGACCGATGCGCCGCTGGTCGAAGCGCTGGCGATCCGCACCGACGCCCTGATTCCGCCGCCGACGTCGTACCGGCGCGAAGAGCGCTTCCAGCGCGGCGACACCCTGGCGGCCTTCCTGCAGCGACTGGGCATCGCTGAGGCGGAGCTCGAGCGGCTCATGCGCGTGCGCGCGCTGCAGCAGTTGCGGCCCGGCATTCTGGTCGCCGCCGAAGTCGGCGTCGACGGTGCGCCGCTGTACATCAGCTTCCTCAGCAACTCGCGCGACGTGGTGCGCGTCGGCGGCCGCGCCGAGGGCTACCGCGCGAGCGAAGAACGCGCCGTCTTCGACACGCAGACGGCAGTCAAGACGAGCGTGATCCGCAGCTCGCTGTTCGCGGCGAGCGATGCCGCCGGCATCCCCGACAGCATCGCGATGCAGCTCGCCGACGTGTTCGGCGGCGACATCGACTTCCACCGCGACCTGCGCAAGGGCGACCGCTTCAGCGTGGTCTACGAGATGCACCACTTCTCCGGGCGCCCGGTGCGCGCCGGGCGCGTGCTGGCCGCCGAGTTCACCAACCAGGGCAAGACCTTCCGCGCGGTGCACTTCAAGGGCGGCTACTACGCCGCCGACGGCCAGAACCTGCGCAAGGCCTTCCTGCGCGCACCGCTCGAGTTCTCGCGCGTCAGCTCGGGCTTCGGCACGCGCCGCCATCCGATACACAGGGACTGGCGGGCGCACAGGGGCATCGACTACGCGGCCCCGGTGGGCACGCGCGTGCGTTCGGTGGGCAACGGCTTCGTCGATTTCGCCGGGCAGAGGGACGGCTACGGCAATGTGGTGATCGTGCGCCACCACGGCCAGTACAGCACGGTCTACGCCCACCTCAGCCGCGTCGCGGTGCGGCGCGGCGCACGCGTCGAGCAGAACGACACCGTCGGCTTCGTCGGCCAGACCGGCTGGGCGACCGGCCCGCACCTGCACTACGAGTTCCGCATCGCCGGCCAGGCGCGCAACCCGCTCTCCATCGCCATGCCGGCGGCGGCGCCGGTCGCGCTAGCGGACCTGCCGGCATTCCAGGCGCACGCCGAGCCGCTCGCAGAGCAGCTCGACCTGCTCGTCGCCAGCGACCTCGCGCAGCTGGAGTGAGCGCCGCGCCGCAAGCAGTGTGAGCGAGTCACTCTACGTCGGCCTGATGTCGGGAACCAGCCTCGACGGGGTCGACGCGGTTCTGCTCGACGCGGCGGCCGCGCCGCGCGTCCTGGCGAGCCTCCACCACCCGTTCGACGAGCCGCTGCGGCGCGAGCTGCTCGCGCTCAACGCCCCCGGCGACAACGAGATCGACCGCTGCGCGCGCCTCGGCAACGAGCTGGCGCGGCGCTACGCGGCCGCGGTCGGCGAGCTGCTGCGCTCAAGCGGCAGGCAGGCTGCCGAGATCCGCGCCATCGGCTGCCACGGCCAGACGGTGCGCCACCGCCCCGACCGCGGCTACACGCTGCAGATCGGCAATGCGGCGCTGCTCGCCGAGCTCGCCGGCATCGCCGTGGTGGCCGACTTCCGCGCCCGCGACATCGCCGCCGGCGGCCAGGGCGCGCCGCTCGCGCCCGCGTTCCACGCCACGCTGTTCCGCCACCGCAGCGAGAACCGCGCGGTGGTCAACCTCGGCGGCATCGCCAACGTCACGCGGCTGCCGATCGAGGGCACGGTCCTCGGCTTCGACTGCGGGCCCGGCAACTGCCTGCTCGACCTGTGGGCGGCGAAGCATCTGGGCAAGCGCTACGACGACAACGGCGAATGGGCGGCGGGCGGGACCCTGCTCCCCGCCCTGCTCGGCCGGCTGCGCGAGGAGCCCTTCTTCGCCGCGCCGCCGCCGAAGAGCACCGGGCGCGATCTTTTCAACCAGGCTTGGCTGGCCGCGCGGCTGCGCAACGAGGAGCCGCGCGCGGTGCAGGCGACGCTGCTCGAGCTCACCGCGCGCTGCGTCGCCGACGCCTGCAAGGGAGCGGCGCGGGTCATCGCGTGCGGCGGGGGAACGCAGAATGTCGCCCTGATGCGGCGCATCGCGGCGCTGCTCGAGGGGGTGCCGGTGGAGTCGAGCGCGGCGCACGGGCTCGACCCGTCCCTGGTGGAGGCCGCGGCCTTCGCCTGGCTCGCCGAGCGCTCGCTCAACAGCGCGCCCGGCAACCTCGCCGAAGTCACCGGCGCGCGCGGGCCGCGCGTGCTGGGGGCGATCTACCCGAAGTAGCGGTAGAAACAAAAAAGGGGCCGAAGCCCCTTCTTGCCGGATCCGGCTAAAGCGTCAGGTCGAGAACGACGAGCCGCAGCCGCAGGTGCTTTGCGCGTTCGGGTTCTTGATCACGAACTGCGCGCCTTCGAGGCCTTCCTGGTAGTCGATCTCGGCGCCGACCAGGTACTGGTAGCTCATCGGGTCGATCAGCAGCAGCACGCCGTTCTTTTCCATCACGGCGTCGTCTTCGTTCTTCACCTCGTCGAAGGTGAAGCCGTACTGGAACCCGGAGCAGCCGCCGCCGGTGACGAAGACCCGCAGCTTCAGCTCCGGGTTGCCTTCCTCTTCGATCAGCGACTTGACCTTGTTGGCCGCGCCATCGCTGAAGACCAGCGGGGCCGGGAGCTCGGTAACTGCATCGGTGACTGCGTTCATCCGTATCTTCCTTTACCCGCCCGAGGCGAGCTTGAGTTCCACGCCCTTCACTTCGGAGACGTGGTGCACCAGGCGCCCTTCGACCACGGCGCCCTGATGGATTTCGATGCTCTTGTAGTACACATCGCCTTTGACCCGCGAGCCGGCCTGGAGTTCGAGCGTCTCGGTGGCGTGCACCGGCCCGTTGATGGTGCCGTTCACCACGATGTGCGCGGCCTGCACCTCGCCGTCGATGCGCGCATCCGAGGACACCACCAGGGTTCCGGGCTGGTCGGGCAGCGCCGCGACGTTGCCGCGCACCATGCCGTCGACCCGCAGCCCGCCGCTGAAAATCACGTTGCCCTCGATGCGCGTGGTGGCGCCGATCAGGCTGTCGATGCGGTTCTGCGGCTTGCTCGTTGGCTTGTTGAACATCGTCAGTTTCTCCCTTCCCGCATACCCCTACAAACTCACCGAGTTCGTGGCGCGCGGCTCGCTGGTCCCGCTTTCGTAGACGCGCGCCTGCACGCTCTCTACTTTCGCTCTAGGGCTCACTCTGAAGGTGCCCTCTACCCTGCGGAAGTACCTGAATGCCAACTTAAAAGCGACCGCTCCGGCATCCGCCTGCTCGGGAAAGCTCATCATAGCACTCTGGCCCCCCTCCGTCAGGTTGACCACCAGCTCGAGGCGGCCGTTGAAATCGCGGTCGCGGCGGGTGCTCGGGGTGAGGATCAGCAGGCGGTAGCGGTATTCCCCTGGCAGCACGTCGGGTTCCACCTTGAAGCGGTAGATCGACAGCGTGTTGAGGTTGCGCGCCTCCGACGTGAGCATGCTCTCGAAGGTCGCGAGCTCCTCGCGCGCGCGCACGTTGTCCTGCTCGAGGACGCGTATCTGCTGCGCGAGCTTCTGCTGCGCGGTGCGCTCGATGGAAACCCGGCTCTCGGCGGCGTTGGTCAGCGCGCGCAGGCGCTCAAGCTCGGCATTCGCGACCTCCAGCCGGCCGCGTACCACCCGCAGCTCCTCCTGCACCTCGTTGTGGTCGAAGCCGGCGAAGCGCCGTCCGGCATCGTAGATCCATCCTGCCGCCGCCGCCGCGACCCCGAACAGCACGGCGATGCCGACCCACCTCCAGTACCAGGGAATCTGCGTCTGGATCTCGACGCGCGGCGCCGAAATGCCGAAGCGCTGGCGCATCAGCTTCTGGATGCGGAAGCGCCCCGTGCCGCTGGCCATTACGATCCCCCCGCCATCACGGCACCACCGCCACCTGGTCGAGGCCGGCGGTCTCGGGCAGCCCGAACATCAGGTTCATGCTCTGCACGGCCTGGCCCGACGCGCCCTTCGTCAGGTTGTCGATCACCGACAGCACGACCAGGGTGTCGCTGCCGCCCGTGCGCTCCGGCGGCCGGTGCACCGCGATGCGGCAGACGTTGGCGCCACGCACCGAGCGCGTCTCCGGATGGCTGCCCGCGGGCATGACGTCGACGAACGGCTCGCCGGCATAGCGCTTCTCGAACAGCTTCTGGAAATCCGCTTCCTGCGTGATCCGCGCGTAAAGCGTGGCGTGGATGCCGCGGATCATCGGCGTGAGGTGCGGCACGAACACCAGCCCGACTTCGCGCCCGGCGGCCTGCGCGAGCCCCTGGCGGATCTCCGGCCAGTGGCGATGGCCGGGCACGTTGTAGGCCATGAAGTTGTCGGATGCCTCCGAGAAGCTCAGATGCAACTCGGCCTTGCGGCCGGCGCCGCTCACGCCGGATTTCGCGTCCGCGATCAGGTGCCCGAGGTCGACCACGCCGGCCTCGGCCAGCGGCAGGAAGCCGAGCTGGACCGCGGTCGGGTAGCAGCCGGGGCTGGCGACGATGCGCGCGTTGCGGATGCGCTCGCGGTTCACCTCGCACAGGCCGTACACCGCATCGCGCACCAGCTCGGGCGCGGCATGCTTGGTCTTGTAGAAGCGCTCCCATTCGGCCAGGTCCTGGATGCGGAAGTCGGCCGACAGGTCGATCAGCCGCGCGCCCGCGCCGTGCAGCGCGCGCGCCTCGTTCATGGCTACGCCGTGCGGCGTGGCGAAGAATACGACGTCGCAGCCGCGCAGCGCGTCGCGCGTCGGCTCGCTGAAGGCGAGCTCGACGCGCCCGCGCAGGCTGGGGAACATGGCCGCCACCGGCGTGCCGGCCTCCTTGCGCGAAGTGATCGCGCGCAGCTCGACCTGCGGATGCTGCGCGAGCAGCCGCAGCAGCTCCACGCCCGTGTACCCCGTCCCGCCGACGATTCCCGCTTTGATCATCATCCATCGCTCAAAAACAAAAAGCCGCCCGGAGGCGGCTTTCGATCCGGGGTTGCCCGGAAGCTTCGATCAACGTTTCGAGTACTGCTTGCGCCGCCTCGCCTTGTGCAGTCCGACCTTCTTTCGCTCCACCTCTCGCGCGTCGCGCGTCACCAGCCCGGCGGCGCTGAACTGCGGCTTCAGTGCGGCATCATACTCGATCAGCGCGCGCGTAATGCCGTGGCGCACGGCGCCGGCCTGGCCG
>Ga0137443_1000168_pt1 | contig 9965 bp, 8 predicted proteins | sample EasRivERMGT300_2_FD_102324 | JGI IMG/M metagenome (GOLD analysis project Ga0137443, IMG submission 102324) | Soil microbial communities from meander-bound floodplain in the East River, Colorado, USA - East River MetaG ERMGT300_2 | ecosystem: Environmental > Terrestrial > Soil > Floodplain ... | reverse complement strand
TAGCCTGGGCATGAAATGTTGAATTGAGAACCTGTTTATCTATTTCGATAAGCTGATCGCCGTCACGTATTCCGGCATTCCATGTTACACCTTCAACTTTAACTCTTTCAAAAAATATTGCTGTGCTGTCCGGGTTTACTTTCCTGGGATACCAGATACATTCATCATTGCTGGTTACTCTTACTTCAAGCACATAATAAATATTGACAACAGCTATACCAATTAATAATAATGATGAGAGTGTAATCAGCTTCAGTCTGAATTTTAAATAGAGGGCTTTAATCTTTTTCATAATAATTTTACTTTACTTTTATCACGATCATAGTAATATCATCAGATTGCATATTTCCGGAAACAAAATTTTGAACTTCCAGATTAATTTCATTTAAAATATGTTCGGCAGATTTATTGCTTAATGATAAAGCCAGCTTCTCAAGCTTCTCTTCAGAAAATTCTTCACCTCTTTTATTCATAGCTTCTGAGATCCCATCAGTATACATAACCAGCACATCGTTTTTTTGCAGCTTAATTTCCTCGGAGATATATGGATTCTTAGTTTTCATTACACCCAGTATCATTCCCCCTTTTTCCAATTTTTGAATTTTACCATTCCTGATTAATAAAGGAGGATTGTGCCCGGCATTGACATATGTTAGTTTTTCTTCTTTGACATTAACCCGTGCCCAGAAGAATGTAATGAACCTTCCTTCTGTTGTTTTTTCTGAGATCAGGTCGTTAATTAACCCGGTTGCTTCTTCAAGCTCCATTCCCTGCCGGCAAATCACCTGCAAAAATGCCTGTATGCTTGCCATCATCAATGATGCAGGAACGCCTTTGCCTGAGACATCGCCAATGGTTAAGAAAAAATTATCTTCATCAAGTTTGATTACATCGTAATAATCTCCGCCAACTTGTTTTGAGGAGATATTGAGCGCGGCAATTTCGAAATTATCATACTGCGGAAGTACCTGCGGCAGAAGATTCTGCTGAATGTCCCTGGCAATATCTAATTCCTCTTCTAGTTTTTGTTTCTCCAAAGCTTCCAGGAATAATCTCTTATTCTCGAGCGAAATTATTGCAAGGCTGCCGACGGAATAAATAAATTCTATATCTGATTCAGCATATTGCAGATTATTTATTCTTTTGCCCAGCATTATTAATCCTTTGGTTTCACCTTGCATCTGCATTGGAACTACAAGGTGGATGTCCAGAATAGCCAGGCCCGGATATTCATTCTCAATATCTTCGCGCCGGATTGAGTTATCAATTCCATTCAGTCTGTAAGAATTTAATTTTCTCAGCAGTTCACCCTTATCATATTTTGATTCCAGAATTTCTTTCTTTTCACCGTTAAACAAAATGACTGCAAATTTTGAAATCATGAACTGCCCGATCACCGATAACATTAATAACCGTGCAACCTTTGTGGCTTCGGTAAACAGTCCGAATTCTTTGCTGAGTTCGAATAATGAATTTAATCTTTGAACCCTTGAATCCAGGAAACGGTTTACTTTTTTTAATTCATTTATTATTATTGAGTTTTGAATAGCTGTTGCAGAAATGTTCAGAATAGTTTTAAAGAAATCCAGGTCATCTTCCGTGTAATCAGTTTTGTTCAGCTTTTCTCCAAGACACACCAACCCGATGCTGTCGTCTGAAGAACTGATAGTTTCCACTGCTTTTAAATTTGCAGAATGCATAAAAGTTTTTAATTCCTCTTTTTCAAGGCAATCGCCATTTGCAGTGATATCGGGGAAGTTCCTGCTCAATTCAACACTTAATCCTTTTGAGTGCCTTAACTTTATTTTGCCTTTTTCTTTTAATGCAATTAATCCTTTCGTAGATAAAAATTTTCCCAAACAGGTCAATAAAACATTATTTAAAATAAAATCCAGATCGGTGCTTGAATTAATTACACGGCTAAAATCAACCAACGAGGTTAGGTTTCTTTTTAATTTTAAACTGCTTGTATCACGCATTACTTTTCAGGCGTTAATATTTTTAGTTAATAAAACCTTATTATATTTTCCCGGCACGGAAGTATATTTTACTTCATCCATCAAAGTTTTCATCAGGTACATGCCGAGTCCGCCAACTTTTCTTTCTTTATAATATCTCTGCAAATCAGGTTTGGGAACAATATCAGGATCGAATGAGCTGCCAAAATCCAAAATTGTAATAGTGAATTTCTTTTTATCGTGATCAAGTTTTATCGAAAGCTCGCCGTCAGGAAAAGATTTATAAGCATGTTTAATAATATTGGTGCAGGCTTCATCAACGGCAAGCATAATATTATCAATCTCCTCCCCGGATAATCCGGCTTTCGCTGCGTAAGAACTTACAAAGTCCCTTATAGAAGCAAGGTTTTCTGTATTGCTCTTTATTCTTAATTCTTTATTGTTGTTACTTAACATCAGCTTTTACTTTCACTAAACTTTCCGATAGCTTCATCTTCAGATTTATATATTTCATACAGAAGAGGAAATCCAAGGAGATCAAAAATGTTAAAAACTTTATCGCTCATACTTGCAAGTTTGATATCGCCTTTGTTATCCCTAATCTTTTCAATATAAGCCATAAATACTCCAAGCCCCGCACTGCTTATATAAGCAAGCTCTTCAAAGTTTATTACGATTTTAAATCTTTCTTTATTTATCAGCTCAGTAAAATTATTCTCCAACGCCGGTGCAGTGTGTGCATCGAGATATCCTTTAACACTGATAATACTTACCTCACCCTTGTTTACAATTGAGGTTTTGAATTCTGCCATTCTTTTTCTCCGTTAATAGTTGTTTTTTTCCTCTCCCGTCCGTTTCCCGCGGATTGCCGGGGTTTCCATTTTAAAATCAGTAAAGTGATGTCATCATATTGAGAATGATCTTTTGAGAATAATGATACTTCGCGTATAACTTTGTTTGCGATGTCTTCAGCATTTTTTTGCCTGTTCTCTAAAAGTATCTCTGTAAAATATCTCTCGCCAAAATCATTAAGCTGACTATCTTTCGCCTCCGTAATTCCATCAGTGTAAAGTACAATCGTATCGTTTTCTTCCAGTGAAATTATTGTTTCTTCCAATGTTTCTTCAAAATATTCTGTATCACAAATCCCGAGACCTATTCCTGTTGGTTTAATCTTTTCAGCGGTTTCGTTTCTTATATGAAGTACGGGACAATGACCTGCACGTGAAAGATACAACAGATCTTTGTCCAGGTCTATTAATCCATAAGCAGCGCTGACAAAAGTTTTATTGTCGAGAGTGTTTCTTAAAATCTCGTTAGCTTTTATAAGGATATCTCTTGGCTTCTCAATTGTTTTTGAAAGTGATTCAAATATTCCTTTAACTTCTGCCATAATAAAAGCCGCAGATATACCTTTGCCTGATACATCGGCGATAATAAGTCCAAGTTTGGATTTGCTGATCGGGAAGAAATCATAGTAATCACCGCCAACTTCAAAAGCCGGAATAAATACGGAAGATATTTCAAGCCCGTCGTATTCAGGATTTTTTAAAGGAAGTATTTTTCTTTGGATTTCACGCGCAACGTCGAGTTCTTTCTCCAGCCTTTCTTTTTCAATAGATTCCTCAAGCAGCCGGGAGTTCTCAAGTGCCACTGATGCATAATCACTGAAAGTTGCAATTGCACTTTTGTCTTCTTCATTAAAATTACTTCCGGACTTTCGCGCAGATACCAGTATGCCTTTTAGTATACCGTGCGTTTTAAGCGGAGATGTTGCAATCATTTTAAATCGGCTGCTCAGCTTATCCTGATCCGGTATTTTTTCAATATTAAAAAATTTCGGACTATTAAAAGATTCCCATTTTGTTTTTTCAAATAGATGGCTGTTAATAATTTCGGTATCAACATAGCCGGCACCTTTTGATGCGATTGAAGTAAATTCATCATTCTTTTTCCAGATTATCCATGAGGCATCTGCTCTTCCCACTTTTAATGTTATGTCTGTTACAGTTTCGCTAAGCTCATTAAAATCCAGGACACGTGTAATCAGCTTGCTGAAATATTGCAGAGATGATACTTCCTGTGCTTTCCTGTCGAAAGCTTCTGCTGTGGGAATATGAAACAACGTTGTAAAAAATAAAATAGAAAAATAAACAGCACCATAAATCATAGTTATAGTTGAAAAAGTACTCATTGCAGGCGACAAACTTTTAATCATCTGGGTGTAATTATTTTCTCCTGATCCACTGATAAGGTTCACCATAAACAGTCCTGTGATTACGATAGACAGGATGAGCAAATAGATTTTTTCTCTCTTAATAATAAATGCAATCCAGGAAATCTTAATAGAGTTGTAGGAAATAAGAATAATAGAAACTATAAAAAATGTGTCACTGATAAATGCAAGCTCTCCGTTAGCAATAAAATGATCTGTTACTGAAGCTAACACAAACATTGCAATCATAGTATTAAAAAATAAATGAAGGTTTTCTCCCTGTCTTAGGAAATATAGATGACGCAGCACAATGATCAGGTATACAAGTAAACCGGCGATAAAAATAACATAAGCCACAGAAATAAGCGACGAAATCAATCCTCCGGCATTTACCATCTCTGCAGCATTGTTATAGAAAAGAGAAAGGATGGAATCTCCAAAAGTAATTATTAAAAAAATCAGGGCGATTATTACACCAACATTCATAACGAGAGCAATAGGGCTGGCTTGTTTTTTTTTGATGTAAGATATAATAGTCAGTGCGAGAAATAAAACAGTGATGAGCAGAAGAAAGTCACCTAATAATTTTGCCGGCAATGAGTCTGAATTTCCGGTCAGCAGCTTAAAAACGAATAAAATAAAAATGCTGACGAGAGTTAACTGAAACTGTGCGTTAGAGACTATATTTTTAAAACCTGTAATCATTAATAAGTCAGATGTAACTGAATTCACATTTATTTGTAACCCTAATTAACTTATTTTTTATATAAAAACATTAATCAGGCATATTGAAATTACGTGATTTCTCAACATATGTAAAGAAAACAGGTATAAACGGGGATTTTATTGGATAACCGATTTTTGATAAATCGACTCAAAAGACATTGGTAGAAGGAATCAATCAGACATTACGATTTTTTAGGTGTGTTCCGGCGGTAAAACTTCAATTTATTTTATCTCACGTTTTTCTTTTCTTAGTTCATTCTGCCACTGCTGCATTTCTTCACGAAATTGCTCAAGTTCCTCTCTTAATTTTTCCATCTGTTCTTCGAGCTGTTCATGGTTAAAATTTTTGAATGACTCATCAAAATCAAATTTAAATTTTGTGGTGATTGAATCATTCAGATCTTCAAATTCCTCCCAGCTGTTTGAATTGAATGAATCAATAAAAATCTGGTTGGACTTAAGCAAAGAATCGTAATCATAATTTTCATATTCGTATTCATAAGATTTTACAGAATTACCATCAAAGTATTCAATCTTAAAACCATGACCAAAGTGCTCTACCTTAGGAATGCGGTATGAATAAAACCTTACATTTTCAGTAGCTTCATCAATTAAAGTTTCAATACTATCAAAATCGGGCAGATCAAATTCACTCATCTCAAATTCCGGAATTACTACGCGGCAAACATTCGAATCGATTTCAATATTAAACTCGTGACTCCTGAATTTATTTTCGTCTAATTTTTTCCAGGTCGAATCATACCTGATTCTGTACTCTATTTTCTTTATATTTTTTTCAGAGTCATTAATCTGTAATTCAACATCAATCATATGTTCATTTAATTCTGCGGGATTAAATTCATAAATCTCAGTAAATACTGAATCAGGTGTTAAGAAGATATAATTTTGATTCGGAACAGAGTTTAAAGAATTTATTGCTTTTATAATCTTCCCTCTATCAGTCTTGGAAAACCAGACGGGCATTAATTTCTGAGATTCTTCATTGTTCAAATCCTGTGCGAATACGATAAGATCGGCAGCGATAGCTTTCCGGTAATTCCAGAGATTAGGATTAATTGCAACAGTGTGCTTATCATTAATTAAAATCTGTGATCGAAGACCTACTGCATATTTACCGAGTATCGAGTCAACTTTTAATTTTTGATCTTTGTTCAGGTTTAAAGTTTTTATAAAACTATTATAGTCATCCCCTCTTTCAATGAACCCGGCATTCTTAATTTCAAAATACTCTTTACCATTTTTGTCATAACCTAAAAACAAGTATTGTTTTCTTTCCTGGTCAAGGGGCAGATCGTTGTTAAATGCAAAACTGAAAATATCTTCATTAGTAAGATCGGCAGCAAACAACAGCGGCTGTAAATTCTCCTTGTAGAAACCGGCAAGGTTTGATTTTTGCTCTTCCCAAATGCTTTCTATAAATCCAGGATTGAATTTCAGCAATGCCATTACAGAAAAAATAATAAGGACAAGACTGATCGCAGGAGACCATTTGAAAAGTTTGCCTTTTGCGGATTCAGTACTTTCCAATTCTGACATCAGGCGTGTTTCAAAAAATGGAGATTCAGGAATTCTTTTTACGGAGGAAGTAAGGTTTTTTAATTTTATTAAATCATCAAGCTGCTTTTGAAGTTTAAGCGATGACTTAATTTTTCTTTCTAAACTTTCTTCTTCCGGCTTTGAAAGCTCGCCGTCGATATAAGCTGAAAGCAGTTCAATATCTTTTTTATGCCTTCCCATTATTTTAGCTCCGATTCTATTGGGCCGAGAATTTTCTTTAATCCTTCTCTTGCCCTGAATATCCTGGATTTTACAGTTCCGATTTCACATTGTACTGATTCAGCAATTTCCTGGTAGCTAAAGCCTTCAATATCTTTAAGTATTAGCGGGATACGCAGCTTAACTGGTAATTTATTCACGCCATTCATAACTATTTCCGAAATATTGTCACTTTCAACCGAAAAGTTTTCTCCTGAGTAATCTTCGGTTTCATTAACCGGAACAAAAATTTTTCTGACATTGATTTTTCTAAGATGATCTTTGCATTTGTTTACTGTTACCCTGTACAGCCAGGTTGTAAACTGGGATTCAAACCTGAAATTTTTGAGATTTTTGTAAACTGTGATAAATACTTCCTGTGCAATGTCATCAACCAGATCACTATTATTAACAGTTAAATAAATTATATTTCTTACCTTTTCCTTGTGCCGCTGAACGAGTATTCTGAAAGATGATTTGTCACCATCAACAAATCTTTTAACCAATGAAAAATCATCGTCCAGCTTAAGTATTTTCGGGTTCTGCAAATTGTTATTTAGTTTTTCTGAATCCATATTTTAGACGGTATTAGTTTGTAAATGTTCCGGCAAAAGTCATTTATATATTTGTAAAATTCATGTTTTCTGTGTTCCTGCCAACTTGCAAAAGTAGGCATAACTGGTTAAATTGAGCCGAAAAATTATAGGAGTTAATACATGAAAATCAAAACCACTGAAAAATATGAAGCCGTTATCATTGAATTGAAAGGAAATGTGATGGGCGGTGAGGATACTAAAGATTTTAATGAACTTCTTCACAAGCTTATTGATAAAGGTAAAACAAGAATCGTTATTGATTTGGGCAGCGTAAAATTCATGAATAGTTCCGGTTTGGGTATGCTTATTGGCGGACTGACAACTGTTAAAAAAGCTGATGGTATTTTTAAATTGGCTAATGTGACTGAAAAGATTGAGAGTCTCCTGATCATCACCAAACTCATTACAATTTTTGAAACATATGATTCAGTAGATAAAGCTGTTGAGGCATTTTAAAATTATTTCAGATTTTTATAGTACGTAATACAAACTCCGGATAGCTAATTCGGAGTTTTATTTTGTTTAAATCAATATAACAAATCAGATTTCTCCGGTAAAATTATATGAGTGTAACAGTATTAGTTGGAACTCAATGGGGTGATGAAGGCAAAGGAAAAATTGTCGATATCCTGAGTGAACATTATCAGATTGTTGTCAGGTATCAGGGTGGTGCCAATGCCGGGCATACAGTGGAGATAGGTGATAAGAAATATATTCTTCATCTTATCCCATCCGGAATTTTAAGAGAGAATGTGATTTGTTTAATCGGGAACGGAGTTGTTGTTGATCCTGTTGCACTGCTTGATGAAATAAAGCTTCTGGAAAATCATGGGATCAGTGTTAAGGACAGGTTATTTATCAGCCATAATGCTCATTTGATAATGCCCTACCATAAACTGCTCGATTCCATCCAGGAAAGCGGTGATCAGAAAATCGGCTCAACCGGAAGAGGTATCGGTCCTTGCTATACAGATAAATACGCACGCAAAGGAATCAGGATTGTCGATCTTCTGAACAAAAAAGTTCTTGAAGAAAAAATCAGGGAAAATATTAAAGAGAAGAATGAACTTCTCCGGAAAGTTTATTCTCATGAGGGTCTCGATGTTGATGCAATTGTTGATGAATACATGCACTTTGATAAAACTGTTGACAATTATATTACCGATGTTCCTGCATATTTAAACGAGGCAATAGCAGATGGTAAATCAATTTTACTTGAAGGTGCACAGGGTGCTTTGCTTGATATTGACTTCGGAACTTATCCCTATGTGACTTCTTCAAGTCCTACCTCCGGTGGAGCCTGCACAGGCAGCGGAATTCCACCAACAAAGATTGATTCAGTTTTTGGAATTGTTAAAGCTTACACAACCAGGGTTGGTCACGGGCCATTTCCTACAGAATTGATTGATGAGACCGGTGAAAAATTAAGAAAAATCGGAGCTGAGTATGGTGCAACTACAGGACGACCAAGACGATGCGGCTGGTTCGATGCATTCCTTGTAAAATATTCTGCTATGATTAATGGTGTCGAATCGGCAGCAATCACGAAACTGGATGTATTAAGTTCGTTTGATGAAATAAAAGTGTGTGTTGGTTATAAACTTAATGGTAAATCAGTAAAATCATTCCCAACAGATGTTGACAGGCTTAGCAGGGTTCAACCTGTTTATGAAACACTTAAAGGCTGGAATGAAGATATAACTAAGTGCACGTCATATTCCGATCTGCCACAAAAAACAAGGGATTATCTTGATTTTATTTCAAACCAGACCGGGATAAAAAATAAAATTATTTCTGTAGGACCGAATAGAAAACAAACTTTTTTTGTTGATTAAAACATCATTTCATTTCCAATTTTGGTGATTATGTTTCATTTCGTTTTTCATATTGACTGGATTTTTAAATTAATAAAAAGCGATCTTGTCTATGAATTTTTTGCTAAATAATTATTGGTAAGATCTAATGAAAATGAGCGGCGGACCAGCATCAGTTAATCTAAAAATTATACTATTATTCATTGCCCTTTTGATAGCCGCCGGTACTCTTATTTATACACAAAACCTGGTGGAGAAGCTTCAGAAGAAGGAACGGGAAATTGTAGAATTGTATGCGAAAGGAATAGAGTACGTAGCTAACTCAACAAACCCAAACGAAGACATCACTTTTTTGTTTGACAACATCATAAAACCTATTGACTTTCCACTCATCCTCACAGATGCAGAAGACAAAGTAAATATTTACAACCGTACAGATATCAGAAATATTGAACTGGATTCATCTCTTTCTGAAATTGAGCTATTTAATTTCTTATCCGAAAAGATCCGGGAAATGGATGAGACTCATTCACCTATAAAAGTCATTTATGAAGATACTCTTGTGCTCACAAAAATCCATTACGGTGATTCAGAACATATCCAACAGCTGCGGTACTACCCATATGTTCAAATATTAATTGCTGCATTGTTCATTATAATAGGTTACGTCGGTTTCAGCAGCATAAAAAAAAATGAACAAAGTAATATCTGGGTAGGAATGGCAAAAGAAACAGCACATCAGTTCGGTACACCGATTTCCAGTTTAATGGGATGGCTTGAGATGCTAAAGATTCATTATAAAGATCCCGACAAAGTACTGGATATTGCCGAAGAAATAAGCAACGACGTTGAAAAGTTGAATAAGATTACTTACAGGTTT
>Ga0137443_1000167_pt1 | contig 9980 bp, 18 predicted proteins | sample EasRivERMGT300_2_FD_102324 | JGI IMG/M metagenome (GOLD analysis project Ga0137443, IMG submission 102324) | Soil microbial communities from meander-bound floodplain in the East River, Colorado, USA - East River MetaG ERMGT300_2 | ecosystem: Environmental > Terrestrial > Soil > Floodplain ... | reverse complement strand
TCACATAGACTGAAAAAGGGAATCAAGACGACGCTCGCGGTCCTCCGGGCCGAGGAGAAGGAATTCTGGAAAACTTTCGAGCGCAAGCCGATGTCGGGATTTCCCCGCCCCGCGGCAATCGGAGTGCTGGCCCGCCCGTTCCCGGCCAAGCAGACGAACCCGCGCCGCAAGCGAATGATGAAGGCCCTCTCGTCTGAGATTCTGGTGCCACGCATCACGCCCAAGGACCCCGCCGTGAAGCTCGCGCAGGATTTGCAGACGGTGCCCCTGTGCCGCCTTATCAATCTCATCAAACATTCTGCCCGGCACGCTTCGACGGTCAAGCATCTCGCCGCAAAATGCACGCCCGGTTCCGTGGGGCAACAGAAACTCGCGGCGGTGCAGACTTATCACCTCGGGGTGATGAAGCAAGCGCAGGCCGAATACACCGTCCGCACCTCACCTCGCATATGAAACGCACCAAGCACATTTACAAATCCTTTTTATCGCTCGCCATCGGCCAGAGCTTTTTTATCCGGCGCAGAAAATTAGCGGTCAAGAAAGGGTTGTTCTCTTGTCACGTAGTTGGAGGTTCAGTCGAAACGATTGCGCCGTGGCGCAAAGTCCGCACGCTCCTCCCCGTCACGACCACTGACCGACGCAACATCTCCGACACGCAGGACGCAGCGCCAATGGCGATTGCCGTCGGGAAGTATTGGCCGCGCGCCAAGGACTGTCTTCATCCGGGGCTCGCTCTTCCGTATAAACAACATCAGGAAGAATCCTCCAAGAATTGTGCGGCACCTCCGGGCTATCCGTGGGACGGCACTGGACAGCCAACGTCAACCACTGACCCGACTGGGGAATCCCAGCGTGAACTCACCGCAACCGAAGTGAACGAGCGCCAGCAGCGCGCACGCCTCGAACAGTTCGCACACCTCGACAAAATCTTGTCCGAAGCGGAGCATCTCGGGGTGGAAATCAGCCCGGCGGTCCTCGCCCGGGACCCGAAGGATTGTCAGATTCGCCTGCGCGACCCGCTCGTGCAGGACCACACTCCGTCACCCCCGCCCGAGCATGAGCGCACGCTCTGAGTTCCATCATCTGTTTTTCAGGCTGCTTGAGGAAAAAAATCCATGCACCCCGATGAGAGAAACAATCCTCGCCCCGGGTTGCCGGTGGATAACTCACGTTCCGCCTCTGGGCGACATCAAAAATCGGCGGCGTATCAACCGTGGCATGAAGCTGAGTGGTTTCTTCAGTGGGAACGACTGATGCGCGAAAAACAACGAACCTACGAACAATGAACATCATCGAAGTCGGCATCTTGCTATGTGTCGTGATTGTGCTAGTCTATCTGGCGTTGCAACCTGACAAAAATATCGACGAATGACAACCATCTTAATCATCCTAGCGGTCTTCTGCGTTCTCTTTGTGCTCTGCCCTTGTATATGAAAATACATCTTGCAAGCGGCAAAAACAACTCTGACGAATGAAATCCTTTGAAGCAGTAGTCCGAAGATTGGAGCGAATCGCGAAGGCGAATCATATCCAGTTTGAATATCGCATCAGCGCGATTCCGACTCCCTCGAAGATGGTTTACCTTTTTACGTGCAACGACTGTGCGTTTTCTCCTACCTTTGTGGGCGCTTCGGGGGACAGCCCGGACGAAGCCGCTAATTCTGCCGCAGAAAACATTTCACTCGCCTGCGAAAAGCTGGGCTACCGTCAATGAAAATTCTCTTCTGTGGATATGGGCGCGCGGGCAAAGACGAAGCCGCGGCCTACCTTGCCAAAATCACGGGCCTTCGTTACGCTGGTTCGTTCTCGTGGGCCGCACTCCCCTACGTCGCCGCGCGCCTTGGATTGCACCCGCAGGTCGCATGGGAAACGCGGCACCAGCACCGTGCGGCGTGGTATAACTACTGCAACGATTTAAGGGCGAGTGACCCGACAATCCTCGCGCGGATGGTTATCGCGCAGGGCGACATCGCCGCGGGGCTGCGCGACCAAAAGGAGCTTGAGGCAGTCAAAGAGGCGAAGCTGTTCGACCACATCGTCTGGATTGACCGCCCCGGAATTCCCTTCGACCCGACGGTCACGTTCTCCCAGCGTCACCCGGCGGTGACGCACCATCTACACAACGACCTCGACCTCCCCCAGTTTCATAGGGAGATTGAGAACTGGGCGTTTATGAACATCCATCTTCCATGAAAGAGATAATCTTCTACTTCTGGTTTGAACCAGAAAAAACCATCACCCTATGACTTCGTATTGTCTCGGCTTCGCGTTCACTGATGACGACCATTTTGTTGTGCTCATACGCAAGAACAAACCGGCGTGGCAGAAGGGCCTGCTCAACGGCGTTGGCGGTAAGATTGAAGACGATGAGTTGATTCACGATGCAATGGTCCGGGAGTTTCGAGAGGAGACCGGGATTACCCAGCATCACTGGAAGAAGTTCACGCGAATGAACTTCGACGGCGCAGAAGTTTACTGCTTCGCGGCTCGTCTCCCCAAGGGCAACGCTAACCTCACCCAGATGACCGACGAACAGGTTGGGCTCTTCAGCGTAGTCGACGCGCGCAACCATCCAAAAATCATCAGGAACCTCCGATGGCTTATCCCAATGGCGATGGACGCGCTAAACTACGACGACAACCGCGTTCCGCATACCCTCGACCATGAATAAGAACACTCAAGAATGTCTGGAAACAATCGCGTGGTTCGCCTTTCTCGCGTTTGTCTTCTGGCTCATCTTTCGATGAACGTCGGCACCAAAAGCATTTTGTTCGGAGTCCACGCCTTCTGGTGGCATCCATTCACCGTCGCGCTCGCATGGCGGCGGCTTTACGGCAAGTGGCCGGGCCGTTACGAGTGGTGCGCCATCTTCTGTCACGACCTCGGCTACTGGGGTTGCCCGAACATGGACGGAAAAGAGGGGCGGCAGCACCCCCTGAAAAGCGCGGCTATTGCCTTTCAGGTCGCAAAATGGGTATCGCGGTTTTACTGGTGGAATGTATGGAAAAGATGTCCGCAAGGGTGTGCTGAATCGGTGGGACTGGATACCGCTTTTAAGGTTCGGCACCATTCTCGTGAAATGGTCAAAAAAGACAATGAGATATTCACGACCAATTTTCAACCCTCCCGGTTATGCTGGGCCGACAAGTTCTGCTGCTTCTATGACCCGACGTGGTTCTATCTGCTGAGGGCGCACCTCTCGGGCGAAATCTATGAGTTCCGCGCGAACGCCGCGGGCCACATTCCCGACACTTTTTCCTTTGCCGACTGGTATAGATGGTATCGACTCAAAATTTTATGGTTGCCCGAAATCCAATCTTTGCTTGCGCGCTCTCGGCGTTCGTGTATCTTTCCGTTCTGAACGTATATGCAAAACCACCAACCCACGGAATCGCAAGCTGGTATGGAGCCGAGTGTGCCGGTCGTCGAACGGCGAGCGGTGAAATTTTTTCGCCTGAAGGATTCACCTGTGCAAGTTGGCACTATCCGTTTCAGTCCATACTTCGGGTGTCCACCATACGAGGTAAATCCGTTGTCGTCCGAGTCAACGACCGGGGACCTAATCGACGACTACACCGAATCATTGACTTGTCCGAAGCATCGTTTGCAGCGTTAGCCGACACCAAACGGGGATTGATTCCCGTAACCATCGAACAAGTATGGCCCTGACCCCTCAACATTCGACCCTGACTTGTGACCAGTGCAAGCGCACGATTCTCTTCGAGCAACGGAAATGGAACTGTGGCGCGGGTCGTCGAGACCCTTGGATACTGGTTGAAATCCGAAGCCGACGGATGGACTTTTGTTGTGGGAAATGTTTTTTCGAGTTCACTGAAACGGGACCATCGAAAGGTTGGCTCGACAGTCGACCTTATTACACCAAATACGACATGACGGACCCGTTCAATCCCGACAAATGGGAAGAATAACTGATATGACCAACCCCAAAAAACAAATCGTCGTAGTGGCGATTCTCTCAATCCTCGTCGCCGTCCAAGCCTTTTTTGCCACGGTCGCACCGTCAATTGACCGCTCTCCCACGCCCGCAGCGGCGTTCAGTCACGCTAACCGCACGCCGAACGTGGCAAGAACTCTCCGGCCCGATGGCCAGACGGAGAAAGCGGAGCTTTGCAATGATTGGACTTTCGAGGACGAACTGGGAAGCTTGTGCCCGGAGCTCTGGAATCCAGTTTTTGCCGTGGACCGGATTTATATTTCTCCGACCGCGCAGACGGCACGACTCATCCTCAAGCGCGCGTTCCGCAAGCTCGAAGACGTTTACGTGCCCGAGGCGTATGACTGCGACGACAACGCGACCGAGTTGATGATTTTGCTCCGCAAGGAGGCGCTGGTTGAATACCGAGAATATCCCGCGGCGTTGGCGATTGGTTTTGTCGGAGTCCGCATCGACGGGCCAATTTATGAGTATCGCCCGATGGACTTCGCGCCAGAGGATTACCCGTTGTATCACGCGATGGTCATCATGCGAATCAAGGACGGGCATTGGTTGCTCATTGAACCGCTCACACATCAAGTGTGCGAACTCACCGGCCCCATCTTCGAGGGACAGATTGGAATTGAACTACTCTACTTTTGATGAACGCTAGGGATAGATTCACTCACCATTGGTTAAAGTTCGCCCAAGCGTGTGATTTCCCGTCGGTAAGTCCGGCGGTTGCCATCCTTGGCGCGAATGACTACGACCGGCTATACGCGGAAGTGACCACAAGCGTTGCGGACTTCATGTCGTGCGAACAGTCTCAGGTGTCGTTGGAGTTTCAACGCAAGCGTGTCGCTCATTTTTACTACCGGGGGATTCTTGTAATTCGTTCGCCGGGTATTCTGGAAGGATTTTTCTTCGCATGAAGCCCCCAAGATTTGAAGTAGTGGATGAGACCCACGAGACGTATATCCGGGATACTGAGAACGGACTGAATTTCTGTGTTCTCTGCGAAAGCGGATTTGGTTTGAAGTTGAGCACTCGTCAGCTTGCGCTGAAGGTTGCCCGCTATCTTAACTCTTTGCCCGCCGAGGAGACTAATTTGTTATGAACTGTCCAAAGTGTAACCAGCCGGGAGCGACCGAATGTGCCGATGAAGTGGACATCGGTGTCGGCATCCAGAAACACATATGGGGTTGCGAATGTATAGAGTGCGGACAAATTGCTGTGAATGATTGCTGTGGACAGTGGGATTGCCACGGTCACGCCGCATGGTGCAACTATGCGAATGGAAATTGATTCCCAAGGGTTGTTGAGCTACCAAGTCCCCGCGGCAACCGCGTTGCTCCGCTCGTTGAACCGCAACCGTGCGGCGGTGGATTGTAGCGACATGGGCACCGGCAAGACCTTTACCGCCCTTGCGGTGATGCGGGCGCTCGACGTGCCGACACTGGTGCTGTGTCCTCAGATTTCCATTACATCTTGGAAGCGCGCGGGCGACCTGATGGGCGTGGAGTTCGATGCGCTCAATTACGAGATGGTCCGCACTGGTAGGACTCCGTTTGGAACGTGGGAGAACATGCCGACGGAAAAGTCGGAATCATTCCTTGAATGTAGTGAGTGCCAGCTGAATATTGACGGCACCTTGAAATGTCCGCATCATCCGGCTGGAATACATTGCGCGGTTGTCAGGAAGAAAGAACACAATTATGGTAAGTTCCTTTGGCACAACAACATCCGGCTACTCGTTTTTGATGAGGTGCATCGTTGCGGAGCAGTCGATTCGCTTAATTCGGACATGCTTGTCGGTGCGAAAATTGCGGGCATACCGGTCTTGGGGCTCTCTGCAACAGTTGCCGATTCGCCTCTTAATTTCCGGGCGCTGGGCTATGTGCTGGGGCTGCACCATTTGGTGGACCGGAAAGACGCGAACCTTCCCGGCTTTTACCGCTGGGCTAACCGAATGGGTTGTCGCAAATCACCTTTTGGCGGATTGCAATTCATGGGGAACGAAGACTTCCGGCGTCACAAAATGGCTGCGCTACATCAGGAAATTTTCCCGTCGCGAGGCACGCGGGTCAAAATTGCGAACCTCGGGGATGAGTTCCCGGAGTGTCACATCACCGCGGAACTCTACGACCTCAAGGAGAGCGGTCGCATCGACGAACTCTACGCGGAAATGGACGACGCTATCCGCGAACTTAATGAGCGCAAGTTGGGAGACCGGTCCTTGGAGCTTCCCCTGACCCGCATCCTGCGAGCGAAGCAGGAAATTGAACTGCTGAAGGTTCCACTCTTTGAGGAAGTCTCGCTCGCATGGCAGGAGGCCGGGCGCACGGTGGGAATTTTCGTGAATTTCACGGCGACACTCGACGCGCTGCAAAAGCGGCTCAAGTGGAAATGCCGTATCGACGGAACACAACGCGGCGCGAAGGGGCAGCGAGAGCGGCAAGGTTTTATCGATGACATCCAAGAGGACCGCGAGCGGGGAATTCTCCTCAACAATCAGGCGGGCGGAGTTTCGATTTCCCTTCACGACATCACGGGACGGTTTCCGCGCGGCGGGGCGGTGTCACTGCCTTCCTCCGCCTCGGCCTTTCGGCAACTCTGCGGACGGTTCCCACGCGCTGGCGGCAAGAGCAAATCTTTTTACCGCGTCATCCTCGCCGCCGGAACGGTGGAGGTGAAGGCGCACAAGCAGCTTTCAGCGAAGCTCAACCAGATTGACGCGCTGAACGACGGCGATTTGTGGGCGGCGAACCTGCCCTTGACATCTCACTCACTTGATGCTATCACTCATTATGAAGAAGCCAACTAGAAAAGAAATCCGAGTTTATGAGGACCAAGTAAAACTCAACTCTATGTTTCGCGACGTGGACCGCACGCTCGCCGGGGCTCTTCCCCCGGAGCAACGAGTTGTGGTGATGAATCTGATTTGGCCGGAGGTTCAGAACATCGCCAGCGCCGTGATGCGCCGGGTGCTGAACGATATTTCCCGAGGATGATTTGACAGATGGAAGGAGGAGTTAGTATGCCCGAGAAGATAACAAAAGTGAAGGGTGGCTACCGTGTCTCTACGCCGGGCGGCGTGAAAGCGAAGCACACCACGAAGGCGAAGGCCGAAGGCCAAGCCCGACTGTTGCGCGGAGTTGAACATGGGTGGCATCCCACTGGCAAGAAAATGATGAAACGAGTTAAGGGAAACTATTGATATGGCCAAGCGTGGAAAAGTCGGATGCGGTGGACGGGAAATCATGGCGGCACTTTACGGGCAGCGGGGCCGTCCCGAGACAAATCAGTGGGCGGCGCTATGCGCGGAACGGCAACTCGCACACCAAGGAGCCCTTCGGGTGCTTGTTACCTACGTTCCCGACGAAGCCGGGCACCTTGTTGAGAGTCCGCGCACGTCGCAGAAGTGGAGCAAAGCTCGGGCTATCCACCGGAAGAACGCCGAGGAGAATTGATTGCACGCGGGTAGAGTTGACATTTTGCTTCGCCCTCGCATCTTTTTTCCACGAACATGAATAACGAAGTCCCGAACACTGAGCGCGTCCATCATCCCTACTCTCCCTCCTCCCTTCAATCTCGGGAAGCCTGCCCCAAGTTCCAGAATCGGAATTCCACTAACGAAGCCGCCGTCTTCGGAACGATTCAGCACGATGCTGTAGAGCGCGGGCAAGACGATAGCAGGCTCTCGGATGACCGTGCCTCCGCCGTCGCTGACTGCATGATATTCTGCGATGAGCGCGCCTCGCACTATCCCGGTGGAACGATTCTCAAGGAAGCCTACCTACCGATTGACGAAGAAGTAATTGTCATCACGGTCAAAAGCATCGAACGATTTGACATCGTGACCGAGGATGGTCAAGTCTGCCCGGGGTTCCGTCAGGGAGAGACCAAACATCACGTCTTTGAGGGCACCACAGCGGGCTTCCTCGACTTCGCGGTAATCTCTGCGGATGAGACCGAAGCGGACATTGTGGACTACAAATTTGGCCGCAACGCGGTTACTTCCGCGGAGGACAATCTTCAGGGCATCGCCTACATGCTGGGCTTGAAGAAACGCTTCCCGAAGTTGCGCAAGTGCCGTGTGTCGTTCATCCAGCCGCACATTGACGAGATGTCGGAGCACACCTTCGGTTTGTCCGACACGTCGGAGTTCTATCTTCGTATTCGCGTCGTCGTCGGACGCTCGATTGCCGCCGCAGCTAACCCGCATGACTTCTCGTCCGCTCGTCCGAATGTCGGCACCTGTCTTTTCTGCGCGCTGGTCGGAAAATGCACAAAAGTCGGAGATTTGATGTTGAAGCTCGGCCAGAAATACAAGCCGCTTGCGATTCCCGCAAATGTGAACCCGACGACGCTATCGGACCCGAAAGATGTGGACATGGGCATCCGACTGGCGGACGTGGTCAAGGTCTGGGCCGAAGCGTTTCGCCGTCAGGCGACGGAGAAGACCATCGAAAACATGGACTTTGTCCCCGAGGGCTACACGCTGGTTACGATGCAGAAACGGAAGATTCTCCACTCTCGAAACTTCGCCAAGATTGCCAAGGACTTCTTGCCCGAGCCGATGTGGAAAGAGGTGGACAATCTGTTTGACATTCCCATAACGCCTGTCGAAGATTTGATTTCAGCATCCGCCCCGCGCGGCAGCAAAGAGGCATGTGTCGAAGCGTTCGGCGCGAAACTCATCGAAGCCGGAGTTGTTGAACTCGGCAATCCATTTGCTTTTCTTCGCCAATCGAAGAAGAGTGATAAGGGCAAGGTAGCCCCCAAGTAAACAAAACCCAAAACAGAAAGAAAGAACATGAGTAAAGTGTCGTTTGAAAAAACAGTGAGTGAAACCCCTACGCCTGCGGACGGCGTCACCGTGGAAAGTGTCACGACCATCGCGGAAGTTTTGACACCGGCAGTGATTCCGGCCACCCCGCAAGTCATCGTGGTGAATACCCCGTCGGTCCCCGCCGTCGTGGATTCGCCAATTGCGTTCGACGATAGCAACATCGGGTTTGATGATATTATCCTCCCGCGTATTAACATCGTGCAGAAGGTCGGCGACTTGTCCGAAATCTTCTCGCCGGGCGAAATCGTGCTGAAGCAGAGTTTGGTCATCCACTCGCCGGGCAAGAATGGTCAACCCGGCGACCCGCCGTTGAACATTACGGTCCTCGGGTTCAAGAAAACCCAGTTCGCCGAGAAGGTTGTCGGCGGAGTGATGGGTATTTTGGCACATACGGAGGCCGAAGTATGCAAACATGGCGGCACGCTCGATTACAAAGAGTGGGACGCCAGCGAGAAAGCTGCGAAAGCGGGCACCGGTAAGGCGCTGCGCTACTTTCAGCGGTTGGCGACGGCATTATGCCTCGTGGAGAAGCCCGGGAAACTCGTGGACGAAGACCATATCGAGTTCCCGTATGAGTGCGAAGGCAAGTTCTATGCACTCGTGCTGTGGTCCATGAAGGGCACCGCCTACACCCACGCGGCGAAGGCGATGTTCACTGCCCGCAAGATTGGGCATCTGCGCTCTGGCTACGCCAAGCAAAGCTGGGGTCTCACGTCGAAGATGGAGAAGTTCGGTGAGAACTTCGCCGCCGTTCCCGCCGTTCGTCCGGGGGCGAAGAACAGCGAAGCGTTCCAAGCGTTCGTTTACGAAGTCATTGGCTTGCGCTGATTCAGTGTTTACCCGGGGCGGAGTGTTGAAATAAAATTTGACACTCCGCCCCTTTGTGTTATAGTATTTTCAATGAACGAACCAATGAAAGTTTACATCGTGACGGAGGGTTGCTACTCTGACTGTCGAAACATCGGGGTCTTTACGACCCGGGAAAAAGCGGATGCTGCCGCCCTCGCAACGAATGACTCTGACGCGCACGTCGAAGAGTGGCTTTTGGATAATCTCTACGGAGCCCCCAGTCACTACTCCGTCTTTGAAATCATCATGGACCGCGAGGGAGTCACCCGGTCGGCCAAGAAAAAACAATACTTTGGAAGCTGGGGTTTGGATGAGAGGTTCTATCCCCTGTCCGGCTGTAACGTG
>Ga0137443_1000165_pt1 | contig 10002 bp, 8 predicted proteins | sample EasRivERMGT300_2_FD_102324 | JGI IMG/M metagenome (GOLD analysis project Ga0137443, IMG submission 102324) | Soil microbial communities from meander-bound floodplain in the East River, Colorado, USA - East River MetaG ERMGT300_2 | ecosystem: Environmental > Terrestrial > Soil > Floodplain ... | reverse complement strand
GCGGCGAGAGTGATGAGCAGCAGGGCGATGGAAGCGCGTTTCACGCGAGCGTCCTCCGTTAGGGCGGAGAACGCAACGTGGAGCTTGCAAAATTGCTCAGACGCCGCCGCCGGGCGATGACCGCTCGGCGTCGATGTCGTTTCCGCGGCCCTTCCCCTCCCAGCGGACCGGGATGAGATTGAGGAACACCGAACCGACGGCGCTTACCCAGCGGTCGAACGACTGATTGTCCAGGGGCGGCGCCGCGGCGGTCCTGTTCTGCTGCTCGATGAGCGCCGTGAACGGCTTCACGACGAGGGTCGAATGAGAGGTGACCGCGTCCTGCGCCAGCTCCGCGTCGACGCGGACGTCGTCCTCGCGTCCGACGGCACGGCGAGGATCGCGCATGTTGACCTTCGCCGCCTGGGCAACGGTGGCGGCGGCGATGAGAAGAACCAGTAGAACGCCTGATCCGGACGATTTCGCCGTTGGCTGTGTTGACGGTTGCTTCGGACCGGCGTCCGCGTCAGTCGATCTTGAGCACCGCCAGGAAGGCCTCCTGCGGGATCTCGACCTTGCCGACGCGCTTCATCCGCCGCTTCCCTTCCTTCTGCTTCTCGAGGAGCTTGCGTTTGCGGGTGATGTCGCCGCCGTAGCACTTGGCGAGCACGTTCTTCCGCAGCGCCTTGACCGTCTCGCGGGCGATGACGCGGTTACCGATGGTAGCCTGCAGGGCGACCTCGAACATCTGGCGAGGGATGAACTCTCTCATCTTCTCCACCAGCAGCTTGCCGCGCGAGAAGGCCTTGTCCTTGTGCACGATGAGCGAGAGGGCATCGAGCGGCTCGCCGTTGACCAGGATGTCCATCTTCACCAGGTCGCTCTCGCGGTAGCCGATGAACTGGTAGTCGAGCGAGGCGTACCCGCGGGAGATCGACTTCAGCTTGTCGAAGAAGTCGAGGATGACCTCGTTGAGCGGCATTTCGTAGACCAGCATCACGCGGTTGGTGCCGACGTACTCCAGCTTCTTCTGCTGCCCGCGGCGGTCCATGGCCAGGGCCAGAATCGGCCCGACGAACTCGTCGGTGCTGAGGATGGTGACCTCGAAAAAAGGCTCCTCGATGAACGAGATGTAGGCGGGATCGGGCATCTTTTGCGGATTCTCGATCTCCAGCAGGTCGCCGTCGGTTTTCATTACGCGGTAGCGCACACCGGGCGCCGAGGTCAGCAACTCGAGGTTGAACTCGCGCTCCAGCCGCTCCTGGATGATCTCCATGTGGAGGAGGCCTAGGAAGCCGCAGCGGAAACCGAAGCCGAGGGCCAGGGAGCTTTCGGGCTCGTAGCTGAACGACGCGTCGTTGAGCTTGAGCTTGCCCATCGCGTCGCGCAGGTCTTCGTAATCCTCGGTATTGATGGGAAAGATGCCGGCGAAGACCATGGGCTTCACTTCCTTGAAGCCCGGCAACTGCTCGACCTGGGCCTTCTCCTCGGTGACGGTGTCGCCGATCTTGGCCTGGACGATGTCCTTGATATTGCCGGAAAAGAAGCCCACCTCGCCGACGCTCAACGAGTTGACCGCCTTCGGCTTGGGGGTGAAGATGCCGAGCTCGGTCACTTCGTAGACCCGGTCGGTGGACATGAAGCGAATGCGCATCCCCTTGCGCAGCGTGCCGTCGATGATGCGGAGGAGGCACACGACGCCGCGATAGGAGTCGTACCAGGAGTCGAAGAGCAGCGCGCGCAACGGCGCGTCGGGGTTCCCCTTCGGCGGAGAAATATGGGTGATGATCTTCTCCAGGATCTCATCGACGCCGATGCCCGCCTTGGCCGAGGCGAGGACGGCGTCGTGGGCGTCGAGGCCGATGACGTTCTCGATCTGCTCGCGGACCCGCTCGGGCTCCGCCGACGGCAGGTCGACCTTGTTGATGACCGTGAGGATGTCGAGGTTGTTGTTGATGGCCAGGTAGGAGTTCGCCAGGGTCTGGGCCTCGACGCCCTGGGTGGCGTCCACGACCAGAATCGCGCCCTCGCACGCGGCGAGGGAGCGGGAGACCTCGTAGGTGAAGTCCACGTGGCCAGGGGTGTCGATCAGGTTGAAGCTGTAGTCGCCGTAGCGCAGGTTGACCGCGCGGGCCTTGATGGTGATGCCGCGCTCGCGCTCCAGATCCATGTCATCGAGCATCTGCTCGTGCATCTCGCGCGTCTCCACCGCCCCGGTCTTCTGCAGCAGGCGATCGGACAGCGTCGTCTTGCCGTGGTCGATGTGGGCGATGATCGAGAAATTGCGGATGAATTTCGGGTCGGGCATTGCGCGGCCGTCCGTCTAACACGAAAGGCCGGGCTTGTCATCCCGCGCCCAGCAGCCGCTCCACGATGATCACGTCGCGCCAGACGCCGTCGAGCTGCGCGTGCCGCTCGTAGCGGCCGACCTCCCGGAAGCCGACACTGCGCAACAGGCCGAGGCTCGCCGCGTTCTCCGGGAAGACGCGCGAGACGAGCTTCCAGAAACCGGCGGCGCGCGCGGCATCCATGAGCGCGTTCATGGCCATCCGCCCGGCGCCGCGGCCGCGCGCCTCGCGCGCCGCGTACTCCACCACCACGATCGGATGCCGGCCGTCGAACCACCGCTCGACGTCGTCCGCCGAGCGGTGGCCGGTCTCGAAAGTGGCGACGCGGTCGTCGATGCCGTCGTTGTAGATGCGCGCGATCACCGCGGCGTCCGCCGTGGTCGCGGGTCGCGCGCGCATCGTCAATGCCCCGTCAGCTCCTTCACCACGTCGCCGGCGCCGTAGATCCTGGTCAGCGCGTCGATGATCCCCGCCGAGTGCACGGACACCGCCCGGCCGACTCGGTCGTCGAACTGGTAGTCCCACGGCAGCGACTGCAGGTTGCCGTCGAAGATGATGCCGACGAACTCGCCGGCGCGATTGACCACCGGGCTGCCGGAGTTGCCGCCGATGATGTCCGCGGTATTGACGAAGTCGAACGGCGTGGTGTCGTTGTCCAGCGCCGCCTTCTTGTCCGTCCAGGTCTTCGGCAGGGCGAAGGGTTCCTTGTTGGCATGCGCCGCGGCGTGCTCGAAGGTGTCGCCGATCGTCGTCCGCCACGAGACCGGCTTTCCGTTCTCCTCGAAGCCCTTCACCGGGCCGAAGGAGAGGCGGAGGGTGAACGTCGCGTCGGGATAGGTATCGCCGCCGCTGGCCTTGAAGGTGGCGTTGGCGATCTTGGCGTAGGCCTGGGTCTGCGGCTCCTCGACGCTCTCCTCGTACTTCTTGCGCAGCTCGCGCGCCCGCGCGTCGACGATGCGGGCCACCTGGATCATCGGGTCGTTCGACGCATCGACGGCCGCCTTACCGCCCTCGCCGAGCTGCTTGCGGACCGCGACGTCGCGCAGTTTCGTGGTGCGCACCAGCTCCGAGGCCCGCTCCTGCGGCGACTTGCCGCTCAGCACCTGCTTCACCAGCGGATCATCGGCGCCGATCGTCTCCATCCAGTGCGCGAGGGAGTCGGCCAGCTCGACGGTCTCCAGGTCCTCGTAAATCGGCGCCTCGGAATAGAGCTGCTGCTTGAGCGACTCGATGTTCGACTCGCGGAACTCGCGCAGGCGCTCGGCATTCGGCTTCGCGCTTTCATCGCCCAGACGCAGCAGCGTCCGCGCGGTGCCGAACAAGTGGCTGTTGAATGCGACGCCGCCCTCGACGAAACGGAACTCCATGGCGAACGGCAGATATGTGTCGAAGACCTTCTCCACCATCGACCATGCGTCGCCGTACTGCGCCTTCAACTGCGGGTCGGCCTCGACCTTCTGACGCAGCGCAGCCTCGGCGTCGGCCTTTTTCTTCATGATGGCCGGATCCTGCAAGCCGGCGATACGGCCGAGGTACGCCTTCCGCGAATTCTTGACGCCGAACAGATCGTCGTGCGCGCGGCGGTCGTTCTCGACGCTGCGCTCGGCGTAGGTGTTCAGCAGCACTTCGCGCCGCCGGAGCAGGTTGAGGTTGAACGGATAGGTGACGTCGCGGAAGAACTTCAAGTGATGGAGGGTGTTGAGGCGGCTGGTGCGTCCGGGATGTCCGGAGACGAAGGTGAGGTCGCCCTCTTTCGCCCCCGCCGCGCTCCAGGTCAGGTAGTCGGCGGGATGCACCGGCTTGTCGTTCTCGTACGCGCGGAAGAAACAGATGTCGAGGTCATAGCGCGGGTACTCGAAGTTGTCGGGATCGCCGCCGAAGAAGGCGATGGCCACTTCCGGCGCGAAGACCAGGCGCACGTCCGTGTACTTCTTGTAGCGGTAGAGGTGGTACTCGCCGCCCTGGAAGAGCGTGACCACGTCGCTGCGCAGGCCGGTCTTCTGCGTCGACTCCTGCTCGATAGTACTCATCACCCCGCGGCGCGCCCGCTGCGCCTCGGCCGTCGACATCGACGGCGTCACCGCGCCCTGCACCCGAGCGGTTACGTCCTCGATGCTCATGAGGACGTTCAGCTCGAGGTCGACGCACTTCACTTCCTCGGCAGCCGTCTTGGCGTGGAAGCCGGTGACGACGTAGTCGCGCTTCTCGGTCGAAATCTTCGCCAGGCAGTCGAGGCCGACGTGATGGTTGGTCAGGAGCAAGCCGTTCGCGGACACGAACGACCCGGAGCCGCCGCTGTTGAAGCGGACCGACGCCTTCTGCAGATGGTCGAGCCAGGCTTGCGTGGGCTCGAATCCGTAGCGCTGCTTGAGCAGCGCACTGGGGGGACGGTTGAACAGCCACATGCCTTCGTCGGCCACGAGCGACGTTGCGATGACGATCAGAGCGAGAAAGATCCATTTGCGCATCGAATTTCTCCTTAGTCCGGAGTGATGAGTGATGGACGTCATCCCGAGCGTGAGCGAGGGACCTGGAGGGACGGGCGGCGCCCGTCTTGGAGTTCAGCGCCCCGCCCAGCCCCCCAGGTCCCTCGCTCACGCTCGGGATGACGTCTCTTCATTCATCACTTTCGGAGCCGGATTCTATAATCGCCCGCCATGGACTTCGGCATCACCGGCCGGGTGGCGATGGTTGCGGCCGCCTCCAAGGGGTTGGGACGGGCCATCGCCGAGGCGCTGGCGGGGGAAGGGTGCCGTCTTTCCATCTGCTCCCGATCGGCCGAATCGCTGGAGCCGGCGCGGGCGGCGATCGCGGCGTCGGGCGCCGAGGTGCTCACCGTGGCGTGCGACGTCACGAAGGGCGACGACCTGAAACGCTGGTTCGACCAGACCATCGCCCGCTTCGGGCAGGTGGACATCCTCGTCACCAACACCGGCGGCCCCCCTGCCGCCGCCTTCCTCGATCTGAGCGAAGAGCAGTGGCGCGCCGGCGTCGAGGGGACGCTGATGAACGTCGTGCGGATGTCGAAGCTGGTGATCCCCGACATGCAGAAGCGGCAGTGGGGCCGCATCGTGCACCTCACGTCGCTGGTGGCCAAGCAGCCGTTGCCGGTGCTGACGATCTCCAGCACGCTGCGCGCCGGCCTCTCCGCGTTGACCAAGACGCTCTCCGACCAGGTAGCCCCCGACAACATCCTGGTCAACGCCGTGCTCCCCGGCCATCACCTCACCGACCGCCAACTCGAGCTGGCGGAGATCCGCGCCAAACAGCAGGGAATCACGCCCGACGAGTACCTGGCCGAGGCGGTGAAGGCCATCCCGCTGGGACGCTATGGGCGCCCCGAGGAGCTGGCGAACGTGGTGGCGTTTCTCTGCAGCGAGCGCGCGAGCTACGTCACCGGCACGAGCATCCAGGTCGACGGCGGCTACATCCGGTTCACGTTCTGACCGCGGCGAAGAAGTAGCGCCGCAGATAGAGCAGGAACACAAGGTAGGCGGCCCAGAAGACGGCGAGCCAGGTGTAGAACCATGGGTCCACGAACAGCGAGTTCATCAAACCGCTGTACGGGTCCATGCCGAGGTCGCGGCACCACGCGGCGATGTTTGTCCTGGTCCGGAAGAGAACAGCCCATCCGGCGCCGATCATGAACATGGCGAGCGCGGCCCACCACGCTGTCTGCTTCCGCTTCAGCGCGCCGACGCCGATGAACAGCATCAGCGCAAAGAAGGCGAGCATCACCGCGGGAACCGCTGCGCCCCGGATCGTCCACGGACCAAGAGGCAAACTGGGGTACATGAAGCTGAACATCAACGTCCCTGCGGCGCCGCCGATCATCCAGACGCCGAAGGCGAGAAGCGGCTGCGGCACGTCGTCAGTCCAGCGATGGACGCGATCGCGTGCCTCGACCGTCGCCTTCACTTTGGGGCTGCCATAGAAAAGGATGAATGCGAGCGGCAATAGGATGAGGAAGAGGCCGAAAATCACGGAAACGCATCCCATCTCGTAGTGCCTCACCGCAGCGTGTTGCGCGGCCGTTCCCCAAGGGAGCGGTTCGGAAGCTCGCAGCATCGCCATCGTCCCGATCGAGCTGACCACGCCGATGATGAGCCACAACCAACTGAGGACGAGGATCAGCGCCCGGGCCCAGCGGCGCGCCATGATCGACCCGAGGCCGAGGATGGTGAATCCGATCGCGAGCGCGAAGTAGAGCAGTGCGATGGGCGCCAACATTCGTGGTGGCGGCCCTCCCGGCCCCGTTCCCACCACGACGCCTAACCACGCGAAACAGGCGATGAGCCCCACAACGATCCCGATGAAGATCTCGAGGATCCCGAACAGGATCAGCCCGATGATCCGGCCATGCTCCATCGTCACTCCCACGTGGCGTTGTTCATCTCCGCGATGACCTTGGCCACCTCGATGTAGTCGGCCTGGTCGCCGAGTTGGTTGAGCGATGCGGTGAAGAGATGTTGGGTCAAGGCGAGCATCGGTGTGGAGGCGTGCTGCTGATGGGCGATGGTCGAGGCGATGCGAATGTCCTTGTCGTGGTGCAGCAGCTTGAACACCAGCGGCCACTTCCCTTCGATCAGCCGCATCGGCAGGAGGTTCTCCGAGGCGTTGGAGCGGCCGCTCCCGGCGTTGGTGACCTCGAGCGCGGTCTTGATGTCGATGCCGAAGCGTTTCGCCAGCAGCAAGCACTCGCAGGTGATCCACACCGTCGCGCCCATGACCGAGTTGGTGAGGACCTTGATGGCGTGGCCGGCGCCGACCGGGCCGACGTGGATGATCTTCTTGCCACAGATCTGCAGGAGCGGGAGCGCGCGCGCGAAATCCTCCGGGGCCCCACCGACCATGATGGTCAACGTGGCGTTCTCCGCGCCGACCGTGGCGCCGGTGACCGGCGCGTCGACGAAGGCAACGCCCCTCGCCGCCAGGCGGACGGCGGTGAGGCGGCTGACGTTCGGATCGCCGCTGGTGGCGTCGATCCACAGCGTGCCGGCGCGGAGGTCGGGCATCAGCTTGTCGACGATCTCGTCGACTTCGCGGCTGGTCGGCAGCATGGTGATGATCACCTCGGCCGCCGCGCACTCGGCAAGCTCCGAGGCGGCGGCTGTGCCGTGCTCGCTCGCGTGGCGTTCCGCTTTCGAGCGCGTGCGGTTCCAGACGATGAGCTGGTGATGTTTGGAGAGGTGGCGCGCCATCGGGAAACCCATGGCGCCGAGTCCGATGAATGCGATCTTCATGGCCGCGAATGATAGTCGCGGGAAGAGCAGGAGGCGGGTCGAGACCCTCCGGCTAGCGTTGCAGAGAGAGAGGTAGCTTCAGCAATTGGTCCACGGAAGGCACGCCCATTCGCCCGCTCAACCGTGGTTTGGGTCCGAGGTGGGCGCGTAGCTGAAGGGTCTCGATCGGTCGCCTGCTCTTCAAAGAACCAAAAAAAAGAGGGCGGTACGCCCTCTTTTTAAAACTGCCTTGTTGATTTGCGGAGTGTAATCTAAATCGATAGTCAAGGGAAGATTGTGATCCGGCTCACGTCGCTCTTGCTTTGTACCAGTCGGCGTTGATGGCCGTGTAGTGCGCCCACTTCTCGGGGACCAAGTCCGCCGGGAAGATGGCCTGCACCGGGCAGGCCGGCTCGCACGCGCCACAGTCGATGCACACCTCGGGATCGATGTAGAGCAACGTCTCCTTCTCGAAGTCGGGCTCATCCTTGCGCGGGTGGATGCAATCCACCGGACAGACCTCGACACACGCGGTGTCTTTGGTGTTCACGCAAGGCTCGGCGATTACATAGGTCATGGGAACGGAACCTCCGGACGTTAAGATCGGCGCGATTGTATCAACAGAACTACTCCGTCCAGCGCCGGATCGACTCGATCTGGTAGTCGTTGCCCATGAAGGTGACGATGTCGCCGGCGGCGTGCCCGATGAGCGCTTTGGCCACGTCCGACTGGTTCGAATAGACGCCGTGCTCGGGCGCTGATTCCCACGGCCCGAGGATGGTCACCTCGCGGCGGATGTCGCCGTTGGAGAGCGCGACCTTGGTCCCCACCCTGACCGCGGAGGTGTCGACCTGCGCCGGTTCCACCACCCGCACGTTCCCCAGCTCGCCCTGCAGCTTGCCGGCGCGCGCCGCGAGGTACTCGGCGCGGGCGCGCGCGGACTTGTACTCGAAGTTCTCGCTGAGATCGCCCATCTCGCGCGCCACCTGAATGGCCTTGTTGTTCGCCGGGATCTCCACCTTCACCAGATGTTCGAGCTCCTCGCGCTTCTGCGCCAGCATCTCGGCGGTGGCGTAGATCGGCTCGGCCTCCGGCTCGCGCAGCGCCGGATGCTTCATCAGCAGCGCGTGCTTGACGTTCTCGCGGCGATACTCCTCGACCGCGCCATAGCGCTCGAGGGTGTCGAGGAGCTTGCGCGCCTCTTCCCGGTTGTCGACGCCCATGATGATGCGGATGGCGAGGCCGTCCTTGTCGAAGAGATCCTTCAGCCGGGCGCGGACGGACGAGAACTCGTCCGACGCCACCGCGTCGAGAATCTGGAACAGCAGCCCGTAGGTGGCCTTGTCGGAGAGCGCCTGCTGGTCATTGAGCTGCTTGACGTACCAGTAGAACGCGCGCGGATGGCGGCGCGGGTAGCGCAGGGTCTCGTCGATCAGACGATCGCGGATCTCGGTCTGCCCCTCTTTTTCCAGCGCGTCGATGACCAGTGAGAGGATGCGCGGCTCATCGTCGAGGAAGAACGCCTCGCTGTAGACCTTCGGCCAGTCGGGATGGGCCTGCCGGACGGTGACCAGCGCGCGCTCGCGAAGGACCTTGTCGCCCATCGCGGCGACGGTGCGCGACGCCAGCGGCCCGCCGAGCAGCGACGCCCTGTCGACCGTCGCCGTGAATTCGCCCGGCAGCGTCTCCAGCGTGGCCAGGATCTGCCACGCCGTGGCCGGGGCGCTCTTCGCCAGCCGCGCCGCCTCGGCGGCGAGATGCGCTGAGAAGAAATCGGCGAGCTCCTTGCCGCGCGCGCTGTGCTTGCGCGCCAGCTCCAGCTTCGCTTTCGCGTCGGCGCGCTCGAAGTCGCGGCGAATCGCCTTCTCCGCTTCGCCGGTGGACGAGCTGTACGAGTAGGTCGCCTTGGCGCCGGCGCCGCTGACGACGATCTGCGGATTCTTGCGCGCCGAGGTCCACCACGAGCTCCACTTCTCCTCGGGGACGATGCCGATGACGGCGTCGCGCACTTCGCTCATGGTCATGGGGCGGCCGAAGCTCTGCAGGATGCGGGCGAAGAACTGCTGCGCCGAGGCCTTCGCTTCCTTCTTCAGCTCCTCGCCGCGCGTGAACTTCTCGCGCAGCACGTGGCCTTCGGGCAGCGGCACGAGGTACTTCGCCGCCGCGCCGAGCGGCACGGAGACGCGCTTGTCTTTCTCGAAGTCCAGGCGGCAGATGCCGAGGTCGGGATTCAACTCGGTGACGATGCCGGCGCCGCGGCCGGTCATGAAGAACATCTCCCCCTCGTCGTACTGGAGCCAGATCTCGATCTTCTCCGCGCGCTCCACTGGGTTGCTGGTCGGATCGGTGAATCCGGCAAAGTCGTAGATGCGCTGGAAGCTCTTGTGCTTGCTGTGCGCCCCTTTGAGGGCCTGATCGATCTGCGGGCGGAGGGTGGCCGGGTGCTTCGAGAG
>Ga0137443_1000164_pt1 | contig 10003 bp, 12 predicted proteins | sample EasRivERMGT300_2_FD_102324 | JGI IMG/M metagenome (GOLD analysis project Ga0137443, IMG submission 102324) | Soil microbial communities from meander-bound floodplain in the East River, Colorado, USA - East River MetaG ERMGT300_2 | ecosystem: Environmental > Terrestrial > Soil > Floodplain ... | reverse complement strand
GCCGAGCGCGTCTTGCTCGGTTACTCAGACAAGATGGCTGTGCAGATCATACGTCCCGCCACGGTCTGCGGTTGGTCTCCAAGGATGCGGCTGGATGTGATGGTGAATAGCTTCGTCATACAGGCGCTGACCAAAGAAGTAATCAGCTACAACGGTGGTGAGCAGTATCGGCCAAATATCCACATCGACGACATGACTGACCTGTACCTGTGGATGCTGGAAAGGCCGCACACTGGCATCTACAACGCTGGTTTCGAGAACTATCAGATCAAGGATATTGCTAGAGCAGTGGCCAATCGTGTTGGCAGTCGCATCATTGAGCATTCATCGACTGATCCGCGCTCCTATAGGATTAATTCCGACAAGCTTCTGGCAACTGGTTTCAAACCCAAGAAACGAGTCATCGACGCCATAGAAGAGTTGAATACCATGTACCTAATCGGACAACTAAAGGACTTAGACGAGTGCTACAACATCAGAACGACGATCAAGAGAGCCGCATAGAGTTCATCGAGCGGGTGAGGACGTTTGAGAAGCGTCTGCTTGCCGATATGAAGAATATCTACGTTCCCGTTCACCTATGTTTGGGACAGGAGGAAGTATCTGCTGATCTACACGAGTATATGAAGCCTCAAGACTGGCTCTTTTCTACACACAGGAATCACGGTCATTATCTAGCCAAGGGCGGATCGGAGCAGAAATTATGGGACGAGATACATGGACTTCCATCTGGACTAAACCAGGGGTTCTCAGGCTCTCAAGGTATAAGCGACAAGTCTATAAACTTTCACGCGAGCGCCATCGTTGGTGGACTGGTTGGAGTGGCTACTGGAGCAGCCTACGCATTGAAAGGCTCAAATGCCGTAGTGGTTTGCGTGGTGGGCGACGCCGGGACTGAAGCAGGAGTCTTCTGGGAGAGCCTGAACTTCGCTGCTCTGCATAAACTTCCCATAGCCTACATCTGCGAGAACAACGGAATGAGTGTTGACTCACCGATAGAGGAAAGACAAGCCACTCCTTTGGGGCCAAGAGTTGCTTCGTTCGGTATCAATGTCAGAAGGCATATCGCTGCGGCGATCATGTCGGCTAGATGTAACAGACCTTCATTCTACGAGGCGATGGTGAAACTTGAAGGAGAGCATATCTACATGGGAAGTCTTCTGCCCAAGGAGGTTATCTGAGCAATTCAGACAACTCTGCTCGTCCAGAGAACACTTTTGCAGGGCAGATCAACCGGACTCTTCACGAAGCCCTTGAGACTTACCCAAACCTTGTTCTTGGAGGACAGTTAATCAAGCATGGCTTCGCAGGACTGACCACGGGTATCTACGAGAAATACCCTGAACGATTTATCACCTATTCAGTCTCGGAAGAACTCATGAACTCCTCCGCAATGGGACTCGCCCTCGCCGGGAAGCGGGTCATCATGTTTCACGTCAGGCTAGACTTTCTCTTGTGCGGCATGAATGCTTTGTTCAACCACATCCCGATCTGGTGGAAGAAGGGACACAAATTACCAATCACATTCATCTGTCAGGAAGGAAGAGGTATCGGTACAGGGCAGGGAGCACAACATAGCAAGGATTTGACTTTTTGGTTCCAACACTGTGAAGGCTGGAATACCTGTGTACCCCAAACCCCAAAAGAGGCAAGGAACATGCTCAAAGGCGCTATAGAAGGGGATATGCCGACTATGTATGTCCTACACCGAAGGCTGTTCAATGCCAACAAGCCGGAGAAAATTGTCATTCCCAAGGAGATCAGGTTTTGCGGTGCTTCAAAAAGGCATATGGATGAGTTCTACAGTTAGCGTCATCGTCCCGGTTTATGGGTCTAAGGAGTGGTTAAATGAATGTCTCGAAAGCATCAAAACGAAAGATTATAAAGACCTTGAACTCATCATTGAGGACGACAAAGAAGGTACAGGTGCGGCGGCGGCGAGAAACAGAGCTTTGGGACGCGCATCAGGTGATTTCATTCTCTTCTGCGATTCCGATGACTATCTCGAAGGGGGAGCAATTGACCTTCTACTGCGTTCCATCAACGGGGTTGATATGGTATGTGGATCGTTTAGGAAATTCGGTAACTTTGAACAAATTGTGGCCCACCCGACACAAATTCTGACCCCTTGGGAAATTGCTCAATACGTCATGTCCAATCTTAAAAACCCCGGCAAGAACCAGATGCTCTCTGGGTGTTGGGCAAAACTCTTTAGACGTGAATTGATAGGCCGGTTTCCATATCTGACCACAGCAGAGGATATGGCCTTCAACTTCGACTACCTGAAACGGTGCAACAAGGTCAAATTCATCTCGGATATCGTCTATCACAACCGTAAGCGACGGGGTTCTCTGACAACTACATTCGATGAGAAGAACACGAGAGGTCTGTTTGGATTTCTAGAGGCGATGAAATACGTCAAAAACTTTCTGTCCGGGTTCTACCCTATAGGAGAGATAGATGACGCCCTGGACTCATCGAAGGTATATCATTCCATGCTTTACTTCAGCCGGATCGCCGGTTGCGGACAAAGCACTTTCAGGAAGCTATACCCATGACAGCAGTATCAGCAGCAGCCAAAGAGAACAAAAAGGAAGGACTGAGGAAGTGGCGTGCAAAGAATGCGGAGTATGTGAGGCAGAAAAGAAGGGAATATGACGCCAAGAATTTGGAGAAGAAAAAGCAATACGACAAAGCGTATTGTTTAAAGAATGCAGAAAAAATGAATCGCGCAGCGAAAGAGTGGCAAAAGAATAATCCGGAGGCCGTCTTTCGCATCAAGTTGAAACATAAGTACGGGATAACTCCGGACGAGGTGAGGGCCATGCTGGAAAAACAGAATCATGTTTGTGCAATCTGCGGAACAACTAACTTCAATAACCGTGGACGCTGTCTGGATGTAGATCACTGCCATACAACTGGGCGAGTCCGTGGGATGCCTTGCAGCGGTTGTAATGCGGCAATAGGATTGATGAAGGACAACCCGATTTCGTTAAGGGCGGCAGCAATGTATCTGGAGGGGACATGCTGATCTTCGGAGCAGGAATTCTGGGCGAAGTGACGCTACACGCCTGCCGTGCCAAGGGCATCATGGTTGAGTGTTTCTTAGACCATAGGATCAAGGGAACTCTATTGGGTGTTCCTATTGCAAAAGAAGTTCACGGCCCCGCGAGCTTCTACCTGACCTCACCCAACATTCAAGACATGATCGACCCGCTTAAAAGACTGGGTTACACGGATTGGCAATCCTGTGGAGAAGTCTTGAGAGACTTCGATATCTCAGGAATTGAGTTCCAGAGCATCAACGGCAGCAATCAATCCTCAAAGTACACCACCGAGCACGTCAAGTATCTGATTAGGACTTGTCTGCATCACCACGACAACTACATGAGTCCAGAAAAACTCACGGTGCAGAACATAGACCTCATCATCACAGAACGGTGTTCGATGAAGTGCAAGGACTGCTCAAACCTCATGCAGTATTACGAAAAGCCTGAGAACGCCGACTTAAACGAGATGATCCAGACGATTGACTCCATTTGCGAGAAGATGGACGAGATTTACGAGTTCAGAGTCATCGGTGGAGAGCCGTTCATGAACAAGGAAATCCATCTGGTAGTCGAGAAACTGACTTCAAAGGAGAATGTGCAGAAAGTATCAATCTTCACCAATGCAACCATTGTCCCTAGAGAGCATCAATGGATGGCTCTACAACATCCCAAGGTCAGGTTCTTCATCACAGAGTATCTACAATCAAGGAATCTGGCTCCCCTGATCGAAGCCCTTAAGGAAAGAGGAATACCCTATGTCTCGGAACAGGCGAATGGATGGACGGACTGTGCGGCGCTTGATAAACACGAAAGGACGAAAAAGGATCAAGAGGCCATTTTCGGGGCTTGTTGTGCCAAAAACCTTGCGACACTACATGACGGACTTCTCTTTCGGTGTCCTTTCTCAGCTAATGCTGCAAGTCTCAAAGCGATCCCTGACTATACAGAAGACTATCTGGTAGTCAGATCAGCCAGCCGTGAGCAGATCAGGTCGTTCCTGAGAGACAAACCTTTCATCCAAGCCTGCGACCACTGCAACGGTAGGTCCTACGGAGATACGGTAATCACTCCGGGTATTCAAACGAAAGTCCCACTGACATACTTCAAATATGGCACTCAGCCTATTACAAACTGACGCAGTACAACGTCTGATTAAACCCGGAATACGGGTAGCTTCCTTTGGGTATCCAGACATCATCGCCCCGGTAGAAGGGAATTTTAAGATCAGGGAAGACAGCAAGGCGATCTGCGAGAGGCACGGTCTTAAAGAACGACCCATCCCCGATGCTGAGTCATTTTTCGAGTCTCTAGGTGCGACTTTGACGGTCTATGATGTGGTGAAAGAGCGGGGTTGCGAGATTATTCTGGACTTGAATGAGCGCGGGATTCCAGCTCACCAATACGACATCGTTCTTGACGTAGGTACTTCCGAGCACTGCTTCAACATCGGGCAGGCTCTAATCAACATGGCCGAGATGGTCAAGGAAGGGGGATATATCATCCACGAGAACCCCTCCAACTGGGGAAATCATGGGTTTTACAACCTTAACCCTACCCTTTTTCTGGACTTCTACACCGACAACGGTTTTCAGATCGAGGAACTGAAATTGGTCACTCGGGATGGTCGGGAGGCGTATGTCCACCCTACCAAGAGGTTTAAGTTTCCACCAGAAGAAGTCAATATCTTCTGCATAGCAAAAAGAGTTAATATTCAGTCCTTTGTATATCCTGTTCAGACGAAGTACAAAGGATTGATCCCGACGCCGGGGTTTGCGGGCGAAGTAAAAGGAGTCGTAAATGGCTGACCAAATGACATTAGATTCAATTCTGGATGAAAAGCCGGTAGAGAAGATAGATACCCCTGTTGTAGATTCAACACCACCTCCAGAGAAGCCTGATTACACCACCAAAAAGAAGGAATGGCGGGATAAGGAGCAGGAAGCTCAAGGAAGGGTAAGAGACAAAGAAACAGGTCAATATACCCCCAAGGAGGTCAAGGAAGAGGTCAAGGAGCCGGTAAAAGAAGAAGTTAAGGCCCCAGAAGTCAAACCGGAGGTCAAGCCTGTAGAGGAGTATTCAGCCCGCGAGAAAGCCGCCTTCTCCAAGGCCGCTGACGAGACCCGCAAGAGACAGGCACTTGAAAGACAGTTGGCCGAACTCCAAAAAGAGCCCCCCAAACCATTCTATGACGATCCAGAGGGTGCTTTGGCAAGACACCGGGCTGAACAAAAGCAGGAACTAGATCAAGCCATCCTCGCAACCAGGGTCCAAACCTCTGAGTCAATAGCCAAGTCCAGATATAAGGACTATGACGAAAAGTTTGCTATTTTCAATGAGTTGGTGCAAAAATCCCCTTACCTTGCCGAGCAAGCTTTTACCTCTCCAGACCCGGCTGAATTCGCCTACCAGACTGGGGCGACTGAAAAGAATCTCCGTGAAGCCGGTGGGGTGGAGAATATGCGTCAAAAGATGGAAGCAGACCTCCGGGTTAAGATTAAGGCCGAGTTAGAAGCAGAACTCCAGAAGAAGAAAGAAGACCTTGAAAAAGACCGAGCTGCTTTGCCTGGGTCTCTTACAGACGTTCAAAGCAAGGGTAACAATAGACCCGTGTGGGGTGGGCCGCCTACATTAGATGATGTCCTAAAGGGGTAATTTGACAGTTTGATTATTTGAGCCTATTCTAGGTAAATAGGTGCCGCCGACCTTCTAACCGGGCGATTTTAGTGCCGCCAACTCCAAGGGCGAGCTGTGAGTGACGCCGACTTATGGGCGAAACCCTATTAACCTTGGAGATTTGCAATGGCACAGACCTATGCTGTCGCAGGTCTAACCCCGCAGCAGTGGGATTCGGATTTCTTCCGGGATTACGTCCGTATGTCGCGTTTCAAGCGATATATGGGTACGGATGAAGCTTCGATTTTCCAGCTCAAGGAAGACCTGACCAAAAAGAAGGGCGATACAGTCACTTTCGCCCTAGTCAACGAACTAACCGGCGATGGTGTTACTGGTAATAACACCCTGAAGGGCAATGAGGAAAGACTTAATTCCAGAAGTCACGCTATTGCTGTTGACGTACTTCGTCACGCAATAGCGGTAGATGACTGGGATGTTCAAAAGTCAGTCATTGATCTTCGGAACGCCGCCCGAGTGCAAATTCGGGAATGGGCGCAAAAGATGCTCCGCGATCACTGTCTCAGAGCTTTGGGACAGATTGATGGAGTGAACTTTACCAGCGCCACCAACGCCCAGAGGGATACCTGGCAAGTCAATAACAGGGACCGTCTGGTGTTTGGTACGTCTACAGCGACTCAGACTACTTTTGCTTCAGCTCTATCGGTGTGTTCTGTCGGGGTTTCTCTAACCCCCAACACGCTTTCCCTGATGAAGAGGCTGGCCCAAGCATCAACACCCAAGGTCAAACCCCTGTACGTCAAGGAAATGGATCAAGAGTGGTATGTCGCTTTTGTCGGTCCCAAAGCTTGGCGAGACCTCACTGAAGACAACCCGACGACTAACGTCTTGACCCTGGCTAACAGGGATTCGAGAGTCAGAGGGGTGGATAACCCGCTCTTTACCGGCGACTCACTGGTATGGGATGGGATTATCATTCGTGTGATTCCAGAAATAGCGGTTCTACCAACTGCGGTGGCTTCCATAGCTGCGATGTCGGTTGAGCCGGTCTATCTGTGCGGAGCACAAGCAGTAGGTCTTGCTTGGGCGCAGAGGACAAAGAGCACTACGGATATCGACGACTACGAATTCCTTCACGGGGTCGGAGTCCAGGAAATCCGTGGTATTGAAAAACTGCGGTTTGGCACGGCGGTAGGCGCGGACCTTACGACCCCGAAAGATCACGGGATTGTGACTGCGTTTGTCGGCGCGGCTGCGGACTAAGGAGATAAACATGGCTACCTATACCGCATCTGGCGCACAAGCAGGAGCACAACCCAAGGGTCTGAGAGTCGGACTCTCTGGGGTAGGTGCTCAGTACGATGCAACCGGCGTAAGTCTTTCCATTGCTTCGATCTTCAATATGGTGAAGATTCCGGCAGGGGCACGAGTTCTTTTCATGTCCTACGGAAATACTAACACCGGAGACGGCACGGTTCAGATCGGCGATAGTATTAACGGCACTCGATACAAGTCTGCCCTTACGCTCTCGGCTGGTTTGGCTACAATCGTTACCACTACCTTCAGCAACTACAAGTACTCTGCTGACGATACAATCATCTTGAGGGTATCTCTTGCCTCGGCTACAACGCTGGGCGGGACGTTCTTCTTGAATTGTATCTATGGCATGGATACGGACTAAGTAAGTGCGATAAAAGGGCGGGGCCTAATAAGCCCTGTCCTTTTCACATGAGCGAACCCACAGACGAGCTTTGGAATCAGGCTTGTGCTTTACATGTAGAGAACAAATTCACCGAAGCTGAAGCCATCTATACAAGGCTTCTTGAGCAAAACCCCCACAACTCAGGGCTCCTGGCTACTCTAGGAAGTCTTTACCTCCAGACAGAAAGAGCAGGACTTGCGATCCACTTTCTTTCTTCAGCAGTGAAGGAAGGACTCAATCAAGCTGATGTTTATACCAATCTGGGTTTGGGTTACAAACAAGCCAATCAGATAGAGTTAGCCAGAAAGTGGTTTGAAGCGTCAGTAAAAGACGATCCAACTCCTGAAGCATTGGTCAATTACAGTGCGATGTTCATCGAATGCGGACAGGACGAAAAATGCATTGATCTGTGCGAGAGGGCGATCAAGGAGAAAGACGATCTCCCCATAGGGCATTGGAATCTTGCAATAGCTCTGCTTGCAAATGGGAAGTGGAAAAGAGGCTGGCAGGAGTACGAGTGGGGGATAGGTCTTCCAAGTATGAGGGAGAACCGGGAGACAGCAAAAGTCCCATTCTGGAAAGGCGAACCTGGGACAGTCCTCCTCTATGGAGAGCAAGGACTGGGTGATGAGATCATGTTTGCCTCGATGATCCCAGACATATTGAAGACCAACAAAGTCGTTCTAGAGTGTCACCAAAGGCTGAAGACTTTGTTTGAGAAAGCCTTCCCTCAAATCACAGTACATGGGACTCGTGAAGACCTGGAAGTAACCTGGTCTCCTGAAGGGATAGATTACCGACTCTCGATAGGGTCGCTGGGGAAGTTCTACAGAAACTCAAGGGAAGACTTTCCTGGGACTCCTTATCTGAAGACAGATTCTCTACCAAAGGGCAAGAAGTTCAGGGTGGGGATAAGCTGGATGGGTGGCGGTCCGAAGAGGGGAAGGGTAATGAAAAGGTCTGTCCCTCTTAGCTGGTGGAAACCCATTCTCAATATTCCGAATGTAGAGTTTGTCAGCCTTCAATACACTGACTCAAAAGAAGACCTGGACATCATGCAAGCCCTAGGTTATGACATCAAAAGAATGGACGAGTATATCAAGCACAATGATTACTACGAGTCTGCAAAGCTGGTGGCTTCTTGCGACCTGGTGGTAACAGTGTGTACTTCAGTCGTTCATCTTGCAGGAGCTTTAGGTATCCCGTGCTGGGTCATGACTCCCAAATGGCCTGCCTGGAGATATCAAAATACTGGTGGGATGCCCTGGTATAAATCAGTCCGTCTGTACAGGTCTCCAGATACAGAACAGGAAGCATGGAAACCTGTGATTGGGAAAATAGGACTAGACTTGGATGATCTGGTGAACGCAAAGGCTCAAAGGGTCGCATGAAAGACGAAGAAATCCTTCTATACGATCTCTCGAATAGACCTGCGAGCTACGATTTTGTAACTTGTCTGGCGACTTCCATTGCTCTTGGAATAAAGCATGTGAGGTTTGTCTATGGAAAGTGGAAACCCAAAAACTACACTATTCAGCAAGCCGAAGAAAGATGGAAGTCTATTGTCGAGCCTGCGGTCTCTCTTTACGGTTTGACCTATTCAATTGGAGAGAGAAAAGGACTTGAAGTTAATCACGCTCTTGTCGCTGCGCTGAAGGCTTACAAAAAGACCGGAAAGATTGGGAAGATACCTTATACCTGTAAAAGAGGGGATTATGTAACCGTGACTCTTAGAAACTCCCGCAATCCAGAGAGAAATTCCAAGGACGATGAATGGAGGAAGTTCGCTGAGAGATGCGACAGAAAAGTAGTCATCATCAAGGACAACGAAGACAGTTCTCTAGACCTTCCCGACAGGATGAAGCTCTACGGTAACGCCTACTTGAATATGATGGTCATCCACGGACCTCTTACCTTGTGTCTGCATTCAGATGCACCGTTTGTTTCGATGAGGACCATAGGGTGTGAGAGGTCGCAAAGCACTTCACCACAATTCATTACCCAGCTTACAGGCATCTATCAGGGTTTCCAGTATCCCTGGCAGAATCAATACCAAAGGTTGAGCTACCTGGACGACACTGTGGAGAATATAGAATACGAGTATAGACAGATTAGCGAAGAAAGGATGGTAGCTTGAAGTACATCTATAACGGCGTCTATAGAGAATTTAGAGGGTATGTCTTCACGCAAGGTAAGCCTGTGGAGATTACCGACAGGGGTACTTTGGAGCTTATCAAACACGAACCAGACTTCAAGGAGGTGCCAGATGAAGAAGCGCAAGAAATCCACCCCGCCCCGCAGGAAGTATTAGCAGATAAAGGCCCTGCAAGACCAAAGTTTGACCGTGCCGCTCACATGAGAAGGATGCACGCCGAAGGCAGGATGAGGAAGAAATGACGACCTCCTTCAATCTCACGCGAACACAAATCGCTCAAAGGGTTCTCTCAAAGGTCATCAAGATCGGAGCTGTTACAGCCGGTTCTGCTGATGCTGATACCGTTTATCAAGCCCTTGATCTGAGATTGAAGGAGATGCATAAGCTAGGGACATTCTGGAGGAAGGTCACTACAGTCCCGGTGACTTTCTCTTTGAGTCAGAGCATAGCCACTGCTTCAGCGGG
>Ga0137443_1000163_pt1 | contig 10032 bp, 7 predicted proteins | sample EasRivERMGT300_2_FD_102324 | JGI IMG/M metagenome (GOLD analysis project Ga0137443, IMG submission 102324) | Soil microbial communities from meander-bound floodplain in the East River, Colorado, USA - East River MetaG ERMGT300_2 | ecosystem: Environmental > Terrestrial > Soil > Floodplain ... | reverse complement strand
GGCCCACCTCGAGCAGAAAGACATCGGGATCCAGTGCCTGGTCGACCTCCCGGGCGTCGGCTCCAATCTTCAGGACCGCTACGAGGTCGGCGTCGTCTCGACCATGAAGCGCCCCTTCGAGATGCTGAAGGACGCTTCCTTCAAGCCGCCGGGGGAGGGCGTCCCACCCGATCCGTGCTTCGAAGAATGGCTGCGCGGCGGCGGCGTCTACACCTCGAACGGCGCCATTGCCGCGCTCATCCTCCGCTCGGTGAGGAGCCGGCCGGACCCCGATCTCTTCATCTTCGGCCTCCCCGGCAACTTCCACGGCTACTACCCCGGCTACTCCGCGGACATCGAGCGCTCGAAGAACTACCTCACCTGGGCCATCGTCAAGGCCCACACCAACAACCGCAGCGGCACCATCCGCCTGAAGAAAAACGATCCGCGTGAAACGCCTGACATTCAGTTTCACTACTTCCTGGAGAGCAAGGACGATCCGAATCAGGAAGACCTCCAGTCAGTGGTGAAGGCCATCGAGTTCGTCCGCTCCATGAACGGGCGCAACGACGCCATCGCCGAGGAAGTCATCCCCGGGAAGGACAAAGAGGGTGAGAAGCTCGAAAAGTGGATCAGGGACAACGCCTGGGGGCATCACGCCTCATGCAGTTGCCCGATCGGAAAGCCGGGCGAGGCCAAGGCCGTGGTCGACAGCCGCTTCCGGGTCATCGGCACCCAGGGGCTTCGCATCGTCGACGCCTCGGTCTTTCCACGCATCCCCGGATTCTTCATTGTCACGCCGATCTATATGATCAGCGAGAAAGCGGCGGACGTGATCATCGAAGACGCCGCCAAAAACTGAAGGAGGATTCCTGCGCATGCCGACGTACGACTCCGCTTCTCTCTTGAAGATGTCCACCGCCGATCTCGACAAGCTGTTCGCCGGCGCCGCTCCCGGACCCATCCCCAACGGCGACGCGCAGGGGACGGCGCTGGTCGACCCCGGAACCATCGCGGCCCCCGAATTCGCGAGGGTCATCAACCACTTCGCCTGGCAGGGGAAGGTGTTCGATGCCGCGCATGGCACGCTGGTCAATCACATCGGCCCCTTCGGGATGAAGGCCATTCTGGCCAAGGTCTATCCCGGCAACAGCCTGATCGACAACAAGCCCTGCATCGTCCTCGACTACTCGCAGACCTCGCTGGTCGCTCACTGGATCCGCGACGAGATCCGCAACATCGCTCCGAACACCTACCTCGGACCGGTGTACTGGGACAACAAGAAGCTCTTCTATTTCGCCCTCCACTTCGGCGACGCGAGGACCGACCAATGAACCGGCGCCGGCTGCGGTGGTGGGCCGTCCTCACGATCGTCGCCGGCGCGCCGTTCGTTTCCTGCCGCACGTCTGCGCCGCCGCCCGCGATCAGCGAGCTCCTGAAGATGTCGGAGGCCGATCTCGACGCGTTGTTCAGCGCCAGCCCGCCGGGGCCGATTCCGAGCGGCGAGGCGGAGGGGACGGCGATCGTCGCTCCGGGATCGAGCAAGACCGACGAGATCGCCGCGTTCGTCAACGCCTTCGCCTGGCAGGGGAAGATCTTCGACCCGGCGAATGGGACGCTGGTCAACCACCTCGGACCGGCGGGCACCGAGGCCATTTTGGCCAAGGTGTACGTCGGCAAGAGCCTGATCGACGGCAAGGACTGCATCGTCCTCGACTACTCGAAGACTTCGCTGGCCGCGAGGCACATCCGCGACGAGATCCGCATGGTCGGGCCGAACACCTACCTCGGCCCGGTCTACTGGGACAACAAGAAGCTCTTTTACTTCGCCCTCCATTTCAAGGGCTGAGAACGAGGATGCAATGCCGGTTGCGATGAACGATCTGCTCAAGCTGTCTCGGGCCGAGCTCGACACGCTCTTCGCCGCCAGCCCTCCCGGGCCCATCCCCAACGGCGACGCGAAGGGGCTGGCCATCCCCGAACCGGGCAGCGAGCACGCGCCGGCCCTGGCGAACCTCGCCCGCCGCCTGTGGCAGGGGAAGACGTTCGACGCGCAGCGGAAGATGCTCCGCAATCAGGTCGGGCTGTTCGGGGTGAAGGCCATCGCCGCCGACGTCTATGAAGGGCCGAGTCTCTTCGACGGCAAGCCGTGCATCGTCCTCGACTACGCGAAGCGCTCGGTCATCGCCGAGCCGGTCCGCGACGAGATCCGCCTCATCGCTCCCCTCACATACCTCGGGCGCATCTACTGGAACGGGGAGTACGCAGGCTACTTCGCCCTGCACCTCGAGGACATGGCCGCCGAACAGTGGCGCCGGCGCTTCCGCGCCCTGCTCGCTCTCGTCATCGGCATTCCGCTGATCATTGCCATCCTTCTGGCCATGCGGTTCCTGCCGTACCGGCCGGTCAACTACGTCGACATCGAGGATCAGTTCAAGTACGGCTCCACCGGCGGCGAGCGGAACTTCGGATTGCCGTACTGGATCTGGAAGGCCATGCCGGTGGTATTCGCCGACAAGCTGCCGAAGAACGGCGGCGCGGGATGGGAAGCGTTCGGCTTCGTCTATGAGAACGACGAGCATGGGCGCAAGCGCGATCTGCCGGTGGGCATGATGCGGGGCCGCGACATGGGGATCGACCGCGTTTTCCTCAACTGCGCGGCCTGCCATTCCACCACCGTGCGCGAGGCGGCGGACAAGCCGCCGAAGGTTTACGTGGCCATGCCCGCCGCGCGCTTCGACATCGGCGCGTTCCAGAATTTCCTCTCCGAGGTCGCCGTCGACGCCCGGTTCCGCGCCAACGTGATCGTCCCGGAGATCGAGCGCCAGTCCGGCGGGCTCGGCCTGCTCGACCGGTACGTGGTCTATCCGATCGCGGTCAGCATCATGCAGGCGCAGCTCCTGACCATCCGCGACCGGTTCGTGGGGGTCGATGGCACGACGTGGGGGACGGGCCGCGTCGACACCTGGAATGCCGCGAAGGCGGGAGTCAACTTCGTCCTGCACGAACTGCCGATGAAGGAACGGATCGGCGCCGCCGACTTGCCCTCGATCTGGAACCAGCGCAAGCGCAAGCACCGCTCCGACGGCCAGTCGATGCAGTTGCACTGGACCGGCAACAACGACCAGGTCAACGAGCGGAACCTGAGCGCCGCCTTCGGCACCGGCGCCACGCCCTCCAACGTCGATCACGCCGTCATCGACCGGCTGCAGGAGTGGCTGCTCGACGCGGCGCCGCCGCCTTTCCCCTTCCCCATCGACCGGGCGAAAGCCGACCGAGGGGCCGCGGTGTACGGTCAGTACTGCGCGAACTGCCATGGCAAGAGCGGCCAGGACTTCACCGGCCAGTACGTCGGCTTCGTCACGCCGATCGAGGTCGTCGGCACCGACCGCGCCCACTACGACTCGTACACCTACGAAGTCGCCACGGCGCAGAACATGAACTACGCCGGGACCAAGTACCGCTTCACGCACTTCCGCAAGACCGCGGGCTACGCCAACGCGCCGCTCGACGGCATCTGGCTGCGCGCCCCGTACCTGCACAACGGCTCGGTGCCGACGCTGCGCGATCTGCTCGAGCCGCCGGCGAGCCGGCCGAAGACGTTCTATCGCGGCGACGACGTCCTCGACCGCGACAAGGTCGGTTTCCGGAGCGACGTGCCGATGGCCTACGGACGCAAATTCGACTTCTTCGATACCAGTACGGTCACCAGAGGCAACGGCGGCCATCTGTGGGGGACGACCCTACCGCCGGCGGACAAAGACGCGATCGTCGAGTACATGAAAACGTTTTGACGGAGAGGTGACGCATGATCGCGTGGACTGCTGAACGACGTCGAGCGCTGCAAATCACCGGCGTGGTGCTGCTGCTGGTGCTGGCGCTCCTCGGATGGTTCGCCTGGTACAAGGGTTTCCGCGTCGTGCCCCAGCCGCCGTTCAACACCGCCGACGAGCGCTTCATGTACGGCTCCGTCGGGGCCGAGGAGACCGCCGGCATCCCGTATTGGATCCTGTATGTCCTGCCGCGCGTCTTCCCCGACAAGATGCCCGGCCCCACCGGCTACGCCTCCTTCGGTGTGGCGTGGGAGATGGGGAAGGAGCTGCCGATCGGTTTCAGCAAGAAGACCATCGGCTTCGATCGCGTGGCCCAGAACTGCGCGGTGTGCCACGTGGCCTCCTATCGCCGGACGCCGAACGAGAATCCCGTCTTCGTCCCCAGCGGTCCGAATCACACCTTCAACCTGGAGGCCTTCTTCCGCTTCCTGGTCGATTGCGCGCGCGACGAGCGCTTCAACGCCGACGCGATCATGCACGAGATCGACCTGGCCTCCGATCTCTCGATGATCGATCGGATGCTCTACCGCTTCATCTACATCCCCCTCACCAGAGATCGCCTGCTGGCGCGCGGCCCGCGCTTCCAGTGGATCTACTTCCACGGCCTGCCGAAGTGGCCGGACTGGGGACGCGGCCGCGACGACGCGATGAACCTGACCAAGTACTTCCTCACCACCTCTCTGGTCGTCGACGACACCCTCGGCCCCACCGACATGCCGTCGATCTGGAACGTCGGAAAGTACAAGGCCATGGAGGAGCTCACCGGCCGGAAGTACAGCACGCGGATGAATTTCGCCGGCGATAGCTGGGACGCCAATTCGGTGATCATCGACTCCCACCTCGGCCTCCTCGGCTCCGCACCCGGCAGCAACAAGGTGTTCCTCGAGGAGAAAGACTGGCTCTACAAATACCTGGCCTCGTATCAGGCCCCGAAGTTTCGCGACGTCTTCCCGAACGTCCTCGACGAGACCAAGGTCGAGGCGGGGAAGGCGGTGTTCGCCGCCAATTGCGTGAGCTGCCATTGGAGCGATCGCACCGGGCTTCCCCCGCCGCCGCGCGACCAGATCCGGACCGGCACGGTCGTTCCGGTGGGCGAAGTGGGCACCGACGTCGAGCGGATCAAGAGCTGGAACAGGGATGCGGCGATCCGGGCGAACGAGATGGTCAAGTCGTTCGGTATCGAGCGCCGAGGGCTGGTGGAGGCCGATCCCACCGGCTACGTCGCCGCGTTTCTCGATGGCATCTGGCTGCGCGCGCCGTATCTGCACAACGGCTCGGTGCCGACCCTGCGCGACCTCCTCACTCCCGCGGCGCAGCGCACGCAGTCCTTCTACCGCGGCTACAACGTGTACGACACCGCCAACGGCGGCTTCGTCTCCACCAGGGAACAGGTGGACCGGCTCGCGCCGGGCTGGAACATGAAGCCCGACGATCTGTGGCAGGAGGTTCTGGCGGTGGCCACGCCATACGACGTCCGCTGGCGGTCGAACGGGAACATGGGCCATGAGTACGGCGTGAATCTTCCGCAGGCGGAGAAGGACGCATTGATCGAGTATTTGAAGTCTCTATGAGCGCGCACATATCGGAGGTCTGACGTGTTTTTGGTCCTCGCCGTAGCGATCCTCATCGGCCTCGCCGCCATCGTCGTGGCGTATGGCTCGTCGTGGACGCTGGATCTGCACGCCACCGCCGTGCGAGGCTTTTCCTGGATCGCCGGCCTGGCGCTGGTTCTGGCCGCGGTCGTCTTGTTCAGCTCTGCCGGCCAGGGATCGGCCTGGGCCGCGAGCCTCATCGGGCTTGGGGCCGGAATCGCTCTGCTGGTTGTCAGTCAGCTCGTAGCCGCAAAGTATCCGGCTACCGCGAACGTCCTGGCCGGCACGGCGATCGGCGTCCTCTACGCGACGGTCTATGCCATGCACGTCCGCTGGGGGCTGCTGCCGTTGCTGGTGATGATCATCGGCATGCTGCTCGTTTCGGCCGCGGCCATCTACGTGGCGCTGCGGCGGGACTCGGCATTCGTCGCCGTCGCCGCACTCATCGGCGGGTTCCTGACCCCTGCGCTGTCGCCCGGGGATGCGCTGCCGCGGTTCTCGTACCTCCTGATCGTGACGGCCGGCGTGGTCTGGCTGGCCTGGAAAAAGCAGTGGCCGGCGCTGGCTGCCATCGCCGTAGCCTTGAGCGCCATCTATCAGTGGACGTGGGTTCTGCAGTCGGTGACGGTGTCGCAGGTGGCCCTGGCCGCCACGATCTTCGCCGCATTCGCCATCGTGGGAACGCTGCCGCTTTGGTACGGACAGCGCGACGAGCGGCCGCCGCGCTTCGAATGGATCGCCGTGGCGGCCGCGCATCTGCCGCTGCTGTTCGCCATCTACGTCGCATCGCAGACGAACTACGCCTCGCAGTACAACGTGCTCTTCGCCTTTCTGCTGTTCATCGACGCCGGTCTTCTGGCCATCGTCTGGCGGGGCGGACCGAAGTGGCTGCACGCCGCCGGCGGCATCGCCACGCTGATCACCTTCATCATCTGGCTGCGCGTGTCGTACACGCACGCGTCGTGGCCGTGGCTCGTGGTGTGGCTGGCGCTCTTCGTCGCGCTCTATCTGATCAAGGCCACACCGTTCGCCGGCCTGCTCTTCGCGTCGTTCATCGGCATCGCCATCCGCGAGCCGGCGGAGTGGGCGGCGATCGTCGCCGCCATGCTGGTGATGCTGGCGGTGGTGGTGGTCGTCAACGTCAGGCGCGGACAGCCGTTCACTGCGGCGATCGCCATCGCCTTTTCCTCCATCGCGTTGATGATGCTGCATCCTCCGTTGTACACGCTCATCGCGCTCCACGTGCTGCTCTTCGCCGCCCTCTTCGCCGTGGCCTGGATCTCCGGGCGGCACGTGCTGGCCATACTGGCGGTGCCGTTTCTGGTGGCCATGGTCATCACCGCGTACTCGCCGGCGGCCTGGACGCAATACTCCGCGACGACGCTCCTTTTCATCGCCGCCGTTCCTTACCTGCTGTTCATCGCCTATCCGCTGGCCCTCGGCGCGCGCGCGAAGGCGTCGCTCGCGCCGTACACCGCCGCCGCGCTGGCCAGCCTGGTGCTGCTGCTCATCGCCTGGACCACGCCGTTCGCGGGCATCGTCGCCCTGGTCGAGGCGGTGCTGATGGCCGTGCTGCTCTGGCGCGCGCTGAAGCTCGAGCCGCGTGAGCCGCGAGTCACGCTCCTTCTGGCGCTCACTCTCGCGCTCTCGGACATCGCCATCGCTCTGCTGCTGCCGAAGCCGTGGACCGTCACGCTGTTCGCGCTCGGGGTGGTGGTGCTGGTGTGGCTCTTCCTCCGCTTCCACCACCCGCTGCTGCTGTTGTGGGGCACCGGGCTCGCGGCGTTCGTCTTTCTACGCCTGGCCTTCGACGGCGATCTCTTCGGCGTGGTCTGGTACGCCTTCAACATCTACTGGCCCGCATACATCGCCCTCTACGCGGTCTGCGGCGTGGCCATGTTCGCCGCGGCCTATCTGATCCGGGTCGAGAATCCGCTGCTGCAGCGCGTCTTCTCCGTGGCCTGCCTGTTCGAGCTCTGGTTCCTGATCAACATCCTGATCGCCAACTGCTACCACTCCTCGAACGGCGCCGTGGTGTTCGACTTCGTGGCGTCGTCCGCGGTCGAGAGCGCGCTCTACACCATCGCCTGGGCGGTGATCGCCACGGGGCTGCTGATTCTCAGTTACCTGATCCGCTGGCCCGCGGCGCGCGGCGCGGCGCTGTCGCTGCTGCTCGCCGCCATCCTCAAGAGCGTCGTCAGCGACTTGTCGCACCTTCCCCCCGGCACCCTCGTCGCCGCACTCGTGGCGCTCGGCGGCTCGCTCGCCGTGGTGGCCTTCGTGCTGCAGAGGAGGTGGGTGGGGAAATCGATCGGGTTGGACCTGCCGGTGTGACGGATTCCACGCCAATTGGAGTGTGGGAGAATCGTGGCGGTGAAGGAGCAAACGACGACCTCATCCGACATCTACGGCGGCCGTGATCCACGCGCCATTCCGGTTTACACGTATCGCGAAGCGGCGCGCTGTCTGAACATCCCGCCATCGACGCTCAAAGCGTGGGCGGCAGGGCAGTCGAACTTCGCCGCGGTGCTCACGCCGGCTAACGCCGAACAGCTTTCATTCTTCAATCTCGTGGAGGCGTGGGTGGTCTATGACCTCCGCCATCGATTCCACTTTTCTCTTCAGTCGTTGCGTCGTCTCTTCGACCAACTGCGCCGCACTTTTCCGGGTCTGAGCCATCCGATCGCGCAGGCGGACCTCTCGGTGCTCGATGCGTCCGGCGAACGCGGTCACGTGCGTAAAGTCGCAAGGGCGAAGCTGTTCGCCAGGCATGGTCAGTCTTCGCTCTTGAATCTCTCCAAAGGAGATCAGACGGCGCTGGAGACCGTCCTCCACGATCTCCTCGAGCGTGTAGAGAAAAGCCCAGCGAGCGGAATCGCCAGACTCCATCCCTTCATCACTCGCGAGCGCGCATCCCAAGCACCGAAGACAATCGTCGTGGATCCCACGGTTGCCTTCGGGAAACCTGTGATCGACGGCACCGGCATCCCTACGACAGCGGTGTTTCAACTCTTCAATGCCGGCAACTCGATCGCGGAAATCGCGGAGGAATACGATCGGACGCCGAACGAGATCGAAGACGCGATCCGCTACGAAAGCGTCCGATCGAAAGCCGCCTAGCTCCTCCGGCAACGTCTTCTTTCTCGACGAGTCGATCGCGGGCAGGTTATTGATCGAAGCGATGCGCGCGTCAGGATTGACTGTCGTGCCGCTATTCGACGAATTCGACCGAGGTACGGCCGATCCAGTGTGGTTGCCCATCGTCACGCGCCGCGGATCCTGATTCGCGCCAAGGCCCGAGCGTTCGTGTTCACCAGCAAAACCGCGAAGCGTGAACAGATCGCCGAGAGCGTGGTGAAGGCGATTCCGGCGATCGAGCGGGTCATCAACCGCATCGATCCGCCGTTCATCGCGAAGATCCTCCTTTCGGGCCAGGTCCAGGTCATTCACCCCAAGCGCTGACGCCGCCCCCCTCTGCTAGACTTCCGTCAGTCCCAACATCCTGACAACTCGAACTGCGGAGGTGGTATGGCGCGTCCCGGACGTCTCTTCCTTCTTCTCGCTCTCGTCGTCGCCGTCTCGGCCGCGGCGCAGGCTCCGCCCTGCGACCTCAAGCCGTACCTCCCGCCGAGCAAAGACGAGGAGGCGTTCGAGAAGGCGCTCTACGCCTTCCTGGAAGGCAACTGCTACGCGGGCTGGGCCCATGACAAAGACCTCCGCAACACCGGTCCCAGCCTCTTTGGGTGGAACCTCGGCACTCACCCCGCGGTCCGCATCTACTACTCCAAAGAAGCGGTGGAGTGGATGGAGAGGCCGAAGGACAAGCGCGGCGAGATGCCCGACAACGCCATCATCGTCAAGCAGATGCACAACCCGCCCGCCAGCGCGAACAACCCCATCAGCGGCTGGACCACCATGGTCCGCGACAGCAAGGGCTCGTGGGACGGCTGGTACTGGAGCTATCACGGGCCGACGTCGGGCATGCCGCAGCCGCCGAAGGCGTCGAACATCTCCTTTCCCGACTCCGGCTTCGGCAACTACTGCGTGAACTGCCACGCGTCGGCGGACAACACGTCGTCGACGTTCATCGACAAGAAAGTCATGCACGGGGAGGGGATGACGTACCTGGTGGTCAGCCCGACCATGGACGACCCGAACCCCGAGCCGACCAAAGCTACGGACCTCCACGCCAAGCACGCCGTCGACGAGCCGGCGCACGCCGCCGCCTCGACCAATCCAATCGACGCCGCCCTCCTGCAGCACCTCGCTCCGGGCGTGGCGATCAAGGCCTATCCCGACTTTCCCGGCGAGACGTGGGACCACGTCGTCTCGCGCGGACGGCCCCACGGGCCGGAGCAGTTCATCACCTCCGACCAGTGCATCGGCTGCCACGACGCAACGCAGAACATGTCCGCGCCGCCGAACATGATCTACCCCGCCTCGGGCGGCGACCAGTTCGGCGCGCAGTTCCTCAACAACTACACCGCGCAAGACCCGACCTACAACCTCTCGCCCTACGGCGAGTGGCGCGCGTCGATGATGGGGCTCGCCGGCCGCGACCCGGTCTTCTACGCCCAGCTCGCCAGCGAGCGCACCATCCACGACCAGAAGAACCTGCCGGTCACCAT
>Ga0137443_1000162_pt1 | contig 10040 bp, 8 predicted proteins | sample EasRivERMGT300_2_FD_102324 | JGI IMG/M metagenome (GOLD analysis project Ga0137443, IMG submission 102324) | Soil microbial communities from meander-bound floodplain in the East River, Colorado, USA - East River MetaG ERMGT300_2 | ecosystem: Environmental > Terrestrial > Soil > Floodplain ... | reverse complement strand
TGCTGCTGCGCTACACCCAGGCGCTGATGGCGCAAATGTCCCAGACCGCGGTCTGCAACCGGCCGGCGACCTCCGTGATGCTTTCCCTGCGCACGCCAAGCATGCCGGCGACCTGTTCCTGCGTCATGACGAATTGGCCCGAGGGGATGCGATCGAGGGTCACCAGCAGCCAGCGGCACAGCTGCTGCTCGACTGAATGATGCCGGTTGCAGACCGCGGTCTGGGACATCTGCGCCATCAGCGCCTGGGTGTAGCGCAGCAGCAGGCGCTGCATCGGGCCGGCGCGATCGAATTCCAGCTTGAGCAGGCGGCGCTCCAGGCGCCAGGCCTCGCCGGCGGTCTGGACCACCGCCGAGCTCGGTGTCGTATCCCCGCCCATGAACAGGGAAATGCCCACCATGCCTTCATTGCCGACGCCCGCGACCGAGGCCGAGTCGCCGGACTCCATGACGTAGTGCAGCGACACGATGGCGCTGATGGGGAAGTAGGCATGCTGCAACTGGCTGCCGGGTTCGTAGATCATCTGCCCGAGGGGCATTGGCACGCGCTCCAGCAGCGAGGCGATGCGCGCGAAGTCCTCCTTGGGCAAGGCGGCGAGAAGGAGGTTCTGACCGGAGTTGCGCTGGGTGGGCATCGGGTGTCGCAGCGATCCGAGGTCCTAGGTCCTGGGGGAGAGCGCCATGCCGATGCCGCGGTAGCCGATGAACCGGCAGGCCCGGTCGAACATCGGCTCGCCGCTGACCTGGAATCGGCGCACTGAGCCATCGGCAGTGACGCGGCTGAAGACGAAGTCGACGAACGGCATCCGAGATTCGATGATGGCCCGCAGCTTCTCGCGCTCCTGCTCGTTCCAGCCTTCCACCCGATCGGCATTGGCGCCATCCGTCAGCGCGTCGACGCGGATGCCGAGCATCTCCAGCACCGGGCCGGAGACCTTGGTGAATTTGCCGACTGCGTCCTGCTCCCAGTACCAGTCGGAGGCGAGCTCTGTCAGGCTGCGGTAGCGGGCTTCGCTTTCGCGCAGTTCGGCGGTGCGTTCCTTCACCGCCTGTTCCAGCTCCCGGTTGTAGTTCTCGAGCTTGCGGTGCAGCAGGCGCACTTCCAGCATGTTGTGGATGCGCGTCCTGACTTCGACCAGGTCGAACGGCTTGCTGACGAAATCCTTGGCGCCGGCCTGCAAGGCGCGCAGCTTGTGGCCGGGCTGGGCGGTGATCACGAGCACCGGCAGGTAGCTGTCCGCGTCGTTCGTTTTCAGGCTCTCGATCACCTGGAACCCGTCCATGCCGGGCATCTGCAGATCGAGCAGGATCAGGTCGTACCGGTTCTTGCGGTGCAGCGCGCAGACCTCGTGCGGATCCCTGGTCGAGGCGATGCGGGTATAGCCAGCCTCGCGCAGCATCTGCTCGAGCAGGTCCACGTTGACCGCCTGATCGTCGACGATCAGGATGCTGGCATTGAGAATTTCCGTTTCTGCAAGCGTCATGCGTGCTTCCCCCTCGGTGCGCCGCCGGCTGCCGACGCGGAATGCGCCAGTCCCATGTTCAGCGCATCCATGAACTGGTCGACCTTTATTGGTTTTGTGAGATAGCGGAAGAACCCGGCCTGCAGCCCCTTCTCGATGTCGCGGGGCAGCGCGTTCGCGCTGAGCGCGATGATGGGAATGCGCGAGGTGGCCGGGTCGGCGCGCAGCACCATCATGGCTTCGAGCCCGCTGATGCCCGGCAGGTTGATGTCCATCAGGATCAGGTCCGGCAGGTGGGCGCGCGCGAACTCGATGCCGAGGTTGCCGTCCGCCGCGCTCAGCAGGCGCAGGTCGGGGCGTCGCGCAATGAGCTGCTCGACCAGCTCCAGGTTGGCGGGATTGTCCTCGACGTAGAGCAGCGTGCGCAGCGGCGTTCCTGCCGGCAACTGCGCTCGCGCCAGCGTCGTGCCGGCGGCCTGCAGCACATCGATCGGCGTCGCGCGCGCCTGCGCCAGTTCGATCCAGAACACGCTACCCTTGCCGAGTTCGCTTTCGACGCCGATGGTGCCTCCCATCAGCTCGGTGAGGTGCTTGGTAACCATCAGGCCGATGCCCGTGCCTTCCTCCGCGCCGTACTCCTTGCCCAGGCGATTGAACGGCTGGAAAAGCTGCGCCAGCTGCTCCGGTGTCAGCCCGCTGCCTGTGTCGCGCACGCTGAGGCGGATCGAAGCCGCGTCGCGCGCAGCGCACTCCACCGTCACCTTGCCCCCCGGCCGGTTGTACTTGATGGCGTTGGACAGCAGATTGATCAGGACCTGCTTCAGGCGGGTGCTGTCGGCAGTGAGGAACAAGGGGGCCGCGAACTGCGGATACGTCATGCTGATGCCGTGCTTGTGCGCCTGCGGTTCGATCATGGTGCGGCACTCCTGCATCACCTGGAGCAGCGGCACCGGCTCCAGCGACAGCGTGATCTTCCCCGACTCGATCAGCGCGAGATCGAGGACTTCGTTGATCAGGTCCAGCAGGTACCAGCCCGCCTTGAGGATCTGCTCGAGATTGCGCTTTTGCGTGGGCGTCGGGGGCGGCGTACCCGAGTCCATGAGTTGGGCGAAACCGAGGATCGCATTGAGCGGCGTGCGCAGTTCATGGCTCATGCTGGAGAGGAAGTCCGTCTTGGCGCGATTGGCCGTCTCCGCGGCGGCCATGGCCTCCTTCAGTTCCGATTCGACGCGTTTGCGCACCGAATTGTCGGTGCCGATCAGCAGATAGCCGATGATGCCGCCGTTGTCGCTGCGCAACGCGGTGATCGACACCACGGCCGGGAAGCGGCTGCCATCCTTGCGGATATAGGTCAGCTCGTAGCTGTCGTCGATCTCGCGGGACGCCTTGAACGCCAGTGCCTCGAAACCCGGCGCAATGGGAGTGGCGAGTTCCACGCTCAGCGCCTGCGCGCGCGCCTTCACTTCCTCCGGATCGTGGATATCGCTCGGGCTGATGCGGTTGACGACCTCGGCCGCCCGGTAGCCCAGCATGCGCTCGGCACCCACGTTGAACAGCTGGATGATGCCTTTCTCGTCGGTGGCGATGATGGAGAAGCGGGCGCTGCTGAGGATCGCTTTGCGCAGCGCGCTCGCCTTTGGCAGTGCCGCTTTGGCCATGGTTGCTCTCAGCGCACCGGCTGGTTGATCTCGATGATCGGCAGCAGGCTGGCCAGTACGATCAGGAGTGCGGGGCAGGGATGCTGGAGGGCCTGGATATCGGGGAGTGTGGGGCAGGGATCCTCGAGTATACCGCCCCGTCGTGCATGTCGCGCACGACGGTATAGCAGTCGCAACTGGCGGCTTCGAGTCCGGCGTGGTCCAGGATCCTGATGTTGCCGCGGCTGTACTCGATGAGGTGGCGGCGTTGCAGCGCGGTTGCCGCTTCGGTGACGCCGACCCGGCGCACGCCGAGCATGTGCGACAGGAATTCGTGCGTCATGCGGAATTCTCCCGAGCGCACGCGGTCGCGGGTCATCAGCAGCCAGCGGGCAAGCCGTGCCTCCACGACGTGGAAGCGATTGCAGGCCGCGGTCTGCGAGATCTGCGCCATCAGCGTGTGCACGTAGCGGTTCAACTCGGCCTGCAGGGCGGGGATGGCGTGCAGTTCGGTGCGGAAGCGGTCCGCGCTCATCTTCAGGGCGGGCCCGGCACCCTGCACCAGTGCGCGCACCGACGAAACGCCGATGCCCAGCGCCAACGGAACCCCGACCATGCCTTCGCGGCCCACCATGCCGACTTCAAGCGCGAGATGGCCGTCCACCGGGGTCAGCAGGGATACCAGGGACTCGACGGGGAAGAAGACGTCGCGGATGGTGTCGCCGGGATGGTACAGGATATCGCCGAAGGTCAGCGTCACGGGCGCGAGGCCGGAAACCAGCCGCCGATAGGACTTGCGCGGCAAGGCCGCCAGCAGGCTGTTGAGTATTGCGGCCATCGAACAGCCATACTCTGCGCAGCCGCGCGAACTGTATGTGCGCTTGCCCACCCAGGGCGCGCGCCGGCGCAGCGTCGGCGCAGACCTACCCCACTGCGGCGATGTGCGCTGCGCGCGGCGCGGGCAGCAGCCGGTCGTACTCCCGCTTGACCACTGCATAGCACTCGCACACGCGCGCTTCGAGCCGCTTGCGGTCCGTGACGTGGATGTCTCCGCGCCGATACTCGATCAGGCCGGCAGCCTGCAGCCTGCTGGCGGCCTCGGTGACGCCCTCGCGGCGCACGCCGAGCATGTTGGCGATCAATTCCTGGGTCATCGACAGATGGTCGCCTTTCAGCCGGTCGAGGCTCAGCAGCAGCCAGCGGCAAAGCTGCTGGTCGATCGAATGGTGGCGGTTGCATACGGCGGTCTGCGTCATCTGCGTGATCAGCGCCTGCGTAAAGCGCAACAGCAGGTGCTGCAGCTCGGGGTTGGCGTCGAACTGCGCCTTGCACACCGACGCCCGGAGCCGGTAGGCATGGCCGGCACTTTGCACCACGGCGCGGCTCGGCGTAGTTTCGCCTCCCATGAACAGGGCGATGCCCACCAGGCCCTCGGAGCCGGTGACGGCGATCTCGGCCGAGGCGCCATCCGCCAGAACGTACAGAAGTGAAACGATGCTGTCGGTCGGGAAGTAGACATAACCCTGCGTGCCGCCGGACTCATACAGCACCATGCCCAGGGGCAGGGCAACGCCCTCCAGCGAAGGCAGAAGCCTGCGGTAGGCTTCGTCGGACAGGGCCGCCAGAAGGTGATTCTCCTTCGGGCTGGGTAGGGTGGTGGCTGGTACAGCTTTGGGCATCCCGGCAATGCTACGCGCTTAGTCCGGTAACGAACATAGATTTTTCTGATCCCTGCGTTCGCTTGCGTACAGACCGGGTGGGGCACCGGGCGCCACGCGACCCGGGCTATGTGTGTCAGCTAGCAGAAGTCGCAAAGCGCAGCGCCCACAATGCGGCGGTGATCACTCAGGATTTTCCTTCTGAGCCACGGCAAAGCTGTCATCGAAGGAACACAATGCAAAACACATTCAGCAAGCAGCACGCCGCACTGGCCGTCGCCTGCACTCTGGCGTTCGCCCTGTTTTCCCCGGCCGCAAACGCGCAGGCCATGGACCCGAATGAGAAGGCGCTGGTCGTCGATTCCCGGGGCATGCCGGTGACGAGCGGTGACGGCCGTTGCGTGCACAGCGGTTTCGGTCCGGCACCGGCATGGAATGCCGCATGCCATGCCCCGCTTCCGGTCCCGGTCGCACAAGTCGTCGCACCCGCTCCCGCGCCAGCAGCCGTGGCACCGGTGGTTGCGGTGCTCGCAGTGCCGGTCGTGGTGCACGAGAACGTCAAGTTCGACGCCGACGTCATGTTCGACACCGGCAAATCGGACCTGCGCCCGGCAAGCCGCGAGGCGCTCGACGCATTCATCGGCAAGCTTGAGGGACTGGAGTCCCAGCCCGTGATCGCAGTCGGGCATGCCGATCGCATGGGGACCGAAGGCGACAACCAGACGTTGTCCGAGGCTCGCGTGAGCACGGTCAAGTCCTATCTCGTCAGCAAGGGTTTGGCGGGCGATCGCATCCAGACCAGCGCCGTCGGCGAGACGCAGCCCAGCACGGCAACGGCAGACTGCAAGGACGCCAAGAACATGACCAACATCGCCTGCATGCAGGCTGATCGTCGCGTCATGATCGAAGTGTCCGGTTCCAGGATCGCCAAGTAGGCGATCGTAAGGCAGGAGACGTAGCGAGGGGCCCCGCGTGAGCGGGGCCCTTTTTCGTTCCCGGCCCGGGCTGCGTCCTGTAGCGCACAGTCACCGCCTGCGCCGCTGCGTAAGCTCTGCGAGGAACGTGAACATCAACTCACCTGGAGCTTCGCATCATGGGCAAGTACGTTCTGGGATGGATCATGGGCGTACCGGTCATCGTGCTGGTCATCGTCTACCTCCTGTTCAACTAGGGCAGAGAACGGCTCGCATGCTGCGCACCCTCGCGGCCGGCTGCTGGCTGATTGCGGCGGGATGCGCGCAATTGCCCGACGTCGGCGATCCCGTGGGGACGCGGTACGTTGCGGCAGTCGAGATCGACAGCGCGCGGGGCCCGTTGCCCCCGCGCCGCGTCGCGGAAGTTCTCGCGACGTTGGGCCAGCGTGCTGGCGACCCCGACATCCTGCGGGAGCACATCGCCGTCGAGCAGGCCATCGTCGGCACGCCGCTCACGGCGGGCAACAGGGTGCGCTTGATGCAGGACGGCGAGGCGACCTACAAGGCGATGTTCGCGGCGATCGACGCCGCCAGGGACCACGTCAATCTCGAGAGCTACAAGATCGAGGACGATGAAATCGGGCGCCAGCTCGCGGACCTGCTGCTGCGCCAGCGCGCGCGAGGCGTGCAGGTCAACCTGGTGTACGACAGCGTCGGCTCCATCGGCACGCCGAAGTCGTACTTCGAGCACCTGGCGGCCGGCGGCGTGCAGCTGCTCGAGTTCAATCCGGTGAACCCGGCAACCGCGAAGAAGGGCTGGCTCGTCAACAACCGGGATCACCGCAAGCTCCTGGTGGTCGACGGCCGCACGGCGTTCGTCGGCGGCGTCAACTTCAGCCGCGTGCATTCCGGCGGATCGTCCGCCCGCCCCAAGGCGCGGGAACCGGACCAGCCGGCGTGGCGCGACACGCATCTGCAGATCGAAGGCCCGGTGGTGGAGGAATTCCAGAAGCTGTTCCTGCAGACCTGGGCGAAACAAAAGGGTGCGCCGCTGTCCAGTGCGCGATTCTTTCCCGCAGCGAGCGCCGGCGGCGGAGAAATGGTGCGCGCCATCGGCAGTACGCCTGACGATCCGCACAGCCTGATATACCTCACGCTGATTTCGGCGATCGCCCGTTCGCAGAAGCACGTATACCTGACCAACGCCTACTTCGTTCCCGACCCGCAGCTGCTCGACGCGCTGACCGGCGCGGCCGGCCGCGGCGTGGACGTGAAGCTGGTGCTGCCCGGCAAGTCCGATTCGGGCCTCGCCTTCCACGCCGGGCGCTCGCACTATGCGGCGCTGCTGCGCGCCGGCGTGAAGATCTACGAACTGCGCGGCGCGATGCTGCATGCCAAGACCGCGACCATCGACGGCGTGTGGTCCTGCGTCGGTTCGACGAATCTCGACTGGCGCAGCTTCCTGCACAACGACGAGATCGACGCCGCCATACTGGGGCGGGATTTCGCCGGCCAGATGGAGGCCGCGTTCGCCGCCGACCTCGCGGCAGCGGAAGCCGTGGACCTGCAGCGCTGGGAAGCGCGCTCCATTGCGCTCCGGCTGCAGGAGTGGGCCTCGCGGCTCTGGGAGTACTGGCTCTAGGCAGCAAACGCCGCGCGCTCGGTACGTTGACGCACCGATGATGTCTCGCCGGCGGGACACACTGCACGATGCGCCTGCTATCGCTGCCGGTCCTGATCGCGCTTTCCCTGGTGGTGCTGCCCGCTGCGGCCGGGATGGCGCTCTACCGGGCCTGGACATCCGGCAACAATGCCAGCGGGGAGCAGTTGCCGGCGCGGATCGAGTTCAAGGCCGGCCCGGCGGGGCGCTGCCCGCATTGCGGGCGCATCGAATCCAGGCGCAAGCTCGGCGCCGACGCCGCGGATCCTCTCGCCGCGCCGAGCTACGAGTACACCGTGCGCATGGCAGACGGTTCGAGCAGGGTGTTCCGCGAGCAGATGCCGGTGAACTGGCGCCTGGGCGAGCGCCTGATCTATATCGACGGCATGCAATCGCTGGCGAGGCCTGTCGACGCCGCCACCAGGGAATACTGAGCCGGCAGCAAAAAAAAGCCCGGGACGGGGTTGCCGTCGCCGGGCTGGTTGTTGCAGGCATCCGGCCTTTTGGGGGGAAGGGGGGAGGGCCGAATACCCGAGAGCATCATCGCGCCGGCAGGACGGGTCCCTCTGTGCGTTGACCAACCAATGCGGATAGTCCGCACGGCATTCACCGCACGCGAATTGCGCCGGCGCGGGCGCGAAGTTACTTGTTGCGCGTTTCGATCTGCACCAGCTCGTCCTGCGCCGTATCCGCGGCCGCAGGCTTCTCGCGCCGTTGACGGCCCAACTGCACCGGTTCCGGCTCGGGCAACGGTTGCCGGGCCTTCGCGGGATTGGTTTCCACCAGTTGCAGCCCCGCGCTTTCGAGGATCACCTTTGGGTCGACGCGCGCCGGTGCCGGCTCAGGCGCGGGTTCCGCACGCACCGTCTCCTGCCGCACCGGTTCCTCGCGGGGCGCCTGGCTGGCTGCCGCTTCTTCGCGCTGGCGCGCTTCTGCTTCTTCGCGCATCTGCGCCAGATGCATTTCCCGCTCGCGCGCGCGCAATTCCCTGGCGTCGGGCGTCTTCGCAAGGAACGCGGGAACCGCCGCGTCCGTGTCGTGCTCCGCGACGGGAAGCCCCTGCGGCAGCCTCGGCTCGCCGCCGGCCTGCTCGGGACGGCGTTCGCGCTGCCGGTCGCGGCGATTGCGCCGCCCGCGGCGTTGCTCGTCGCCTTCACGCGCGCCAGGCGCACCTGCCGCACCCGCCGCACCTGCTTGAGCCCCTTCGGCCAAGCGGGGTTGCTGCTGCGGCTGCTCAGGCTGCTCAGGCCGGGGAGGGCGCTGCTGGTGTTCCGGTCGCTGCTGATCGGGGCGGCGCTCGCCGCCCTGGCGATGGTCGCGCTGCGGCTGACCGCCTTGGCGCTGGTCCGGCCGGCGCTCGCCGCCTTGCTGCGGACGACGCTCGCCGCCTTGCTGCGGCCGGCGCTCGCCGCCTTGCTGCGGCCTGCGCTCGCCGCCGCGGTGCTCGTCGCGCGGACGGTCGCGTCGGTGCTCGCGGCGCTGCTCGTCGCGACGCTCGCCGCCGCCATGGCGCTGATCCGGCCTGCGCTCGCGCTGTTGCTGCTGCGGTTGGTCGCGGCGCGGCTCGCGCGCAGTGCGGGTGGCGTCGTTGGCAGCGGGCGCCACAGGCGCCTCCTCCTTGTCTGCCCTCAACCAGCCAAGGATCTTGCTCATGAAGCCGGACTGGGGCTGCGGGGCGGCCTCGGCCCTGGCCGGCGCCGGACGCGGCGCCTCGGCAGCAGGGGCCGGCGGGCGATGTTCCGGCACGATGGGCGCCGGCTGGTCCGGCACGATGCCCTTCACCGCGGCTTCGGGCCGCTCGCGCTTGGCTTCGCCGGTCGCATCCTCGGCTTTCGGCTCTTCGGGCTGCTCGACCATCTCGTAGCTCGCCGGGACGTGCTCCATGGCGTTCAGCTCGTCGTGGCGCAGCCGCTGTATCTTGTAGTGCGGCGTCTCCAGGTGCGGGTTGGGCACCAGGATGATGTTGACCTTGAGCCGCGCCTCGAGCTTCTGGATCTCCGCGCGCTTCTCGTTCAGCAGGAAGCTCGCCACGTCCACCGGCACCTGCACGTGCACCGCGCCGGTGTTCTCCTTCATCGCTTCTTCCTGCAGGATGCGCAGCACGTGCAGCGCCGTGGATTCGGTGCCGCGGATGAAGCCGGTGCCGCTGCAGCGCGGGCAGCTCATGTGCGCGGTTTCCTCGAGCGAAGGCTGCAGCCGCTGGCGCGACAGCTCCATCATCCCGAAGCGCGAGATCTTGCCGATCTGCACGCGCGCGCGGTCGTAGCGCAGCGCTTCGCGGAAGCGGTTCTCCACGTCGCGCTGGTTGCGCTGCGCTTCCATGTCGATGAAGTCCACCACGATCAGGCCGCCGAGGTCGCGCAGGCGCAGCTGGCGCGCCACTTCGTCAGCGGCTTCCAGGTTGGTACGCAGCGCCGTCTCCTCGATGTCGCCGCCCTTGGTGGCGCGCGCCGAGTTGACGTCCACCGCGACCAGCGCCTCGGTGTGGTCGATGACAATCGCGCCGCCGGAGGGCAGGGTCACCTGGCGCGAATAGGCGCTCTCGATCTGGTGCTCGATCTGGAAGCGCGAGAACAGGGGCACGTCGTCGCGATACAGCTTCACCTTGCCGACGTTCGCCGGCATCACGGTCTGCATGAACGCGACCGCCTGGTCGAAGATTTCCTGGGTGTCGATCAGGATCTCGCCGATGTCGGGCTGGAAGTAGTC
>Ga0137443_1000159_pt1 | contig 10115 bp, 10 predicted proteins | sample EasRivERMGT300_2_FD_102324 | JGI IMG/M metagenome (GOLD analysis project Ga0137443, IMG submission 102324) | Soil microbial communities from meander-bound floodplain in the East River, Colorado, USA - East River MetaG ERMGT300_2 | ecosystem: Environmental > Terrestrial > Soil > Floodplain ... | reverse complement strand
GCGCGTCGCTCTTCCGTGGACGGCGCTGCTGCTGGCCGCCGCGCTTCCATGGCGGTTCCTGCAGATCGTATTCGCCGACCGCCTCCTCGACCTCGGATCGGACGCCTCGCGCTACGGCACCTACCTCCGCTCCGCCGCCCTGATGGCCATGCTCGCGTTCCTGGTCTCGCGATGGGGGCGGCTGGTGTACGCGCGCGCCATCCGGCTGGTGCACGCGAACGGCAAGAATCCGGGGCGGGAGACTCTCCGCGTGCCGCCGTCGGTTTTGGCGGACTACGTCTTCATCGCCACGTTCACCGAGTTGCTGAGCAGCATGACCGCCATCACGTTCGTCGGGCCGCCGCTCTGCACGATGCTGTCGGGGTCTGCGATCGGCACGGCGGAGCTGAACACCACGGCGTCAATCAGCGAGCCATTCAGAAATATCGCCCGTGCGAAGGAATCGAAGATCGTGTTCTCGCTGCTGCTGGTCTTCGCCTGCGCCTTCGTCGTGGCATTCATCAACGTGGCGGCGGCGTTCGCCCTCGGCTACTGGCTGCTGAGCGGCACGGGCTGGTTCGACGCACAGCGGTGGGCGCCGTTCTTCAGCATCAACAACCGGCGCTTCGTCCTGGCGGCCATCGGCTGCGCCCTGCTGACCCTGGAGCCGTTCTGGGTCGCGGCGCACGTGATGCTGGTGCGGAAGGCGGGGGCGGCGCAGAGCGGTGAGGATCTCCGGGCCTGGTTCGAGGAGCTGCGCCGGGCATGAGAGCCGCGGCGATTTCGCTGCTTCTCCTCCTCGCCGCCGCCGCGGCGGCGGCGGCGACGCTCGACGAATACGTCGCCGCCCTGACCAGCATCCACGACGCCCTGCGCGGCGGCCGCCTCGAGGATGGGCGCTCCGTGGCCCGTCCGCTCCTCGGAGCGCGGATCGAGACTCCGAACGGCAGCTTCCAGTCCGACGGGGCTCTGCTGACCGCGATCATCGAGGCCAAGGGGGCCGACATCCGCGTCCTGGAACGGCTGGAGGCTACTCTCTCCGCGCTGCGCCGCGCGTCGCCGGCGGCGACGGCCGGCCGCGGCGACCACGCGCTGCTCAACGCCATTGCGCGCGAACAAAAATCGGCCAGGCCGGTGGAAGGCGGGCAGGCACTTCCGGATGACAAGCTGACCGGCAACGCGATGGTGCGTTTCGCCGAGGCCATCGGGAGGGCGGCGAAGTGGATCGCCGAGAAGCTCGAGAAGTTCTTCGAGTGGCTGGCGAGCTTCTGGCCCGATGCCCCGGAAAAGGAGAAGAGAGGGGACATCCGCGGCCCGGTGATCGCCATCGCCGTGGCCATCGTGATCCTCATCGGCGCCGTGGCGTATGCCGCGCTGCGGCGCAGCCGCCGGGCGCGCCAGGCACCGCTCCAGTCGGCGGCGCCGGCCATGTCGTCGCACGACGCGGACCCGCTCTCGCGCGGCGCGAACGAGTGGGAGCGCTACGCCGCGCAGCTCGCCGCCGCCGGCCGGACCCGCGAGGCCATCCGGGCCTGGTACCACGCGGTCCTGGTCACGCTCTACTCCGCCTCCATCCTGCAGTTCCGCAAGGGGCGCACGAACTGGGAGTACGTGGCGATGCTCGCGCCGTCGCTGCCGTGGCGCGGCCACTTCATCGATCTGACCCGGCGCTTCGAAGTCGAGTGGTACGGACTGCACGAGGGCACCGAAGAGGCGCTCGAGGAGTGCCGGGAGATGGCACGGCGGATCATGGATGCCGTGCGCCGCGTGAGCCGAGGTGCGGCGTGAAACGGGTGATCGCGCTGGTGGCCGCCATCGTTGCCATCGTCGTGGTTTTCGCGGTGTGGATCGGCGGCGATCGCGCTGCCGCGGAGCGGGTCTTCGACCGCTACTCGGTGGAGAACACCTCCGACGACGGCCTCTCGCTCGCCTATCGCTATCTGCAGCGCAGCGGCCATCGGGCCACGCGGCTGGAACGGGCGCTTTACCCGCGCAGCGCGGCGGCGAACGGTGTGGTCTTCCGGCTCGGCACCATCCGGAAGCCGTTCGACTTCGAAGAGGACGAAGACGAGAAGCCCAAGGACAAGAAGAAGATCGCGGTATCGAAGAAGTCGAAACGCGTCTCCCCCCTTCTGACCGCCGAGGAAGAAGCGTGGGTGCGCGGCGGGGGGCGGCTGGTGCTCGGCTTCGACGGCGACTCCGGCCCGCTCGACACGCGCGGAGTCACCCAGAAGTCGGCGCGCAAGGTCTTCCCGCAATGGCCGGGCGTCGACACCATCGCCCTTCGCGGCGGCCGCGCGTTCGCCGCCGCGACGCTGCCGGCGCGCATGATCACGCTCTACGAGGCGGCGAACCAGGCGGTGATCGTCCGCCAGGCCATCGGCGCCGGCGACCTGATCGTCATGGCCGTTCCGGATGTCCTGCAGAACGGCGCGCTGGGAAGCGGCAATCATCTCGAGCTGCTCACGGCGATGACCGGCGATCGCCCGGTGTACTTCGACGAGACGATCCACGGACTGGCCGCCGCCGACGGTGCCGTCGCGCTGCTCAAGGAGTGGGGGCTGGGGCCGTTCCTGCTCCTGGCCATGGGCACCGGCGTTTTGATCTTCTGGCGCCGTGCCGCGCGGATCGGCGCGCCGGAGGACGATCACCGCGAGCTGCGCTCGGACGCCGTCGACCTGGTGGCCTCGCTCGGCGCGCTGTATCGCAGGGCGATGAGCGACGGCGAAGCGCTGACGCTCTATCGCGAGACGCTGGTGCGCTCGGTCGCCGCGCACACCGGTCTTCGCGGAGACGCGCTGCACCGGCGCGTCAGCGAGGTCACCGGCGGAACCACTCCCGCCGGCGAGACGAAGCTGAGCGCCGCGGCGCTGCGGCGCCATCTCCAGACTCTCAACGAAGGATTCCGATCACTGGAAGGACGGCGCGTCCGCCGCGCGCCAGGAGAACAGAATGCAAACCATCGCTGACGTGGCATCGCGGTTCGCCGCCGCGCGGAGCCAACTGGACCGCGTGATCATGGGACAGGAGCGGGTCAAGGGCCTGGCCCTGACCTGCATCGTGGCCGGCGGCCACATGCTGCTGGAGGGGGCTCCCGGGACGGGGAAGACGCTTCTGGCGCTCACCCTCTCGCGCCTTTTCGGCTGCCGCTTTCGGCGCATCCAGTTCACGCCCGACCTCATGCCCTCGGATCTCCTCGGGGCGAACGTCTTCAATCAGAAGTCGCAGGACTTCGTCTTCCGCGCCGGCCCGGTCTTCACCGACGTGCTGCTGGCCGACGAGATCAACCGCACGCCGCCGCGGACGCAGGCCGCGCTGCTGGAGGCGATGCAGGAAAACGCGGTGACCGTGGACGGCGTGCGCTACGAGGTCTCACCGGTGTTCACGGTCTTCGCCACCCAGAATCCGGTCGAATTCGAGGGGACCTATCCCCTCCCGGAGGCGCAGCGCGACCGCTTCCTGCTGAAGATCAACATCGACTTTCCGGAACGCGCCGACGAGGCGCGGATTCTCGACGCCTACGCCTCGGGGCGCCGCCTGCACGACGAGATCGTGGCCACCGTGCCGGCGGTGATCAGCGCGGACGAACTGCTGGCCGCGCGGCGGACGGTGGCCGGTTCCGTTCGGGTGGAGCCGCAGATCATCGCCTACATTCTGGAGATCGTCTCCCGCACCCGCCGCGACGAGAACGTGCAGATCGGCGCCGGACCGCGGGCGTCGCTGGCGCTGCTCGAGGCGTCGCGGGCCATGGCCGCGCTCAGCGGACGCGACTTCATCACCCCCGACGACGTGAAGTCGCTCGTTCCCGCCGTCCTCGCCCACCGCGTGACCCTGAGCCCCGAGGCGGAGATGGAGGGGCTGGCGCTGGAGGATCTGCTGCGGCGGATCTTCGACCAGGTGGAGGTGCCGCGCTAGCAGCCATGCGACCCGGCCCCCTCCTCATCCGCTTCGCCGGCGCCATCGCTCTCGCGGCGCTCCTCGTTCCGGTCGCCACATGGATGGTCTGGATCGTGACGGCGGCCGCCGCCGCGCTGGCCGTGGCCGCGACGGCGGAGGCGCTGTCGCTGCGACGGGTGGCGATCGTGGTGGAGCGGGCGCGCGCGGTCGCGCTGCCGCTGGGGGAGGAGGACACGGCCACCATCCGGGTGGCCACCACTGCCTCCCGCCCCCTGCGCCTGACCATCCGGCAGCGCTGGCCGGCGCTGGTCGCGCCGCCGTCCATGATCAAGGAGGCACTTTGCAGGCCGGGAGAGTCGGTGCAGCTCGACTTCAGCGTGCGGGCGGTGAGCCGCGGCACGGCGGAGGTGGATCCGGCATTCGTGGCCTTCACCGGCCGCGGGCTGCTGGAGCGGATCGCGCCGGCGGGCGGCGCGTCGTCCATCCACGTGCTGCCGAATCTCCACGCCGTACGACGTCTGCACAAGAAGCTCAACGCCTTCGCCCTCCGCTCGCTCGGGGCGCGGGCCGCGCCGCGCATCGGCAAAGGGCGTGACTTCGACCGGCTGCGCGACTACGTCCTCGACGACGAGTATCGCGACATCGCCTGGAAGGCCTCGGCGCGGCACGGCCGCCTGATCGTCCGCGAGTACCGCCTCGACCGTTCCCAGGACATCCTCATCTGCATCGACCGCGGGCACCGCATGGCCGCCCGGGCGGAGGGCATCACCAGGCTCGATCACGCCGTCAACGCGGCCGTCCTCATGAGCTACATCTGCAACCGGATGGAGGACAAGGTCGGCATGCTGGCCTTCGACACCGGGCCGGACAAGGGGCTGGCCATCGGCCGCGGCGCGTCGCATCTGCGCGCCATCACCGCGTACGTCAGCCAGCTCGAGGCGGAGTATCGCGACACCGACTACCTGGCCCTGGCCGGGGCGCTGCGCAAGCGCGCCCACCACCGTTCGCTGCTGCTCATCCTCACGGCGCTCCCCGAAAGGGAGGAGCGGCACGATCTGCTGCGCGCGGTGGATCTCCTTTCGGCGCAGCACCTGCCGCTGTTCCTGGTGATGACTGACCGCGACCTGCGCGCCGCGGCGGAGCTGTTGCCGTCCAATCGCGAGGAGCTGTCGCGCGCGCTGGTGGCGCGCGACCTCTGGCTGGGCCGCATGGAGCTGATTCGCGAGCTGCGCGCCCACGGCGCCCTGGTGGTGGAGACCACGCCGGAAGATGCCGGTGTCGACGGCGTAAACGCCTACCTCGACGTGAAGCGGAGGCAACTGCTGTGAACGTCGAGAAGTTCATCGCCGAGCGCACGCCGGTGTGGCAGCGGCTGGAAAAGCTCCTGGCCGAGGCGGAGATCAAGGATCCGGCGTCGGCGCGGCTGCACGAGATCGTGGAGCTGTACCGCCGCACGGCAAGCGACCTCAATCGCGCGCGCTCCCATACCGCGAATCCCGAGCTCCTGGGATATCTCAATCAGCTCACCGGCCGCGCTTACCGGCTGATCTACGGCGCCGGACACCAGGCGCCCGTGGGGCGATCGCTGCTGCGGCTGATCGTGCGCGAGATCCCCGCCGCTTTCCGGCGCGAACGGCTGGCCGTCGCCGCGGCGGCCGCCGCGTTTCTGCTCGGCGCGCTGTTCGGCTCCGCGGCGGTGCTGATCGACCCGGCGAACGGACCGCGGCTGGTGCCGGCCCAGTTCTTCACCGAGCGGCCGCGCGAGCGCGTGCAGCACATCGAGGAGAACCGCGAGCGAATCGATTCGGTGGAGAAAGCGGCGCTGTTCGGCGCGTCGCTTTACGTGCACAACATCAAAGTCGCCTGCCTGACCTTCAGCGTCGGCGCGCTGACCATCATCGGCGGGCTGTGGCTCCTCTTCTACAACGGGACGATTCTGGGGGCCATCGCCACCATGTACATCCTGGACGGAGTGCCGGTGTTCTTCTTCGCCTGGGTCGGGCCGCACGGCGCTCTCGAGCTCCCGGCGATCGTCTTCGGCGGCGCGGCCGGGCTGCTCACCGGACGGGCGGTGCTGTTGCCCGGCAATCTCACGAGGCAGGCCTCGGTGCGGCGCGTGCTGCCATCGGTGTGGCGGATGATGACCGCCGCGGCGATGACCCTGGTGCTGGCCGGCATCATCGAGGGATCGTTCTCCCAGTTTTCGGCCAAGGCGCTGCCATACGCGCTGAAGATCGCCGTCGCCTCGCTGCTGTTCATGGGCCTGCTGGCGTGGCTGTTCTTCCGGCGGGTGGACGAGGGGTAAATGCGCGCGTTGACCATCACCACCCCGGAGCACGTCCCGGTGGCTCTGGAGCCGGCGGGAGCGGGGGCGCGCTTCCTCGCCGTTCTGCTCGACTCGTTGATCACCTCCACCATCGCCGGGATGATCGGCGCGGTGGCCGTAGCGCTCCTGCCGCGCGGGGTGGCGTACGCGGTCCTGGCCACCGCGGCGTTCCTGCTGACCTGGGGTTGGCACATCTGGTTCGAGACGCGCTCGAACGGGCGCACGCCGGGCAAACGGGCGCTGTCGCTGCGGGTGATCGACGAGCGCGGGTTGCCGGTATCGCTGCACCAGTCACTGGTGCGCAACATGGTGCGGGTGGTCGATTTCCTCCCGGCGTTCTACGGCCTCGGCGCGACGGTGATGCTGCTCTCGCCGCTGCGCCGGCGGCTCGGCGACGTGGCGGCGGGCACGCTGGTCATCCGCGAGGCGCAGCCGCTGGCCGGCCGCGCGTCGCTCTCGGCCGAGCGCCGCCACAACTCGCTGCGCACCCCGCGCGTGCTGCGCCTGATCCGTCATCGGGTCAGCCTCGAGGAGCGGGAGTTTCTCCTGGCCCTCTGTCTGCGGGCCGAGAAACTGGAGGCCGGCGCGCGCTACGACCTGATGGAGAGCGTCGCGCGGTTCTACCGCGAGAAGCTGGAGATCGAGGGGGAGAAAATGAGCGGAGAAGCCATCGTGCGCGACCTGACCGCGCTGGCGTTTGCCCGGCCGATCGAGAAGTAGCTGGTAGAATGCGCCGTCCAATCAATTCAGCGGTACAAGAGGTCTACGGATGATCTGCCGTAATCACGTTGACGTGTCCGAAGGCGTCCGGCGTTGCGCGCGCTGCGGAGCCACATTTTGCCGCGACTGTCTGGTCGACATCGGCGGCCACCCATACTGCGCGACGTGCAAGACCGAGCAGCTCCTCGACGTCCGCTCCGGGGTGCAGCGGGGCGCGCTCGACCTGGCCACGATCGGGCGCCGCTTCCTCGCCTACTTCGTCGACAGCATCCTGCTCTATGTCGTGAACCTGGTCCTCGGCTTCGGCCTCGGAATGGCGATGGCCAGGAGCACCGGCCCCACGCCCGGCCTCGTTCTCGTCAGCACGCTCCTGAGCATCCTGGTCAGCGTGAGCTACGACGCCCTCTTCGTCGCCGCGCGCGGACAGACTCTCGGCAAGATGGCGCTGCGCATCAAGGTGGTCTCCGAGGACGGCTCAAACGTCTCGACCGGCCAGGCCTGGGGACGCGCGTTTGCCAAGCTGATCCCATTCGCGGTTCTGGTGGCGCTCTTCAACAAGGAGCGCAAGGGGCTCCACGACATGCTGGCGCGAACCCGGGTGGTGAACAAGGCCTAGTCGACGATTGGTCGCTCCATGGTCAATCCTCAACTCCAGGTCGATTCGTACCAGGGCCCGGAATGCCCTCGCTGCCATTCCCGTCTGACTGCCGACTGGATCCGCACCGGCATCGTCCGCTGCCCCGACTGCAACCGCGACTTCGAGTCGACGGCCTTCACGCCGCCCACGCGCCGGCTGCGGGTGGAGCACGTGGCGACCGGCCCCGTGGAGGCCAACGCCTGCGCAAACCACGGGCGCAACGCGGCGGTGACGAGCTGCCAGCGCTGCGGCCTGCTGATCTGCGCGCTGTGCGACATGAACGTCGGCGCCGGCTCCTACTGCCCGCTGTGCTTCGACCGCGTCCGCGCGGAGGGATCGGTCCCCGGCCTGGCCGGGAAAACGCGCGACTACGGCGCCATGGCCCGCGTCTCGGCCATCGCCGGCTTTCTGTTTCTCTTCATGTTCATCGCACCGGTGCTCGGCATCATGGCCCTGGTCTACCAGGCGAAGGGGCGGAAGCAGCAGCGAGCGCGCGGGGATAAGCCGTGGACGGTGGGGGCGGTGGTGCTCATGGTGTTCGCCATCCTCGAGATTGCCGGCGGCGTGGCCATCGATGCGCTGATGATTGGGGCCATGACCGGAGCGTTCAAGTGAGCGCGAATCAGCGGACGTTGCTCGGGCGCAGTGCCAGTGTCGCCGAGCGCCAGATGGTGTACGAGTCTTCTGACGGCCTGGAAGTCGAGTCGATCGAGCAGTACGAGCGCTCGCGACTCATGGTCCTCTTCGAAGACGTCATCCTCGTCACCTATCACCGCGAGATCGGCTGGCCGATGGTCGTGCTGAACGTCGCGGTGGCGTCGCTGTTTTTTCTCATCGGCGGATTGATCTTCGCCGCCAACTCCTCCGTCGTCGTGGCTGCGATCTTCGCCGCTTTCGGAGTCCCTTCGCTGGTGCTGATCCTGGTTCGGCTGGCGCGGCAGGTCGACGTCATTTCGGTTTTCGGCCGGCGCTCGAAGGCGGTGATCCGTTTCCCGTACCGCAAGCAGCGTGCGCGCGAAACATACGGGCACCTCTGCGCGCGCGCGCGGCAGATTCAGGAACAGATCGCGTCGGAGAACGCCGGATTCGAGACCGCCTCTCCCCCCGAGGAGCCGCCTGCTCCGCCGTTCGATCCCGTTCTGACCATGCCTAAGCCGTAATCCGGCGCACCACCTCCACCGCCCGCCCGGCCGCTCCCGCCGCGTCGCCCTCGCCGATGGCCCGCACGATCGCGCTGCCGACCACGATCGCGTCGCAGCGGCCGCGCAACGCTTGGTAGTGCTCGGGCCGCGAGATGCCGAAGCCGACGGCGAGCGGTCTAGTGACCAGCGCGCGCACCTCGTCGAGGCGCGTCAGCAGCGCGGGATCGAGCTCGCTGCGCGTGCCGGTGACGCCGGTGGTGGAGACGTAGTAGACGAAGTGGTCGCTGGCGCGATTGACGGCGGCGACGCGCGCGTCGCTCGATGTCGGAGCGAGAAGAAAGACGCTGCCGAGACCGCGGGCGTGGAAGGCGGGCTTGACCTCGGCGACACGCTCGGCCGGGAGGTCGGTGAGGAGGACGTCGTCGACGCCCGCGGCCGCCGCGTCGTCCGCGAAGCGCGCGATGCCGTAGCGCATGACCGGATTGAGGTAGGAGAAGGCGATCAGCGGGACCTCGCTCTTCTCGCGCACCGCGCGCGCGATGGCCAGGACGTCCGCGACCGTGGTCCCGTTTTTCAGCGCGCGCTGCGCAGCGGCCTGGATCACGGGGCCGTCGGCGATGGGGTCGGAGAAGGGGACGCCCAGCTCGATGGCGTCGGCGCCCGCGCCGGCCAGGGCGAGGATGATGTCGGCCGTGGGGCCGTCGCCGCAGGTGACGTAGGCGATGAGGCCGCAGCGGCGCTCGGCGCGGAGGCGTTTGAAGAGCCCTTTGGTCCGGTTCATGCGCGGCGCTCCGAACGCAAAAGGCAGAGGGCAGAAGGCAGAAGGCAGAAGTTTGGTGAACTCACTTCTGCCTTCCGCCTTCTGCCTTCTGCCTTTCAAGCGAAGCGACTTGCGGCACATCCTTATCCCCCCTCCCGCTCAGATTCACTACCACCACGCCCTGCATACGATTGCGCATCAGCCATCCGAGGGCGTGCGATGACTCGAGGGCGGGAATGATCCCCTCAGTCTCGCTGAGCCGATGGAAGGCCTCGAGGGCGAGGTCGTCGCTGCAGTCGTGGTACTCGACGCGCCCCATCGTCTGCAGGTACGCGTGCTCGGGACCGATCGACGGGTAGTCGAGGCCCGCGGAGATGGAGTGGGTCTCGGCGATCTGGCCGAATTCGTCCTGCAGCACCATCGATCGCGTGCCGTGCAGGATGCCGAGGGCGCCGCCGCTGAAGCGCGCGGCGTGCTCACCGAGCTTCGGGCCGCGGCCGCCGGCCTCCACGCCGATCAGACGGATGTCATGTTTGAGCATCTGGTGGAATAGGCCGATGGCATTCGAGCCGCCGCCGACGCAGGCCACCGCGGCGTCGGGGAGTCCGCCGGTGCGCTTGCGCAACTGCCGGAGCGCCTCGCGCCCGATGACGG
>Ga0137443_1000158_pt1 | contig 10164 bp, 12 predicted proteins | sample EasRivERMGT300_2_FD_102324 | JGI IMG/M metagenome (GOLD analysis project Ga0137443, IMG submission 102324) | Soil microbial communities from meander-bound floodplain in the East River, Colorado, USA - East River MetaG ERMGT300_2 | ecosystem: Environmental > Terrestrial > Soil > Floodplain ... | reverse complement strand
GCCCGTTTGATCAGGCGTAGCAGGAGGAGCAGCACCACCGCCCCCACGAAGGCGGTGACGATTGCGCCGATCAGGCCGCCCCCGATGCTGATGCCGAGCTTGCCGAAAATCCAGCCGCCCAGGAGCGCGCCGATGACGCCGACGATCATGTCGCCGACGATGCCGAAGCCGCCTCCGCGCATCACTTTGCCGGCCAGCCAGCCGGCGATCAATCCGATGAGAAGAAACCAGATCAGGCTTTCAAGGCTCATACGATCACGCTTACCCACGGCCGCACGGCGGCCATCTCCGTCTTGAAGGCGTTCATGGCCCGGATGGTGTACTGAACGCGTTTGCCGGCGGCCGACTTGTGCGCGGCGCCGGAGAGGTGGCGGTGCGGGCGGGCGGCGCCGGGGCGCCGCGAGCGGAATGCGCTGCCGCCGCTGAAGGGCGACGGCTTCTCGAATTCGATGATGATCTCGTCGATGATCACGTCCGCTCCGCCGATGTAGCGGAAGTCCCATTCAATCCCCTCGCCAACCCGCAGCTCGACTTCCAGCGGGAGGATGGAGAGGAAGATGCGGCCGGCGCCGGCTTCGACGTCGACGCGCACCGGAACGGTGCGAACCGCGAACTCGGTCAGCTCGTGGGAGCCGACCAGGCGGTCGGACGACGCCGGTGGCGCGGCCACCAGCGACGGCGCCTCCGCGCGCGGCGGCGCCGGGATGAACGACGAGGAGCGCGGCTTCTCCCCCTGCGAGAACCAGGCGGCGGTGGGGGGGCCGCTGGAGGTCACCCGCGGCCGCGAGCGGCGCTTGCGTTTCCCTTCATCGGCGGGTGCGGCGCGTCCGGCCCCGGCCGCTGCGCCCGCGGCGGCCACGGCGACGCGCGCGACGGTCTTCGCCGCCGGCTTCACCTTTGTGACCGGTTTCACGGGCTTGGCCGGCTTGACGGGTTTGGCCGGTTTTGCGGGTTTGGCCGGTTTGGGCGCCGGCTTCTTCGGCTTCTTCTTCGGAGCCGGCTTAGCTACCTTTTTTGACGGTTTTTTGGCCGGCTTCTTCGCCGGTTTGCTGGATGTCTTCTTCTTGGCGGGCTTCGCGGCCGGTTTCGCCTTCTTAGCCGCGGCTTTTTTCGCCTTTGGGGCGGGTTTCTTCCCCTTCCCCTTCACCTTCGCCATCGTCTCTCCCTGGAGCCCCTGCCTGAAAAATGAATGGCGCAGTATAGCGATGGTGCCGGTAGGCGTCTAGAAAATCCCACCCACGCTGAAACCGCCGTCGACGGCGATCACCTGCCCGGTGATGTAGGCGGCGGCGGGCATGCAGAGGAAGGCGGCGAGCGCCGCGACCTCCTCCGGCTCGCCCACCCGCCCCGCCGGGGTGCGGGCCAGGATCTTCTCCAGCCGCGCCGGGTCGTTCAGCACCGGCTCCGCCAGCGGCGTGCGGATGTACCACGGCGCCACGGCGTTGACCCGGATGCCGTCCCTGGCCCATTCGCCGGCCAGCCCACGGGTGAGATGGGCGACGGCGGCCTTGGTCATGGCGTACGGCGTGCCGGTGCCGAGGTGGCGGAAGGCGGCGACGGAGACGACGTTGACGATCGACGCGTCGCCGGACGCTCGCAGCAGCGGGTAGGCGAGACGGCAGACGGCGAACACGGAATCCATGTTGGTCTCGCGGATCAAGCGATATTCGTCATCGCGGTAGTCGGCGGTCGCCTTGCGGATGTTCGTCCCGGCGTTGTTGACCAGGATGTCGAGGCGGTCAATGGCACCAATGAGACGGACCCGGTCCTTTTCCGAGGCGACGTCCGCGGCGATGCCCTGCATCTGCCGTTCTTTCGCCCACTGGTGGACGCGCTCTCCGGTCCGTGCCACTCCGATGACGGTCGCGCCGAACTCGATGAATTCATCGGCGATGGCCAGCCCGATGCCGGACGTGCAGCCGGTGACAAGCGCGGTCTTGCCGGCGAGTGACCAGCGCGTCAACCGATCTCCTCTTTCAACATCTTGCGGAGCACCTCGGCGATGGTGCGTGCGTCCTCGGGACCTTCGACCATCACCCGCACCTTGTTCTCCGTGCCCGAGTAGCGGACGAGAATGCGTCCCTTGCCGGCGAGCTGCGCTTCGGCCTTCACCAGCGCTTCCTGATACCGCGGCAGCGATTCCAGCGGCGGCTTCGACGAGACTTTCTCATTGAGCAGCACCTGCGGCACCGGGGTGAACGTCCGCAGTTGCGAAAACGGCTGGTGGGCCTGCGCCAGCATCTCGCCGAAGACCAGCGCGGTGTGGATGCCGTCGCCGGTGGTGTGGTTGACCAGATCGATGATGTGCCCCGACTGCTCGCCGCCGATGACCGCGCCGCGCTCGAGCATGGTCTCCAGGACGTACTTGTCGCCGACCTGGGCGCGGCAAAGCTCGATGCCGTCCGCGGCGAGCTGCTTTTCGAAGCCGAAGTTCGACATCACCGTGGTCACCACGCAGCCGCCGCGGAGCCGCCCGTCGGCCTTCAGGTGCTGAGCCCAGAGGTAGATGATCTCGTCGCCGTCGCGCACGTTGCCGGCGTCGTCGACGAAGATGGCCCGGTCGGCGTCGCCGTCGAAAGCCACGCCGAAGTCCGCCTTCTCCGCCACCACCCGCTTCGCCAGCCCTTCCGGGTGCAGCGCGCCGGCGTTCTCGTTGATGTTGGTGCCGTCGGGGCGGTCGTTGATGACGATGACCTCGGCGCCCACGCGGCGGAAGACCTCCGGCGCGATGCGGTACGAGGCGCCGTGGCCGGTGTCGAGCACCACCCTCTCGCTGTGGAGGTCGACGTCGTGGGCCAGGAAGTTCTCGTACTTCTCGATCAGTTCGCGGTTCTCGCGCAGCTCCATCGGCGCGATCTCCACGTTCTCGCGGCGGATGGAGCGCATGGCGTCCTCGATCTGCTCTTCCTCGGCGTCGGCGATCTTCATGCCGTCGGGGCCGAAGATCTTCACCCCGTTGTCCTCGTACGGGTTGTGCGAGGCGGAGATGGAGATTCCCGCGGCGGCGTCGGAGGTGTGGCAGAGGTAGGCCACGGCGGGCGTGGGCACCACGCCGATGAAGACCGCCTGGCCGCCGCGGTTGCCGATGCCGGCGGCCAGGGCGCGGGCGATCTCCGGCCCCGACTGGCGGGTGTCCATGCCGAGGAGGATGCGGCCGCGCATGCGTCCGGCGAGCGCCTCGCCGAGGGCGAACATGGTCGCCGGATCGAGCGGGTACTGGTGGGCCTTGCCGCGGATTCCGTCAGTTCCGAACAGGGTTCGCATTTTTCTTAGTGGGGTTCGGCTCGGCGGTCTCGGTAAGCGGTTGCGGCCCGATCTCGGCCGCCACCGGCACGGTGACCTGCGTCGCCAACGGCTCGATCACCCGCACCAACGACGCATCGGAGACGACCGCCACGCTCTGCGTGAACGTCTGGGTGCGGCCGGTCATGATAATCCGTTCGGTGGCCACCTCGGTCAGATTCCGGAGCTGCGACATCGGTCCGGAGATCAACGCGTGGTCGGGGACGAGCGTCGGATCGCCCGGCGTGTAGCCCGACGGCGGGTCGCCGACCAGGAAGGGGCGGATGGCCACCACCTTCTGCCGCAGCGGCTCGACCCGGAAGCGCAGCCGGGTGGGATCCATCGACAGCACCTCGATCTGCGGCGGGACGTTGATGGCCTTCGGCAGCAAGGTGATGGTGGCGTCGCCCGGCTGCAGCCAGCTCATGTCGAGGGTGACCTCGAGATTCTGCGACGACAGCGAGCGGAGATCGGACGTCCGCCCGCGCAGCCGCACGCTGACCGTCTCCAGCACCTGGTTGGTGATGACCAGATCGCGCGGCATGCGCACCAGCGACACCGGCACGGCGAAGGCGCGCTCCGACACCGGCTCCCGCCGCGGCGCGGAGACCACCACCCAGACGGTGACGGCCAGGAAGAGGGAGAGGGCCTTGAGCCAGAGGTTGGTCATGAGGGTTAGCGGGTTGCTGGGTTCCTGGGTTCCTGGGTGTTCAGCAACTCAGCAACCCAGTAACCCAGCAACGTCATCGAGTCAACCTCTCCTTCATCAGCGCTGCGAGTGCCGAGGCATCCAAGTTCTCAGTCAACACTCCCTCGCTGGCCGCGGCGATCGATCCGTTCTCCTCGGAGATGACGATCACCAGCGCGTCGCTGTCTTCGCTCAGCCCCAGCGCGGCCCGGTGGCGGGTGCCGTGCTCGAGCTTCGGCGGTGGGGTGGCGGTCAGCGGGAGGAAGACTCCGGCGGCGATGATGCGGTTTCCGCGCACGATCACCGCGCCGTCGTGCAGCGGGCCGCGGGGGGTGAAGATGGCGATCAGCAGCTCGCTGCTGACCACCGCGTCGACCGGCTTGGCCGCCTCGGCGTACATGCGCAGGCTCTGCGTCCGCTCGATGGCGATGAGCGCGCCGATGTGGTTCGCCGAGAGGATCCGGCAGGCGTGGACGATGGCCTCGGAGGCCACGTCGGTCGCGGCGGGGGAGAAGAACGCCATCAGCGGATTGGACGCCATCCGCGCCAGCGCGCGGCGGATCTCGGTCTGGAACAGCACGATGACCGCGAAGGGGAGGTAGAAGAAGATCTCGCGGGAGATCGACTCCAGCGCCGGCAGGTCGAACGCCCGGGCCACGAAGAACGAGCTGGCCAGGACGATCAGGCCGATGGAGACCTGCATGGCCCGCGTCCCCCGGATCAGGGCCAGGATGTTGTAGATGATGAAGGCGACGATGACGATGTCGACCGCGTCGCGCCAGGTGAACTGGAGTTGGAGGAGGCGATCGTTCCAGTTCATGTCGTTGGCCGTTGGCCGTTGGCCGTTGGCCGTTTCTCCTCGATCGCGATCAGTACTTTGAGAAAGTCCACCGTCTCCCGCACGTCGTGCACCCGAACCATCGCCGCGCCGGCGCGGTATGCGGCGGCGACCGCGGCGAGAGAGCCGACGGCGCGCTCCGGCCCCGCGTCGCGGCCGGTGAGATGCCCGATGAAGGCCTTGCGCGACGCGCCGATCACCACCGGGGCGATGGCCCGGAGCTCCGCGGCGCGGGCCAGGATCTCCAGGTTGTGCTCCCAGGTCTTGGCGAAGCCGATGCCGGGATCGATGAGGATCTGCTCCACGCCCGCGGCGCGCACGTCGTCGACGATGTCCTGAAGCTCCTCGGCGACCTCCGCCACCACATCGCCGTAGACCGCGAACTGCTGCATGGTCGCCGGCTCGCCGCGCATGTGCATCAGGATCACCGGCACGCCGCTGCGCGCGGCGACGGCCGGCATCCCGGCCGAGTAGCGCATGGCGCTGACGTCGTTGATCATGTCCGCGCCGGCGGCGATGGCTTCCTCCGCCACCGCGGCTTTGCGGGTGTCGACGGAGATGGGGATGTCGCTCCGCTGCCGGATCTGCTCGATGACCGGCACCACGCGGTCGATCTCCACCTGCGCGGCGATGGGCTCCGCGCCGGGGCGGGTCGACTCGCCGCCGACGTCGATCACCGCCGCGCCGTCCTCCTCCATCTGCATCGCCGCGTGCACCGCCTTGGCGTGATCGAAATGGACGCCGCCGTCGGAGAAGGAGTCGGGAGTCACGTTCAGGATGCCCATCACTAAAGGGGCGGCGGTCAGCGCGAGTTGGCGGCCTCGAGGCAGAGATAAAGATGAAAGATGAGAGATGAGAGATGATCCGCTTTCATCATCTTTCCTCTTTCCTCTTTCCTCTTTCATTCATCTCTCTCCCGCCGAATCCGTGCCCCAATCGCGTTCAGCCGCTCTTCGATGCGCTCGTATCCGCGATCGATCTGGTGCACGTTGTGGATCATGCTCTCGCCCTTGGCGCAGAGCGCGGCGAGCAGCAGGGCCATGCCGGCGCGGATGTCGGGGCTGGAGATCTCCGCGCCGTGCAGCCGGTTGCCGCCGACGATGATGGCGCGGTGGGGGTCGCAGAGGATGATCCGCGCCCCCATGGAGATCAGCTTGTCGGTGAAGAAGAGGCGCGACTCGAACATCTTCTCGAAGATCATCGCCGTCCCCTCGGCCTGGGTGGCGACGACGATCATGATCGACAGCAGGTCGGCGGGGAAGAGCGGCCACGGCCCGTCGTCGATCTTCGGAACCGCGGCGCCGATGTCGTAGCGGATGCGCAGCTCCTGCTCCCGCGGCACGCGGATGTTCTGCCCTTCGACCCGAATGTCCACGCCGAGCTTCTCCAGCATGTGCCGCACCGCCATCATGTGGTGCGGCACGGCGTCTTCGATCAGCAGCTCGCTGCGGGTGACCGCCGCCAGGCCGATGTAGGAGCCGATCTCGATGTGATCGCTGGGGATGGTGAAGTCGCCGCCCCGCAGCGAGTCCACGCCCCGGATGCGGATCGAGTTGGTGGCGATCCCCTCGATCTGCGCGCCGAGGAGGTTGAGGAAGTGGCAGAGGTCCTGGACGTGCGGCTCGGCCGCGGCGTTGTAGATCTCCGTCTCGCCTTCCGCGAGCACGGCGGCCATGATGGCGTTCTCCGTCGCGGTGACCGAGGCCTCGTCGAGGAACATCTTCGTCCCGCACAGCGCGCGGACGCTCATGCGGTAGTGATAGGCGGAGACTTCGATCTGCGCGCCGAGGGCCTCGAGGGCCAGGAGGTGGGTGTCGACGCGCCGGCGGCCGATGGCGTCGCCGCCCGGCTTGGCGATCTCCGCCGTGCCGCAGCGCGCCAAGAGCGGTCCGGCCAGGAGGATCGACGCCCGGATCTTGCGCGAGAGGTCGGTGTCGGGACTGGACGAGCAGTCGCCCTTCGCCTGCAGCCGGACGACGTTGGTCTCCAGCCGCTCCACGGTCACGCCGATCCCGCCGAGGATCTGGAGCATGACCCGCACGTCCTGGATGTCCGGCAGGTTGCGCAGAACGATCGCTTCGTCGGTCAGCAGGCAGCCCGCCAGGATCGGCAGCGCGGCGTTCTTGTTGCCGCCCGGACGGATGGTGCCCTCCAGGCGGCGGCCGCCCTCGACGATGAAGCGTTCCATCGGCATCGCGCGGCGATTGTATCGGGTTCGCCGTTGGCCGTACGGCGCTCTGCGCCTGCCGTTGGCCGTACCTCGGCCAACAGCCAACGGCCAACGGCGAACGTCTGCTAATCTGGTCCCGTGCTCGTCGCCCCCCTCGGCTCCGGCTCCGCAGGCAACGCCTACTACTTCGAGAGCGACGGCACGAGCATCCTGGTCGACGCGGGATTCGGGCCGCGGGAGACGCGGAAGCGGCTGGAGCAGGTCGGCCGGGACATCGAGAAACTGCGGGCCATCGTCGTCACCCATGAGCATTACGACCACATCCGCGGCGCGGAGCGCATCGCGCGCAAGTACGGCATCCCCATCTACCTGACCCAGGGGACGCTCGACGCCAGCGAGATCGACCGCATCGAGACGCCGGTGGTGGTGTTTCCCAACGACACCACCTTCACCATCGGCGAGCTGAACGTCCACGCCCGCCGCACCCTGCACGACGCCGCCGACCCGGCCTGCTTCGTCATCGAGGCCCGCGACGGCACCCGCGTCGGCATCGCCAGCGACCTCGGATACGCCGACGATCCCGTCATCCAGCACCTCCGCCAATGCGACGGCCTCTTCTTCGAGTCGAACCACGACCTGGACATGCTGCGGATGGGGACCTACCCCTGGTCGCTCAAGCGCCGGATCATGTCGCGCTTCGGGCATCTGTCGAACGACGACTCCATGCTCGCCGTGCAGCGGATGATCGGCGCCGACCTCAAGACCCTCTGCATGATCCATCTGTCGCAGAAGAACAACCACGAGTCGATCGTGCGCGACATGGCCAACCGGATCATCAAGCGCACCGGCGCGCAGCTCGAGCTCTCCATCGCCCAGCAGTTCCAGGCCACGGGGACTTTCGACATCAAGCGCCGCGGCGGCTCCCGCCCCGCGATGCCGCCGCGCGGCGTGCAGATGGCGCTGTTCTGAAAGATCTGGCGCCCATTCACGAAACCCGTGCACCGGCCGCGCCTAGCAGCTCCCTCAACACGGAGCGATGGCAGCGCCCCTCGTCCTCGCAGTAACAGCCGACCGAAAGATTCGTGGCCTGCGAGAGCGCCGCGAGCAACGCGATCAGGCGCGCGTTGTCCGGCGCCGCCATCTCCGCCCGGTACTTGCGGACGAACGCATCCCACTCACGCGGCGACGCCGCGGCGCGCGCCGCCTTGACCAGTTCCGCGCTCGGCGCGAGCTGCGGTAGCCAGACGTCGTACCAGTCGCGGAGCTTTGCCTTCGGCACGCCGCGCGCGGGGCGGCGGACGGTCCCGATGCGCAGACCTTCGTCCGGTTGCCGAGGGGAGCCGAGGCGAACGATGCGCAGGGTCATTCCGGCCGACGGACACCGTCACAGGCCGCGAACTTGAACCGCGGCCAGTAGCAGTCCGAATCCGATGATCCACGACCAGTCCGCGATATCCCGTTGGACATGAAGCACTCCGAAGTGAGCAAGTAACGCGACGAGATACAGGACCAGACAAATCACCCAGATGATCTGTTTCGGAGCTTTTCCTCCCCCTCGTGCCATGGAGACCTCCTATTTTTCCTGCGGTTGAAGACTCTATCCCGGATCTACGGCTCCGATATCGAGAAGCTTCGGTCGTTTGGCCCGGAAGTGCCGTCGCCCGAGTCGTTGAACCAGGCGATGGTTTCCGGCACGAGACCCGTGAGTGCAAACTGCTGCAACGCGGAGAGGACTTCGTCGGTGGGTAAGGTCCACTTCCTCGGGTACTTGTCCACTTGCCCATTGCCCAGTTGGAAGTCCAGCATTTCGTCTGAGCTCGGATCGTCGGATGACCGGGAACTGAAGCCGGCATCACCCTCATACCGCAGCAACATGAGCCAGCCCCGGTCGCCGTTGATGAGGGCGTACAGAGTCGGAAAATCGTTCCGGTCGACGGAGATCTCCGCGAATTGTGTCGTTCGAGCCTTGGAGCATGCCAGCCGAAGTTCCCCGAGAGCGAGTGTGCGATCGGGCTCCGTTTCAGGCATCGAAATGGTGGCGTGAACCATGGCTGCCGCCGCCGGGCCCAACTACAAATTCACCCGCGACATATCCGGATAGCGGTCTCCTTCCGCCGCCCCCACCGGCGCCGCTGCGCCGATGCGCGCCAGGTCGTCCTCGGACAGGATGATGTCGACCGCGGCGGCGTTCTCCTCGAGATGCTCGGCGCGCCGGCTGCCGGGGATGGGGACGATTTCGCCGCCCTGCGCGAGCACCCAGGCGATCGCCAGCTGCGCGGGGGTGACGCCTTTCTCCCGCGCCAGCTCCTCGATGCGGGCCACCAGATCGAGATTGCGCTGAAAGTTCGCCCCCTGGAAGCGCGGGTTGCTGCGACGGTAGTCGTCGCGCTCCAGATCGTCGACCGACTTGATGCGGCCGGAGAGGAAGCCGCGGCCGATGGGCGAGTAGGCGACGAAGCCGATGCCGAGATCGCGGGTGGTGGGGAGGATCTCCTCCTCCGGCTCGCGCGACCAGAGCGAGTACTCCGTCTGCAGCGCCGTGATCGGGTGCACCGCATGCGCGCGGCGAATCGTCCTCGGCGCTGCCTCGGAAAGGCCGATATGCCGGACCTTGCCGGCGCGGACCAGATCGGCCATGGCGCCGACGGTGTCCTCGATGGGCGTTTTCGCGTCGACCCGGTGCTGGTAGTAGAGATCGATGTGGTCGACGCCGAGGCGTTGGAGCGAGCCGTCGCAGGCGGCGCGGACGTACGCCGGGCGCCCGTTGATCCCCACCCAGCTCCCGTCGGGATTGCGCTCGTTGCCGAACTTCGTGGCCACCACCACCTCGTCGCGCCGGCCGCGGATGGCGCGGCCGACGAGCTGCTCGTTGGTGAACGGGCCGTACATGTCGGCGGTGTCGAGGAAGTTGACGCCGAGGTCGAGCGCGTGCCGGATGGTGTCGATGGACTGCGCGTCGTCGTGGGAGCCGTAGAACTCGGACATCCCCATGCAGCCGAGTCCGATCGATGAGACCTCGAGGGAGGCGAGCTGGCGACGATTCACTTCGTTTCCTGATTCCTCAGCGCTTCCTCAATCGTACGCTCGTCCCCCTCCGCCTTCTCCGATTTTCGGTCGCTGAGGCGGCGGGGCTCGGGCTCTACCTCCTGCGGCGCGTCGCGGCGGTCGTCTTTCGGTTCCACGCGG
>Ga0137443_1000156_pt1 | contig 10195 bp, 13 predicted proteins | sample EasRivERMGT300_2_FD_102324 | JGI IMG/M metagenome (GOLD analysis project Ga0137443, IMG submission 102324) | Soil microbial communities from meander-bound floodplain in the East River, Colorado, USA - East River MetaG ERMGT300_2 | ecosystem: Environmental > Terrestrial > Soil > Floodplain ... | reverse complement strand
GATATGAACATTAACCAGTCCATCGACTTGGCTGGCACACTGATTGAAGCTCGCCGGCGCAGCGAGCAACCAGTGTGCAACCAGCTAGACCCAGCGCAATCGCAAGTGATTGACGCAACGTATGAATACGTGCGCGGAGACACTGATAAGGAATCAGCGCCCGAGCCTGACATATTTTCATGACGGGGGGCACCCGGTAGGGGTAGGGGGCAAATTGCGTCGCGCGGCGCTGGTTACGGGGAACCTTACACTCGAAATTTTCTGTTGGAATTTTGAAAAATTTTTATTGAGGATTTTGCAAAGTGCTCGCCAGTCCCGCCCAAGAAAAAGAACTGATGCTCGACCTATGGCAGCCCAGCATTGCCGACGATCTGCGCAAGTTCGTTCTCTACATCTATCCGTGGGGACAGTCAGGCACCCCGCTCGAACACTTCACCGGGCCGCGCAAGTGGCAATGCGAAGACCTGGACGAGATTTCCCAGCACATTGCGGACAATAAAAATCGGGTCGAGTTGGGTCTGCTCCCCACCATGTTCCGCAAAGCGACTGCGAGCGGCCGTGGTCCTGGCAAGTCCGCTCTTGTGGCGTGGATAAGTCACTGGTTCCGCTCCACGCGCCTTGGCAGCACCAACATCGTCACGGCCAACACCGAGCCGCAGTTGAAGACCCGCACCTTCGCGGAGATCAACAAGTGGATGACGCTCGCTATCAACGGGCATTGGTTCGAGTCCACCGTTCTCAGCGTCAAACCGGCCAAGTGGTTCGACGAAGCTCTCAAGCGTGACTTGAAAATTGACACCGGGTACTACTACACCCAAGGTCAATTGTGGTCCGAGGAAAATCCCGACGCCTTTGCCGGCGTCCACAACCCCAACGGCGTGCTGGTGCAGATGGATGAGGCGAGCGGCATCCCCAACAGCATCTTCACCGTCACCGAGGGTTTCTTCACCGAGCCGACGCCCAACCGCTACTGGTTCGTCTACTCCAACCCGCGGAGGAATTCCGGCGCGTTCTACGAGATTTTTCACGTCGAGGGCACGCGGCAACGCTGGCGCCACCGCAACATCGACATTCGCACTGTCGAGGGCATCGACCCCGCGATGGCCAACGGGCTGATTGCGCAGTATGGGATCGACCACGACGCGGTGCGGGTGGAGGTTCTTGGGCAATTCCCGAAGCAGGGTTCGCGGCAGTTCATTCCCAACGAGTCGGCCTACAACGCCCAGCACCGGGGCATCATCACCGATGCCGGCTCCCCCCTCATTCTCGGGGTGGACGTGGCACGCTTTGGGGATGACTACTCTGTGGCCCGCTTCCGCCAAGGCCCGGACGCCCGCGGCATCCCGCCTGTGCGCTGGAAGGGCATGGACACCGTGGCGAGCGCGGACAAGGTGGCCTACCTGATCGACACCTTCAACCCGGACGGGGTTTGCATTGACGCTGGCCAGGGCACGGGTGTCATCGACATTCTGCGCCGGAAGGGCTACCGGGTGCATGAGGTCTGGTTTGGTTCCAAATCGGACCAGCCCGAGTGGGGCAACAAGCGCACCGAAATGTACGCCCTGGCGAGAGAGTGGTTGTCGGGCGGGTGTCTTGACGCATCCGCCGACTTGTTCACCGATCTGACGGCGGTTGAATACGACTACTTCGGGAAGGCCAAGGACCAGGTGATTCTAGAATCGAAAGAGGCGCTTAAGGATCGGATCGGCCGCAGCCCGGACGATGGCGACGCGCTGGCGCTCACCTTCGCCAAACACTTCGCCCGGCGTGATTTGCACGCGAGCCGGTATCGGTCCAAGGGCCGGTTTGCGGACGGGATGGACGATAGCCCTTTCACGGTGTAGACTGTTGCGACAATCCAACATTGTTGTGAAAACACCACCGTTTTCCTAACAGCAGGAGGGTACGTCTATGGGTTTTGTGGCAAAGGCTTTTCAAAAATACGGGGTGGATCCATTATCAAAAAAGGTTTTTGGTAAGGATCCTGTTGCCGACGCATTATTCCCTGAAGTTCCGTCGGTGCCGGAAGCGCCCGCGGCGCCCGCGAACAACGATGCTCAGATCATGGCCGCCCAGGAAGAAGAACGCCGTCGGCGTTCGGGTACGGGTCGTGCCGGGACTATGCTGACCCGTTCGAGAATGGGCGAGCCGGAGACGGCGACGAAGAAATTGCTGGGCGCGTAGTCCATGGCCGAGTACATCACCGGCAAGCGCAACGAAGAACTCGCCGCTAAGATTTGCGACGAGTTTAAGCGCATGCAGGGCGAGCGCACCAATTGGGAGAGCCATTGGGAAGAAGTCGCGCGCCTGGTCCTGCCGTCCTATTCGGGCGTCTTCGAGTCCGCGGGCATGCGCAGTCCCGGCGAGAAGCGCACCGAGCACCAGTACGACAGCACGGCCGGCTCCGCGTTGGTCAAGTTCGCTTCCGTCATGGAGTCAATGCTGACGCCGCGCAATCAAACCTGGCACCGGCTGGTGCCGAGTGACCGATACCTGCTGAAAGACCGCGCTGCGCGCTTGTGGTTTGATGAAGCGACCCGCGTCCTGTTCGACTACCGGCAGGAGGCGCAGGCGAATTTTCAGGCGCAGAATCACGAGAACTATATGGCGCTGGGGGCGTTTGGTACGGGTTGCATCTTCATCGACCAGTTGCGCCCGCGGGGGCTGCGCTACCGCGCGATCCACCTGGGCGAAATCTATTTTGCCGAGAATCATCAGGGCTTGATCGACAAGGCGTTGCGCCGGTTCGAGTTCACCGCGCGCCAGGCGAAGCAGAAGTGGCCCGACGCCATTTCTGAGAAGGTCAAGCAACTGTGCGAGAAGACGCCCGAGCAGAAGGTGTGGTTCCTTCATTGCGTTAAACCGCGCGAGGACGTGGACTCGAATAGGCTGGACTACCGCGGCAAGCCCTTCGCCTCCTACTACATCGAGGAAGAAACAAAGAACATGGTGGAGGAAGGCGGCTACGGCACCTTCCCCTACGCGATTTCCCGCTACGTGCAGGCGCCGGGCGAGGTCTACGGCCGTGGTCCGGCGATGGAATGTCTGCCGGCGATCAAGGTCATCAACGAGCAGAAGAAGACGGTGCTGAAGCAGGGCCACAGAATCGTGGATCCGGTCCTGCTCGCTGCCGACGATGGAGTGATTGATAGCTTCAGCCTCAAGCCTGGCACGGTCAATTACGGCTCAATGAGCGCGGATGGGAAGCGGCTGGTGGATGTGCTGCCGAGCGGGAATCTGGCGGTGGCGCGCGACATGATGGACCTTGAACGGCTCGCCATTCACGACGCTTTCCTGATTACGCTTTTTCAGATTTTGACTGAAACCCCGACCATGACCGCGACCGAAGTGTTGGAGCGGACCCGCGAAAAGGGGATGCTGCTCTCCCCGACGATGGGCCGCCAGCAATCGGAATACCTGGGGCCGCTGATTCACCGCGAACTGGATTTGCTGCGGGAACAGCACTTGTTGCCCGACATGCCGCCCGCGTTGATCGAGGCGAACGGCAGCTACAAGGTGGAATACGATTCCCCGCTCTCCCGCGCGCAGAAGGCCGAGGAAGTGGCTGGGTTGTGGCGCTCGCTCGAAATGCCGTTGAAGATCGCCGAGATCACGCAGAACCCGCAGACGCTCGATCATTTCAATTGGGACATCATCATTCCTGAGTCGAGCCGCATCCAGGCGGTGCCGGAGCGTTGGCTGCGAGCGCAGGAAGAAGTGGACGAGATTCGAGCGGGCCGCGAGGAAGCGGCCGACACGCAACAGGCTATAGATGCGGCGCCGGCCGTGGCCGGGCTGATGAAAGCGATGCCGGGGCAGAAGAAATGAACGAGGCGCTGGAACGCGCTCGCCTGTTTCTCCTTGGGCGCCGGCACCAGTACCTCACCGTGTTTGACAATCCGGTGGGGCAGGAAGTATTAGCTGATTTAGCCAAATTTGCCAGAGCGCACGAACCGACGTTTCACCCCGATCCGCGGGTGGCGGCGCAACTCGATGGCCGGCGTGAGGTCTGGTTGCGGATTCAGCATCATCTGCGGCTGACGGACGACCAGTTGTGGAAGCTGTACGGCGAAGGCAAAAAAAGCCCCGGATGAACCGGGGCCAAGGCACCACAGGAGGAAATGTGATTATCCCAACCAACCAGGAGAATGTCAATGGCTGAAGCTCCCGCGCCCGCAGCACCCGCGATAAGCGCACCCGCAACACCTGCTACCCCTGCAACTCCCGCGACGCCTGCCGCGCCCAGCGAATTCGGCTGGCTCGGCGCCGATGGCGTGACCGACGACATCAAGGGCTTCACCCAAAACAAGGGGTGGAAGACCGGCAAGGATGCGATTGAAGGCTACCGCAACCTGGAAAAGCTGCTTGGCGCCGATCGCGCCGGTCGAACGGTGGTGGTGCCCAAGGACGACGCTCCGGCCGACGAGTGGAAGGCGTATTACGGCAAGCTGGGCCGGCCGGATACCGCCGACAAGTACGAGATCGCTGTTCCGAAAGGCTTTGGCGACGACAAGTTCGCGGCCGAGGCAAAGTCCTGGTTTCACGATGCGGGATTGAATCCCAAGCAGGCCAAGCTGGTTGCCGATAAGTGGAACGCCTCTATCGAGGCCCGGATCACGGCGCAGAATGCCGAAACCACGGCGAAGTCGGAACAGGCGCAGAGCAAGCTCAAGACCGAGTGGGGCGCGGCGCATGATCAGAACGTGGCGCTGGCGCAGAAGGCGGCCAAGGCGTTCGGGTTCACCAAGGAAGAATTGGACGCCATGGAGAGCGTCATCGGATACGATGGCGTGTTCAAACGCATGCACGCGCTGGGCACCAAGATCGGTGAACCCGATTTCCAGACGGGCACTGGCGCCCCGGCGCAAGGTGGCAAGATGACGCCCGAGCAGGCCAAGGCGGCCATTGCAACACTGCGCCAGGACAAGGAATACGTCGCCAAGTACATGAAGGGTGACGCGGAATCCCGTCGCAAGATGGAAGACTTGCACAAGATGGCCTACCCGGATTGAGGGGGGTGTTGACAGAAGCACAACGCTGTTGTATAAACGCAACAGTGGTGACAAGGATCGCCCCGGTTACGGGTAAGCGTCCCCTCCACTGAGTAGCACACGAAAGAGCCGATAACCGTGATAGGCCGGCTGGAAGCAGGGAAGACTGCGGCGTAGGATTCGAGCCTTATCGGATCAAGAAGCTGGCCCCGGTTGATTGGACAAGCCCTTCGGAAAGCGTTGCTTACTGACGATTTTTGAAAGGGGACATCTTTATGTCCGTCAACCTGCCCACCCATTTCGTGCAGCAGTACAGCACGAACCTTCAGCTTTTGCTCCAACAGAACGGGAGCAAGCTGCGGGGTGCCGTATCGAGCGCAAGCTACGTCGGCAAACAAGCCTCGCCGGTCGATCAGATCGGCAAGATCGAAATGCAAACTGTCACCGGCCGCTTCAATCCTATGGGCCGCGTGGATGCTCCGACCGATCGGCGCTGGGTTTTCCCGAGCGACTTTGATCTGCCGCAACTGATCGACACGTTCGACAAGTTGCGCCTCATCACCGACCCGGAATCGAGCTACGTCCAGAACGCGCTCAAGGCCGCTGGCCGCAAGATGGACGCCGTGATCCTGGCGGCCGTCCTTGGCACCGCCAAGACCGGCGAAACGGGTTCCGTCAGCACTATTTTCACTGCCGCCAACGAAGTTGACGTGGCGGTGGGCGGGGCGAACTCGAAGCTGAATGTCGCCAAGCTGAAGGAAGTGAAGAAGATCATGATGGCCAACTTCATCGACTTCGACGCCGAGCAGGCGTACGTCGGCATCACTGCCGCGGATCACGATTCGATGCTGGGCGAAATCCAGGCCGTGTCGTCCGACTTCAATGGCGGGCGCCCGGTGTTGCAGGACGGCAAGATCATGTCCTTCATGGGTTTCAACTTCGTCCACTGCGAACTGATCGAAACCCTTCTGGCCGGCGCCAGCGAAGTGACGCTGCCGGTATGGGTCAAGAGCGGTATGCACCTGGGGATCTGGAACGACATTTCCGGGTCGGTCTCGCACCGTCACGACTTGCAAGGCGAGCCGTGGCAGCTTTACACCACGTTGACCTGCGGTGCCACGCGCATCGAGGAAAACAAGGTGTACGCGATCGAGTCCTTCCGCTAACCCGCCTGACTTAAGGAGATAAACATGGCAGTTGTCGATCGTAATTCCACCGCCATCGCGGATATGGTGGCGGTGCCGCGGGTGGCGGTAAACCCGAGTAAGGGCGCGGCGGGGCAGTTGTTTGAAGCGGGTGGCCTGGTGGTCAACGCCGCGGATGACAGCGCGAACAGCATTCACCGTTTCTGTCGCGTGCCGTCCAACGCGCGCATCAGTTCGGTGAAGCTGACGACGGGTGACGCAGTGACCGCGGGCAACATCAACGTGGGTCTGTACCAGACCGTCGAGAACGGGGGCGCGGTGATTGACGCGGACCTGTTTGCGACCACGTTCGCCCTGACCGGTGGCCCGTTCAACAACGCGGAGATACTTGATGCGGCGCAGTACATCGTGGCCGAACAGGTGACGCCGCTGTGGCAAGTGATAGGTCTTCTGGCCGATCCCAACCGTGAATACGATGTCGCGGCCACGATCAGCACGACCTACAACGGCGCCACTCTCGGGCAACTCATCAAGGTTCAGTACGTGATCTAGCCGGGGCGGGGCGCGTCAAGCGCCCTGTCTTTGAAAGGGTGAAATATGGCGGATAGATTCTACAGCGTGATTAAGGGGGAGCATTTCCCCCATCAAGTGACCGAAGGCGCAGCCACGTCGGGTGAAGCCATCGAGCTTCGCATCAACGACACGGTTTACGCCAACAAGATCGACACGATTCTGGCGCTTAAGGCGATCCAGGGGTTTCTGGAAGTCCGCGAAACCAGTCCGATAGCGTAAGGAGCGGCCCATGGCTACTCTTTATGTAGCGGAATTCGAGGAAATGCCGCACACGTCGGGGAGCAAGGTGCCGGCTGCGCTGGCGCCCCCTCTGGCCGAGCAGACCGTTGCGATTGCCGCCGGCAGCGCGGCCACCACCAACCCGTTCAATGCGCGCACCCGGTTTGTGCGACTGCACACCGACGCGATTTGCTCGGTCAATTTTGCCATCGCACCGACAGCCACAGCGGCCATGATGCGCCTGGCTGCCGGCGCCACTGAGTATTTCGGGGTGCCGAAGGGTGCGTCGTACAAAGTCGCGGTCATCGTCAACACGTAAGGAACCGCAATGATCGGAACATTGGGTGCTGTGTCGTTCGGGGCGCCGTCCACCGAGAGCGATTTGCTGGCGCTGGTGCGTCTGCTGAGTGACCCGGCAGCGACCGAAGGTAGGCTGGCCACTCTTGCCGCGGCGCGTCAGGCCGCGGAGCAGGCGCAAGCGGTCCTTGCCGAGAAGCAGAAGGAACTGCATGTTCTAGCGGCTGCGCTGGCACAGGCGCAGCAGTTACAAGCAGATCAAAGTCAAAACCTGACGGCGAAAGAAGCCGACATTGCCGCGCGCACGGTGAAGCTGGAACGCGACGAAGCGGCATTCGCGTCCGAGTCCAAGGCCGAGAGGGCAGGGCTTGCGGAGTGGGATGCCCGGCTGGCGGTCCACGCGAAGGCGATTGCCGACGCCGAAGTGCGAATCGACACTCTGCGCAAGAAGGCGCAGGAGGATGCCACCGCTGCGGTGGCGCTCAAGGACGAATACGACGGCAAGTTGGAGCGACTGCGCTCGGCTGTAGGGTAGGCGCTCATGGCTGCCTACAATAAGATCCAGGACTTCGTGGAACAGCTTGGCCTGGCTGTCCACAACCTCAACACCCACACGCTGCGTGTAGCACTCAACCGCTCGGATGCGGCTGCCGGCGCCGGCTCGGCCGTGCAAGCGACCGACACGGTGATGGGTGACATCGTGCAGCCCACCGGGACGGGCTACACGGCCCTCGGGATTGACACGGCGAACTCTTGGGCGGAAGCGGCTGGCACCGGCACGCTGACGGGTACCAAGGCGGTGTGGACCGCGGGTGCCGCCGACTGGCAATCCTTCCGCTTTGTTGTGCTTCACAACGACGACGCCATTGATCGTCTGATTGGCTATTGGGACTATGGCTCGGATCTCACTCTTGGCAACGGCGAAACATTTACCGTGAAATTCAACAACGGTGATCCGACGGGCACCATCCTGACTATCGCGTGACGGAGACGACCATGTACGAGTTTTTCTGGAACCTGGCGAATCGAGTGCGGAGCTACTTTGGTCTTCCGTGCCAGCCGCGCCGCTGCTGCAAGAAGGCATCTAATCTGGCTCACTTCCAGTCGCGGCCTGACTTGATGGTGAGTATTTGCAGAAAGTGCGGCAGCCGTCATTTTGGTCTTACGATTCATCCAGGAGTCATCGGCATCCGCGGCGCGAGAATGGGAGCGTAAATGCTCCTAATCCACGGCAACACTGACATCATCCGAGTCGTCACTGGCTCGGCCGCGGATATTGAGCCGAATATATCCGTCATGCAGGCGGATGGTGCATCGCCTCCTATTATCCAGATTATCTCCGCGACGCTGAATGGTCCGCGCGCGTCCATCACAACCGCGACGACCACGACGGTCATCGACGCGACCGGTATCACCAATGGCCACGTCCTCAACTGGAAGCACGGCTCGTTCTACAACAACCACGCGACGCAAGCGACGACGCTGCGGGTTGAGCACAACGATGGCACTGTTACGACGATCCTTGCGAATGTCAATCTGCTCGCGGGCGAAATGCTGGTGTTCACGCAGGGCGGCGTGTGGCTCCACTACGACTCCAACGGCGCGGTTTATCCGAGCGTCGGTAACGCGGCCTCGCAGGCGGAAATGGAAGCGGGCACCGCGGCGGACAAGTATGTGACGCCGCAGGGTGTGAACTGGCATCCGGGCGCGAACAAGTGTTGGGGCAAGGCGGTTGGCGCAGGCACGTCGCTCACCGTTAATTGGAACATCGCCAGCGTAGCGGATACGGGTACTGGACGGCTTGGCGTCACCATTGGCACGGACTTTTCTAGTGCGAACTACTCCATTGTTGCGAGTCTTGAACGCACGGTTACTGCGTTGACGGCGACGGGGGTGGAAGACCACGCAATCCGCAATGCTTCACCGACAGCGGGCGTGTTTGAAATAGAGTCTTACGATCAGACCGCCATCACATTCGTAGCGCAAGACCCGGCCAACTATTATTGGCAATGCGCGGGGGATCAATAATGAGTGGCCTTGTGTGCCAGAAAATTCGTTCGGTTGATATTTCTTTGGCACTGGCCGGGCTATCGGACACTCAGTTTGTTGATTCGGGTGGCACGAATGGTTGGACAGCGCGCCCGGAGTGGCTGCAAAAGTTTGCAGAGGGGCTGAACCTTGGGGGCACAATTATTTACGTGTGGTGCCGGAAGTTGCCCGCCTACCAGGGCATTCCGCCGCATGTAGACATAAGCGGACACCGGGCGGACACCGGGCGACGGTTTCATATCCCGATTGTGACGCACCCGGACGTGACGATGCGGTGGCCGGACGACGGAGTGGAGGAACACATGGAAGCGGGCTACGTATATGAAATTAACTATCTCAAGAAGCATGAGATTGTCCACAAGGCGAACGCGGATCGCATCCACGTCGTTGTCAATGTGAAAGATTCCACAGAGAGGGCCTATGTCTGAAGTTTATGTCGCTGCAACGCTTACGAATGGCCAAGTTGCGCACGTCGCTATCCAGACTTCGGGGCGCTTTCCGGGTCGTCCCGCAGGTGGCTGGGCGAAGTCGGAAGGCGCGTTCGAGTGGACTCGCGCTGATAGTGACGAGAACATTGAGTATGAACTCGCTCGCCACGCGCAACTGTGGGCCTTGCCTACCCGTGAAACACAGGGCGGCAATATCGTAATTATGCCCGGCGTTTCCCTTGTTAGCTGGCGGCGCATCAGCCCGGAAGAACACGCGCTGTTCGAGCAGGATCGCCCTGGCGAGGGGTCATACTATCGCAGCGCGATTGTGGACCGCGGCGGCGTGATCCAGCACGACATGGCGAAAGCGCGAGAGTGCCGCCGTGAACGAGTCCGGCAGAAACGCAGCATCATCTTATCCCGGCTTGATGGTGATTGGATGAAGGCCACCGGCCAAGGCAATAAGCAGAAAGCGGACGAAGTTGAGGCCGAG
>Ga0137443_1000154_pt1 | contig 10217 bp, 17 predicted proteins | sample EasRivERMGT300_2_FD_102324 | JGI IMG/M metagenome (GOLD analysis project Ga0137443, IMG submission 102324) | Soil microbial communities from meander-bound floodplain in the East River, Colorado, USA - East River MetaG ERMGT300_2 | ecosystem: Environmental > Terrestrial > Soil > Floodplain ... | reverse complement strand
CGACCATCGAGGGCGTGCCCGTGCGGCGCGCGTACTTCAGGGAAACCGCGGGGAAGCTCCAGGGGGACCTATGGGCCGCATGATCAATGCGCCCTTCGACAACGCGGACTGGATCGTCCCGATCGCGCTCGTGAGCTTGTTCGCCCTGAGCTTCGCGGGGGCCGTCACGAGGGGGTGCTGGTGAGCGACGAGAGGAGCCTCCAGGAGTTGATCCGGGGCATCATGGTCAAGCTCTTTCCTGCGCTCGTATTCGGCGGCGTCCACAGCTACGTCGTGGCCACGGACCACGGGGACGGGGCGCTCTCGCTCGCACCCACCGCGCGCGTGCTGCACGGGCCGCGCCTACGGGTGGAGCAATGGGCCGGGCCTGGCATCGAGGCGGGGCTCTCGGTGGGCGACAAGCTGTTGCTCGTGTTCGTTGACAATGACGCCGCGCAGCCGGCGATCATCGGACACATGCCGCTCCGGCAGGGGAAACCGGGGAGCCTGAAGATCGACGCGACGGGGACGATCCGCATTGGGGCAAGCGCGGCGCTTGTGCATTTCGGAAGCGGGACGGAGGCGGTAGCGCTCGGCGCAGAGGCCATCGGGCGGCGCGTGGTCTGCTACGGAGATCAGATTCAGGTGCCGGTCTCCGGTGTTGTGGCGCAAGGGCCCATCACGCAAAACGCCATAACGGCACCAAACCAGATCGCAAAGGTTCGCGGGTGACCCATGGCTGACCCCTCATCCTCCCTCGGCTACGACTGGTTCTACGGGACGTATCAGTACGTCGACGCGGACGGGGTGACGCAGACGACGCACGACATGGCCCCGGACGGGCGCTCTGCTTCGGGCGCGGACCTCGTGAGCAGCGCGATCGTCCACCGTCTGACGACGGACCTGCTCCCGCTCATCGACAGCGAAGAGGACAACATCGAGTACGGGGAGGACGTGCGGCGCTGGGTTGGGGCGGGGCTCACCGCGGACGCCCTCGCGGCGCGTGCGGCGGCGCTCGGGCCCGTCATCGAGCGCGACCCGAGGGTGCTGTCCTCGGAGGTGACGAGCGAGATCTCGACGGCCGCAGGGGCCCTCTTTATCTTCAAGCTCTTCATCTCCGCGCAGCTTCGCACTGGCGAGACCATCGATAGGGTGATCGGCGTGTCGGACGTTACGGTGCAGCTCCTGGCAGAGGGACGGTGACGCGATGGCCTTGACGATCAGCGACCTGTGGACGAGGTTGACGAAGAGTGAGCTCAAGGAGTCGCTCCTCGACATCGCGCAAGCGTCGGGACTGCCCGTGCGCGATTGGGTGGTGGGGCAGCCCTCCGAGCGATGGCTCGAAGTTATCCCGCGCGTGCTGGACCAGGTGCTAGGCACCGTCATCCTTCAAGCTGTCCAGGGCTTCTTTCTCGACCAAGCGACGGACCCGGGCGACCCAGGCGACCCGACCCAGACCGAGATCAAGGCCGGGTGGCTTTCGGAGCTTGGTCGGCAGTGGTTTAGCACCGAGCGTCGCGGGCAGATCTTCGCCACCGGGACGATCACGGTCACTAACAACAACGCGACGACGCAGTATCTCGCGCCGGGTGAACTCGTCGTGCAGCGCTCCACCGTCGCGGATGACGGCGCTTACCCGACGTACACATCGACCGCGGACGACACGATCTACACCGGGCCGGGCGGCACGCTCGAGCTCTTGCCGGCGGCGTCGGCAGACATCCCTGTCCAGGCGGACGTGATCGGCACGTACAGCAACGCGAGCAGCGCACAGATCACCGTTCTCGTGACGGGGACCTATGGGTCGTTGGCCGTGACGAACGCCGCGCCAGCGCTCGGGGAGGACAGGGAGGACGCGGAGGATTACCGTGAGCGGTGCCGGCGCGCGCCTGCTCGCACGGCATCGGGGGCCCCCACCGCTAGCTACGAGTACGCGGCGACGACGGCGCTCGACGGGACGCCGCTGCAACGGCCAGACGGGACCGGTGTCGTGAGCATTACGAAAGTTTTCGTCGACGACGCGATCACCGAGGCGGGCTCCGTCACGGTGTACTGCGCGGACGGGGACGGTGCGGCGCTCGCGGCGGACATCGACGGCGCGCACGCGAACATCACCGGGATCCCGGATGGGGTGCTCACCGAGGTCATGGGGGTGGTGCCGGGGAGCGTGGACTACGCGACAGAGCCTGCGGTGGAGAACACGATCAATGTCGTCGGGACGATGAAGATCAAGACGGCGGACGCCGGAGGGCTCACGGCGCTTGAACTCCAGACGATCATCACGGACGCGCTCGCGGAGTACTTCCGAACGTTCCCTATCGGAGGGCTCGACCAGTTGAGCGGCGCGGGCAAGCTCTACACGGGCGACCTCGTGGGCATCGCAAAGGACGCGCGCCCCGGCTTCTACGCGCCGGTCATTACGACGCCGGCGGGCTCGTCGACCAATCTTGCGTTGGGTGAGGTGGCGGAGTTGGACAGCGACCCGTCGACAGACTGGGTTGTAACGATCACGTAAGGTGCTTCATGGCTGATCCGGGACCTGACTTCAGAGACGCGATCGTTGAGTGGGCGCCATGGTACATGCGTCAGGCTTGGGGCATTCGCATGCTCGAAGCCGTGGGCATGTTGCTTAACGCGCTCGCGGATAGGGTGGACGAGGGGCGGCGTGCCGCGAGCCCACGGCTCTGCCAAGAGGACGTTTTGCCCTATCACTCACGCGACAGGACCATCGAGCTCTACACGACGGAGCCCATCGCTTCGCGGCGCGAACGGCTGTCGAATTGGTGGTCGCTTCACCGGCACCGCGGGACCGCGCTCGGCATCATGGAGCACGTTCAGCCGTACTTTCTCGACCAGCCGGCGCTTCCTCGGCTCCGGGTGGTGTCGCAGGACCAGGGCGGATTCCGCGCGCAGTGGTGGACGCGCAACCCAGATGGCACGGTCGAGCGCCACGTCGAGGCGCCGAGCAACTGGAACTATGACAGCTCGGCCGAGAAGGCGACGATCCCCGGCGGGCGGCACTGGGCCCGTGCGTGGGTCATCATCTACACCGAGGGCACCTACCTCGACAGCTCTTGCGCGCGGTACGACGACGGCACCGTGTACGATGATGGGAGCACCGTGTACGACGGGATCGCCGCGCAGGCGCGAGCGGACCTCATCCGCATGGTCAAGCTGTGGCGGGCGGCCCATGAGCAAATATGGGGCATCATCCTCGCGCACAACCCGGCGAGCTTCGACCCGACGGCCACGGCTTTCTCTTATCCGGATGGTTCGACGAGCCTTCCCACAGGGAGCCCGTCGTGGCTGTACACGATCGACCAGTCAACAAACTTGGCCACAAGAGAGCAAACCGCTGTCTGGTTGTACGACAGGGCCACAGATGGAGCTTGACCGATGACCACGAATTACACCGGCGTCAATGGCGGAACGTTTTCAAATACGACTACCGGACCTGCCCCGACAGAGCTCGTGACAGGTGCAAGCGTCGGGCTCACCGCGCAGAGCGCCGCAAATCAAGAGAAATACCTATACGATAAGTTGAACGGCGTCGCCTACACTGACATCAAGGTCAAGTTCAACGGCAGGAAGTCTTTAAGGCGATCGCGCGTCACGCTTTCGGACGCAGCCCAGACTGTCAAGGTGAGCCAGGGGGACAGGTTTGAGTTGCCGGACCCAGCCGCTCCTCGGATCATCACGCTCGACCACACCATAGACTCCCCAGTGGAAGGGGAATTGTTGGAATTCGTCGCCCCAGTTATTTCGGGTGGAGGCACCCAGTACACCTTCAGGCGCGAGGATGCGATTGTCGTGTGCACGTTTGTTGGGTCGACTGTGGCAGCGACGAACCCTTGCTACTTCGTGGAGTTCGAGAGAACTGGAGGGGTTTGGAGGATGGGCATGAACAGCGGTAGCGCTTATGACGGAGGTGCCCCGGCAGAGTTCGGAGTCATACCTGGGGCCGGCGCCTAGTACAAGCAATGCTCGTTGTAGCAGGTGCCGCATCCGGTCTCGATGGGGCCTGGGGTCACCTTCGAGCAACACCAGAACACCCAGTCATCACCAGAACCACTGTTGAGTTCTGCCGGAGCGATGCACCCATACGATGGGTAGTACCCCCCCAACGATGGGAGGGGGTCCTTCCCCGGGGCTCCAAAACACATTGCCGCATTGAGGAGCCCATCCGCGTTGCAACGCGCGACACGGGCCATGTCCTCGCACAAAGACGGGCGAACGATGTCCGGCGTGCACATCGGGACCGCGTCCTCGCCGCCATCGACAACAGGCAAATCAGGCGCGCCGCAGCCAAGCACAGAAAGCATTGCCGCAAAAATTGTGGTACGCATATGTGGGCCCTCCTGATGGACCCGGCGCCAGCGGGTCCGTCATGACCCGCTGGCGCGATGCCAGTAGCTTGGCGAACGTCTAGAGGTCAATAAGTCGCCCGTCCGTACGCAAATTTTACCGACGAGGGCCCCACCCCCGAGGCCTCACCCCGCTGCTACGCGTCGCCGGATGCACCCATGGTCACGGCGTGGCGCGCCTTGGCGGCATCTCGACGCCGCTTCGACGCCGCAGCCTCCGCGATCGCGTGCGTATGGCACCTGGTCTTGCCGGCCCGGTGTGGCTCGATCGGCCTCGAGCACGTGTGGCACAGGGCCAGCGCCCTGTTTTCTCTCCACAGGCTCGACACTGTGGCATTGTGCCACACTAGGCGACATCCCGCGGGACGTGCGCCTCGATTCGTGGGCCCGGTTTGCGCCATCGTGGGCCCCTCACCCCCAGGCGGATCCACGATGAGGGCTCCACTAAAAGGAGCACTCAAAAAATGAGTCAGACCCAAGTCATCACTCCCCAGCCCGGACAGGCCGTCGTTGTCGTCGAGGACGAGCACCGCCGCGGCCACGACCGCGACCACGGCATCGACTGGAAGATCCTGAGCGAGCAGGCTGCCGGCTTCCGCGAGGCGGCCGCGAACTTCACCACGACCGTGCGCGACATCAAGGATGCGCGGTTCGATCTGAGCGGGCAGATCGCCTCCGGATTCTCCGGCACCGCGGAGAAGCTGTGCGACGTCAAGGGCACGGTCGCGCACCTCGGCGAGCGCGTGAGCGACGGCTTCGGCTCGGCGTCCACGCAGGCCGAGAAGATCGGCGCGGCGCTGGGTGTTGCGCTCGAGCGGAACACGGCGGCGCTCGGTGTCCAGTCGGACAAAAACGCTGCGGCCCTCGGCCTTCAGGCGACGACTTTCGCGGGGCAGGCGAGCGTGCAGGCCCAGAACTTCTTCAACCTCAGCAACGTCCAGGTCGAGCGCGTTCGCGCTGAGCTCACGAGCCAGAACGACAAGAACACCTTCGAGCTCCGCCTCCAGGCGGAGAAGAACGCGGCGGCACAGGCGCTTGCGCTGGAGAAGTGTTGCTGCGAGATGAAGCAGCAGGCGGCCGACATCGCCGCGAAGGCGGAGATGACCGCGCGAACGCTTGCGGCCGAAGCGGCGGCGAAGGCGGCGGAGTGCTGCTGCGAGCTGAAGGAGAAGATGGCATCGATCGAGAGCGCACGTGTCCGCGACGAGCTGACCCAACTCAAGATCGAGGCTGCCGTCGCCAAGGCGTGCAGCGGCAAGAGCAACGGGCACGGCAACGGCTGAGCCATCGGCGGCCCGACGATGATCACGATCAGCACGGACTCGCTCGAGCTCGGGCTGAGCCTCTTGATCATCGTCGGGCTGCTCGTCTTGTCCTTCGTTTCGGGCTTCGTTTGGGGGGACATGCGCAAAACCGGGAATGGTCGCAGGGCATGAACTCGCGCGCCATCTCAGCGATCGCGCCGGTTCTCGCGATCGAGAATCTACGGCTCGGCGCGGGCGTGTACCGGCTCACCGTTGCCGACCTCGAGGCCTTCGAGAACGGGATCGGTTGCCGGAGCACCGAGGAGGAGCGGGCCGCACTGGAGCTCGCGATCCGATCCGAAATGAAGAGGTTGAGCCAATGAGAGTGTTGATAATCGGCGCCGCTCGAAAACCTTCGACCAAGCGCGCGCCGGCGCCCATGGTGTCGCCCGTGGTGTCGCGGACCCCTCCTCCGGTCGCCGCCGCGGCCAGTCCACCCCCGAGCGTCCCCTGTGCTGCGTGCGCCTCCTGTGCCTGCGCTCACGCCCCCGCCGCGTGCGCTTCTCACGACGCTTTTTACGACGACTGCGCCGCCTGTGCATGCGCCTCTCACATCGCCGCGGCTTGCTCCTCGCACGCTAGGCGCTGAGGCTCCATTTGCGGTGGCGGCCACGCGTCGTGGCAGGTAGACTGCCAGCGGTGACGACCATCCGCCAAGGTGACCGTGGGCCCGCCGTGCTGGAGTTGCAGACGCTGCTCGCGATGACGGGGCACGACCCGGGGCCGCTCGATGGAATCTTCGGGCCGCGGACGCAGGCGGCGGCGCTCGACGCGATGATGCTGACGCCAGGGTGGGCAGCCACTTCGAGAGCGCTCGCTCCGGACGACCTGTCTGGCCTTCGCGCCCTCCCCAGTCGCGCCGTGGAGCTGCCCCGTGTGATGACGCCCATCGCCGAGGTGGACATGCGGATCGCGCTGGTCGCGGGGTACGAGGCGACAACACCGTGGATGTGCATTGAGCAAGACGGCTCTGTCGCAGCGCGCGAGCGCTTGGTTCATCAGTGCGCGGACCACGCGAAGCGCTCGTTTTACGCCGTCCGCGTGGCGCTGGCGCAGCTTGCGGTGGAGCACGGCCGGCGCGTGTGGGATGCAGGGCTGGAGCACGAACTCGCGGAGAAGGGCCGTCTGCCCCCGCCGTGGGTGCGGCCCAAGGCTGGCGAGCGAGCGCTCGTCAAGGTGTGGAACAACAACGTCGGCAACCGCCCAGTCGGGTTTACGCCGAAGCAAGGCTTGCCGCGCGTACCATGGTTCGCCCTCCCCGCTCCCGAGGGGTCCGGCTCCGCTGCGCGCATCCTGACGAGCGCCTGCTACGCCTACCTCAACGCCGCCGAGGGCGCCGCGGCATACTGGCGCTTCCTCCGTGACCGCTGCGGTCCGGCGCTCGCTGCCTTCGAGGCTGGCGACCCGGCACGCGCGGCTCACGAGCTCAAAATCGGCGTGTGGTCGTACAGCGGCGACGAGGCGTCGTACACGCGCGCAATGGTCGACCAGTACGCATCGCTGGGGAGTCCGTAATGGCAGTCACGCAATACCTGAAAGGCATCTCCGGGGCTGTCTCTGGCGCGGCCGAGCGGATCCTGAAGCAAAGGCTCTTCCTCCTCTTCGACCCCGACGACTTCGACGTGGAGGACGTTCCTGATGTCAGGCTCAACGGGACGCAGAGCGACCCCGCGATCGCCACGGGGTACAGCCGCATCCGCGTGCGGGCAGGCACTGCGCTCGCCACCGTCTTCGGCGCCCCCACGGCCATCGCCATCGGCGACGCCACGACCGAGGGCGTGTCCACCGAGTACGTGCGGCGCGATCACAAGCACGGGCTCGCGGCCCCCGGCGCGCCGGCCAGCGTCGGGGCCGCGAACAGCGCGGGCGTGAGCACGAAGGTGGCACGCGAAGACCACGTGCACCAGGGGGTTGCCGAGGTAGGCTTCGGGCTCGCTCTGGACGGCGCCAGCGCATCCGTAAGAGCCCACTCCGACGGCTCTATTCTGGCCACTACAAACGGCACACAGGTTGGCGTACTCGCGAACGACACCCAGCACGGAGACCTCGGAGGGGGCAACCTCCACGAGGTCGTGGGGGTATCTGCCGGATTCATGTCGTCAGCGGACAAGACCAAGCTAGATGCGCTGTCCTGGAACGCACCCATGGGCGCCAACACACTCACCGGCACGACCACGACGCGCTACCTGAGCCCCGGTTTCAACACCGGCACCGCGAGCGCGAACATCCTCGATATGGCCGTGACCAAGGCTTTCAAGATCGACAGCATGCGCTATGTGGCGCGCATCGGAGGCACCGCGGGCCAGACCATCACCGCTACCGTGAGGAAGAACGGCGCCGCCGTGGGGACAGCCGTGTTGACGGTCGCAAGCGACGCGACCAGCGGGAGCTCGGCATTCACCGCGGTGAGCCTCGCGGCTGGCGACACCTGGGGACTCCAGATCGACAAGTCGGGATCGATCGCCAGCAGCCCGACGGACGCCATGTGGACGCTTGGACTGACACCGCCCTAAGGAGGCATAGTGGCTCAACTGGCATACACCTACGTCGATCAGGGAGTCACGCTGGCTCAGGTGTCGCAGCAGGTGCCGGGCACCGGCGCCGTCGCGCCGGCCGTGCCTATTCGCCTTCAGACCGTTACATGGGACTCGACCTACAAGGACGATCTGGACGCCATGATGGCAGGCCTGGGTTGGTCTTACCTCTACCAGGGAACTGCGCCCACTGCGAAGGTTATCGCCCAAATAGAGGCTACTGCTTTGGGCGCCGACGCGGCCTCGATCGCGGCGGCCGCAGGATGGGTAACTGTTCTCACCCAAACCATTGTCACTCGTGGCGGATCTGACGTGGACGTGCGGGCGACCGCCGTGGGCGACACCGTTGGTGGTACGGCACAAGCCCGCGTCCTCCTCAACGGCGGAGATTTTACCGACTCTATTGTTGGCGCTGTCCAGTACGATCTACGCGATTCCTCTTACGGGGCTTCTGCAACACGCTATCTAAGCGCGATCCCTGACACAAGCCCAACTGAAACCACGTACACTTTCGAGTTGCAATTTGCGGTCACCGGGGGCGCCTCGACGGTTGTGCCGCGAAAAGGCACTGAGTTAACGTTAGTGGAGCTTAGATAACGTCGCTATATAGCCAGGAGAACCACGTGCGAGTCATCGACGAGACAACGAACCGAACGACCGACTTAGTGTCAAATGCCAGAGGTCTGAAGGTCGATCCGGGCACGGGAACAGGACAGGGTACATCTGCGGAGTCGACCTCCGTCGTCCTCGCGAACGACCAGAGATTGCCAACTGATGCCGGTGTGTACGTCGCCGGGGACAATCCGGTCGCCTTCGACGCCGACATCCCGAACGCCCCAGCGCGTGGAGCGATCGTGCTGGCCGACGGCAACGTTGAATTCGAGACGGTCAAATTCGACCTCGTAACCAGAAAAGTTATAATAATGGTCGGGCTCAAGGCGAACGACCCAATCCCGTTTGCGATTTACAGGATCAATAGCGCTGGAACAACATTGACTCTCGCGCAAATTGCGCTCGGGTGGTGACATGCCAGGCGTTGGAGTTAACGTAAGCCCATTCCGCAAACGAGAACGATCTTTCCAGTTCTCAGACGTTGCGGACAAGCTTCTGATCCTGGCGAACAATATAGCAGGCAGCAACGGGGACCACCTCGCCACAATCACGGATGCGTCTCCGGCCGGCGTAAATTTCACCCAAGGTACGGACGCCAACAGACCTACCCTTTCAACTTCATGGGCAGGATCGAGGGCCATCGCCTCCAGCGGAACGCAGCGCTCAACGGCGTCCAGTGGGGTAGTTTCTGGGCTATCGTCCTTTACCGTGTGTTGGTGGGGAGAGTGTACTGACGCGAGCACGTTTAGGGTCCCATGGTTCTTTGGTGACAATGACATCGGAAACGGTTTTGACCTCGACGTCCGCAGGTCTGGAGCCGCTTTCTGGAACATATACGTCGCAAGCGTCGAGAGCGTCACAACGAACCTGGCCGCGGACACTGGGATCCACTTTGTCTCCATAAGCTACGACGGGGCAGGCGGAGCGACCAAGTGGGAGATGAGCCGGGATGGGGTCGCTGTTTCGCTCGCCAACGCTGACGCGATGATGATATCGCCCGGGGCGACGTCGACCCTTTTTGCCACCCGACCGGACGGCACCTTCGGTTTCCCAGGCTTCACCGGCGGCCTTCTGGTCTCTGGCGTGAGGTTGTCAGCCATGGTCATCGCCCGCGTGAGAGCCAAGGCGAAGACGATCTGGACGGGGCTACCGTGAGCGACCCGATCTCGCCGAACGCTACAGGCGTATACCAAACAGGGTCGTTCTCATTCGATGGATCATTGGGTGACGCGAGCGGGCTGTCGATCAAGTGGGCATACGACGTTGGTTGCGCGAGCGCTGGTTACCTGCCGCGCCACGGGTTGTTTCCCGGGTACACGGGGGCAAAGGAGCAATTCACCGCTGGAGACCTTGATCGCCTTGCTGAGCGGGGCTTCCTCGCGTACGCGATCTCGAGGCGCACAAACAGGGACGCCTCGGCTCGG
>Ga0137443_1000151_pt1 | contig 10250 bp, 8 predicted proteins | sample EasRivERMGT300_2_FD_102324 | JGI IMG/M metagenome (GOLD analysis project Ga0137443, IMG submission 102324) | Soil microbial communities from meander-bound floodplain in the East River, Colorado, USA - East River MetaG ERMGT300_2 | ecosystem: Environmental > Terrestrial > Soil > Floodplain ... | reverse complement strand
ATCTCCAGAAAAAGAAATACAGCAGAGCCTGAAGAAGGCAGAATCATACTCACGTTTTGATCAGCTTAAACGGTGGATTCCCTCAATAATTATTTTTCCAATCGCTGTTTATTGGGCGATTAATCGCGGTAACTATGGTTTGCTCGATAATATAGATCTTGTGATTCACGAAGCAGGACATTTCTTTTTTTCGTTCTTCGGAAAATTTATTTATACACTCGGCGGAACGTTGATGCAGGTTATCCTTCCTTCAATAATTGTTTTATTTTTCTTCAGAAATAATTACCGGACCGGTGTTCAGTTATCATTATTGTGGCTCGGTCAGAATTTTATAAACATTTCTGTTTATGCAGCAGATGCACAAGCGAGAAAACTTCCCCTGCTCGGAGGAAATAAAGTTTATCATGACTGGCACTATATACTTGCCGAAATTGGAATCTTGCAGTATGATTATTTAGTCGGATATTTCTTCTTTTTAATAGCAATTCTGATTTTTATAATTACCATTTTTATGCCTCTAATTACTCGGGATTAAATAGTATCTTGCCCGCCGTTGAAATCATTAAAATGAACTTTATGAAATCTATACTGCTGATAATTTTGTTTTCTATACCGGCAATAGCCCAATTGGATTCTACCGTTTCCTATTTTGAAAACGGGAAAATCAGTTCCATCATCCGGTTTAATTCCGGTGTCCGGGATGGTGAAGCCAGCTTCTTTTGGGAGAGCGGAAACAAAAAAGAAGAATTGGCATATATCAACGGCAGAGTTGAAGGGCTTGTCAGAAGATATTATGAAAATGGGAACCTGGGCGAGATGTTTGTTATTCAAAACGGGAAAAGAGAAGGACCAACTTCATTGTTCGATAGCTCAGGAAACTACGTTGACGATATTTTCTATGAAGAAGGAATTCTTGTTGTTGATAAATTAATATTGGATGACGGCAAATACAGCAAGCTGCTTGCTTCGAATGACTTGAATGAAAATAAGAATGAAAAACAGCCTCCGCCCAAAAAGAAAAAAGTTAATCCAAATGATCCGCTTCCTCCGGTAATTGAAGACAATCATAATTATGAAGATGACCCGGCGTTTTACAGAACTGTTGAATTGATGCCTGAGCCTGTCGGAGGAATGGATGCGATTTACAGTAAATTATACTATCCCAAAGAAGCTGAAGAAAATGGTATTGAAGGCATTGTAACTATCATGGCTTATATTGATAGAAACGGTGAAGTTTTAGATGCGCAGGTTGTTCAGGGAATTGGCTATGGCTGTGATGAATCTGCCCGGCTGGCAGTATTTTATCATCGCTTCAAACCGGGTATGCAGCGGGGACAAAAAGTAAAAATTCAGATGGAGATCCCGGTTGAATTTAAACTTAACAGGAACTGAATTCACCACATTAAATTAATTTCACTTCAAATCTGAAATTCTCAAACATTCTTTTTAGTTCCACTTCCTTGTGAGTAAGCAGAACTGTGTAGTTGCTGAACTCTCTTCTGACTTTATATTCTTTCCGTAATTTATCAAAATGATTAGCTGAATTTATGGTGTCCATTTTCAATATTTTCCTGAGTCCGGAATCGTCATCATCAATATTATAAATTGATTTGAACAAATGATAAAGATTATTATCGATGTTTTCCATTGTAGTTAATCTTTGAACCGGAGTTTCAATTGATGGAAGAATTGGATTCCAGTTTTTTTCTTCCCCTAAAAATTTACACAAAGCATTAAAGATCATCCTTGTGCCGTTCAATTTCCCTTCATAAGAATATCCTGCAATATGTGCTGTCCCGATTTCGGAATTTTTCAACAATTCTTTATTAATTTCCGGTTCGTTTTCCCAGACATCAAGTATCAGCTTCAATTTTTTTGAGTATGTAATTTCCTGCAGCGCTTTATTATCAATCACTTCACCGCGGGAAGTGTTTATGAGAATCGAATTGTCTTTCAATCTTTTTAGATTTTGTGAATTAAGAAGGTGATATGTTTTATCCCTTCCATCTATTGTTAATGGAACGTGAAATGAAATAATATCTGCCTGAAGAACATCGTCAAGAGAAACAAAATCATTTCCTTTTTCTGCTCTTTCAAGAGGAGGATCATTTTTTGAAATATGCATTCCCAAAGTTTCAGCAAACTTCACGACTCTGCTGCCAATGTTACCAACTCCAATCACACTGATCGTTTTGTTCTTTAATGCTATGTTTTTTTCGGATGCAATTTTCATCAAAGCCGTGATAACATATTCACCTACCGAATCTGCGTTACAACCTTTTGCATCTGCAAAAAAGATATTTTTTTTCTTAAGATATTCCTGATCAACGTGATCATTTCCCGTTGTTGCGGTGCCGACAAATTTTATTCTGGTATTCTTTAAAAGCTCTTCATCAACTTTAGTAATAGAACGGACGACTAATATATCAGCATCTTTAAGAATTTGATTGTTTAATTTTCTTCCCGGAAATAATTGCACTTTACCGAATGCTGAAAATGCTTCTTCTGCAAATACAATATTTTCATCAACAATAATTTTTAACATGTGTTTTGATATTTATGACAGAGCAAATTTACTGAATTGAATTATCATCTTATTAACTCATCGGCCAGGATTAATTGGTTTTACAAATAATATCGTCTATTTTTATTCTAATACATTTCGACTATTAATTCAAAAATGTAAAAATTTTAACAAACTCATTTAGGTTTCGGAATGTTAAGCAAATTGCTGCAGCCAGAAATTGAATCTTTGATTGCTGAGAGAGATCTTAGCACTCTGAAAGAAGTTCTCCAGGATTGGTCCCCTGCCGATTTAGCAGATCTCATATTTGAACTTCCGGATCATGAACAAGTAATTATATTCCGGCTTCTTTCAACTGAATTAGCTGCTGATACTTTTGAACATCTGGATTTCGATGTTCAGGAACAATTACTCAAAGCTATGGGTAAAGGCGAAGTTACTGCAATACTTAATGAAATGTCGCCTGACGACCGTACCGCTCTTCTTGAAGAACTTCCCAGCTCTGCCGCAAAACAATTAATTCATCTTCTCGATGCTGAAGAAAGAAAAACCGCATTAACTTTGCTCGGTTACCCTGAAAACAGTGTCGGCCGTTTGATGACTCCTGATTACATTGCTGTAAAGCCGGAGTGGACTATTGAAGAATCATTAAAATATATTCGCGAAAATGGCAGAGACAGTGAAACGTTAAATGTTGTTTATGTTTTGGATGAGAAAGGCAAGCTGGTCGACGATATCAAAATAAGAGAATTCATCCTTGCATCACCTGAGAAAAAAGTTATTGACCTGATGGATGAAAGCTTTGTGGCTTTAAATGTAAACGATGACCAGGAAAAATCGGTTGATCTATTCAAAAAATATGACAGGGTTGCTCTGCCGGTTATAGATAATTCCGGGAATCTTATCGGTATTGTTACAGTTGATGATGTGCTTGATGTGGCTGAAGAAGAAGCAACAGAAGATATCCATAAAATTGCCGGTGTTGCTGCATTGGAAGAACCCTTTCATACAATCTCGATTCTGTCCATGGTAAGGAAACGGGCAATCTGGCTTACAATTTTATTTGTTGCACAAATTCTTACAGCTGTCGCAATGGGATTTTTTGAAAATGAGATAAGCAGGGCAGTTGTGCTTTCAATATTTATTCCATTGGTTATTTCAAGTGGAGGAAATTCAGGTTCACAAGCAGCGACACTTGTTATCAGGGCTATGGCTGTTGGTGAAATTAATTTATCGGATTGGTGGCTGATAATGCGCCGCGAGATTCTTTCCGGGTTGTTGCTTGGCGGTATCCTCGGCGTAATTGGATTTCTGCAGGTTGCTATACTTGCAAATCTGTTTCATATCATTTCATCATACTGGTTTTTGATAGGGATAACAGTTTTGATATCGCTTGTTGGAATTGTTTTATGGGGAACTATTTCCGGCTCAATGCTTCCGTTTATTCTTAAAAAACTTGGAGCTGATCCTGCTACATCTTCCGCACCGCTGATCGCAACTTTGTGCGATGTGACTGGCCTGGTTATTTATTTTACTGTAGCCATACTTGTGCTGAGCGGGACTCTTCTTTAATGTTTAAAATAATCTCACTCTATGATGTCAGTTCAAGATATAACTAAGTTTATTTATATATTTGTATTCATATGATAAATCCCGAAAGTAAACAGAAACGAAATAAACATAATATAAAAGGGATAATTTTAGCCGGCGGTGCAGGTTCACGGCTTTACCCGATTACAAAAGTTTATAGTAAGCAGTTAACACTGATTTACGATAAACCGCTTATTTATTATCCACTGTCAATTCTTATGCTTGGAGGAATAAAAGAAATTCTGATCATATCCAATAAGGAAACAATTCCTTTCTACAAACAATTATTTGGCGATGGTTCTCAATTAGGATTGAGTTTAAGCTATGTTGAACAGACAGCACCAAATGGTATTGCCGAAGCATTTATTTTAGGTAAAAAATTTATCGGCAGCAGCTCTGTTTGTTTGATTTTGGGTGATAATATTTTTTACGGTTATCTTGATTTTTTTTATGATGCACTCGAAAAAGATGGTGGAGCCACAATTTTTGGTTACCAGGTTACTGATCCCCAAAGATACGGCATCGTTGAATTTAATGAACAGGGAAAAGCTGTTTCAATTGAAGAGAAACCTTCAAAACCAAAATCTAATTTTGCAATACCCGGGCTTTACATCTATGACAACAAGGTGGTGGAAATAGCAAAAAATTTAAAACCATCTAAACGAGGTGAGCTTGAAATAACCGATGTGAATAAGGCATATTTGCAAATAAATGAATTGAGCGTTGAAAAAATCGGCAGAGGTGTTGCATGGCTTGATACAGGAACACCCGAAGCTTTATTAGCTGCTTCTAATTTTTTTGGTGTTATTGAAGACAGGCAGGGTTTAAAAGTTGCATGCCTGGAAGAAATTGCTTACTACAGAAAGTTTATCGATAAAAATAAATTTACAAAGCTGATTGAAGATATGCCGGCATCACTTTATAGAGATTATCTTGAAAAAATCCTCAAAGAACAAAATTGAAAATTATAAAAACTAATATTGAAGGACTTCTTATTATCGAACCTGACATCTTCGAAGATGACAGGGGATATTTTTTTGAATCTTTTAATAAGAATAAGTATAAAGAATTTCATCTCGATGTAAATTTTGTACAGGATAATGTTTCAAAATCAGCGAAGCGAACTATCAGAGGATTACATTACCAGGTAGGAGAAAAAGCTCAGGGCAAACTTTGTTATGTCATCTCAGGCGAAGTGCTTGATGTTGCAGTTGATATCAGGTTTAATTCACCCACCTTTGGAAAGTATTATGCTCATCCATTGAATTCTGAAAAGAAGACACAAATCTGGATACCACCGGGAATGGCGCACGGATTTTCTGTTTTATCGGACGAAGCAATTTTTGTTTATAAGTGTACAGAATATTACAGTAAAGCACACGAACGAGCCATCCTGTTTAATGATCCTGATTTGAAAATTGATTGGCAGGTTAAAAAGCCGTTGATCTCTGAAAAAGATTTAGCCGCTAGACTCTTTAAGAATATTGAAAAAGATTTTATTTACTCGCCGGAATAAAACAGATAAGTAGTATTTACTTTCATTTCTAACTAAGTTTAAAATCAAAATTTTAAGGAAAATTATGAAGGTCCCGCTTTTAGATTTAAAACCGCAATATCATGCATTAAAATCAACACTTGATGAAGCAATTTTACGTGTTGCTGAATCGCAGCACTTTATTCTTGGTCCCGAAGTTCAAAAAATGGAAGAAGAGTTTTGTGATTATTTAAAATGTAAACACGCTATCGGTGTATCTTCCGGAACAGATGCTTTGCTGCTTGCACTGATGGCGATTGATTTAAAACCCGGTGATGAAGTTATCGTTCCCACTTATTCGTTCTTTGCAACAGCTGGTGTTGTATCCAGATTAAATGCTGTTCCTGTGTTAACTGATATTGATCCGGTTACATTTAATATTGATCCTGATGAAGTGAAAAAGAAAATTACAAAAAAGACAAAGGCAATTATACCGGTTCATCTTTATGGACAAAGTGCAGATATGGAACCGTTGATGTCAATTGCCAAAGAACATAATTTAAAAATTATTGAAGATGCTGCACAGGCAATTGGGACACAGTATAAAGATGGCAAATTTGTCGGAACGATTGGTGACATCGGCTGCTTTTCATTTTTCCCGAGTAAAAATCTTGGCTGTTATGGCGACGGTGGTTTGGTTACGACTGATGATGATGACCTGGCTTTTAAATTGAAAATTAAGAGAGTTCATGGGGGTGAACCGAAATATTATCACAAAGTAATCGGCGGAAACTTCCGGCTTGATGCGATACAGGCAGCTGTGCTGAGGGTTAAACTTCCTCATCTTGATAACTGGTCCGAGCAAAGAAGAAAGAATGCTGAAACGTATAATAAATTTTTTATTGAAACCGGATTGGCAGAAGAAACCGGACGAATAAAATTTGATAGTAAAAATAAAGTGCTCCTTCCAAAAGCGATTTATAAATCCGAAATCCGAAATCCGAAATCGGAAATCCGCAATTATCACATCTATAATCAGTATATAATCAGAGTTGAAAAGAGAGATGATTTAAGAAAGTTTCTTTCTGATAAAGCTATCGGCACAGAAATTTATTATCCTGTTCCATTTCACTTGCAGGAATGTTTTGCGGATTTGAATTATAAAAAAGGCGATTTCCCATTAGCTGAACAAGCTGGAGATACTTCAATTGCACTGCCGATTTATCCGGAACTTTCAGCTGAACAGCAAAAATTTGTCGTAGAAAAAATAAAAGAATTAATTTCAGGAAAATAAATTGCAGTTAAAAAAGTTTTTGCTTTTATTTTCTATCCTCCTTCTATTCAGCCCGGTTTCGCTTCCGCAGGTTGTTTATGAACCTTTATACCAGGATGTTTATAATTACCTTCGCAGACTTAGTCAGAAGGGAATAATTGAAATTAATGATCTGATAAGACCACTCTCAAAAAAATATATATTAGAAAAATTATTGGAAGCAGAAAAAAAAACCGATGAGATGACTTCGCTTGAAAAAGAGGAATTAATATTCTTTAAAAAAGATTATTACCATGAAATGTGGTTTCTTAATGGTGAAGTTGGTGATCAGAAACATCTGAACTTTATCAGTGAAGATCCTGCAGGAAGATGGAGATTCTTTTCTTACGATGACAGCCACTTTAAAATGAATGCAAACTTAATTCTTGGATTGGAGATCGGTTCTCTGGATAATGAAAAAAGAACTCATTTCTGGAATGGTGTTTATACTGAAGGTTATATTGAAGATGCACTTGGCTTCAGCTTTGATTTCAGAGACAATACAGAATCTGGAAATACGATCGATAAGAATAAATTGTTTACGCCTGTTACCGGAGTTAACGAAAGAAGCGATGAAACTATTTACGAATATCCATCAGATAAAATAGAATACAGCGAAACGAAAGGCATGCTTGCAACTGATTGGAAATGGGGAAGTCTTGCGGCCGGTAAAGATTTTATGGAATGGGGTTATGCAGAAAACGGTTTATTGGTACTTTCACAAAAAGCTCCGTCATTTCCATTTGTGCGTCTTGATGTTTATCCCGTTGACTGGCTGAGGTTTAATTATTTTCATGGCTGGCTTGCTTCCGATGTGATTGATTCATCAAGCATTTATTATACCGATGACGGAACTGAAAGATTTTTATACCGTGATAAGTATATTGCTTCTCATACATTAACATTTTATCCGACAAAAGGTCTCGACATCTCGATTGGCGAATCAATTGTTTACGCGGACGAGCTTGAATTTTTATATTTAATCCCGGTTATGTTCTTCCGTTTAGCTGACCACTATCTAAGCAGACAGGTTAATTCTGCCGGGGGAAATGCACAGTTTTTTACCGGGATCAGCTCACGCGGTCATATTAAAAATACTCATTTATATGGAACATTGTTCATCGATGAATTTACACTTAACGGTGCTTTCGATTCCGAAGATCAGAGAAACCAGCTTGGCTTTACTTTAGGTTCTTCCGTTGTTGATCTGCCGGTTGATAATCTTGTCTTAAAACTTGAGTACACGAAAATATTTCCATTCGTTTATCAGCATTACATTCAAACAACTCCTTATGCAACTGCATCTTATGCGATGGGACACTGGATGGGTAATAATACTGACCAGGTTTATGCTTCGCTTAAGTACAGATTTTTAAGAGGACTTGAAGCAACTGTTTGGGGTAGATATATTCGTCAGGGAGAGAACGATAATGTAGAAGAAATTTTTACCCAGCCCCAGCCGCAGTTTTTATATGGTCTGCGGACAAATCATACTTATTTTGGAGCAACAGTTAAATATGAATTTCTGCACGATCTGTTTGTCCGGGCTAGATATCAATTAACTGAAACTTCTCAGCAGCAGGAGGATTTAGATTTTATTGACAGCAGTATTCAGGAATTTCATTTTGCTGTTTATTACGGTTTGTAAAATTTTTTTGAGGGTTATTGATCTATGAAAATTGTAATCGTATTTATGATAAAAGCATGAATGCTTGACTGCATGCATTCATACAACCATGCATCCATGCAAGCGGAGTAATAATCGAACATATTCTATGGTTTCTGAAATAGAAAATTAATTTTATTCAAAAAGGTACTTACGATGAAGCGCGCATTGATTACCGGCATTACCGGACAGGACGGAAGTTATTTAACTGAATTGCTTCTGGAAAAAAACTATGAAGTTCACGGAATTATCAGGCGAAGCAGTTCATTTAATACGGGAAGAATTGATCATCTCTATAACAATCCGGAAATCCTGAACAAAAAACTTTTTCTTCATTTCGGCGATCTTGTTGATACAAGCAATCTGAACCGTTTGCTTGAAAAAATCGAACCTGATGAAATATATAATCTTGCTGCACAAAGCCATGTTAAAGTTTCGTTTGAGATTCCTGATTACACAGCACAGGTTGACGCGCTCGGAACATTAAGATTTCTCGATGCAATCCGTGAAGTGGGATTGAAACTGGTTAAGTTTTACCAGGCATCAACAAGCGAATTGTATGGTAAAGTATTGGAAATTCCTCAAAATGAAAAAACTCCTTTCTATCCCCGTTCACCTTATGGTGTTGCAAAACTTTACGGCTACTGGATAATTGTAAACTATCGTGAAGCATATAATATTTATGCTTCCAACGGAATTCTTTTTAATCACGAATCGCCGAGAAGAGGTGAAACTTTTGTCAGCCGTAAAATTACAAGAGCAGCTTCCCGAATTGTTGCAGGACTTCAAACAAAATTAACTCTCGGAAATCTCGATGCGAAAAGAGACTGGGGTTTTGCACCTGAATACTGTGAAGGTATGTGGAAAATACTTCAGCACAAAACAGCCGATGATTTCGTGCTTGCAACAGGTGAAACTCACACAGTACGTGAATTTGCTGAACTGACATTCAAAAGTTTAGGTATTGAATTGAAATGGGACGGAAAAGGAAGAAATGAAAAAGGAAAAATAAAATCGATTGATTTGGCCAAAGCGAAAAACCTGATTAAGTACTCAACGCATAAAAAATCCTTTATAAAGGATTTCACCACAAAACTTAAAAAAGATGATACTGTGATCTCTATTGATCCTGTTTATTACCGCCCAACAGAAGTTGATTTGCTGATTGGTGATCCATCCAAAGCAAAAAAAGTTCTCGGCTGGAAAGCAAAAACAAAATTCAGCAAGCTTGTTGAGCTGATGATAAAATCTGATATGGATAAAGTATTGCGAAGAGGGTACTAACAATGAGATTAAAAGAATTCTTAGCAGAAATAATTTAAGCGATTTTTATCTCCTTCATTTTAACAAAATAGTTTTAATTGTTTTATGATAGTCGCCAGCTATCATTTGAATGAAGTAAACACCTCCTGAGAGATCTTTCCCTTCATTGTCTTTCCCATCCCATTGAACTGTGTATTCTCCGGCAGGAAGATTTTCATTTAACAACAATTTTATTTCTTTCCCTAATACGTCATAAACATTAACTTTTATATAGAGTGGTTCATTTACACTAACTTTAAAATTAGTTGATGGATTAAACGGATTTGGATAGTTCTGTGATAAGTCAAATTTAGATGGTATTTGAAAGTTATTATCAGTTACTGATGTTAATGTATCCTGAACCAAAATATATGAGAGATAT
>Ga0137443_1000150_pt1 | contig 10292 bp, 17 predicted proteins | sample EasRivERMGT300_2_FD_102324 | JGI IMG/M metagenome (GOLD analysis project Ga0137443, IMG submission 102324) | Soil microbial communities from meander-bound floodplain in the East River, Colorado, USA - East River MetaG ERMGT300_2 | ecosystem: Environmental > Terrestrial > Soil > Floodplain ... | reverse complement strand
TCTCTGAACTAAATTTTAAATCTTGGAGTATTCAAATGTTAGGCTTTAAGAATAAATCATAAAGCAAGATTATACAATACCCCGTGTGGAGTTGGAGTAATGTAGTTTTCATAATATCCGCCGTAACGGGCATCATAACTATCTTTATTCGCAACCCTTAAGAATACTGTACCATCGTCGTCAAACCATCCAAAATCAGGTCTGTGATGAACTTCAATGAAGTCATCGTTTAAGAAGAAAACTCGGTCGTCTGGGCAGAATCTATCCACGAAAATCCCGATAGGGCCTCTAGTGGACATAAACTCTACACCTTGGAACGACATTTGCCCCTTAATGTTTCTGTTTGGTAGGTTGTAAACTTTTTGATCCTCCATTAATGCCAACATCTTTTGGAATTGGGTATAGCCTGTCATAATCATTTTTGGAGATTTTCCAAATTTTCTTTCGACAGATAGCATAACCCCATTCATAAGATCTGCGGTAATACCAGCAGTAGCGGCATCAGCGAAGGTCATAGACCATCGTCTTTGAACAGGGATTCCGTAAAGAGAACCTGTCCCTGCAATGGAGGCATTAACAATCCCTGCAAGTCCCATAGGGTCGTTATTAAGCGATCCTTGCATTACAAATCCTGCGGTAGCTGGCACAGGGCCTACGCCTGTTAGTGCGGCCAATCCTGCGGAAACTCCGGTAAGACCAATCACCCCTGTAGCTACGTTTACAGATACAACTTCAAGGAGAGTTGTTTCTGCGACACCAGTTCCAGGGCCGGTAAAACCAGTTACATATTGAACGAAATCTCTTTCTTCCCAATATGCCTGGTTAAAATTAGATACAGTTATAAGGTATGGAGTTGCAACGGAACCGTTTCCGGCCACGTTAGCAGTTCCAAGTCCTTTTCCTAGCATACCAGTACCATCAGAAAACAAAATCCTAGAAGCGTTTCGCATATAGGATTCAACTGCTTTCTTAACAGTTTCTTGAGTTGCCCTAACAAATGCGCCTTCGTTTCCGATAGATGCTTTGATGGCCTCTCTTTCAACTTCACAAGTAGCATATACCTTCTTGGAGAAGATATGTGCGCCTTCATATTTTCCAGAGTTCGCAACAGGTAATGAGCCAGAACCAACACCACCCGAAAATGACATTGGAGTTGCTACGAATCTTTCTTTACCTGAAAAGTCATATCTCTTGCGGATACGCCCTTGTAGGACGTTATCAGAGTTATACATATTTTCAGATTTTTTATAATAATTTATTTTAAATAAATTTGTTTGTTCCGTTAAACTGAATTGTGCCATTTAATGGCCCTCCTTATGATCTACCATAGATATTAAGGTCGTCGAATGTTTCAAAGTCATCACTATCCTTCGTCTTATTGGAGGACGACCCGTATTCACTCCTGTCCTGATAAACAACCTTTTTATTAAGTTGCTTAACTTCTCGTTTCATGCCCAACTCCGCTTCAATTGAACGTATGATTTCATCGTTAGCTGCTTGAGGATTTTCTTTCAAATACTCAGCAAGTTGTAATACGATTTCATCATCTTCAATAAGCGAAGGATCAACTTTTTTCAGCAATTCTTCTGATCTCAAAACGGCAGGAAGGCTTATAGCGTAGGCGATTACTTGTTCTGGGGAGATACTGCTCTCATTATTTCCTAGGGAAATGAGATCGTTGTATGCCCCGACAAATTCATCTTCCGATACTCCGCTTGCTTCACGTTGCCTTGTTACCTGGTCAACAAACTTTTCCGTTTCCAATTTCTCTTTCATCGAGGATCGAGAAATTTCCTGTTTCTCTTTGAGATAAGCGTTTTCTTTCTCTAGGAAATACTTTGCTCTCTCAACTTCGTCCATGCCTTGTAACATATCGAGTTCATCGAGTTGCTTTTCAAGCACCTTCTTATTAAATTCATAACGGTTTCGACCGGTCAGGTCAAGTAAATAATTTAATGCCTCTAATGGATTAGTATCAGGGTCATCTAATAACTTACCTATTTTAGAAAAATGTTCTGTTATTTCTGCCCTTTCTTGTTTGTAGGTATTGTATTCTTCCCTAAACTGAACTTCTTTTTGTTGGATTTCGGTGGCCTTACTAATAACTTCCATTGCGGTTCCATAGTTCTCTTTGATATCAGCCAAAGATACCATGTCGTATTTGTCCCCATTCTTGAGGCGAAGTTGCATATCTGTACTAAGTTCATAGGCATCCTCCCCATCTACTGCCTTTATAGTTTTTTTAGGAATAACCGGAGTCTTATTTTCCTGAGTTTCTTTAGGGACATCTTCTTTTTTTTGTTCTTCCTTTGGTTTATTGGAATCGTCGGTCTGAGTCTCCAAAGAATCCGTATCAGGTTTTTGTTCATGTTTTGCCTGTGGAGTTTCTGTGTTAACAGGTAGTGGGTTATCGAAGGTATCCAAATTAGGATCTTCTCCGCTTGAATCCTTTGCGGTTACTGTTGGTGCTGGTAATGGTGCTGCTTCGGTAACTTCTCCTGACATAAATCTCCTATTGTTGTTGTGGTGGTGGCCCAGCATCTTCCATATTAGCTTCTGCTCCTGGCCCTGCTTGTTCCGTTTGCTGTTGTGGTGTTCCCATTGGCATTAACTGTTGTTGCATCCCCTCGTTAATCATTCCCATTTGTGCTGGTTGTGGTTCTTGTGGGATGGTGAAGAATAGTGGATAGCTATCTACCATTGATAATTTCTGAGCGAATAATTGATTTCTCCTAGATCTTTCATACATTAGCATTTCTAATGTTTTTACATAATGCTGAATTTTTTTCTTAATATCTACATCTGTCTTGTCTTTATAACTTCTCTCCTGCAAAGCTCGTAGGAAAATATCGTAGTAAGTGAGAAGGTCATCAAATAATTCTGGATCTGCTACTTCCTCTCCCTCAAGTAAAGAATCTAGTGCCGACCTAGCTGCGGTTGCCGCTATGGTTGCCTGGTCTTTATAGGCATCGTCTAGTCCTAGCTCTAACATCTGAACAATCTCTGGCCTCTTAAATACAGGATCATTCTGAGTTACAGCATTGAGGTCAATAATCGCAGAAATTTTTCCAGTTTTAGTATCAGGGAGAGAAGAAGTATTTTGGATTTTAATATCATAGACTTTGGAGAAATTTGCATCTTTTAAACTCTTTATTAAATAGGTGTTATCTTTTCCTAGAATGTGAACAGTTCTGTCATCGGATTCATCGTAGTATTGTGCCATCAATCCAAGCATCATCCGATAAGTTTTTCTAATTCTTTCTTTTCTTTTGGCAGATCCAATTGCCCCTCTTTGGGATTCCTGTTCATCTAAAAATCTTAGCGCTGAGTTTGCTGTAACGCCTTTTGGTGGCTCACCTCTGGAAATATCATAAACTCCTGCCATCTTGGTGATATAGCCTTCGAGTTTATCCTGGTAATTAAATATTTCAGCACCAGTTGGATTGGCCTGAACCAATTGTGGCGGTCTAGGCCCTGCATATTCTACAATTACAAAATCGTTATTTAGGGAGCTAACCGTACAGGCACCTTTAGGAACCATCCATTTAGGAGCAGATCCAATGCCATGATTCCGAGCAATGCCACTAGCAATATTATTAAAGTGTCTTTGCAATTGTTCAATATTAGAAATAAAAGAACGGCCCCAAAGCTCACCATACACATCAATATCAGTATCAGGGACACAAGGTAGCTCTCCATGATCATAGGGAAAATCTCCTTCATATAAAATCGCATCTCTTACAAATACCGTATATGCGCCCTCGCAAAGTTGTGCGGTTTTTCGGTGGTAATAGTGTTTGATACAAACGTAATTTGCATAATCCATTATCTTTGATGAATCATAGTCATAATAAAAATCAGTTTCAGCATCGGATGGGCGGATATCTTTTTTCTTATGTGGCCATCTTGCTTGGGCCTCAGATATATGCATCCACTCGATCCAGAACATATCGTTTACATCTTTCCATTTTGTTTTAGTTGGTTCAGGAAAAACCCTATCAGGCCCTAGGATAAAAACATCAACGTCACCAACTCTTATAGGTTCTTCAATATTCTTATTGGGAATATATTTTCCTGTCCCTTTGTCGATGACGGGGATCTTCATTCCAGCGTCTATCATTTTTTGATATGCTGGATGAAATGGCCCTAATTCTTTGTTCCAAAGTACGAACGTAAAAGAATGACCAAATGTATAAGTAACTCTATCGCCTTCAAGAAATAGACCATCTAAGTTTATCTCATCTGCCCTAGAATCTAGTAATAGTTTACATGATTTCGCATTGTTTATGTCGATTTGTGTGTTGGTTTGAGGGATTAAAGCAATCGCAACTTTATCCCTTGCTCTACTGGCGAGTTTGTTTTCTAGCATTTCATTGACGAAATTTATTACAGCTTTCGGTCTGCGAGAGGAAGAAATAGCACCGCTATCGTATTGGTCGTTGTTGGTACGGGAGGCATCTTTGGTATCCATGTTAGACCATTGGATTCCCTTGAATAGATTCATATACCGGCGATATATTTGCATCCGAGACTGTGACATCTTCACACGGGAATCAAATGCTAGGTTTAGCCAAATGAGATCTGTCATAGGTTGTGGCCATTGGTTCCCAGGGCCTGTGACTATTTTTTCTTTCCTATAAGCGTATGGTGGGACTTGATCGTAATCCCCTACCGATTCCGTGCTATTAAATTCATCAAATGAAGTTGAACTCATTTAGACTCCTTATCTTCTATCATTTCTTTGATATGCTCATACGCCTCAACCCTCCCTTCAAGAAAGGCCACTCTATCATGTCGAAGTTCATCGGCACTCTTAAGAAATTCTAAGTTAATCTTTATCGCTAACTCTATTTTTTCTAAAATATCTTTCATAAGTGTTGCTCGTCATCAGGATACATCTTTTTTAAGAATCCCTGGCCCTCGTCAATTTTTCCGTCACCTAATGGAACGTATTGTATTCTATGGGTGGACTTTGCCATTGCCCTAAGCTCGATAAATGCCATTATAGCTAATGGTAGCGAAACTACTGAAAATACTAAAGCGCTAATAGCGATTAATTGGTGGATTAACATCTACAAATTCCTCCTTAATTCTGCGAATCTTAACGCCCTTATCTGCCTCTACCACTACTGTAGTAGATGAACCTACATGGCGTAAATATCGGATAGTTATTTCCTCCCCATTGGGAAGAACTAATTTAATATGATTATGTGGTCTTATTTGTACTGTGAGTTTCCCTTTCACTCGTTCCCCTACCAATAGTATTCGCTTGTTATCATTTCAAACGGATCTAAATCATCATCACCCCTGGCATCTTGAGGTGTCAAGGGGAATCCTCGTTTGTCTGTTTTGTAAACAGGAATCTCACCTTCTTCGGTAAAATAATTATCGGCATTGAAGATATATCTTAGGCAATCAATTAAATGGTCATTCTCTTTTGGGATTCTTCCCTTATCGTCTTTCCGATAATTGGTTAGCTCCCAATAAAGCATCGGGCATTTATCGGAAATGATAAAATTTCCTTCAAGCATTACCTGTTTAATCGAGGAAAGCTTTGCCTCCTTATTTCTGAGATCCTTCACACAAGGCATGATGGCATCGTCAAATTCCATCACCACTTCATTTTCAAACCAGGAAGCTGCATAATCGTAAATTTTCATCCACGTCGAATCTGATAGATTATAATTTCTCCAAATTTCCTGCGCCCTTTTATAAATTTCTTTTCCGGTTGTCTTACTTTGGTCTTTTTCGTAAATCTCTCCGACGGCATAGACTTTTTTATTGTATTTATTTATGGCAATCATCAAAACGCCAAAACAAGATGTAGTACCAGGATCAAAACACACATAGTAATTAAAATGCTTAGGAGATGCCTTAATAATTGCGCAGATGTTTTCATCGGTATCTACAAAAGTTTCCGTCATCATGGGGAAGATAAACTTAGCTCCACCCACTACAATGTTTGCAAGATATTCCCTTTGCCATATCTCCGGCTCCCCTCTTGCAATTAGGGATTGATGTTTATCTTCTAGGAAATCCCTGGAGATGTGTGGATTTTTTGAGCTAGGCATTTTATACCATGCCTTCTTAGGAGCGCCTTTCCTACATTCCTCTGCAAGTCGGCAATAGAGATTATCAAAATTATCAGGCGGTGATCCTACCGCAAGAAGTGGCGCTGAATGTGCAAGTAAGTTTGGTTCCATTACCTCGATAAAATTATCTTGAATATCTTTAAGTTCGTCGAGGACGACAAAATGGGGATTAATACCGGCTACCGCCTCGTAGTTATCAGCACCCTCCACCTTGATAAACGATCCATTCGCAAACGATATCCGCAGATCCGAATTATTCTCCGTAATCCCATACTTTGATCTTAGGTCAACGGGTAGAAAATGTTGAAGGGATTTATTTGCCCATACAATTTCTTTGGCCTGTTTTAAAAAGGGGGCGAAGTAGTAGCAGGAAGATCCTGGAAAAGTCATGGCATAACGATAGAGAGAATATTTACAGAGTTCGGTTTTTCCCCATTTCCTTCCACATTGGACAAAGACGAAGGAGCATCCATCGTAGAAGATGGATTTTCCGACGATGATTTGTCCTGCATGGGGGACAAATGTCTCATGGAGATCTGATAGGACAGAAGCGTAGTATGCAAGTGATGTATTCACATTGCTCTAGGCCCCGTGTTGTCTATCTGTTGTTGTGCCACCTCAGATATTTCTACCGGAGGTGGAACAATTTTAATTTCTTCTTTCTCTTTTTTCTTATCGCTCATTTACTTTGCCTTTGTAGGTGACATAACGGGCCCTGAAGGTGCAGCACAAGTTAATTTCCCCATACAAACTTCTAAGCTTTCTGCTCTAAATCTCATATCGACTTCTCGAAGAATAAGAGCTTCGTCACTAAGAGATATTCCTATCTCAGCTTCGATTTCTTTTCTTATTTCCATTTTTCTTTTTCTGATTTCTTCCTCGGTCATTGTTGGAAGGCAATCAGTTGTTTTTTTAATTTCCCCATCAAGTTCAGCACTAACTGTTTCTTTTAATGCATCTTTTTCTTCTGAGGTCATCTTAGGATTTTCTTTTAGTGCTGCCGCTAAAGCTGTAGCAAATCTTTTTTCAAGCTCTGCTTCAATTTTAGCTTCATTCCCTTTTATCGGGCTGTATTCCAAAATCAATTTCCGTCTGATCTCCAGTCTCTTTTTCGCTATATCCTGCTCGGTCATCAGCGCCATCTGTGCATCTATCGCTGTCTTTAACTTCGCTTCCCTTTGTTCCTCTGTCTCCAGACAGAATGTTGTTGGTGTCGCCATCTTTATTTCCTCCATACATGGGATCGGACTTAATAATTGCTATAATCCTTTCCGGTTTTAAATTCATATTCTTAACTATATCAGTAGGCATCCCCATTTCAAGTCTTTGCATCTTGTCTATGGTGCCTATTATGGCAGATATATCTTTTAAGTCAGCAATGGACAAATCTTTCTTGGCATCAAGCCCCTCTAGTCCACGCTGTAGGACAGACATTGCCGTAGCTTGAGCTTTAAGAAAAATATGCCCCTTGTACTTTACGAATGATTTTACCGGAATCCTGTCACCTAGCAACTGCTTTTTTTTATATGCACATTCTGGTGATGTGCCGGTTTCATCTTCGCCGAAAATCACCTGGCGAACTTTCTGTATAGGTAACGCCAACTCATTGGCAATTTCCACGGCGGTTAAATCTTTTTTGTTATTGTCTTGATCTGTAACTCCAGCTAGGTAGAGTTCTTCGATCATGGTGTCGGTGTCGGTACTCATTTTTCTTGCCGAAGCTTTCTCATATATTTTATAGCTCCACCTAAATAATCTGATCTAGCGCTGCCGGTTGGCCTTTCTATTATTTCGTCCATGTATTGTTTTTCTTTTTCTAAGAAACTTTGATTGGCCATTTTCTGCGACCAAGTTTGTTTATCTGCTCCGACTTCACTTCCTTTTATTTCAACATAATTTGGCGCTGTTCTTCTAACTGTTTTTAATTCACCGGCGGTTGCCATCCTATCCGGTTTATATTCTTCCTTATTCTTATCCCTGCCTTGTGTAACACCAAGTCCAGATGCGCCTCCGCCACCACCTCCGCTACCAAATTTTCCCATATTATCTACAGGCCCTTCTTTGAGAGTTAGTGTGGATGCAAGGGTTCGGGATCTTTCTTTGGTTTTCTTATTCATCACTTTCCCCAACTTTATTTTTCTTCTTATCTGGACTCATGCTTTTAATTATTCCAATATATTTTAATTTCATTGGGCCACTTAACGAAGCAATGGTTGGAAGTTTTGTTTTATCTTCACCACTCGCTATCCCTTGCATTTTTTTATTATACTCAGATAACTCTGGGTTCTTCGCTTTCCAAGCATCCGCTAATATTTGTGCCCTTTCGAGCGCTTTATTTTTTGCCATCGTCTTTCTTCTTTTTCTTTTCCATTAATCCGCTAATAGCTTCTCCATATTCATGGGCATCACTTTCTTTTTCTTCATTCTGTTGATCTTGTGTTTCTTCATCAACTCCGCTACTTAGCGAGTACATACCTGCTTGGGAAGTTTCTTCTTCATCCGCCATAGCAGCGGCCCTACGTTTTGATCTACTCATTTTTTATTTATCCTGTAATGTCCGTATGGTGCTGTCTCGTCGAAGTAACCGGCATTGAGAGATTTGGAAGCATCGTCTTTCCCTTCATTCCTCTCACCATAACCATAGGGTGCGGTCTTAGCTTCATACCCAGCATTTAAACTTTCTATATTATCTTCGTCATCTTTGGGAACGAATGTCGGCAATCTCTTAGCACGAAGTTTGGTCTTAGGCATCCCATCCTCTTTCTTCGATGCTTTCATAATTTTTCTTATTGATCTCATCTATCCCTCGGCATCCAGGGTTTTTCACCCTTCACATTTTTTTTCCAATTCTCATAGTCCTGGGGTTTCATTTTCCCTTGATCGGGTTGATACCTTTTGAGTTTATCGAGCAACTCCCTAAAGTCTTGGCCCTTTTGATTTTTAGGATCTTCGAGTTCCCCGTTTAATATTTTCTTTGCACTCACTTCTTTTTCCCACCCTTAAGCGATGCCTCTGCCTCTGCTAATAGCGCTGCTTCCTCTTTTTCCGCTTTATATTTTTTTACAGAAGCAGGCATTTTATCTTCTCTCGCTTTAAGCGCCGCTGCCCCTGCTACATTTTCCTTGTATTTCTTTTCTTCTGCTTCACTCATATTTCCGCCAGCACCAAGCGCTTTGACATCCTCGGAAGTGTATAGAGATTTTTTTATGTCCTTGATCACATTTCCTGTTGCAGATTTGTATATTGGAAATGATTCTCTTTTCGCATTTTTAAACTGAACTTCGCCTGTATTCTTATTTGGTTTGTAAGTCCCTATGGGTTTTATATTATCTCCGTCTTTACGCTTAAATATGGGGCCTTTCTTTTTTTCGTCTTTGTCGATAAATTTTAATTTCATAGATTTTAATTTAAAGCAGTAAGAAATTAATTGCAAGGGGAGAGTAGTCTAGCGAATTTGTCGGGAATGTTATTTTGGAAAAATTTGGGGGTGGGAGGTAAAGCGATTTCGATACCGGGGGTCGAATCCGAATCAGGGGGATATCGGGGAATCAATCAAAAGATCGGCAAGAAAAAAGACAGGCCCAAGCGATGGGCCGTCAATCTATTTCAATACATTGACTAGGTCAAGTTGAACCTTAAGATTTTCAAGCGCTATTTTTATTAACTCAGGTTTTTCTGACTGTGAAAAATAAATGCTTGAGTTAATTATTCCAGTCAAGTCAATCGCTTGGTCAATCAATTGGTTTTTCAATACTTCAATCTTTTCATTCATGTTATCGCTCCAATGTTATAGTTATTAAGACACGATTAATTTAATATATTATTAATATCATTGCAATGGGATTGTAAGTTTTTCATTATCTCAAATTGTTTTTCAATAATTGTTTTAAAACATCGGTTATTATCTCCATTGAAGTAGTCCTGTATTAAATCGTTCAACTTATCATTGGTTTGAGCGTCAATAACAAATGAGACTATTTTTAATTTTCCTGTCAATAAATTTTTCTTATCATCTTTCAATAATTTCATTTTAAAAATCCCTCAATTAATATTGTTTTTTTAAAATATCACTAACATCATACAATAGGCAAGCCTATTATATATGAAACAAAAAAATCTTTTTTTTTTTTATTTATATAAATATTTTATTTTTTTTAAACGATTCCTAATTTTTTATTCAAAATCAATAACTCTCTTATA
>Ga0137443_1000146_pt1 | contig 10411 bp, 16 predicted proteins | sample EasRivERMGT300_2_FD_102324 | JGI IMG/M metagenome (GOLD analysis project Ga0137443, IMG submission 102324) | Soil microbial communities from meander-bound floodplain in the East River, Colorado, USA - East River MetaG ERMGT300_2 | ecosystem: Environmental > Terrestrial > Soil > Floodplain ... | reverse complement strand
GGCGGCGGCAACTCGCTGTCCGACCTCTTCGGCTTCACGAACAGCAGCGCTGACGACGCCATCCGCAGCGGCACGCTGGATGCTCATGGCACTGCTGGGCCTGGCGGCGCCAGCACGATGTATGACCCGTCCACCGGTGTCACCACAGCCAGCGGCGGCAACCTAGACCCCTTCCAGGGGCAGCTCGCGCAGTATGCGCAGAGCCAGCTCGGCCAAGCCGACAGCGGCATGCAGCAGCAGAAGTATCTCGACTTGCTCCGCGCGCAAGCGCAGCCATACGAGCAGCAAGTCACCAACAGCGTGAACAACAACCTGTTCAGCCGGGGCCGCTTGGGCGCCGAAGACAGCACGACGGGCTTGGCCTACCGGGAGCTGGCGAAGGGGCTGAGCCTGGCCGACTTGGGCCGGCAAGAGACGGCGCTGAACTTCGGCGAGCAGCAGACGCAGAACATCTTCGATCGAGCACGCGTGTCCGGCGACCTGGCGTCGCAGTTGCAGAACCGCTCCTACCTGCCGGGCCAGCTTGCGCTGAGCACCGCAGGCGCGGCTGGCGACTTGCAGCTTGGCGTCGGCACGGGCCTTGGCAGGCTGGGCGAGACGTTGAACAACCCGCTCGACGCGCTCATGCAGTACCTGTCTTCACGGCAGCCGTAAGGGAGCAGCAGTGGCAGATCCGACTCAGAATCCGTTCCAAGTCCAGACAGGCCGCGGCAGCTGGGCTGTCAACGCCGGGCAGATGGTTGCCCGCAAGCGGCAGCGCGAGGAGCAACAGCTCGTCTCCGGCATAGCCAACGAGGAACTCGAAGCGCTGCTCGGAGAAGCCGGCGACAGCGTCGACATCAACCGCACGATGGGCCAGGCACAGCTCAACGCTGCCAAGCGGCTGAGCGCTTTAGGGAAGCACCAGCAGGCTCAGCAGCTCTACAGCAGCGGCGCAGCCATGCTGAATGCGGGGACGCGGCAGAATGCCGACATCGACAAGCTCTACTCCGAGGTCGACGAGAACCTGGCCTCCGCTGAGTCCAGCCGCGCCCCGAAGGATGAGTTCGTGCGTCTGCAGAACGAGCGCGAGGCGCTCCTCGAGCACTACCGCACGGTAGACGGCACGACCGAGGCTGGCAAGTCCGTGCAGCGGCGCATTGACGAGCTGTCGCAGCGGCTGCAGTACATGAGCACGCACCACACGCAGTACGCTCCTCCAGACGCAACCAAGCCGACGACTCCTGTGCAGACCGACTTGCAGCGCGCCTGGCTCAATGCGGACGCGCGGCTCATTCGCCTGCGCGAGATGCAAGCAAACTTCAAGCCCGAGACGATGGGCGCACTCAGCAAGGCCAAGGTCGGAGCTACCTGGGTAGCCGACAAGCTGAACCTTGCCGATCCGAACGACAAGGCTGCGCTCGCTGACTGGGTCAACTTCAGCCAGTCCGCTGCCAACGACATGAACGCCGTCATCCGCGAGCTCGCAGGCGCGGCCGTCACCACAGGCGAGGCCGAGCGGCAGTTGCGAGTGCTGGTCAATCCCGGCAGCTTGGGCAATCCGTTCAGCGGCGACTCCCCGGAGGAAGCTCGAGTCAAGCTCGACAACAACCTCCGCTGGGTAGATGCTGCGCAGAAGCGTTACGCCGACCTGCTACAGCGCGGGCTCTTGGAAGCGAACAAGCCGCTCGACGCGGAAGCCGAAGCTCTGCTCGCCCGCTTCCCGATCGAGAACTACATGCCGCCGGCGGTTGGTCCGGCCGCCTCGGCGCCTCGCCGCGTGCGCGTCGACCTCTACGGCAACGAGGTGCAATAAGTGCCGGGCATAGAGATCGAGCTCCCGGACGGCACGATTCTGGAAGCGCCGGAAGGTGCTGACCCGTCCACTGTCGCGAAGGCCTATCTGGCTCGGCAGCGAGGAGAGGCTCCGCCTGCGCCGGCGCCTACCGGCCAGGCTGCTCCAGGCTTCGTAGGCCCGCCAGCCTCCCCTGCCGACAGAGCCTTTGCCGAAGCGCGAGCGCAAGCCCGCGGCGAAGCGGGCGCTGCGCGCGGCGTGGTGCAAGGCGTCAGGCAGCTCGGCCAGAGCCTCGGCCAGACGGCTATGGAAGGGCTCGAGTGGGTCGGAGCTCTGCCGGAGGGTAAGACGCAGGGCTACACCGATCGGGTGCTGGCGCAGCGCAGACAGGCTGTCGAGGCGCTGAAGGGCGAGGGACTGTCCGAAGCCGACATCGGCAACGTCACGATGGTGGGCGAGAATCTGCCGCTCCTGGCTACGCCGGGGCTGCGCGGCGCTACGTTCACGGGCACCGTGATCAAGAACGCGCTACTGGGCGGCGCGGTGGCCGGCAGCACGAAGCTCGAGTCCGACGTTGAGAATGAATCTCGTCTCGGCACGATGACCAAGGGTGCGGCCGCAGGCGCGCTCATAGGCGCGGTGCCTGGAGCCGTTGTCGGCTCTTGGAACTACGTCACACGCAGCGCTCGGGAGCTGCTGAACAGCCCGCGCGCGGTAGCCAACGCTAAGGCGCTGGACGACATCGGGCAGCGAGCCTACAGTATCGGGCAGCAGACCGGAGATGAGGCCATGATGGGCCTGGAAGCCTCCGTCACCGGCCCGAATAAGCAGGGCATGCTGTTCCAGCAAGCCGAGAACGTAAAGAACCGCTTCAAGACCTGGCTGGACCGTATAGCCCCGCCAGCCGCTCCCAGAGGCCCGCTGGAGAGCGCAGGCCCGAACGTCACCTCCACTGCGCCTCCGACCGCTGCGCGGCGCTCGCGGGCTTGGCAGGGCAATGCCATACGCGATAGGCTGGCAGCCGAGGACAAGGCGGCCAGCGACCATCTCGACTCGCTGTGGCATACCGGCACGCGCAGGGTGCAGGACATTGCCGGGGATACCCCCATACTCCGCCCGACGGCGCTGGGCCGCAAGGTCGACGAGCTCGTCGCCGACCAGCACAACGTGCTGCGCAACCCAACCAGCAGCGAAGTCAGCAAGCAGTTCGAGGCGTATCGAGCGCAGGTGCAGCGCATGGCGGCCAACGGCGCCACCGCCAAAGAGCTGAACGATCTGATGATCGGCATCAACAACATCGCCTCCGGCCGATCGAAGATATTCGCCGAGGGCACGGAAGCTGCGAATCAGCAGATGGCAGCTTCGCTGCGAGCCGCTCTGTTCGAGGACGTAGGCGCAATGGCTGCGCCCGGCCCGGCAGCCCAGCAGGCCGCTCAGGCCGCTGCCGGGGCTCGCACGACACTGCAGCGCACGATCGAAGCGCGGCGCATGCTGCGCGCGGAGCGCGACTCCCGGCTTCAGGACCTGCGCAGCTCGTTTCAGCGCGGCACTCGCGCTGAAGTACTGCCGCACAGCCTTGGCAGCAAGCGAGTTGCCGCAGAGTCAGCGGACGCGCTCGCTTCCACCAGGCTAGACGAAGAGGCCGTCAAAAAGCAGTACGCGCCGCAGGAAGAAGCTCTCGTGGCCGCGGAGGCTAACGCCCGCAGGGCTATTGCTGCCGACGAATTCTACCGCACCGGCGGGCACAAACGCGCCGCTGACACACTGCTCGCCACGCGCTCCGCGTACCGGGCCGGCGCGCGCGCCCGAGACGACATGGCCGACTCTGCGCTTGCGCGCTTTTTCGGCGGCAAGACAACCCCGCAGCCGCGGCAGATGCTCGAGTTCATACGCAGCGCTGACCCGGAAGACAGGGCGGCTGCCGTAGCGCTGCTGCAGAAGGCTGACCCGACGGCGCTGCGCGCCGTGCGCGCCGAGGCTGCTCAGGCGGCCTGGAAGGCCGCGTTCAATCCGGCCGCTCCCGAAGCACGCAACAGCTTCGACATCCAAAGGTTCGCCACGGAGATCAACAAGCTGGCAGAAGGCGGGCTGATGAATGCCGCGCAGCGAAATGAGATGATGCGTACTGTGGACGGCATCCGAGTGCTGCTGAACCGCGTTGACGGCCCGCTGGGCAAGGCTCCGGCCGTGCAGGCGGATGACGTTGCGATCAACGCCATCTCGCACAACCCAGCCTTCATAGCCCGGCTGATCGTGCAGGCCACGCAGCGCAACAAGCTCGACAACATCCTATTCACCACAGCCGGGCAGCGCGCTATCCGCGAGCTTGCCCGCACCGGCTCGACTAGCGCCAAGATCAACGCGGCCACTGCCGCGTTGATCGGCCTCACTGAAGATCGTCCCGCGGAGGCAGCGAATGAGCAGCCCTGAGCTTCTGGAGTCCGTCAAGCGGCACGAGGGCTATCGCTCCCGCGCCTATCAGGACAGCGTCGGCGTCTGGACGATCGGCTACGGCACCAACCTGCAGGAGCTCGAAGTGGACAGTGGCACTGCCACCCTCTGGCTGCTGCAGAAGCTGAAAGAGTCAGCGACGCTGGCCGGCGGCTTCCCCTGGTGGAACGATCTCAACGGCGCCCGCAAGGATGTGATCGTCGAGATGATCTACAACATGGGCCTGCCGCGCTTCGGCGGCTTCAAGAACATGCTGCGGGCTCTGGCCGAGAAGAACTTCGACAAGGCCGCGGCCGAGATGCTCGACAGCAAATGGGCTGCGCAAGTCGGCAAGCGTGCCGACAGGCTAGCTCAGCAGATGCTAAGCGGGGAGTATGCAGCATGGGGCGAATAATAGCCGTGCTTTGCGGCACTGTAGCCATGACGCTGATCGCAGCGCTGGTAGGGAGCTACCTCAACCCGCGCACCACAGGTGCGATCGCAGTGCTCAGCCCCTGCGGCATCTATGCCGTGCTCGAGGTGCAGAGCAACGGGCAAGTGCGCAAGTACGACGGCGCTGAGCAGATGTCCGAGGAGGACAGAGCTCGCGTCATGGCGCTGCCTGAAGAGGCACGCATCGGCATTGTCGTGCCGTGCCCGAACTTCTCAGAGGCTCCTGTCCAGTGAGTGAGGCGATGGAAAAGCTGCTAGCGGCGCACACGGAACAAGATCGCGAGCAGTTCGACAAGATCGACAGCAAGCTCGACATACTGCAGGCTGAGGTCACGGAGCTGAAGGCTTCCTTGCGGCAGTACAAGGGCTTTCTCGGCGGCATCATCTTCGTCATCAGCGCGCTGTGGGCTGCGCTGACGTTCTTCGTCAAATGAGCGCAGCTCTCGTACTGCTCCTGAAACGAATCATCATCGCGAGGATCAAAACCGCCATGTTCAAGAAACTGCTTGCCAAGCTCCTCGAGAGCAAGACCTTCAAGGGCAGCCTAACGGTAGGCTCGGCTCTGCCGCTGCTCATCGGCGCCATCAGCGGAGCTCTCGGCATCGACCTGGCTCCGACGGAAGTCGACATGATCGTGTCGTTCGTCGCATTCGTCGGCGTCGTCATCGGCCGCTGGCGCGCGGCGCATCAAGCCGCCCAGTAAAAAGGCGGCCGAAGCCGCCTCTTCAGAAGCCCCGCGAGCCGGGGCTTTTTTGTGCCTGCTTAGTCGTACCCCATAGGGGATAGATTAGAAATATACCCTTCAGGGTAGCAGCTTCACGGTGGCAGCCAGCACTCGCTGCAGTAGGCTGCGCCTTTCGGCACGGAGCAGCCGCAGAGCTCGCAGCGGCTGCTGCTGCTGCGCTCGGCAGCCAGAGCCGCCCGCTCTTTGGCATTCTGCTCATGCCAGCACGGCATGCACTCCCACTCATCGCCCTCTTCTGGCATCATGGTATGCGCGCGGGATTCCTTGCGGCAGCGAGCGCACTGCATCAGCGGCGAAGCCTCGTCAAGAACAGCATTCGCCTCGGCCAACTGCTGCCACGCCTCCGCGCGAGCTTTGTCGCTTATTGAGAGCTGGGCTTCCAGCCTCTCTACCTCCTTCCGCAGTTCCAAAATATCTCGGATGCGTGAGCGTGTAGCTTCGTCCTTCAATGCCAGTTCTTCCTTCGAGGCTATCAACTCAGCTCGCAGCAGCTCTATCGTGCTCATAGCGTCCCCTTGCTCGCCTTGGCGGTGGCGATGATGCCACCTAGTTTCGGCATGTCCTCCAACACGTACAGAGCAACTGTTTCGCCCCAGGCAAGTAGCCGATCCCGAATCGAGCGCAGGATACAGACCTCAATGTCATCGAAGTTTTTGAGCATGAAATTGTCTGCCTTCAGTTGCTCGTTATCCTTCCGCAGCTCGGCGATTAGCTCGGCAGCTTGTTCAACCACCACCATTGCCGTGTGTTGCTTTACGTCTGAGAGGATTAGCCGCACGTCCTCAAGGCACGAAAGGATTTGCTCGGTTGATTGTTCGTCGCTCATAGCGTCCCTCACACCAGCACATTCGGGCTGGCTTTGCCCAGACTCAGGCGGCCGCGCAGCGGAGTGCCGCACGCCCTGCACTCATACCGCTGATACGTCAGCGTAGTACGCCGCTCCGTGCCGTTCTTCATGACATCGCTGCTGCCGCAGTTGCGACAAATCGGCGACTTCGGATCTTCGATCCACAGGCCGCGGTTCGGATGGTTCAGCACCCACGGCTGCACGCGGTAGTAGAGCCGCTCGAGCAGCCGCACGTCCTGCTTGTTGTACCGCGCCATTGTGCGCTGCGCTGTGTCTACACCGGCCATGACATCGCGCCACAGCGCCATGCCCTTGTGCCGCACCTTGTTGCCGAGGCCGAGCTGCTGGCAAACGAAGTCGAGCTTGTTGCTGGCGAACTTGAAGCGGCGGCGCACGGTCTGGTACAGGTCGACGTTCTGGTAGTGCGACGGCGGTGTCAGCCCGTGCAGCAGGAAGTCTCGGTTCAGGATGGGGATGTCGTACTTGTTGCCGTTGTAATGCACGACGGCATCGGCAGCGTTCAGCAGCGCGTGCGCTTCTGCAGCGAGCTTCTTGGCGCCAAGCTCCCACAGCGATCGGAAGCCGACAGCTTTCTCGTGCTGCCATTTGAAGGCGAAGCTCAGCGTGTAGCCAGGCTCGACGATCTGGTCGATGCTGACGTTCTGGTCGAACAGCGCCCAGACGTAGGCTTTAGTCGGCGCCGATTCGATGTCTAGCTGCAGGACTTTCAAACCAGCACCCCGCGATTGCCGCACTTAGGGCACGTCACCGGGTTGCCCCCGCAGCTGCGTTCCATGAACCGCCTGTCGTGAAGCATCTCAGTGCCGCAGGCGTCGCATGCCACGCCCGTGAGGCTCATAAGCACCTTGGCAGCCTCCAGCTCCGCGCGGACCCACTCGTTGCGTTCACTCAGCGTTTTCAAGCCGGGTACTCCAGCTCGAGCAGCAGCTCGAGGTAGTGAATGGCCTTCTCTATGTCGACGCGGCCGCCTTTCAGCTTGTGCCGCGTGATGTACTTGATGGCGTTGCCCTCGCACCAGTTCAGCCCGTTGCGGTGGATGTACTCCGACGGCTGTATCGCCATCGACTTGTAATGATCGCCGTTCACCTGCTTGGAGGAAGCAGGGCCGCGCTTCGCAGCTTCAGCCTTTTCCAGCGCAGCTGCGTACTCCGCCATCTTGGCCGGCGTCCACGGATGCTCAAACTCGCGGGTCATGCGGCTCTCCTGTCATCCGGCGGAGGAGCATCCTCCGGCTTGTGTTCCACTACGAGGCTGAGATAGCGCGGCTTCGCATCGCGCAGCACGCGCACTGTAGCATACGGGCGGGCATGCTGCGAGATCTTCTGCGCGATGTTGATCATCGTCGCAGCGCCGGTATGATCGCCAGGCAGCTTCAGGTAGACACGCTTTATCTGCCCGTGCTTCAGGCGGAAGTTCAGCCAGTCGACGCGGGCATGATCGTTCATGCTCGTGCCGCTGGTGACTAGGTAGCAGAGCTTACCGGCGGTCATCCGTTATACTCCCGCCACAGCCGATCGGCTTCCTTTGCGTGCTCCGCATAGCAGTCGGACTGCTCCTGGGCGTAGCCGTTGTAGTCGTGCTTGCCTGTGAGCACGAGCGCCCACTTCTCGTCGAACAGCGTAGTCAGTCTGCGCATCAGCAGCGCGTGCGATCCAGACCAGGCGGCAGCGTATTCTGCGAGCGTCATGGCAGCGGCCTCATCTTCAGCCACTGCGTGAACTGCTCCGGCGTCAGCTCCACCAGCACCGTCCATTCCTCCCGGCTCTGCCGGTATGCAAGTGCTGGAATACGGCCGGCAGCTTGCTCGCGCGCCTGCTTCAGCCAAGTGCCGATGTTCAGCTTCTCCTGAAACTTTACCTCCAGCGCAACCGGCAAGTCATCAGCCTCGTGGTCCGCCCCGCCGGCGCGGGTCTGTGACAAGTTGCGCCGAAAAACTTCCCGCCCAAGAAGGCTGTTGAGAAGGGCAAAAATCTGCCGCTCCCCACGTTGGCCCTTCTGCCTGCTGCTGCGGCCGCTCATCGCTTGCCCCCGAATCTGAATGCGCCCTTCACAGAAAAGGCGTCGAACGTGATCTCGTTCCCATCGCTGGGCGAGCTGAAGTGCCGCCAGCCGCATTCCATGCGAAAGTTCGGCAACGGCTTCCAGCACTCCCGCCCCAGGAAGTGCAGGTACATCGGCTGGTTGTTGCCGCAACTGATCTCTAGCCCGGCAGGCTTGCCGAGATCGAGGTACTTCTTTGCGTGCTCGGCCGGTATGACCTTGCTGCAGAAGTCCGGCTTCAGCAGCTTGTCCATGCTGGGCAGGCCGGCAGCAAACTCGAACTCAAATACCCAAGGCTTCAGCTCGGAGGCGTGCGCACGATCGCAGGTTACGAGCAGCAGCGCTAGCAGGCAGCCGATGCCGACTGCGAGCTTGTGTACGGGGTTTCCTGGCTCTGGGTTACTCACGGGGCTTCCTCCGATTCATTGCCTGCTCCTTCGGCGTTGTCCACCGACAAAGCCGACCATGTGCTTTACCGAGCTGCGGGCGGCTTCCACAAGCACTCCTCCGCAAGCATACCAGTATCCGGATTCCAACGCGGGCGCTCGCGCAGCAGGTAAACGAGACGTGCCGTCTCAAGAGCCGCTGCTTCAGGATCAGCATAGCCGCAGGCGTCGACGCCGTGCTGGACTATGCTGGCGGTGTAGGCGTGCAGCGCCAGGTGCCACAGCGCGTCCTCATCGCTGCCGCCGCACTCCTTCACCAGCTTGATAGCACCCTTGCGCCCCAGCTTGTAACAGCCTGGAATGTTGTCCGTAGAATCGCCAGCCAGGATCTGCGCATACAGCCGCATCAGTGCTTCGCGCTCGCCGACTTTCTTAAAGCCCTTTTCTGGGACGTAGTGCCATCCCGGTGTGCCCAGCAAGTCCTTGTCGATACCGCAGACGACGCAGTCGTCGCCGAGCTCGGTCTGCAAGATGCTGACCTCGTCATCCGCCTCGTAGCCCCAGATGACTTGTGCGCCCCACTGCCGCACCATATAGTCGCGGATGGCTGCCATATGCACAGGCTTGTCTGCAGTGCGGTTGCCCTTGTAGGGCCGGATGGTAGCTATCCGGTCGCGGAAGTTGCCGCTGCCGGTCAGGAAGACGCGCAGCTCGGCCTTTCGGCCGAACCGCTCCTCCACCGCTTTGTGCGCCTTCTGCAACTGCAGCTTCACGCTGTGCAGGCAGTTTTCGATCGGCTCTGGCTCGACGGCTTTGAAGATATGCTTAGCACCGCGCTTCTCAGCAGCTTCCTTCGCGTCCTTGACGCTGTCGAAGATGCCGACCTCGTAGACGTAGTACCACGTCTTCTGCGCCGCAAAGCCGCACGCATAAACTACGCTATCGGCATCGAATGCTGCTACCAGGCTCACGGCTGAAACTCCGGCAGTGACCGCCACCAGGCGGGGCAGACGCCGCATAGAGCGTCTAGTACGGCCTCTTCTGCTGCGTACTCAGCATACGCCGGCTCGATTTCATCCCACAACATGCTAGCGCCCACTGCCTTCTCCCTCAGTTCGCGTCGAAGTCATCGTCGAAGTCGCTGCCGCCGGCGTCCTTGTCGGCTGGCTCTTCCTTCGGCGTGTCCGCATCCGCATCGTTCGCGGGATCGAGCTCCGCCTTCAGCGCGGCCTGCTCCTCCACGATCGCTTGCAAGCCGGCGCCCTGCGCAGTGCTGAAGATGTGCGCGGACAGCTCGTCGAACAGCTCGAGGAGCTGCGCGTGCTGCTTCGCTTGCGCGCCGAGCTTGATGACGCCCTTGTCGACGAACAACGTGACGAGCTGCGCGCTCACCTTCTGCGCATGCTGCATCACAATCGACTGCTGCGTCGCATCGGAGTAGCGGTTGTTGCCGCCGCCTGACGACGGCGCCGAAGCTGCCGCTGCCGGGGGAGCGCCGCCGGCCGCAGACCGCACCTTCGTGACGACGAGGCTCTTGCCCTTCTGCTCGTACATGATGTCGAGCACGTCGCCCTGATTCACTTCGATGCTGGCGTCGTCGACATTCAGGAAGCCGTCGTACTCTTCGTGCTTGACGGCAATCCAGCGCTTGCCTTTGCCGAACTTGCTATCGCCCACCTTGTTGACGCGGGCGCCTTTCAAAACTGCCATGATCT
>Ga0137443_1000145_pt1 | contig 10421 bp, 11 predicted proteins | sample EasRivERMGT300_2_FD_102324 | JGI IMG/M metagenome (GOLD analysis project Ga0137443, IMG submission 102324) | Soil microbial communities from meander-bound floodplain in the East River, Colorado, USA - East River MetaG ERMGT300_2 | ecosystem: Environmental > Terrestrial > Soil > Floodplain ... | reverse complement strand
CATCAGGTTCACCTTTTCCTTCATCTGTATCTTGAAGATTTGAATCTCTGATTACAACTTCAACTACCATAGAGCCAGAAAAATGATTGCTAAATTGAGAATTTTCAGCCGAAACAAACAGATTTTGATTACTGGCAGCTTCTGCCTGTATAATCGGGATTAAGAACATAGAAAAGATAATGGTAAGTAAAATGATTGATTTTCTGCGTAACACAACAAAAAATATTGCTTATCACAAATAATCTTGTCGCATGAATTATCTTCAGAATACTTGTAATACATGGAGTAATTACTAAAACAGATAGAAATGTTCATTCAGAGAACAAAGGTTTTACAGATTTCACTATTAGCCATATTTTCCGCATTTATTGTGGAATTAGTTTTTGGTTTAATTTCTAACAGTCTAGGTCTGATTACAGATAGTGTTCATGCGTTGCTGGATAGTGTTGTTACAGCAATACTGCTTTTGGCAGCTAGAATGGCAATCAAACCTCCAGATGAAGAACACACCTATGGTCATGGAAAAATTGAAGCACTTGGAGGAATGATTGGCGGAATTGCAATTTTTCTAATAGCGGGATTTTTCATTTATGAATCAATTCAGAGATTACAAAGTCCTCTACCTAGTACATTACCAGGGATTTTTGCAATTATTGGTGGGCTATACACAATAGGGATAGATATTTTTAGAATAATTCTTCTTCGAAAATCAATTAAAAAAATTGGAGGTACAACTCTCAAAGCTGATTTTTATCATGCGTTTATGGATCTTGGTTCAACAATAGTTGCAATTGTAGGAATTGTGTTAGTATCATATGGATTCTATAATGGAGACTTTGTTGCAGCATTAATTCTAGGAGTGGTTTTAGCAATTCTCAGTTTAAAATTAATTCACAAGACAGCGCTAGAGCTTACAGATATCATATCACCAGAACTTGTAAGAAAAGTAAAAGAAATTGTTGTAAATACAGAAGGAGTAATAGGAGTTGAAGCAATTCTAATGAGAAGATCAGGGGATACAATATTTGCAGATGTTACAATATCATTAAGAGGAGACACCAGTTTTGATAGAGCACATGAAATTAGTAGTATGGCTGAAAACAATATTAAAAATAAAATGTCAAATGCAGTAATCACTATTCATTTTGAACCAGATTGGAAGAATGTACCTCTAGATGCAAAGATTAACGATATTGCAAAAAGTGTAGACGGGGTCAAGGGAGTTCACAATATAATATCTCATAAAACCAAAGGAAAGACATACTCAAATCTACATGTAATGGTGGATAGAGAAATCAACCTATATTCTGCGCATAAAATATCAGAGGTGATAGAACAAAAAATTCAAGAAAACATACCTGAAATAGAACATGTAACTATTCATCTAGAACCATTTCTTACGGTTCCAATAAATTTAAACGTAGAAGATAAGATCACTGAAGAAAAAATAAGAGAAATTTTAAAAAAATACACAGCAATAAAAAAAATAGGGCGCATAGTTTCTCTAAATTTTGAAAATATTCTTAAAATTGACATAGATTGTTCATTTGACAAGGAATCATCTATTGAAAAAGTTCACGATTTAACATCAGAAATCGAACATGTGATAAGGACTCAGATTAAAAATGCGGTAATTACAATACATCCTGAACCTATTTGAAAAATCAAACCAAGATACTTGTAAGATACATGATGAGCATTCCAACTCCAATTCCAGATACAATTGATGCCTGTACTAGTTTTTGTTCGCTTTGGTAAAGCCATTTCAAAATTACCAGTGCAACTTGGAAAATTGCTCCTGCACCTATTGACAAGAATACTATTGCAGTATATGGAGAATAGAAAAATCCTCCAATCCAAGTACCCAAGATAGCAGGAGAACCTGCGATTAGCCCCAAAATAATTATTTTTGATATTGGGGATTTTGTTTTGGCAAGTGGCGATGCAATGGCAATTCCCTCAGTCGTATTATGGAGTGCAAATCCGACAATCAGAAAAGTGCTTAAAGCTACTTGTCCCAAACCGATCGCTGCTCCAATAGCTAGTCCCTCACCCAAATTATGCAGTCCTATTCCAATTGCAATCATCAGTCCAATAGCAAGTGGTTTGGAAGATGCTGTAAGACTAGTTCTGGAAGTTAGTTTTTCAGCAGAATAATACAGTCCAAGAAATGATAATAAGGTAATAGTGATAATGAGTAATTCTCCATTGAAATTAGTAGAGAAGTTTTCTTTTGAAACCTCAAATCCTTCTAGCATTGCATCAATACCTAGAAAAACTAATAGACCAATGGTTAATGCTAGAAAAAAATTGTATTTATTTTTCCCAATTCTTTTGATAAATGGTAACCATAACAATCCAATCATCACAGGAATAATTCCCACATAGGTTCCAATAATAGCAAAAAATCCAGCTAATTTGTAGTCAGATTTGATTGCAGGAGTTGCCGCTTCAATAAATTTATCAAATCTCACACCATCATCAAGAGTAATTCCAATTGTGTATGGTTCTGCTTCATTCCATGAAAAAGGAATTCTGACTAGTGCAGTTTCAAATCGCTCTAGAGATTTATCAGGCTCTATTGCAGCAGATTGAATTCGATCATTAACATCTGCCATTGCTATTTTCACAGGAATTGGACCGGTGTTGCGAACTGTAACATGTATTTCAGAATCAATAAATTCAATTTTTTCTATAGTTATTTCTGGTAAAGATACTCCAAATTCAAGCAAATCCGAACTAGGACCGATTAAATATAATATCATAATAACAAGAAAACCAAATGGGATTATTCCACTTGCAATAGTTTTTACCTTTGAGTAGTTTTTCTTAATTTTCATAATCTATTCCTGTTTGTGATTTTTGATCTGGGTTATCATTTACTAGAAATATTCCAACCCAGCCTTTTTCTGAAAATTCTACCTTATGTGCATGAAATAGATATTTTCCTGGATAATCATATTTGAATTCCATGATACCTCTTTCAGTTTGGGATAGTGTTATCATGTCAGTATATGTGGAAGGAACAGTACTAGTACCTGTAGGATAGTAATTATACAGATTTCCATGTAGGTGTAAATTGTTTATTGGATCAAATTCTACCATATTTACAACATAGATACGAATTAGTTCATTTGTTTTAATTTGGATTGGATGATGTTGGTAATAAAATGGAATTGAGTTAGCAGCATAGAAATTATTTTCAGTATCAAAATCAGTATCAAATCCATTTAGAACCATAACCATTTCATCAGCTGGCGGTCTTTCTTCTTTTGGATCTACTATGTAAACACCATAAAGGCCATGTGAAATATGTTCTTCAAGTGGCATAACATGGCAGTGATATGGATGAACTCCCACAGGACCAGCTTCAAATTCATAAGTAAATTGTCCACCACCAGGACCCACAGCTTCAAACACACCATCCATCTCAGCTGGATGAATTCCATGAAAATGCATTGTGTGTGATTTTGAGCCATTGTTAATGAAATGAATTCGAACTAAATCGCCTTCAGTTGCACGAATTGTAGGACCAGGGACAGTTCCATTAAAAGTCCAAACATTGTAAAAAACACCAGGCGATATTTCTTGTATTTTATCATCTTCTGCAATTATTGTAAATTCTCTAATTGTTTGACCATTTAATTCAGAGATCCTTCCATAATTAAAATCTCGAAGATATTTGCCCGGATCGAATTCAACTGTTGAAGCAGTATAAAGTGGATCTAAAACATCACCAGATGTTTGAATTACTTGACCTGAATGAGTAACAAACACTTTTGGTTCTAATTGAGCTTCGGAAAATACCGAAAAAACAATAATTGTTGAGATGCCAATAATTGCAGATAGCATCAACATAGTAGTTGATCGATTAAGTTTCAAGGATAATCAATAAAGGTAATTTGTTTATTTAAAAGTTAGCCTAGGCTAACTTTTTTAGCCTAATCTAAATTTATGAAGTAAAATTAATGCTATAGATTAAAAATTAGGTTTAAACTAAAGAATATCGCAAATAGACTATGCAAAAATCAGGCATTCTTTTTGTGATTGTAGGTAGTATAGTAGGCGTGGGAATAATACTATCATTTTATGGAAACCAAGTAATTTTTGAGGACTTGAATAAAGGAGAAGGCCAAGTCAAATTTGGAGAAAATTTGATAATTCCAGTTGAATTAGATAATACGGAAATACAAACTGGAATTTATGCAGTTCAGATAATTAATTTTAAAGAAGGAATCACAGCAAAAATATTAGATCCATTTGACAAAGAAATAGAGTCTCAATTAATTGATGAAGAAGTTTTTGAAGGACGATTCAACATCGCAGTATCAGGAATATACAAATTAGTTATCGAAAATACAGACGAAAAAGAAATCAAAGTCTTTGGAGTGATAGGACCAGAACCAGATGCAGGTAAGAAATCATTAGGATTCATTTCCCTATATATTCTCATAATTGGGTTGATTGGAATGGTAGGAGTTGCCATTTATGCAATCAAAAATCGCAAGAAATCTTTTAGTTAAGATAACTATCCATTTTTTCCAATCCTTCAATTGTTGCATTAAAGGTATCACTGTTTTCTACAATTTGAGTTAATTTTTCAGTATTTGCAGAAAATATAGATTTTCCATTATTAGAATTTTTAAAAATAAATCCATGATCTAGTAAATAAGAAAGTCTTTCAGAAACCTCACTTTCAGAAATAGAAGTTTTTTCTGCCAAAAAGGAACATTCTTTTTCACCATCTTCTAATTCAGCTAAAATAGACGATGTAACAGGATCAAACATACAATCAACCACTTTTTCTCTATCAAAAGTATCATCCATTTATAATCATCAATCTTTATGTGAATTTATAACTTTTCTAAGTAAAAATTGCACATGATTTACACCAATAGAATAATTAGTAAAATATTGTAATTACAAATAATGCAGAAATTATGTATTAAAGACACATCAGGAAAAGGAGAGCATTGTTTCTGTATCGAAATAGATGCTCAAAGAGGAGTAAAGAAGTGCTGTAAATGCAATCAATGGAATGTACAAGGTAAAGACTGGACAGAAGATTCAGACTTTAGATAAATTTTAGAATTTAACGCAATATCTCAAATTGGAGGCTAAAATAAGAGATAAAGTGTGAAAATTATAATATTTGAACCACACTGAATCCTTTTGAAACACATCTAATTGACGCCTAGCATGGTTTTTATCGGGGTAACTAAGAATTTTTCAATACTTGAGCACTCAAGAATTTAGACACATTGTTAGGATTGTAGGAAATGATATTCCTGGAGCTAAAAAGGCTATTGTGGGATTAACCCAGATTAAAGGGATAGGATATAATTTTGCCACAGCAATTCTAGATACATTAAAAATTAATACTAATACAAATATCGGTTTTCTATCTGAATCTAATGTTCAATCAATTGAGAAATTAATTACCAATCCCATAGCAGGAAATTTTCCAGTGTGGTTTCTTAACAGAAGAAAAGACATTGAGACTGGAGGAAATATGCATCTATTGACATCAGATATTCCTTTTACTTTAAGAAATGATATAGAAAGAGAGAGAACCACCAATAGTTGGAGAGGTTATCGTCACATGTATGGATTAAAAGTCAGAGGACAGTGTACAAGAACTACAGGCAGAAAAGGAGGAGCAGTAGGTGTGGCCAAAGCTGGAAAACCAGCTCCTGCACAAGCAGCAGCTGCACCGGCAGCAACAGCAGCTGCACCGGCAGCAACAACATCTGCACCGGCAGCAGCAAAACCTGCTGCAGAAAAGAAAGCAGCTCCTGCGGAGAAAAAGAAATAGGTGGATTGAGTGGGAGATCCTAAATATCCAAGAAGAATGTGGAGAAAACCAAAGAGACCACTTAATTACGAATTAAAAATGGAGGAATTAAAAACTCTCGGCACATTTGGTTTAAGATCAAAAAGAGAATTATGGAAAGCACATACAGAATTATCTCGTGTCAGACATCAAGCAAGATCACTGCTTGCTTTGAGACAAGAGATCAGACTAGAAAAAGAACCAATTTTGATGAAATCATTATCAAGAATAGGGTTAGTCAGTAATGAATCCACATTAGATGATGTACTCAATCTTCAAGTAAATGATTTACTTTCACGCAGATTACAAACACTAGTATCAAGAAAGTTTGGATTTAAAACACCATATCAAGCAAGACAGGCAGTAATTCATGGACATATAATGATTGGAGATAGAAGAGTAAACATTCCGTCATACATTGTAACATTGGAAGAAGAAAAAAATATTCATTTTTCACCAGAGTCTAATATTCCAAGCATGTTAGAAAGTACTAAAAAACCAGAATCAAAACCTGAAATTGATGCAGTCGCAGAGACAACTGAAGTAGAATCTTAGAATAGAAAGATTTTCAATTGAATAATTACAAGAATAGGTTTAACAGTAAATAACCCCTCATATTATCAGATAGATCAGTCATGTGTTCAATTATCGGTTATTATGGAAATGAAATAGCAGCACCAATAATAGTCAAAGGACTGAAAAGAATGGAGTATCGTGGATACGATAGTGTTGGGGTTGCGACCGAATCAAATAATCAAATTGAATTAAAAAAAGGAGTTGGAAGAGTAGAAGAAGTAAATTCTAAGATTCAACTTGACACATTACCTGGAAAAGTTGGAATAGGTCACACCAGATGGGCAACTCATGGAAAAGTGACAGATGCAAATGCACATCCACATTCTAGCAATTCTGGAGAACTGGCAATAGTGCATAATGGAATTATAGAAAATTTTGAACAACTAAAGAAAGAATTAGAAAAAGATGGATATGTTTTCAAAAGTGAAACAGACAGTGAAGTAATAGCAAATCTTCTTCAAAAAAATTATGAGATTGCCAAGAATGTTAAAAGTGCAATAATCAAGACAGTTTCAGAATTAAAGGGTCATTATGCATTTGTTGCAATGTTTGAAAACGGACAATTGGCAGCTGCAAGATTTCATGAACCATTAATTGTTGGAATTGGGAAAAATAGTTATTTTCTCTCAAGTGATGTTTTAGGATTTATTGAACAAACAGATAATGCCATTTACATTGAAAACGGTAATTTTGTCATAATTGACAAAGATAAATTACAAATTTTAGATTTTAATGGAGAAAGCGTAAAACAGCAAATTACAAAAGTATCAAAAGAATTTGCAGATGCATATAAGGGCGACTATGCACATTTTACATTAAAAGAAATTTCAGAGCAGCCAGATACTATATTCAAAGCAGGAGAAAATACAAAAGATGCAATTAAAAATGCAGCAAATTATATTAAAAATTCGAAGAACATCTACATAACTGGAAGTGGAACTAGTTATAATGCAGCATTGATTGCAAAACAAGTTTTATCCAAATATGCAAAAATAAAAGTAGATACAATAATTTCAAGTGAGTTACAATTTTCTTCAGATACGATTGAACCAAATTCAACATTAATTGCAATTTCACAAAGCGGTGAAAGTGCAGATGTATTAGATGCGGTAAATATTGCAAAAAAAGTAAACTGTAAGATTATTTCCATAGTAAATTCACTTACATCATCTTTGGCAAGGGAATCAAATATTGTAATTGGGATGAATTGTGGCCCAGAGATAGGCGTTGCCGCAACAAAAAGTTTTACATCTCAAATGATCATAATATACAAAATCACAGAAGAGTTGTGTAATGGAAAATTTGAGATTAGCTATAAAGAAATATCAAAAGCAATTTCAAAAATTCTTGAAAATCATGCTCAAATTAGGCACATCGCTAAGGAAATTAAAGAAATTTCAGATATCTATGTTCTAGGGAGAGGAATTCATTATCCAATAGCGATAGAATCTGCTTTGAAATTAAAAGAACTGACATACATTCATGCAGAAGGAATACCAGGAGGCGAATTAAAACACGGTCCATTGGCACTTATGGATTCCAATGTATTTGTGATCATAATTAATCCAAATGATTCAACATATTTGGATACATTAACAAGTGCCAGAGAAATTAAAGCACGTGGTGCAAAGATCATCGGCATATCAGATGAGAAAAGTGATGTCTATGATTATTGGATAGAAATTCCAAAAACAAGTGAATTAGCATATCCTATTTCAGAAACAATTCCAATACAATTGCTTTCATATTATGCTGCAATTGAAAAAGACGCTGATCCGGATTATCCAAGAAACTTGGCTAAATCAGTCACAGTGAAGTAAAAAGACGATGATATTCTTTTTCAGATAGCGTTAAAAAATGAGTGGAATCATTCCCTGTTTTTATCATAGATGCAATAATACTACCACCCGCACCTACACCTTCTTTTGCAAATCCCTGTGAGAATGCTTTTAGTCCTGAAAATTTAGAATTTTCCAGTCCGGGGTTAACAGCGATTACAGGAATGTCTGCAATTTCTAAAACAAGAGATGTAAAATTAGTACTGTTATCATTGGAGATGTAAGAAGTGGTTCCAATAGCAGTATTTTGTTCATTGAATCCAATTTTTGAAGCAAATGCTAAAACAGCAGCCATTTGGGTACCACCTGCCAACATTACTTTGGTTATTTCAGATGCGGAACTTAGCATACCAGCTACAAAGGCAATCATAGGATCACCAACTTCGGTCATTACATGGTATGGGTTATCGGAAGTTAATCTCCCTAATGCTAGATTAACAATTTGATTTTTTAATTCAACTGGATTATTTGGAATACTAGAACTTACTTTAGCTTGGAATCCTAATCCTCGTAATACAGCAAGAGCAGTGGTTGTGCCACCAGGAATACTTTCTCCTATTATCAAACAATCAGTTAAAGATGCAAGACTTCTTCCTACCATTCTTCCATAATCTACTGCCTGAGATACTTGAGAATCATTCATTGCAGAGTCAACTGAAATATTTCGCCCATGCGACAAACCAGTTTGGATGAAAGGTAACTGAGGTTGAATTTTACTTCCAGCATTAATTACAACATGAGGAATACTGCATGATTCTAATGCAGTTTTAGTAAGTAATGCTGGTGTAGGCTTACCATCAGGAGTCATTGGAATTTTATCAATTGTTTTACAATAACCATAGTAGAGATATTCAGCATCTGCAGGAGGAGTGAATTGTATTGAATCTTTATCAGCACCGGCAAAGGTAATGCCTGAGATTTCACATGTTTCAGTATAAGAAATTACAAGTGAGAATAAAAAATTTCCAGATTTAAGTGTGTCAATAAAATCATGAGCTTTGTTTACATTACCAAAAAATTCAAAATCATCTAAATATGTCATTGTCACATCATGTCAACAAATTCTTGTTCAGTTCGCTTTTGCATGACAAGATTAGTTATTTTCTCTTGTCCAATTGTAGATGTTAAAGAATGTCCATAATTATGGCCAGGGTAAAGAGTAAGATCATCATTCAAAGAATAAAGAACGTCAAAAAGACTATGATACAATTCTTTTGCACTACCTCCAGGCAAATCTATACGTCCACAATTTCCTACAAAAAGAGTATCACCAGAAAAAAGTTTTCCATCTCCAATTAAACACATGCTATCTTTAGAATGTCCAGGAGTATGCAAAATAGTTAGTTTTGAATTCCCAAATTCAATTACATCGCCATCTTTTACTGTAATGTCATGTTTTAATTCAGATTTTTCATGTTGGATTATTTTTGCATTTGTTGATTTTATCATTCCTTCATTTCCCAAGGTGTGATCAAAATGATGATGGGTGTTGACGATATATTTTATTTTTAAATTATTTCGTTTGATGATTTGTTCAATTTGATCAAGATCCCAAGAGGGATCAATTATTATTCCTTCACTGGTATCTTCATCTTCCACAACATATGTGAAATTCTGCATATTCCCAACTTGGATTTGATAAACTTTCATAATACGCCCCCTTCAGCTTCTGGTGGAATTCCTATTTTTTCAACAAATATTTCACCACACAAATCTCTTCTTTTTGGCATTCCTCTCTTCATTTTATGAAATGTAACTGTCATATCACTTTGTACAAAGATATTTGCAGTTTCTCCATTATCAGGATTAACTCCAGATGGAATATCAACTGCAATTTTAAAGCAATTTGAATCATTAATGTATTTTATTGCACTTGCATATGGTTCTCTTATTTCTCCAGAAATTCCAGTTCCTAGTATTCCATCCACAATTATGTCTGGAGTGAAATCAAGATCATCCATACCAGATATCAATTTAACAGAGGGCATTTTTTCTAGTAGTGACCAATTCCATTGACTTTCTTCAGTTTTGATTTTATCTGGAGTCCCAAGTAAAACTACTACAACTTTTGAACCGTAACCTGCAATATGTCTAGCCATAACTAGTCCATCTCCACCATTATTTCCCAGTCCAACAAAAATCAAAACGTTCTTTGATTCAAGAGTATCAAATTT
>Ga0137443_1000144_pt1 | contig 10422 bp, 8 predicted proteins | sample EasRivERMGT300_2_FD_102324 | JGI IMG/M metagenome (GOLD analysis project Ga0137443, IMG submission 102324) | Soil microbial communities from meander-bound floodplain in the East River, Colorado, USA - East River MetaG ERMGT300_2 | ecosystem: Environmental > Terrestrial > Soil > Floodplain ... | reverse complement strand
TGGCACGCGTTGCAGCCCGTCTGCAGCTTGTCGTTGTACAGGTGCCCGGTGTGGCAAGCGTCGCATTTCGCGGTGCGATGGCGCCCGCGCAGCGCATAGCGCGTGTCCTTGTCGTGGTCGAAGTCGATCACCTTCCAGTCGCGGTCGCTGTGGCAGACCTGGCACTTTTCGCCGTAGCGCGCCTTGTGTTTGTCGTCCGCGCGATGACAGCCGATGCACGTGACCGGCGTGTCCTTGTAGCGGTCGTTCTTGTGGCACTTGTCGCACTTGACCGGCTCGTGTTTGCCGCGTAAGGGGAAGCGCGTCTTGCCGTGATCGAACAGCGGTACCTTCCAGTCGCTCTCGCTGTGGCAGTTCGCGCAGGCTAGGCCGAGGCGCCCCTTGTGCACGTCCTTCTTGGCGTGGCAGTCGACACAGCGCCCGGGCGCCTCGCGGAATTTCTTCCCGGGCACATGGCAGCTGCGGCATTGCGTCTTCGGGTCCGCGTGCGCGCTGCGAAGCGCAAAGTCGGTCGGGTTGTGGTCGAACCTGCGCTCGTCGATGGGGGCGATCTTCGCGTCGCGGCCCCTGTGGTCCGTGTGGCACTCGCGGCAGGGCTGCGGCCGCTGGCGGCCATGCAGACCCGTGTGCTGCCGGACGTCCACGGCGGTTTCCTTGTGGCATTCGAGACACTGCCCGTCCTGTGCGTCGCGGTTGAACCGGACATGGCATTTGCGGCACTCGTTCTCGACCTTGGCATGCCCCTGGATCACCGGGCCTGGCGAGAGGACGCTCTCCAGCGTCTGGGCAAGGGCCGCGGTGCACAAGAGCGCGCAGCACGCCGCGGCGAGGCGGCGCATCCATGGATCTTGACGGTGGGCGCGCGCGGGGCACGACGGACTGGCGGGGAGCACTCAGTCGCGTGGACTGTCAGTAGGCGTGCACCGCGACCACGTGGGCGATGGCGCTGAACACCATCATCCACAGGAACGGCACATGCAGGGCGTGCCACAGCGAGAACAGGCGCTCGTAGCGGCTGAATTGCGCCACGCGCTGCGCGCCGGCAAGAAAGTCTGCGATGAGTGCCTTGCCCCCGGCGAGGTGGCGTTGTTGTACCGTGGCGTCCCATTTGAACGCGCGCGCGTGCATGCGGTACACGCGCGCGAACTCCTGCGTGCAGCGGCGGCGCACCCAGCGCGCACGCGCGCCGAGAGTGAGAAAACGCCACATGCCGTGCACGATGTTCTTCGGCCGCTCGAGCGCCGCCGCCTCGAACTCGCTCAGCCATTGCTCGACGCGCGGCGCGAAGTTCAGTTTCGAATGCAATTCGCCGGAGTTGAATCCGACCTGCGCCTGCAGCTCCGCCAGCGACATTCTGGTGCCGTACAGCCCATGGTGGATGCGCACGTAGATGAAACGGCCGACGAAACCGCTGGCGGCGACCAGCAGCATGCTGATCAGCGCGACCCCTGCGTTGACCGAGCCGATGTGGAACTTGGAATGCACCAGGATGAGAAGCGGCGCCAAGACGCCGCAGGTCATGTGCATCGCGAACCACCACCTCGTCGGGCCCCACGCGTGCAGGAAGCGTACGCGCTTGCGCAGCGGATACAGCAGGATGAATAGCAACCCTATGCCGCCCGCGAGCCCCAGGTTGTAGCCCACGAGGGAGCCCGACTTGTAGCTGCCGTAGCGGCTCACCAGCCATGCCGCCGCGACGAGTGCCAGGGTGCCGGAAAGAAAGATCCGCTCGCGCCAGGACTGCACACGCCCGCCGCGCGCAGGCTGGGCGTGCCCGCCCGCCACGCGCGCCATCGATCCGCGCGTCGCGACCATCTCAGACATGGCAAGCGCTTCCCGGATGCGGCGCCAGCAGGCGCCAGGCACGAATCTGCGTGAAATATCGAATTGGCTGCATGGGAATAATTTGCTAGCTTGATTTGAGGGCGCTGATAATGTCAGAGATTGTTTGTGTTTGCCCTGCAGGAATTGGCGTTGAGGGATATCAGTTCTTGGAAGGTGTGGTTTATTTGCCAACGCATAGCTGCTTTGTCGTCGGTTGGTGACAGGAAAATGAAATGAGAATGGTTTTCGAAGCACACCCTCGGCATGAACTAATTAGCGCTGGGCGCTTATGTCCGTGATGCAAATGGTGATGGACGCTCCCGCGCTGCTTCTGTACGCGGTGCCGCTGCTCCTCGTTTTCGGTGTGTACTTCCTGCGCCGCGCGCGCCGCCACGCGCAAAGTGCCGACCAGTTGCAGGAGGCAGTAGAGTCGGGGCTCGGCGAGCCGGTGTCGCTGCACCCGCTGTTCGATCCCAATCGCTGCATTGGCTCGAGCGCGTGCGTCACAGCCTGTCCGGAGGGCGCGATCGGCATCATCCACGGCAAGGCGCACCTGGTGAATCCGTCCTCGTGCATCGGGCACGGCGCGTGCGCCGCATCGTGTCCGTTCGACGCGATCAAGCTCGTCTTCGGCACCGAGCGGCGCGGCATCGACATCCCATCCGTGAAGCCGAACTTCGAGACCAACGTGCCCGGCATCTTCATCGCGGGGGAGCTCGGCGGCATGGGCCTCATCCGCAAGGCGGTGGAGCAGGGCCGCCAGGCGATCGGCTCGATCAAGGGCCTCGCGCGCGGCGGCAGGGACTACGACGCGGTCATCGTTGGGGCGGGACCCGCCGGCATCGCGGCGGGCCTGGGCGCGATACAGCACAAACTCAAGTACGTCGTGCTCGAGCAGGAGGAATCGCTCGGCGGCACCGTGTACCACTACCCCAGGAACAAGGTCGCGATGACCGCGCCGGTCCAGTTGCCGCTGATCGGGAAGATGAAGTTCAACGAAGTCTCGAAGGAAGCGCTGCTGGACTTCTGGCAAGGCGTGGTGCGGAAGACCGGACTGAAGGTCCGCTTCAACGAGCGCATGGAGGCGATCGAGCGCGCGGGTGGCGGGTTCGTGGTGAAGACCACGCGCGGCGCCTACAACGCGCGCGCGGTGCTGCTCGCGGTGGGCCGGCGCGGCACGCCGCGCAAGCTCGATGTGCCGGGCGAGGAGTTGCCGAAAGTCGTCTACCGGCTGGTGGACGCCGAGCAATACCGCGGCCAGCGCGTGCTCGTCGTGGGGGGCGGGGACAGCGCGCTGGAAGCTGCGCTCGCGCTAGCCGAGCAGCCGGGCACCAAGGTCGCGCTTTCCTACCGCGGCGACGCCTTCAACCGGGTGAAGCCGAAGAACCGTGAGCGGCTCGAGGCGGCGGGCAAGCGGATTCAGGTGCTGCTCGGCTCGACCGTCGAGAGGATTGGCGCGCGCGAGGTGGCGCTGCGCCTGGGCGAGCGCAGCATGAGCCTGCCGAACGACGCCGTCGTCGTCAGCGCGGGCGGCGTGCTGCCGACCGACCTGCTGAAGGCAATCGGGATCGAATTCGAGACCAAGCGCGGCACTGCGTAGGGCGGGCCGAGGGCCCGCCCTGCGTCAGGCGGCCTGCTTCAGCGCCAGCGCCTTGTCGGTCGCTTCCCAGGTGAATTCCGGCTCTTCGCGGCCGAAGTGGCCGTAGGCGGCGGTCTTCTCGTAGATCGGGCGCAGGAGATCCAGCATCCGGATGATGCCCTTCGGCCGCAGGTCGAAATGCTGCAGCACCAGCTGCGAGAGTTTTTCATCTGAGAGCTTGCCCGTGCCCTGCGTCGTGACCATGACGCTGGTGGGTTGCGCCACGCCGATGGCGTAGGACACCTGCACCAGGCACTTGGAGGCGAGGCCCGCGGCGACGATGTTCTTCGCCACGTAGCGCGCGGCGTAGGCGCCCGAGCGGTCGACCTTGGAGGGGTCCTTGCCGGAGAATGCGCCGCCGCCGTGCGGCGCGGAGCCGCCGTAGGTGTCGACGATGATCTTGCGGCCGGTGAGCCCGCAGTCGCCCTTCGGCCCGCCGATTTCGAAGCTGCCGGTCGGGTTGACGAGGTACTTGATCTTGCCCTTGACGAAGTTCTTCGGCAGCACCGGCTTGATCACCTGCTCGATCACGGCTTCCTCGATCTGCTTGTGCGCCATCCCGGGCGCGTGCTGCGTCGAGAGCACGACGGTGTCGATGGAGTCGGGCTTGCCGTTCGCGTACTTGATGGTGACTTGCGACTTCGCGTCCGGGCGCAGCCAGGCGAGGCGTCCGTCGCGGCGCAGCTCAGACTGGCGCTCGACCAGGCGGTGCGAGACATAGATGGCGAGCGGCATCAGGGTCGGGGTCTCGTCGCAGGCATAGCCGAACATCAGGCCCTGGTCACCCGCGCCCTGGTCCATGTCCACCTCGCGGTCCACGCCCTGCGCGATGTCCCTGGACTGCTCGCCGTAGGCCACGATCACCGTGCAGGTGTGCGTATCGAAGCCGATCTTCGGATCGTCGTAGCCGATGCGCTTGATGGTCTGGCGCACCACGTTCTGGTAGTCGACGCGCGCCCCGGTGGTGATCTCGCCGGCGAGCACCACCAGGTTGTCCTTCACCAGCGTCTCGGCGGCGACGCGCGAGGCCTTGTCCTGTTTTAGAATCGCGTCGAGGACCGCGTCCGATATCTGGTCCGCTACCTTGTCCGGATGTCCCTCGGAAACCGACTCGGAAGTGAAGAGAAAGTTAGACATGGATTACCCCTCCTTTGTTAGAAAAAAAAGCCCATCCCGGAACCTCGCTAGCCAGCGCGCCGTCAGCTCGATCCCGCCGAATGCGAAGACATGGAGCGATACACGGTCCAAGTGCGATGTTCCGCCGATCGTTGCCGCAACGTCGTGCAGCACGTCGTCCGGCCCATGCGTCGCGAGAAGACGCGCAGCCGACCCGATCCTGTGTTTTAGCACGCGCAGCGAGCTGCCCACGCCGTAACGCAGCCCGACCTGCAGCAGCTTGCGCAGTTTGGCCGGACCAGCTACACCGATGCGCACCGGCACCACGATTCCGCGAGTCCGCAGACGTTTTATCCATGCGGCGATCGCTGCGCCATCGAAGCAGAACTGGGAGACAATGAACGTCTCGAGGCCGCTGGTACGCGCGTAGTCGAGCTTGTCGTGCAAGCTCTGCCACAGCGTTTCGGGTGCGATCCCGGGCCTTCCTTCGGGATAGCCCGCAAAACCGACGCTGCGGATTCCCGCTGCCTGGAATGCCCCGGAGCGCAGTAACTCAAGACTAGACTGGTACGGACCGGTTGGCCGTGTGACATCGCCCCCTATCAGCAGTACGGTCTCGACGCCCGCTCTGCCGCGCAGGCCAGCCAGCAGATGCCGCGCCTCGGTCGCGCTGCCCAGCCTCCGGGCGGCGACATGGGGAACCGGAGTCATGCCCGAGCGGCGCAGAGACTCCGCTGCCACTATCATTGCCTCGGGAGTCGTGTTCGGCAACCACGGCACGAAAGTCTCGAGTTCGATCGGCAGCGCGACCACCAACTCGATCGTGCGGCGCACGTCACTTGACGAAACGTCGATCGAGACGTTCATGGCGAGCTTACGCACTGGGTACTCGAAGCGCGCGGCGTCGATGCTCGGCTCGGCCATGGGGTTCGTTGCTGATTCGGTCAATCGCGGCGCCGCGTGATCGAGAACGCCTCGTCCCAGAACCATAGCCCGCCGTGCTTGCGCAGCACCTCGCGCGTCACGTCGAGATACTTGCGGCTGCCGAGCACCGAGTCCAGGCGCGCATCCTCGATTTGACCGACATAGATCGCCGCATTCCAGGCTGCGAACGCCGTGGACGTGCCAATCGTCTCGTCCACCTCCGAAGGCAGCGTATGCATCGCGTAACGGAACAGGGCACGCTCGTCCGGTTGTTCGTTGAACTCGAGGCCATCGGCTTCCTTGCCAAGCGCGTCCTTGGTCGCCTTCAACATCTGTTTACGGTCGTGGATGAACGGGTTCTCACCCGGCCACATTCCCCGAATGATTTCCTGTCCGGGATCGCCCCCGTGGGAGTGCACGCCGATAAGACGGCCGCCGGGTGCGAGACTTTTCGCGAGTGGCGCGATGACCTTTGACGCCTTGAACTCGAGCGGCGCGCGCAGCCGGTAGGGCTGCGAGGCGATCACCAGGTCGTAGTCTGCGCGCGGCGCAGTGCGGCGGGGAATCACGGGCGTCAACTGGAACTTCTGGTCTTCGCGATAAATCACAAGGACGGTGGGGTGCACGTACGTCGGATTGCCGGTGGCCTTGTTTACGGCCGTGCGCCAATTCGCCGCGAGGAAGGGTTGTAGCGCAGTGATCTGTTCCTCAAAATCGCGCGACGTCGTCCCGGACAATCCGACCTCATGCCAGACGAGCGACGAAGCAGCGGCGTCTGAACTTGGAGTCAGCCAAGGCGCCTCTTTGTAGTAAAGGTTCGTCAGGACGAGAACGGTCGCTGGATGCTCGAAAAACCTGTCCGGCATCCTCTCCAGGGCCAGCCGGACGTCTTCAAGACTGATTTCCTTGCCGACAAAGTAGAACGGCAATGTCGGAAAGCGCTGATGCATCCAGCGCATTACCCGGGTGAGTACGGTCCCGTCGCCGATGCCGGCATCGAACACTCTCACTGCCGGTGGCGTAGGACGAATGTTCGGCAACTCCTGTGCGATTCGATCGGCAACCGCCGATTTTTCGGCGCAGGTGTTCACGAACAGCAGATACTTTTGCCGGTTATCGTAGAAGCGGAAGTTGCGATCCGGCGCCGTACCCTCGAGAGGGGCGCGCCCCTGACCGCCCTGCTTGGTCTCGTCGGTTGTCTGCTTCGTACTCGCCGTTTCCATCATTCCTCCTTTTCTCTGCGGACCGCGATCAGGACTTATTCGAAGCCAACCATGGTGTGGGATTCAACCCGTTTCGTGCCCACGAAAAACCCTTGGGAACCGTCCCAATGCACTGCCCACCACAGACGATTCTTGATTTGACATAGTTTTCTCGCTAATGCGCAGCCTCGAGGTTTTCGGGCTGTGCCGCGCTGCAGCGCTCCGCCGCCGCCACCGTATTGCAGATCAGCATCGTCACCGTCATTGGGCCGACGCCCCCAGGCACGGGGGTGATGAAGGAAGCCTTCTCCTTTACCGCTTCGAAATCCACATCGCCCACCAACCTGCCATCGGGCAGACGGTTGATGCCGACATCAATGACAACCGCACCACGTTTGATCATGGGAGCAGTGATCAGATTGGGTCGGCCTGCGGCCACCACCAGGATGTCGGCAAGGATGGTGTACTGGGCGAGATCCCGGGTCTTGATGTGGCAGATCGACACAGTCGCTTCTTTTGCCATGAGCATCAGAGCCATCGGTTTGCCAACGACGTTGCTTGCACCGACCACTACTACGTTTTGTCCTTCGATCGGGATGTTCTCGTGCTCAAGGAGACACTGCACGCCATAAGGAGTGCAAGGCGGGAAAATGTTGTTGTCACCGACCACCAAGCCGCCCATGTTGTATAGATGAAAGCCGTCGACGTCCTTCTCGACTGCAATCTCCCGCAGCAACATGCGTTCATTCAGGTGCGGCGGCAGTGGCAGTTGCACCAAGATGCCGTGAATTCTCGGATCCTTGTTGAGCTCTCGGATGCGGCGGACCAGTTCGGCTTGAGGGACGTTCGCCGGCAGCTCATGAGTTTCGGAATGCAGTCCCACCTCGGCGCAGGCCCGAATCTTGTTGCGAACATAGACTCTTGATGCGGGGTTGTCGCCGACGATGACGACAGCAAGCCCCGGGACAATGCCCTTCGCCTTGAGCGCATCGACCCGCTTTTGCCACACGCCACGGACATGCTTGGCGACAGCATTTCCGTCGATGATTTTCGCGGTCATTGCGTGTCGTCCCCTGCGATTGCGGGCTCATGCGGACGCACGAGTCCGAGGTTTCGAAGAATGCGGCTCGTCGATTCGGCCCGGTTGAGAGTATAGAAATGCAATCCAGGGACTCCCGCTTTCATCAATCCCTCGCATTGCCTGGTCGCAAACTCAATGCCGACCTCAGCTGCGGCGGCAGCGTTGTCGCCGAGAGCCTCCAAACGCGATAGCAGTGCCGCTGGCAGCCGCGCTCCACAGAGCGTAGTGAAACGCTTGACCTGCGGAGTGCTGAGAATCGGCAGGATGCCCGGACAAATCGGTACCGTAACGCCGAGCTTCCCAGTCATGTAATCACGGAACTCCAGGAAATCAGCGTTATCGAAAAAGAGTTGCGACAGGACAAAATCGGCGCCGCAATCGATTTTGGCTTTCAATCGAGCCCAGTCCACGTGCTTGCCCTCGTGGCAGGCGATGTGGCCTTCTGGAAATCCCGCGGTGCCGACGCAGAACCCGCCGAGCTCGCGAAGGTAAGCCACCAGCTCGCTGGAATACTCGAACCCGCCTTCGATCTTACGGAATTCCGACTCCCCTGCTGGCGGGTCACCCCGCAGCGCAAGGATATTCACGATCCCCCTGGCGCGCGCCTCGGTGAGCACATCCCCGATCTGCTTCTGAGTGGCGTTGACACAGGTCAAATGAGCCATCGCGGTCACTCCGTGCTGCCGCTGAATGCCGTCGACTATTCTCAATGTTCCGTCGCGCGTACTGCCGCCGGCGCCGAAAGTGACCGAGCAGAAATCGGGATTCAACTCGCGCAGGGCCGGCAGCGTTTTCTCCATCAGCGCACGCTCGCCGTCCGCGGTTTTGGGCGGAAAGAACTCGAACGAGATTACGGGCCGGTTAGACCCGCGCCTTGCGGCGTGAATATCGGCAATGAACTTGAATGGTGGAATGCTCGCTCTCTCCATCGCTCCTCCGGTGTCTCCACAAAAATGCGATCGAGACAGAGTTGACGATGAATTGGAAGTGGGACGCAACCCATTTCTGTCCCACGGATAAAGTTGGGACGAATCCTCGGACTAGACTGGAATTTTCAAGGCCAGCCGGGAGGTCAGTACGCCGGTACTGAGCCCGATCGTGCGAAGGCCGCCGAAGAAACGCGCATGCTCGATCTTGCAGCAGCGGTCCATGACCACTTCCAGGCCGGCATCGCGGGCGATCCTCGCCGCTTCCTCGCTGATCACGCCAAGCTGCAGCCAGAGCACCTTGGCCTTGATCTTCACCGCCTGTCGCGCGATAGCCGGCGCCTCGGACGCCGGACGGAAAACGTCAACGATGTCGACCGGCCGGTCGATTTCATCCACTCGCCCGTAGACCCGCTGGCCCAGGATCACCTTGCCCGCCTGAGACGGGTTGACCGGGATGATGTTGTAGCCGTTAGCTCCAAGATAGATGCCAGCGAACGAACTGGGCTGATACGGATTTGACGACAACCCGACCATGGCGATATTGCGGTAGGTAGTAAGAATCCGGAGTCGGTCGTAGGCCGTTCCGCCGAACTGGGTGCGATCTCCTACTGCCATTTGTCTCCTCCTTCCTCTATCTGTGGAACGGAGCGCCGAAGGCCTTGCTGAGCAAGCTGTGCCCGCTGGGCTCTAGCTCCTCGTGGCCCGCCATTGCAAGAGTCTGCGTTACTGGGGCCGCTTGCTGGGATTTGTCCAGCGCCTGCCCCAAGTCCCACAGGATGTCGTCGATCTCCTCGATACCCACGGAGATCCGAATCATGTCCGGGCCGATCCCGCATGCCGCTAGCTCTTCGTCGGTGAGCTGCTGGTGCGTCGTCGTCGCGGGATGGATGATAAGGCTCTTGCAGTCGCCTACATTGGCGAGATGCGAGAAGAGCTGAACGTTTTCGATCATTTTCTTGCCTGCGTCCCGTCCGCCCTTGATGCCGAAAGTGAAGATCGCACCCGGCCCCTTGGGCAGATATTTCCGGGACAGCCCGTGATACGGGCTGTCGGGCAGGCCTGGGTAGTTGACCCACTTGACCGCCGCGTGCGTATTGAGAAACTCGGCCACCTGGCGCGCGTTCGCCAAGTGGCGATCCATGCGCACGTGAAGCGTCTCCAGCCCCTGCAGCATGAGGAACGCGTTGAACGGGCTCTGGCAGGCGCCGTAGTCCCTGAGCATTTCCGTGCGAGCCTTCATAAGCCAGCCGAAGTCGCCGAAGTACTCGAAGAAGCGAAGATTGTGATACCCCTTGGAAGGCTCAGTCATGCCGGGGAATTTACCGTTGTTCCAGGGGAAGCGACCGGCATCTACAATCACACCGCCCATGGTCGTGCCGTGGCCGCAGATCCACTTTGTGGCCGAATGCACCACGATGTCCGCGCCCCAATCCATCGGGCGGCAGCAATACGGGCTTGCAAAAGTGTTGTCGACCACCAGCGGTATGCCGTTGTCGTGGGCGATCGCCGCAACGGCCTCGATGTCGAGAACATCGATCTTAGGGTTGCCGAGCGTTTCGGCGAAGATGCACTTGGTCTTTGGCGTGATCGACCGCTTGACGGCGTCCAGGTCGCTGATGTCAACGAAGACCGCATTGATGCCGACCTTGCGAAAGGTGACATCGAACTGATTGATGGTACCGCCGTACAAGGTGCTGGACGCGATGA
>Ga0137443_1000143_pt1 | contig 10445 bp, 10 predicted proteins | sample EasRivERMGT300_2_FD_102324 | JGI IMG/M metagenome (GOLD analysis project Ga0137443, IMG submission 102324) | Soil microbial communities from meander-bound floodplain in the East River, Colorado, USA - East River MetaG ERMGT300_2 | ecosystem: Environmental > Terrestrial > Soil > Floodplain ... | reverse complement strand
GCCCGGCGATGTCGTCGTGATCCGCTACGAGGGCCCCAAAGGCGGGCCTGGCATGCAGGAAATGCTGGCGCCGACTTCCGCGCTCATCGGGCAGGGCCTGGGCGAATCGGTCGGCCTGCTGACTGACGGGCGGTTTTCGGGCGGAACCTGGGGCATGGTGGTCGGCCACGTGGCCCCGGAGGCCTACGTCGGCGGCACGATCGCGCTGGTGAAGGAAGGCGACTCGATCACCATCGACGCCAAGAAGCGCCTGATCCAGCTTAACGTGCCGGCGAAGGAGCTCGCCGCGCGGCGCAGGAAATGGAAGGCGCCCAAGCCGCGCTATACGAAGGGGCTGCTGGCGAAGTACATGAAGCTCGTTTCGACCGCGTCGGTGGGCGCGATCACCGACTCAGAAACCTGAGCCCGGGGTCTGCAGAAATTCGATTTCTTCGGGCGTGCTGGCGCGCCCGAGCGCGGCATTGCGATGCGGGAAGCGGCCGAAGCGCTCGATGATTTCGCGGTGCCTCTCTGCGTAGCGCAGCAGCTCCGCACCGAGCGGCCCGATCAGCTCGCAGGCGAGGCGCTGGTCGTCGAGCGACTCGCTGTGCTCGAAGGGCAGCCAGGCGAACAGGCACTCCTCTGCGGAGAGTTCGCCGGCCCGCGGCAGCAGCGCGCGCGCAGCCTCGCGCGCCAGCGAGTCGGCAGCGAAGGCCCGCGCTTCGCCGCGAAACAGGTTGCGCGGAAACTGGTCGAGCAGGATGACGAGGGCGAGGCAATCGCGCGCCGAGCTCTGCCAGGCGCCGAGCCGTCCCGCGGCGGCCTCCTCGTAGAGCGCGAGGAAACTGCGACGGATCTCGGCATCGAACGAGGCATCCTTGCCGAACCAGCGCTTGTTGCGCTGCGCCGCGTCGAGCGAAGCGTCGAACCAGAAATCCAGCACCTCGCGCGCGCGGCGGTCGCTCATGCGATCGCAATGGTAAGCTCGCCGCAGCCCCTTGTTTAAGGAGACCCCAGAATGATCCGTCGCCTGATTGCCGCACTGCTGATCGTTTCCACTACCGCAGCCAGCCTGCCGGCCCAGGCCGCGATGATCGCCGCCGACGCCGACCGGCAGCGCATCGCCGCCGCGCTCGAGCGGGCCGACGTACGCGAGCTGCTCGTCGCGTCGGGGGTCGATTTCAAGCAGGCGCAGGCGCGCGTCGCCGCGCTCAGCGACGCGGAAGCCGCGGAGCTCGCCGCACGGGTCGACGAGCTGCCGGCCGGCGGCATCGACGCGCTTGCCGTCGTCCTCGTCGTGTTCCTCGTGCTGCTGATCACCGACATCCTCGGCTACACCAAGATCTTTCCGTTCACCCAGCCGGCGCGCAGTTGACACTTGACCTAGCAAACTAGGGTCTTCCACCGAAGGGAGAGTTGATTGATGAAGTCAGTTGCATTCGTTCTCGGCCTCGCCGGCGCGCTCGCCGGCGTGCCGGCCCAGGCGAGCGAGGAGCTCGCCAAGAAGCACGCCTGCTTCGCCTGCCATGCGGTCGACAAGAAGCTGGTCGGCCCGGCCTACAAGGAGGTCGCCGCGAAGTACCGCGCCGACAAAGGCGCCGATGCGAAGCTGTTCGACAAGGTGAAGAAAGGCGGGACCGGGGTCTGGGGACAGGTGCCGATGCCGCCCAATGGCACTGTGCCGGACGCGGATATCAAGACGCTGGTGAAATGGATCATGTCCCAGAAGTGAGCATTTGCGAATACACATCTATCGCGCACGAAGCCCCGCGGAGTATTATTAGCGCCCCCAGCGTTTACTCCGGGAGACCCCCAATGAAGAACAGCAAGATCACCCTTACCCTTTTGGCCGCCGCTGTCGCGCTGATCGGCTGCGGCGAGCAGAAGCCGGCCGCCACGGCCGCCGCTCCCGCGGCGGGCGGCGTCGAAGTCAAGATCGGCCACGTCGGCCCGCTCACCGGCGGCATCGCCCACCTCGGCAAGGACAACGAGAACGGCGCGCGCCTGGCAGTCGAGGAGGCGAACGCCGCCGGCATCAAGATCGACGGCAAGGCGGTGAAATTCGTCTTCGTCGCCGAGGATGACCAGGCCGACCCGAAGGTCGGCACCACCGTGGCGCAGAAGCTGGTCGACGCCAAGGTCGCCGGCGTGGTCGGCCACCTCAACTCCGGCACCTCGATCCCGGCCTCGCCGATCTACAGCCAGGCCGGCATCCCGGTGATCTCGGGCTCGGCCACCAACCCGAAGCTCACCGAGCAGGGCTTCAAGACCCAGTTCCGCGTCGTCGGCCGCGACGACCAGCAGGGACCCGCGGTGGCGAACTACCTCGCCGCCAACAACAAGCCGAAGCTCGTGGCGGTGATCGATGACGCCACCGCCTACGGCGAAGGCATCGCCAACGAGGTCGAGAAGACGCTCAAGGCGGCCGGCATCAAGACGCTGCCGCGCGAGAAGGGCACCGACAAGACCACCGACTGGAAGGCGATCCTCACCAAGCTGCGCGGGCGCAACCCCGACGCCGTGTTCTACGGCGGCATGGACGCGACCGGCGGGCCGCTGCTCAAGCAGGGCCGCGAGCTCGGCATCAAGGCGGTGTTCTCCTTCGGCGACGGCGCGTGCACGGAAGAGATGGGCAAGCTCGCCGGCCAGGCCGCCGAGGGGCTGCTCTGCTCGCAGGCCGGCATCCCGGTCGCCGCGGCGGACAAGAAGTTCCTCGAGGCCTACAAGAAGAAATTCAACGCCGATCCGATCCTGTACGCGCCGTTCACCTACGACGCGGCGAACCTGCTGATCGCGGCGATGCAGAAGGCCAACTCGGCCGACCCGGCGAAGTACCTGCCCGAGCTGCAGAAGATCAGCTTCACCGGCGCCACCGGGTCGATCTCCTTCGACGGCAAGGGCGACCGCAAGGACGCCGAGATGACCATCTTCACGATGAAGAGCGGCAAGATCGAGCCGATCGCGGTCATCAAGGGGGGCAAGACCATCCCCTACGCCGAGTTCATCAAGGGCGGCAAGTAACCAACGCCTCGCCTGGTTAAAGAGCAGGCGCAAGAGAACGGCACCTTCGGGTGCCGTTTTCGTCTAGGCTAGCCGGCGCGCATGGATACGTTCCTGCAGCAGGTGGTGAACGGGCTCACCTCGGGAAGCGTCTACGCCGTGGTAGCGCTCGGCTACACCATGGTGTACGGCATCATTCAGCTGATCAACTTCGCGCACGGCGAGGTGGTGATGATCGGCGCGATGGTCGCCTTCACGGTGATCAACACGCTCGCTGCGGGGGGCATGCCGCCGCTGCTGGTGGTGATGATCGGGGCGCTGAGCGCGATTCCCGTATGCATGGCGGTCGGCTACGCGATGGAGCGGCTCGCCTACCGGCCGCTGCGGCGCGCGCCGCGCCTTGCGCCGCTCATCACGGCGATCGGCGTCTCGATCATCCTGCAGCACCTCGCCATGCTGGTGTGGAGCCGCAACATCCTCGCCTTCCCGCAGATCATCCAGACGAGCACGTATACCTTCTTCGGCGCCACCATCAGTTCCGTGCAGATCGCGATCATCGGCATTTGCGTCGCCATGATGGCCGGGCTCGCGCTCCTGGTGTATCGCACCCCGCTAGGCACGGCGATGCGCGCCACCGCGCAGAACCCGCAGGTCGCCGGGCTGATGGGCGTGGACGTCAACCGCGTGATCGCCGCGACCTTCGTCATCGGCGCCGGGCTGGGCGCGGTCGCCGGCGTACTCTTCGGCACGTACTACGGCATCGCGCAGTACACCATGGGATCGGTCCTCGGCCTCAAGGCTTTCTCCGCCGCGGTGCTCGGCGGCATCGGCAACATCCCGGGGGCGATGCTCGGCGGCGTGCTGCTCGGCCTGGTCGAGGCGCTGGGCGCGGGCTACATCGGCGATCTCACCGACCTGTGCAGCTATGACTGGCTCGCCGCGGCTCTCGGCAGCCGCTGCGCCGACGGCGGGCATTTCATCCTCTTCGGCTCGAACTACCAGGACGTGTTCGCCTTCGTCGTGCTGATTCTGGTCCTCGTATTCCGGCCGCAAGGGCTGCTCGGCGAGCGCGTGGGAGACCGCGCGTGAAGGCTTCGGCGCGCGTCTGGATCGGCGCCGCGCTGATCGCGCTCGCCCTCCTGGCGCTGCCTTTCGCGTTTGCCTACGCCGGCACCGCATGGGTGCGCATCGCAAACTTCGCCATCCTCTATGTGATGCTCGCGCTCGGCCTGAACATCGTGGTCGGCTTCGCCGGGCTGCTAGACCTCGGCTACATCGCTTTCTACGCGGTCGGCGCGTACGTTTATGCGCTGCTCGCCAGCCCGCAGTTCAACCTCCACCTGCCGTTTTGGGTGATCCTGCCGATCGGCGCCGCGGTCGCGGGACTCTTCGGCGTGATTCTGGGTGCGCCGACGCTCAAGCTGCGCGGCGATTACCTGGCGATCGTCACGCTCGGGTTCGGCGAGATCATCCGCATCTTCCTCAACAACCTGTCGCGTCCGGTGAATATAACCAACGGGCCGCAGGGCATCACCGGCATCGACCCGTTCACGATTGGCAGCTTCAGCTTTGCGCAGCCGCAGAGGGTGCTCGGGCTCGATTTCAGCGGCCCGATCAAGTACTACTACCTGCTGCTCGCGCTGGCGATCGGTGTCATCGTCGTCAACCTCCGCCTGCAGAACTCGCGCATCGGGCGCGCCTGGGAGGCGATCCGCGAGGACGAGACGGCGGCGCGCGCCATGGGCATCGACACCACGCATCTGAAGCTGCTCGCCTTCGCCATGGGCGCAAGCTTCGGCGGCCTTGCCGGCGGCATGTTTTCCGCCATGCAGGCCTTCATTTCGCCGGAGAGCTTTGTTCTGGTCGAATCCATCATGGTGGTGTCGATGGTGGTGCTCGGCGGCATGGGCAACATCTGGGGCGTGGTTGTCGGCGCGGTGCTGCTGTCCTTCGTGCCGGAGATCCTGCGCTGGACCGTGACGCCGGTGCAGGAGGCGCTGTTTGGCCGCATGCTGATCGAGCCCGAAGTGATCCGCATGCTTCTCTTCGGCCTTGCGCTGGTGCTGGTCATGCTCTTCCGCCCGGCCGGGCTGCTGCCATCGGCGGTGCGCAAGCGCGAGCTCACCGCGAGCGGCGAGGCGCCGCTCGTCGACACGAGGCTATGAGCGCGCTCCTCCAGGCGAGCGCGGTCAGCAAGCGCTTCGGTGGCGTGCAGGCGCTCACCGAGGTTTCATTCGCGATCGAGAAGGGGCAGATCTACGGCCTGATCGGGCCGAACGGCGCGGGCAAGACCACACTGTTCAACCTGCTGACCGGCATCTACGCGCCGGATGCCGGGTCGTTCGTCTTCGGCGGCACGAGCCTCGCGGGACTGCGGCCCGATCGCGTTGCCGCTGCGGGCATCGCGCGCACCTTCCAGAACATCCGCCTGTTCGCCAACCTGTCGGCGCTCGAGAACGTGATGATCGGCAGGCACGTGCGCACCCGTGCTGGAGTGATAGGCGCGGTGCTGCGCAGCAAAGCTACTCTGGAAGAAGAAAGAGACATCGAAAGGCGGGGCCTTGAACTCCTCGACTACGTCGGCATCCGCTCCCGTGCCAACGATGCCGCGAGCAGCCTGCCCTACGGCGACCAGCGCCGCCTCGAAATAGCACGCGCCCTCGCCACCGAGCCCAAGCTGCTTGCGCTCGATGAGCCGGCCGCCGGCATGAACCCGACCGAGCGCCTGGCGCTGGCCGCGCTGGTCAAGCGCATCCGCGACGACGGCGTCACGATCCTGCTGATCGAGCACGACGTGCGGCTGGTGATGAATGTCTGCGACCGCGTACTGGTGCTCGATTACGGCGAGAGGATCGCGGAAGGCTCTCCCGCCGAGGTGCAGCGCGATCCGAAGGTGATCGAGGCCTATCTTGGCGTCGCGCATGCCTGACCATGCTTGAGATTCGCGACCTGGAAGTGCGCTACGGCGGCATCCGCGCAGTCAAGGGCGTTGCCATCGAAGTTGCGCAAGGCGAGCTGGTCTGCCTGATCGGCGCCAACGGCGCCGGCAAGTCGTCGACGCTGAAAGCGATCTGCGGCCTGGTGCCGGTGCACGCCGGCAGCGTGCGCTATGCGGACGCCGAGATCTCGCGCGCGCGTGTGCACGAGCTGCCGCGCCGCGGCCTGGTCATGGTGCCCGAAGGCCGTGGCATCTTTGCGCAGCTCACTGTGCAGGAGAACCTGGCGATGGGCGCGTACGCGCACGGCGGCGGCGATCCGGAACCGCAATACGCCTCGTTCCCGCGGCTCAAGGAACGCCGCAAGCAGGTAGCCGGCACGCTTTCGGGGGGCGAGCAGCAGATGCTCGCCATCGCGCGCGCGCTCATGAGCCGGCCGAAGCTGCTGCTGCTCGACGAACCCTCGATGGGCCTCGCACCGTTGATGGTGGCGAAGATCTTCGAGATCGTGCGCGAGATCGCGAGCCGCGGCGTGACGATCCTGCTGGTCGAGCAGAACGCGAAGCTCGCGCTCGAGCTCGCGAGCCGGGGCTACGTCATGGAATCGGGCGCCATCACGCTCGCCGGCGAATCCGCGAAACTGCTCGCCGATCCACGCGTGCGCGAGGCCTATCTCGGGGAATCGGCGGGCTAGCTGTCGGGCTGCGGCGTCGTGCCATGCACGATGATGCACGCGCGGCGGCGATGCTGCGAAACACTTTGGTACTTCACCGGGCGCGTAAACGCACCAATTGCGCCTGCGTGTGTATGCGAGAGAGCATCGCTTTTATCTCGCCGTCTCAAGAATTCCAGGTTCTTATCGCGCTGTCCATGCGCCGGAGTCGCCATCGCACGACGCGCGCGCATTGCGCCAACTGAACACGTTCATTTTCGCACTGAGTCGCCGCAGTGTCGTCGCGCGGCGACTTGTCGAAAGTTTTTTCCTTTCCATAATGGATGCAAGCAGTGAAGAAAGAATAAGCAGGTAAGAAAGAAGACAGGACTTCCTCCTCTCAGTGTGGTCCGTAGGGGGTACGGGAGATGACCAATGAAAGCCAAGCTCGCCACACCTCTGGTGATGGCGTCCGCAGTTGCCGCAGCCTTCCTGTTCCAGAGTGAAACCGTCTCGCAGACCGCGTTTTCGAGCGGCGCGCGCGACCCAGGCGTGCGTTTCGGGCCGGCCGATGCCGGCGAGCCGATCGCCGGCCTGACCGCAAACGAGCTGCGGTTCTTCGAGCTGGGCAAAGAGGATTTCGAGGAAAGGGAAGATGTCGCCGATGGCATGGGGCCCAGGATGAACCTGGACGGCTGCGGTACCTGTCATTCGCAGCCGGCGATCGGCGGCACCAGCCCGGCCGTGAATCCCCAGGTGGCTTTTGCCGACGCAGCTACCCCGTCCCAGCTCCCCGCAGTCGCTGCATTCATCAGGGAGAATGGGCCGATTCGCGAAGTGAGGCTGGTGAGGAACCCCGACGGCACGCCCGACGGGGGCGTGACCAATACGTTCACCATCACCGGCCGCGAGGGCGCAGACGGCTGCAACCTCAGACAGCACAACTTCGACAGGGAGATCGACAACCGTAACATCATTTTCCGGATACCCACCCCGGTGTTCGGCGCAGGCCTGATCGAACAGATCCAGGACGCGACAATCCTCGCCAACCAGGCCGCGAACTCAAGTCAAAAGAGGGATCTGGGGATACGCGGCCGGCCGAATATCTCCGTTTCCGGCCGCGCGATCTCCGGTGTGACGAACCGGAACGGCAACGACGGCACGATCACCCGTTTCGGCTGGAAGGCCCAGAACGTATCGCTGCTCCTGTTCTCGGGCGAGGCCTACAACGTCGAAATGGGCATCACCAGCGAGCTGTTCCAGAACGAAAGGGAGCAGGACCCGGCATGCCAGTTCGCGACGGTTCCCAACGACACGCAAGACTTTGCGAATGCCGACCCCGTCAAATTGACCTCGAGTCCCATTGCGATCCAGAACTTCGCCAACTTCCAGCGCTTCCTCGCGCCGCCGACGCCTTCCAGCGATACGCCGGGAGGGGCCACGTCGATCGCGCGCGGCAAGAGCCAGTTCGTGAGCGTCGGTTGCGCGCTGTGCCATACGCCGACGCTGAAGACGGGCAATTCCACCGTCGCCGCGCTGCGCAACAAGGACGTGAACCTGTTCTCGGATCTGCTGGTGCACGACATGGGCGTGGGGCTGGCCGACGGCGTCAGCCAGGGCCAGGCCGGGCCGAGGGAGTTCCGTACCTCGCCTCTGTGGGGGCTCGGCAAGCGGATCTTCTTCCTGCACGACGGCCGCACCTCGGATCTGGAGGTGGCGATCCAGGCGCACCGCAGCGACGGCTCCGAGGCCAACGCAGTGGTGCGCAACTTCAACAATCTCAGGGAGAGCCAGAAGCAGGACGTGCTGAACTTCCTGCGTTCTCTGTAGAGCACCCCGGCGCGCGGCGATGGAGGACCCGGCACGGGTTCTCCTCGCCGTGATCTCAGGGCATAGGGGGTCATTCGCTTACCAGGGAAGGCAACATGACCAGCAAGGCAGATTCTCAAACCCAGCATCGTCATTTCGGCGCCGAGCGGCGCAGGTTCATCGGGGCGATGGGCGCGTTAGGCGCCTCGAGCTTCCTCGGCGCGGGAGATGCGCTCGCGCAGCGCTTCGTACTGCGGCCGGAAGTATTCGGTCGCATGTTCCCGCGCCTCGATGCCTTCTTCGGCGACCGGCCCCCTAGAGGCCTCAACGCGGCGCTCGTGGAGCTCGGCAAGCGCGGCGGCGTTCTGGACGCCGGCGACAGACTGCCAGCGAGTGGCAGCGCGGCAGACCAGGCCCAGGCGGCGATCAACCTGATCGTCGACCCGGCCTTGAACGTGAACAACCCCAACAACACGACGCACACCGCGGGCACCACGTTCATGGGTCAGTTCATGGATCACGACATGACCTTCGACCAGACCTCGGCGCTGGGCGAGGAGACCGACCCCGAGGACTCGCCGAATACCCGCTCGCCGACGCTCGATCTCGACTCCGTGTACCTCGGCGGGCCGAGGAGGGCTCCCCATCTGTATGGGTTCGAGGGGTCCAGGGTTAAGCTCAAAGTCGGATTCGGCGGCCTGTTCGAGGATCTGCCGCGCAACGCGCAGGGCGTGGCGATCATCGGCGATCCGCGCAACGACGAGAACATCATGCTCTCCCAGCTGCACGCCGCTTTCCTCAAGTTCCACAACGCAGCGGTGGATTGGGTAAAGGCGCGCCACCGCCGCTGGGATGACGACGAGGTGTTCGAGGAGGCGCAGCGCCTGACGCGCTGGCACTACCAGTGGATGATCATCCACGAGTTCGTGCCGCTGTTCATCGGCCAGGCGCTTACCGACCAGATCCTGCACAACGGACGCAGGTTCTACCGGCCGCGCGTGGCGTTCATGCCAGTCGAGTTCCAGGGCGCCGCGTACCGCTTCGGCCACACCATGATCCGGCCCTCGTACCGGGCCAACCGCGTAGGCAACCCCGGCACCGATCCCGGTGCGCCGAATTTCTTCGGCATGGTGTTCGACCCGGCGGGAGAGGGGCAGGCCGACCCGGTCGATCTGCGCGGCGGCGTCCGCAGGCCGCGGCGCTTCATCGGCTGGGAGACGTTCTTCGACTTCGGCCTGCTCGAAGTCGGCAGCACCGCGCTGGCGGTCAAGCCGAACAAGCTGATCGAAGCGAAGATCTCCACGCCGATGTTCCTGCTGCCGACGCAAACGATCGCAGGCTTCGAGACGGGACAACCCGTCTCCCTGCCAGCACGCAACCTGCTGCGCGGGGTGACGTGGTCGCTGCCTTCGGGCCAGAAGATCGCGCGCGAGATCGATGCGGAGTCGGTCGAGGTGCCGCAGTTCCGCGATTTCGGCTTCAACCTGCACCGCTCCACTCCGCTCTGGGCCTACTGCCTGCACGAGGGCTTTGCCCTGGCGGGCGGGCTCACGCTCGGGCCGGTCGGCGGCACCATCGTGGGCGAGGTGATCATCGGGCTGCTCGAGCTCGACCGCAATGCCTATCTGAACGCAGATCGGGGCTGGAAGCCGACCCTGCCGCAAAGAAGCGGCCAGGTCACCGGCGAGTTCCGCATGGTCGACTTCCTCACGTTTGCCGGCGTGCAGCCGCAAGCGGGTCGCTCGCCCAACTAAGTGAGGTGCAGTAGAAAAGAAGTACCTGGACGGCCGCCGCCTTTCCTCCCCCCGGGCGGCGGCCGTTTTTTTTAGTCCGACGCCAGATCGGCCTGGGTAGTGAAGCTGTCGGCGAAGAACTCATCCTCGGGCAGCCTGCACTGCTGCACGAAATCGCGCCGCGCGCTGTCGACCATGATCGGCACGCCGCAGGCGTAGACCTGGTGGCCTGAAAGGTCGGGAAAATCCTGCATCACCGCGCGGTGCACGAAGCCGGTGCGGCCAGTCCAGCCGTCTTCGGGCAGGCCGTCGGAGATCACGGGGATGTACTTGATC
>Ga0137443_1000141_pt1 | contig 10467 bp, 9 predicted proteins | sample EasRivERMGT300_2_FD_102324 | JGI IMG/M metagenome (GOLD analysis project Ga0137443, IMG submission 102324) | Soil microbial communities from meander-bound floodplain in the East River, Colorado, USA - East River MetaG ERMGT300_2 | ecosystem: Environmental > Terrestrial > Soil > Floodplain ... | reverse complement strand
ACGGGTACAGATTTTAAATTAATCGATTCAAATACAGTTAAAAATATAAATTGAAAAAGTTTGCCCTCATCAGTGTTTCAGATAAAACTAACTTAATTCTGCTCGCCAGGGCACTGGAAATTAATAAGTATGAAATAATTGCAACCGGAAAGACTGCAAACCTGTTGTCATCTGAAGGGATCATTGTCAAAAAAATTGATGAAGTAACCGGTTTCCCTGAAATTTTTAATGGAAGAGTTAAAACTCTGCATCCAAAAATATTTGGTGGTTTATTAATGCGAAGGGATAATAAATCGGATCTTAAAGAAGCTGCTGTTAACGAAATATTCCCGATTGATGTCGTGTGCGTTAATCTCTATCCGTTTGAAGAAGTAATCAAAGATAAAGAGGTCAGTCTCGATACAGCTGTTGAGAACATAGATATCGGGGGACCAGGCTTAGTCAGGGCTGCTGCAAAAAATTTTAAATTTGTTTCTGTTCTAACCAGTCCGGCTCAATACGAAGAATTTATAAGTGAACTTCAATCCGGTAATATTTCTGAAGACACAAGAAAAAAATTAGCCGTGGCTGCATTCTCTCATACAGCTAAGTATGATACTTATATTGCAAATTTCTTCGAAGAAAAATTTGATTTCAAGCCATCACATATCAGAATTAATTACTCATTAAATTCTGTGCTCCGGTATGGAGAAAATCCTCACCAAAATGCTGAGATTTATGGTGATTTTAATGATTATTTTGATATTTTACACGGTAAGGAATTATCTTATAACAATGTTCTTGATTTAGTTGCTGCCGTTGAATTAGCTGAAGAATTAGGAGAGCAATCCTGCGCGATTATAAAACACACAAACCCGGCAGGTGCAGCAATTGGAACCAGTGCCATCGATGCCTATTCAAAAGCGTTGATGTGCGATCCCGTTTCCGCCTTCGGTGGGATAGTCGCTTTTAATTCAATTGTTGATGAGGCTGTTGCTGAGAAACTGAATGAAATATTTCTTGAAGTTGTATCTGCACCAGATTACACTGATTCAGCAATCGATATATTATCAAAAAAGAAAAACAGAAGGATAGTAAAACAAAAAAAATCTGTGAGGGAGAATAAAATTTCTGTCAAATCGATTCCAGGAGGAATAATTAAACAGGACACTGATCGGATTGATTTGATCGAGGATCAGCTTAAATTTGTGACAACAAAAAAACCTTCTTCCGATGAGATGAAGGATTTGAAATTTGCATGGAAAATTGCTAAACATACTAAATCAAATGCAATTGTTTTTGCGAGAAATGATGTAACTTTAGGAGTCGGAGCAGGACAAATGTCCCGGCTGGATTCTGCAAGGATTGCAAAGATGAAAGCTGACGAACATGGACTGGATTTAAAGAATTCCGTTGCAGCATCGGATGCTTTTTTTCCCTTTGCCGATGGATTGATTGAAATTATAAATAGTGGAGCCACAGCAGTGATTCAGCCGGGTGGTTCAGTAAGAGATGAAGAAGTTATTGATGCTGCTAATAAAAATAATATCTCGATGGTCTTTACCGGGATAAGACACTTTAAACATTAAGAGGACATATGGGCATTTTCGATATTTTTGCTACCGATATCGCAATTGATCTCGGTACAGCAAACACTTTGATCTTTGTTAAAGGAAAGGGGATTGTTCTGAATGAGCCTTCAATAGTTGCTTTCGATAAAAACACAAAGAGAATTATAGCATTAGGAAATAAAGCAAAAGAAATGCAGGGACGGGAACATAAAGAAATAAGAGTTACCCGACCAATGAGAGACGGAGTTATTGCCGATTTTGAAATTGCTGAAGGCATGATAAGGGCTTTCATCAAGAAAGTGAAAGGCGGTGCGCTAAGTACAAGAAGAGTTGTTGTTGCTGTACCGAGTGGAGTTACAGAAGTTGAAAAACGTGCCGTGAGAGATAGCGCTGAACATGCCGGTGCAAAAGAAGTTCACCTTGTTGCAGAACCGATGGCTGCTGCAATCGGAATTGGAATTGATGTTTCTGCTGCTGTTGGAAATATGATCATTGATATTGGCGGGGGTACAACAGAGATCGCAGTCATCGCACTTTCGGGAATTGTAAATGAAGAATCCATCCGTATTGCCGGTGATGAAATGAATTATGCGATAATGCAATTCTTTAAAAGAAATCATAACATACTTATAGGTGAACGAACCGCTGAAGCGATTAAATGTGAAGTTGGTTCTGCAGTGCCTTTAAAAGAAGAAATTACAATCCAGGTTAAAGGTCGTGATCTTGTTGGTGGAATTCCAAAAACCACAGAAGTAAGTTCGGTTGAAATCAGGGAAGCTTTAAATGAAAGTATTGTCCAGATTGTCGACGCTGTAAGACAGACTTTGGAACGAACACCACCTGAACTTTCAGCCGATATTCTTGACAGAGGTGTAATGATCACCGGTGGAGGTGCATTATTAAAAGGACTTGATGAGCGGATCAGGATGGAAACTAATCTTCCGGTTCATGTTGCAGAAGATCCTTTAACAGCCGTTGCCCGCGGTGCAGGAAAGATAATTGAAAATTTAAACGAATATTCGAAAGTACTAATCCGTAACAGAAGATATTAATGATAAAATTTCTCTCAAATGCCTGGAGTAATTTTAAAGAATACGTTATCCTCTGTCTGCTTGTAATTTTAAGTTTAATTCTTCTCTCACAAAATCAAAATCAAAAGGTTCAAAAAGTCCGTGCAATTGCATTCGGAAGTTTTTCAACTGTATCATCTGTGTTTTCAAACTTGTTTAACACTGCCCGTATTACCGAAGAAAATGAAGAGCTTCGTAAAGCAAATGCTGAACTGATGATGCAGATAAGTAAATTAAGAGAGTACGGAATTACCAATGAACAACTGCGGGGATTGGTTGGGCTTAAAGACTCTTCAAGTCTGCCGTTAATACCTGCAACTGTAGTGTCCAAATCTTTATCATTAACCCAGCATACGATTACACTTAACGCAGGATTGAAGGATAGTGTGAAACCGGGCATGCCTGTAATTAATTATTCAGGGATGATTGGTATTGTGCATTCTTCTTCTGATGATTTTTCAATAGTTCGTACTCTTAAAAATGTAGACTTAAAGCTTACAGTGAAAAATGAGCGAAGCAGAATTCATGGAATCATGAAATGGGATGGAGAAGAATTTATAATTGTGAACATTCCAAAAACTTTTGATTTTGAAATCGGGGATAGAATCATCACATCCGAACTAAGTTCTATCGTGCCGGTTCCATTACCGGTCGGGCTTGTTCAGGAAATTGATGATGTTGAAACTGAAGTATTTAAAAGAGTAAAAGTAAAACCGTTTGTTGATTTGCTGAGTGTTGAAAATCTTTTTATAGTCGGCATTGTTAATAGTACTCAGAAGCAGAATCTGGAATTGAATTTTTACAGGTAAAAATGAATGAACTGGCGCCATTTAATACCGCTGATAATTTTCTTTCCGCTATTACTTCTCCAGGTCACTATCATTCCACTTATTTCAATTGAATCAATAGTCCCGGATTTATTATTAATTGCTGTCGTTTATTCTTCAATCCTTTATGGACAGATTTATGGTACAGTTTTAGGGTCAGTTTATGGAATATTGTTTGATCTCATTGCAGGCAGTCTTTTGGGAAGTTCAATGCTGTCTAAAACCGTTGCTGGATTTATTGCCGGATATTACTCTTCAGAAACCAAACGGGAAAAGTATTTAAATTCTTATTCTTTTACTTTTGTTGTATTTTTATGCGCGCTATCAGATACTGCAATTTATTCCTTTTTTTCTTCGTGGGATTTTAACATTAATTTATTCAGGATATTATTTAATTATTCATTATTACCATCAATCTATACAACGGTATTAAGTTCAATTGTTATAATTATTCCATATAAAAAGAGTTTCAATTGAAATCCGAAAGATTTGCTTCACTTCAAAGACGATCGATCATTTATTTTGCAATGATCTCAACTATTCTGATTCTTGCTTTTCGTTTATTCCAAATGCAGATTCTGAATCAACACGCTTATGATGTTAAATCTTCAGATAACAGTATAAAAAAAATTGATCTTGATCCGCTGAGAGGTGTTTTCTATGACAGGAATATGCAGGTAATAGTTAGTAATGTACCAGCTTATACACTAAGAATTACACCAGCTTATTATGATAGAAAATTAGATCACTTACTGGAAGTTGTGATTGATGCTGATTCAGGTTTTATCGAACAGCTATTAATCGAGAATAAAAAATTTTCAATATATCTGCCTTTAAAAATAAAAAGAGGAATTGATTTCAGAGCTGCTGCATGGATCGAAGAAAACTCCGAACAGCTTCCCGGGGTGGATTATATAATCGAAATGCACAGGAATTATCCGGCAGGAATTATGGCCTCACACCTTTTCGGCTACACAAAAGAAATCTCTGCAGACCAGTTAAAATCTGAAAATGATTATTACAGGCAGGGAGATTTTGTGGGATCAAATGGAATTGAGAAGACCTATGAATATTTTGTACGAGGAGTAAAAGGGACAAAATATGTTATTATGAATTCCAATAGAAAGGAAATCGGCCTTTATAATAATGGAATAGATGACGTTCCTTCAAAAAGAGGAAATGACCTCGTCCTTGGTATAGATCTTATGGCGCAGAAAATTGCTGAAGAGGAATTCATTGGTAAAAGAGGCGCGTTGGTTGCAATTGAACCAAAAACCGGAGAGATTATTGCAATGGTAAGTGCACCTGATTATGATCTCGATATGTTTTCATTTATTACTCCTAAAGATTACCTGACAGAACTTTACAGCGATGAGGAAAAACCATTGTTCAACAGGGCGACGATGTCTGTGCATCCTCCCGGTTCAACATCAAAAATACTATCAGCAATTGCCGCACTTGATTTAGGAGTTATCAGTACTTCATTCAGTTATTTTTGCGGCGGCGGATTTACTTATGGAAGATACTTTAAATGTCATGGTTCACACGGCTACGTTAATGTCGTCACAGCAATTGAAAAATCCTGCAATACTTTTTTCTACCAGCTTATTTATAAAATTGGCTTAGACAGATGGAAACAGTATGCTGAGAGATTTGGTTTTGGTCATAAAACAAATATTGATATCGATGAAGAAACGGCAGGATTAATTCCGAATGAAAAATATTATGAAAAAATTTATGGAATCAACTGGCCGAAGAGTATTATGGCAAGTCTTGGTATAGGACAGGGAGAAATCAGTGTAACAACATTACAGCTTGCTCAGTTTACTGCGTTAACTGCCAATAACGGTATATCCTTTGAACCTCATGTTGTTAAAGGTTACATTGATGCGATTACCAAAGAATATGTTCCATACAAATTCAAGCAGATTGATGCAGGTATCAAGAAAAGCGTCTTTGATATAGTGAATAAGGCAATGTTTCTTGTTGTGAATGGACACGGTACAGCAACTCATATCAAATCATTAAAGTACAACATTTCAGGAAAAACCGGAACTGCACAAAATCCGCACGGTAAAGATCATGCATGGTTTATTGCTTATGCTCCTTCCGAAGATCCGCAGATAGCAATTGCGGTGCTCGTGGAAAATATTGGCTTTGGCGGAACGCATGCTGCCCCGATTGCTAAAAAAGCAATTGAGGCATATTTGGATGGACGCCAAATTGATCAGCTAATAATTGACAAATCATTAACTAAATTAGAAAAACAATCTCCGGTAAATCCAAATGCGAATTGATTATAATATAAAAGATAAATTTGATTTTGGATTATTAATTCCCGCCGTTTGTTTATTCGGATTTGGTCTGCTGGCAATTTACAGTTCAACAGTTAACAATCCTCTTGCACAGGGAAATTTTCAAAAGCAGGTTTTTGTCGGTGCCTTCGCTTTAATTGTTTTTTTCATCACATATTCATTACCTACAAAAACATTCAAAGCCATAGCACTGCCCGGATATTTTTTATCCATAATTTTACTCGTCGCAGTTATTTTGATGGGGAAACAGATTTCCGGTTCAAGAAGCTGGTTGGCGATTGGTGCAGTGGGATTTCAGCCATCAGAGCTTGCAAAAATCACAACGATATTGTTTATGGCATCATATCTAAGCAGAGATAATACAGATATAGAATCATTCAAGGATATAGTTATAACTCTGTCAATCGGATTTTTTCCGGTTGTATTAATTTTATTGGAACCGGATCTGGGAACTTCACTTGTTTTTGTCGGGATGATTTTATCTGTGATTTTCTGGAAAGGAATAAGTTCTTTCGCACTGTTCGTTGTTCTTTCACCTGCTTTAATTGCAGTCGCTTCCTTATTTGGATTTATCTATTTCACCGCCGCTTTGTCAATAATACTTGTCGTTCTTCTTTTCTATAAAAGAAATTTTTTCCTTAGTGGTTCAATTTTCGCATTTAATCTTGCTTGTGGATTTTTTGCTGATTATGTTTTTAAAGCTCTTCAGCCGCATCAACAGAAAAGAATCCAGGCTTTCATCGATCCAACGACCGATCCGCTTGGATCAGGATATAATACGATTCAAGCACAAGTTGCGGTCGGATCGGGTGGACTTACAGGTAAAGGTTTTCTCGGCGGAAACCAGACACAACTGCAATATATTCCTGAACAATGGACTGATTTTATTTATTGTGTGATTGGAGAAGAATTCGGTTATATCGGAAGTATAATTTTATTGATCCTGTTTGCTTACCTATTTTTACGCATCCTTAAAATCGCCTATTCAACGAAGGATGAGTTTCTAAGCCTTATAACATTTGGAATACTTTCCGTTTATTTCATTCACTTCCTGATAAATATTGGAATGGTTGTTGGGATTATGCCGGTAATCGGGATTCCTTTACCATTTGTAAGTTATGGAGGGAGCTCATTAATGGTGAATATGTTCATGCTCGGAATAATTTCAAATATTTATCGCACCAGGAAAAACTTTACGTAAACCGATATTACTGATGACAGCCTTCGAAAAACTTCGCATCCAAAACTTAAGTGGAAAATATATTGCAATAGGATTGGATACAGACATTAATAAAATTCCGCAGCATTTAAAATCATTAACAAATCCAGTATTAGAGTTTAACAAATTAATTATTGAAGCAACAAAAGATTTAGCCGCTGCCTATAAAATAAATTTTGCTTTTTACGAAGCTGAAGGTAAAACTGGGATTGAAAATATTGAAAAAACTTTATCTTTTATCCCTTCAAATATTCTTACAATCGCTGATGGCAAAAGGGGAGACATTGGCAATACTTCGGAAATGTATGCTAAAGCAATTTATGATCGCCTGCAGTTCAATTCAGCTACTTTAAATCCTTATATGGGTGAAGATTCGCTAAAACCCTTTCTAAACTATAAGGATAAACTTAATTTCATCCTTGCATTAACATCAAACCCGGGCTCAAATGATTTTCAGAAAAGCGAGCAGAAAAAGGGCGGATTTCTTTACCAGTCAGTGATTCAAAAAGTGATCAGGTGGAACACATTCAAAAATTGCGGAATAGTTTTCGGTGCAACTAACCCTGACGAGCTAAAAAGTAATATTGAATCTTTTGGTGATCTTCCTGTACTGATTCCAGGCATCGGTGCACAGGGTGGGGATTTAGAAAAGATTACCGGCATACTTGGCAAATTTAAAAATATTAATTTTCTTGTTAATGTCAGTCGCGGAATTCTATACAAGAATAATTCCTCTGAATTCGCTTTAGCCGCAAGGGAGGAGCTTCTTAAGTTAAATAACTTGATAAAATCATACCTCTGAAATTCTGCTAATCATTAATATCCGACCGTCAGTTTTATTTAATTAATAACCGCAATACTTTAATTAATCCCGTGTTGAGTAATGGTATTAATTATTAAATTTAATTAGTTTATTGAGGTGAATAAGATTAGAATAAATGTGGGAATAATTGTTTTTAGAAAATAAACAAAATTAAATCCGCGTAGAATTTCTATCATTATGAGTGTATTAGAAAAATATTTATATGATATCTGGAAAGAGAAAAAGTTCGTCAAAGAACTTTTTACAATAGATGAACAGAAAATTGAAATAATTGATGCCGGACTTCAAAATAAAGAAACGGCCGGACCCGATTTTTTGAATGCACGTGTTAAAATCGGAAACATAACATTTTTAGGAGACATTGAAATCGATTCAACACATTCCAATTGGAAAGAACACGGTCACTTTCTTGATAAAAGATTTAACAAGATAATTTTGCATCTTGTTGCCTCCAACGAAAAATACCAGCCATTTGTTTTTACAAGAGACGGGAGAAAAGTACAATCCATTTGTATTGTTGACTACCTTGATGGCAATCTGCAGACATCAATACAAGATTCAATTAATTCTGAAAGAGCTGAAAAAAAATTTCGCCTACCCTGTTCCGGTCTTAATGATAAAATTTCAATAAAAATAAAGCTATCATTTTTACTTGAGCTAGGAATTGTACGATTTAATTCAAAATCAAAACGCATTCTTCACAGGCTGAAAGAAATTATTTATCTTAAGCAGATGAACATAAGAGAGCCAATAGTCCGATATGATTTTGGCCAGGAATTTTTTAATAAAAAATTTTCAACTGATGAATTCAGTGATAAAGAATCCTGGCAGCAATTAGTATATGAAATGATATTTGAAGCCCTGGGCTATTCTAAAAATAAAGATATAATGTTAAAGCTTGCTAAGGCAGTTAATGTTAAGTATCTCAGCCATTTTAAAAATGAAGATTCATTTCAGCAATTAGTCGAGAGTGCATTGTTTAATGTGAGCGGACTCGTACCAAATAAAAAAAAATTTGATGAAGAAGCAAGTTCCGATTATGTCAGGACGCTGATAGAAGATTGGAATAAAATTAGAAATAAATATGATGGTCCTGTTTTAGATGCCGAAAACTGGCATTTCTTCAAATTACGGCCATCAAACTTTCCTACAGTTAGAATTTCCGGCGGAGCGAAACTGTTAGTCACTTTATTACAAAAAGATTTATTTAAAAATTTAATTGACATGATCAAAAATGAAACGGATACAGGTACGCTGACTTATAAAATCAGAAATCTTATTATCATGAAGGAAGAGGGTTTTTGGCGGGATCACTTTGTATTCGATAAGAAATCGAAAGAACCAATAAAATATTCAATAGGGATATCGCGAGCTGATGAGATTATTGTTAATGTATTGTTTCCTATTCTGTTGCTTTACTTTGAAATATTTCCGGATACAGAATCATCAAAACGTATAAAAAATTTATTCATAAAGTATATTCAGGAAGGTTCAAATAAACTTGTTAACCAGGTTGCAGCTGAACTTGATTTAATAAAAGCAAGCAGGAAAAGTGTTAATTACCAGGGGATGATAGAATTATTCAGGAATTATTGTATTAAGGAAAGATGTCTTGAGTGTAAAATCGGTGAAAAAATATTTAACTGATTGAAATCAGTTATCACTTGTCAGTCTTTTAATATCATCTCTGATTTTGGCCGCTCTTTCATACTCTTCGCCGTCAATCGCTTCCCTCAGTTTATTCTGCAGAGCAGCGAGCTTGGTTTCTTTAGTATTTGGCTTTTTACTTTTATCCGCTGGAGGTGATATTGCGGATAAGTCTTCAGATTCTGTTTCTTCAGAAGGAATGAATGCTGCTGCTTCCAGTACAGCTTCCGAAACATAAATCGGTGCTTGTGTACGGACTGCAAGAGCAATTGCATCACTAGGTCGTGCATCAATTTCCTGGGTAAGTGCAGAAGCTTCAAGAACAATTTTTGCATAAAAAGTATTTTCTCTTAGTTCATCCACGATAACTTCGAGAACGGCTGCACCAAGATTATCTGTGATTTGTTTAAGCAGATCATGTGTGAGAGGTCTTGGCGGCTTAATGCCTTCAATTTCAAGTGCGATTGCCTGAGCTTCAAATGCACCGATGATGATTGGTAATCGTCTGTTGCCGTCAATCTCTTTAAGCAGTATTGCATACGCACCACCGGTTGAAGGGCTTGAAGATAATCCAAGAATTTCACACTGCACTTTTTGCAAAAAAATTACTCCTTATTTCTAATCTTTCAGTTTTTTGATTTCCTGTGTCAATACAGGAATGATTTCGAAAATATCACCAGCAATTCCATAATCAGCAATGCTGAAAATAGGGGCATCTTTATCTTTATTAATCGCCACAATATATTTTGCTGATGACATCCCGGCCAGGTGCTGAATCGCACCTGAAATTCCACAAGCAACATAAAGTGTTGGTGAAACAGTTTTCCCGGTTTGTCCAACCTGTTCTCCGTGAGGTCTCCATCCAGCATCAACAACTGCCCTTGAAGCACCAACAGCTGCACCTAAAGCATCAGCTAATTCTTCAATCAAATGGAAATTTTCAGGACCTTTCAATCCTCTTCCGCCTGATACGATTATATCCGCTTCAGCAACATCTAATTTACCACCAGCTTTTT
>Ga0137443_1000140_pt1 | contig 10488 bp, 11 predicted proteins | sample EasRivERMGT300_2_FD_102324 | JGI IMG/M metagenome (GOLD analysis project Ga0137443, IMG submission 102324) | Soil microbial communities from meander-bound floodplain in the East River, Colorado, USA - East River MetaG ERMGT300_2 | ecosystem: Environmental > Terrestrial > Soil > Floodplain ... | reverse complement strand
GAACCTGCACGACGCGGCCGCGCTCGAACGCTACGGCCACGTGCAGGAGGAGTATCAGCACCTCGGCGGCTACGAGCTCGAGGCCCGGGCCCGCGAGGTGCTGCACGGCCTCGGATTCGAGGATGCGCAGATCGACGGCGACTCCGGCGCGCTCTCCGGCGGCTGGAAGATGCGCGTCTCCATGGCCCGCATCCTCCTCGGCAAGTTCGACGTCCTGCTGCTCGACGAGCCGACCAACCACCTCGACATCGAGTCCATCGTCTGGCTGGAGCGATTCCTCCGCAACTCGCCGGCCACCATTCTGATGACCTCGCACGACCGCGACTTCATGAATCGCGTGGTGACCAAGATCGTGGAGATCGACGACGGCGACATCGTCACCTACAGCGGCGACTACGACTTCTATGTCCGGGAGCGCGAGCAGCGGGAGAGCAACCAGGAGGCGGCGTACGCCCGGCAGCAGGCCAAGCTGGCCAAGGAGCAGCGCTTCATCGACCGCTTCACCGCCCACGCGGCGAAGGCGGCGCAGGTGCAGAGCCGCATCAAGATGCTCGACAAGCAGGAGCGCCTCGAGCCGCCGAAGAAGCGGCGGGCCATGAAGTTCGACTTCCGCCGCCCGCCGCGCTCCGGCGACGACGTGGCCACCCTCTCCGGGGTGAAGAAGTCGTTCGGGGCCAAGCGGGTCTATGACGGATTCGACTTCCAGGTCCGCCGCGGCGAGCGGTGGTGCGTGATGGGGAAGAACGGCGCGGGAAAGTCGACGCTTTTGAAGATGGTGGCCGGCGCGCTGCCGCCGGACGCCGGCACGGTGAAGCTCGGCGCCAGCCTGACCATGGGCTATTTCGCGCAGCAGTCGCTCGACCTGCTCGATCCCGACCTGACGGTTTGGGAGCAGATCCAGAAGGACTTCCCGCTGGAGGGCGCCGGCGTCCTGCGCAACCTCCTCGGCGCGTTCCAGTTCTCCGGCGACGACGTGGAGAAGCGCATCCGCGCGCTTTCCGGTGGCGAGAAGTCACGCCTGGTCATGGCCCGCATGCTCCTCGACCCGCCGAACTTCCTGGTCCTCGACGAGCCGACCAACCACCTCGACCTGGCCACCAAGGAGATGCTCATCGGGGCGCTGAAGGACTTCGAGGGGACGATGCTCTTCGTCTCGCACGACCGGACGTTCCTGCGCGGCCTGGCCAACCGCGTCCTGGAGCTGGATGCCCGCCCGACCACGTATGGCGGGACGTACGTGGAGTACGTGGAGCGCAGCGGCCACGAGGCGCCGGGCGTGCACGGGTAATTCGCCGCGCACTCCAAACCTGCCCGGACCTCCGGATAGACGCGCGCGCGCTCCCCAAGTTTTTCTCCCTGACCTTTGCCATATCGTGGCCGTGTTTCAGCGTGGTCGCGGCGTTGGCTGCCGGTGCCGCTCCCGCGTTCGCCGGACTGCGCACGCCGATTCTGTTCCTGGGGATCTTCGCTCCCGCCATCGTCGCTCTGTCGCTGACCGCGCGCCCGCTGGTGGGGGTGTGGCCGCGATTCGGAGACGAAGCGTATCCTCGTGGAGCATGAGCGTGTGGTACGCCAAAGCGGTCGTCCTCATCGCCTCCATCCTGCTGGTCGGTATTCCCGCGACAGTTCATCGAAGGGACCTGCTCTATGGATTGGGGCAGGCCGCCGTGCTCCCGAATTGGGTGGTGGGGCCGGGCTATCTCGTCGCGCTGGCGCTCCTTTTCGCCGCACGCATGGGATCGGAGGAGCGGATGATGCGGGAGGAGTTCGGAACGGACTACGAAGCGTTCGTGATGAGAACCAGGCGGCTCATCCCCGGCGTCTGGTAACAGGCAGGAAGTGAGGCCCGAAATGCTGGCCATGGGTTTCGCCCTCGGTGGTGCGGCTGTCATCTACCTCGCGGTGCTCGCAGTCCTCCTCCGCCCTCTGGCTGCCGCCCCGCGTTCGTGGCGGATCCTCGCCTGGTCGGGGATCCCGCTCGGTTTGGGCGGCCTCGGATTCGCCGCGCGCTTCTGGCATCCGTCCGCCGGCCCTTACGTCGCCAATCGCGTCTATCCGTTCGGCGGCCATCTGAACGCGTGGGCCGTCTCGTTCGGATTCACCTGGATGGCATTCGGCCTGCTCTTCACCGGCGCCGCCGTGCTCGCCTCGAAGCATCCTGGCAGGATGTGGTGGACGCTTCTCTTCGCCAGTTGGATCCTCTGCATCTGGCCGCACGGCATCATCGCCATCGCCTTCGCATGGAACGGCGCGCACCGCGAGAGCCTCGGCATCTATCGCCGGTGGGGGAGCGATCCGGTCGGCTTCACGACCCTTCTTAGCAGCTCCCTCATCACCCTTTGGCATTTCGGATTCAGTATCGTTGGATTTCTGACCACGGGGCGGGAGGTGGCGCGGAACCGCTGAAGTGCACGCCTAGACGGCGTGCTTCTCGAGGAAGACCGCGACGGCCGACCTGCTGACACGGCCCTCGGCGACGCCGATCACGAGGTCGTAGAACGTATCCTCATTTGCCTCGACCTCAATGCCGTTCATGTCGAGAAACGTGAGCGCCGCCGCGACAGCCGTTCGCTTGTTGCCGTCGAGGAAGGGATGATTGCGGCAGATACCGTAGAGATACGCGGCAGCCATTTCGTAGATCGTCTCGTGCAGGAAGACGCCGCCGAATGTCGCTTCCACGCTTCCCATCGCCGACTGAAGAAGGCCGAGGTCACGGATTCCTGATGAGCCGCCGAAAAGATGGATCTGCTCTTCGTGAAGAGAGAGCACCTCGTCCAGGGTGAGGAAGAGCGGGTCCACTACTTACTCAGCCGACGGAAGAGGCCCGCGTACTTGCGATTGATCTTTTCGACTGACTTGCGGAACTTCCGTTCCCGCGCGGAGTCGCGCTTGGGCGTCAGGACGATGACCTGCCCATTCGTCGAGATCTCGACTTCCGAATCTTCATCGAGCCCCACCGCCTCGAGGAGCGGCTTGTCGAGAACGACTGCGACGCTATTGCCGGTGCGAGTCAGTTTCTTGATCATCGTCCGTACAGAATAGCATGACTGTACGTACCTAGGGGCGGTCGATGACCAGCAGCGTCGACGTGGCCGACGCGTACAGCCGTCCCTCCGCATCGACCAGCATCGCCTCGGCGAAAGCGGCGCGACGGCCCATGGAGACGATGCGTCCCTCCGCGCGGAGGGGGCCGGTGTCGCGGGTGATGGGCTTGTGGTACGCGACCTTCAATTCGAGAGTGGTGTAAGCCTGGGTGGCGGTGAGGCGGGTGTGCACGGCGCAGCCGCAGGCGGAATCGAGCAGCGTCGCCGCGTAGCCGCCATGCACGCTGCCGATCGGGTTGTAAGCGTGCTCTCCCGGCGTGCCCGCGAACACCGCCTGCCCGTCCTCCACTTCGACCAGGTTGAACTGGAGGGAGACGGCGATCCCGGGGCGCCGGCCGGAAGCGATCAGCGCTCGGAGTTGCGAGAGACCATCGAGGCCCGTTCCGACTTCTTCCATGAGACTCATCGCTGTTTCTCCAGAAACTCCTTCAGGGTTCCCTCCCACACCGCCGCCCAGGTGTGCGTGCCGTGGCCGCGCGTGGCGTCGGTTACCGGGAGCAGGACGTAGCGGCCGTGCTTCACGCGCTTGATGGCCGGCTCCATCATCCCCAGCTCGGGGGGGTTGATGAAGTCGTCGGCGGAGTTGATGGCCAGCAGCGGGGCGGTGATGCGCTCGAGCTGCGGCGACGGGTCGTAGTTGCGTGAGGCTTCCATGGCGTAGAGCAGATCGTCGGCGTCCGTCGACGCGACGCGCGTCTTCATCTGCTCGGCGAGCCAGCGGTCGGCGTCGTCGCGCGCCGGCGCCGCCTTCTGCCACTGCAATGGGCTGCTCCCGACAAGGCGGAGGATCTGGATGGCGGGCGCGAGCTGGCCGTCGCGGAGGTCGTCGATCATCATCTTTCGCCAGACGCGATTGCGGCCGGCGATCGGCGCGGGGAGGCTGGCCAGTGGGACGAGGGTGTCCATCATGTCCGGCCAGCGCTCGCCCCACATCCAGCTCTGCATGCCGCCCATCGACGTCCCGATGACCATGAACAGATGATCGACGCCGAGGGCGTCGACGAGGAGACGGTGCTGGAGCTCGACCATGTCGTCGTAGTCGTAGTGGGGGAACCTGGCGCGGAGGCCGTCGCTCGGCTTCGACGACTTGCCGTGGCCGATGTTGTCGGGGATGACGATGAAGAAGCGGCCGGCGTCGAGCAGCCCGCCGGGCGCGAAGAGCACGCCGGCGAAGCGCTCGTTGAGGAACTGCCGCAGCGACCCGCCCGTGCCGTGCAGGACCAGCACCGCGTTCGTGCCCCGCTCCGTTCGCCGCAGCGTTCCGAGCGTCGCGTAGTGAATCCGCACCTCGGCCAGCGTCTCGCCGCTGCGGAAGCGGAAGTCTTTGACCACGAAGTCGGCCTCCGACTCCTTCGGCACCTGGGCGTGCAGGGCGGCGGCGAAGAGGAGGGCGGCGAGTGCGAGCAGGTGGCGCATGCCGGCGAGTGTAACTCCGCCGATCGGAGGTGTGGAAAAAGTACAGCAGCACACTCCTATGTCAGGAGCGTTAGTGCACGCGCTCTTCAGGGCCAGTAACCGAGGTACGGCGTCGCCATGCGAGAAAAACACTTCAGGCTTAAACGCCAAGGAGTCACGATGTCAACAGCCGAGACACGCGAGGTCGATCCAGTCAAGAAGTATGACACCGTCGTGAGTAGCGGTCAGTCCGCTCTGCGAGCCCTTCTTACTATGAACGGCGGCGCCACGATCGCTTTCCTCACCTTTATTGGCCATCTCTGGCAAAAGGGTGCGCTGCCGCGCGAAAGTAGTGATCTGTTCGTTGCGGCTCTGCAACTGTTCATCTACGGCACGTTCCTGGCGGTGTTGGCGTACGGCACGATTTTCTTGACGAATTGCTTCAGCAGTGTCGCTTGGCGTATCACGTCAAATGTGATGTTCGTCGTGACCGTGCTATGTGGAATTGCTTCGGTCGGGTGCTTTCTCGTAGCGAGCTTTCGGGCCGTCGAAGCATTCAAATCAGTAAGCCTGTTTTCATCGTGATCGATAGCACCCGTTCCTCGAGTCATCACAACAGCGCGAGAGTCTTGCACCGCTTAAGCTCCGCCCACCGGCGGGCGCCCGAACGGATGCCGGACGGAGCATGCGCGGCGATCAGCGCGCGTACCGTAGTGTCCTGGCACCCGAACAACGTGCGGCGATAGAGAGTGCCAGTCACGGCGTAATCGAGGGCGCGATTCCCGTCGCCGTCGACACGCGCGGGATCGGCGCCGCGTTGCAGCAGCAGTTCGACGATGGGCGTTTGGCCGTAACCGGCGGCCATCATCAACGGAGTGACGTTTCGCTGCATCGTCCGCGGCTCCGTTTCGTAGTTGCCGGTCCGGTTGACGTCCGCGCCCGAATCGAGAAGCGCCTTCACCGAGGCCATCTGATTCTGGTGAATGGCGTGCATGAGCGGGGTCCAGTCGAGACTCCCGTATGCGGCGTTCGGGTCGCCTCCGATCTTGACGATCTCCCGAATCGCCGCTGCATTCCCATCGCGCGCGGCGGCGACCAGGGGAGGCAGGTCATGCGGCCCCGCGAAGCAGCATGCGAAAAAGACGGCGCAGATGAAGAGCGAGAAGGATCGCATGATGGCGAGGAATCTACGTTGCTGAGAGAGCCGTGTCAAGTACTTTGCACAGCCAAGCGACCCGCCTGTGCCGTGCAGGACGAGCACCGCGTTCGTGCCGCGCTCCGTCCGCCGCTGGGTGCCGAGCGCCGGAACGTGAAACGATCGCCTTCAGTGGTTCACAATGTTGGTGACCATGAGGTTGTTTGCGCGAACCGTCGCCCTGGCGTGCGTCTTCTGTTTCTTCGCCGGGGCTGACCAGAATGGCGACCAGTCCCGGCCGGAGACGGCCCAGGCGGCGTTCGATGCGGGGACGGCGAGACTGACGGTCCCTTTCCGCGGCAATACGGTTGAATGGGTCCTGAGGTTCGGGACGCTGGCGCCCAAGAGCGGCTCCGAGACGAATGCCGACTACGCCGCCCGCCAACGGGCATTTCGCTCCGAAGTATTCGCCTTCGTCCTCGACACTCACCAATCCGGCTATGACCGGGCGACCGAGACATTGACGGTAAGGCTGTATCCGGTCACGACGCGAGTGGGCAGCACGGCGGGACTCTCCTATCCCGCCTTTGACGTCCATCGCACGAAACTGCCGCCGATCACCCGTGCCGGCCCGACCCAGTGGTCGCGCAATCAGCGTCCGATTGCCTCCGAGCGCAATCCCGTGCTCGCCACGACGCGCGTATCGAAGCTGGCGCAGATTGTGATCGCTGAATCGGCCCTCGACGTTTCGATGCAGCCGCTCACCTTTTCGCTGGAGGTTGCTCCCGACCGAGCGAAAGCGGTGAAACCGAATCTGCGCGTCGTGCTGGTGTGCATGCCCAGATTCACCCAATTCGAGCCTGCGAGAGAGGTCGCCATGCCTGAGGCGACAGGCGTCGATCGCAGGGTCGATGGCTCTGCGCAGCTCTCGGACGAGTCCGTCACGTACTTCGTGGCGTTGCGATGCAACTTGCTTCAGGTGTGGCTCTTCGATCACAGGACCGGCGAGGTATACGGCCGCTTCACAGCTCAGGGCGTATTCGTCCCGCGAGACGGCGGTTAGTCGCGAACCCCGCCTCAGCGCCCGTTACCGTTGCCTGCTGAGCCCAGCAACGAACGGCCTACCAGCTCTTTGCCGCGGAGCGCACCAGAGATAGAGACGCTCAATGCAGGACGCTTCGGCGCCGGCTCGGGGGAAGAAACCACGGCGTGGCAGTCGGCTCTTGCTTGAAGAAGCTCAGCATCATGGACGCCTCCTTCTCCTCGCCCGATTTCGACGGGTGCGTGCCGTCGTTTTCAAAGTCGGCGCGAGTCCACGTGAGACCGTCGGAGCGGGGGTTCAATCCGTCGGCCCAGAAGTACGGCCCCCACGCGATCCAGGGCGCGACGGTTGCGGGGTCCAGATCGCCGGCGCGGGAGTCGATCTGGCCGGTGCGCCGCTGATTGATCTGGGCCTGTACCAGCCATTTCACGGAGAAGCCGTACTCATACGCGTAAGGCTCGGGGTTGAGCGCGATGTTGGCGTAACCGGCGTAGGAGCGGCTCGAGATATAGACGATCTGCAGGTTCTTGTAACGCGCCTTCATCGATCGGATCACATTCCCCATTTGCCCCAGCAAGCGATACGCCTCGGCATCCTGGGCGGGGAGCGCGATCGACGGCCCGGAATTCGCCAGTTTGACCCACGCCACCTGGACCTGGGCCTCGGTCACGCCGGCGGGGGTGAGATCGAAGAAGCGAAGGTAGTCGTAGTTTTGACTCTCGGGCGTGAGCCACGTCTCGGCGTTCTGTTGCGCCCGCGCGCCGTTGACCAGGACGAGCGTCGAGTGATTGACGGCCGGATCGCTCGCCGCCTGTCCCATGAACGACCACGTCTCGCAGGGAGCCGGATTCATCTCGGCGCAGAATGCCTGAGAGGGGGCGGACATCCCGAGGGAGATCATCACGATCTTTCCGTTCGTGGCGGGATTCCCGAGCGCGTTACGGGGACGGATGCGGGAGGCGTGAACCCGGCCGTCGGCGCGGTGATCGAACGGCATTACGTTGGAGCCGTTCTCGTACAGCCCGCCCTGAAACTGCCCCAGGTACGACGTGCTTCCGAGGTCGTTGAGTGGAGTGCGGGATTGAGCGTGCGCCGTCGTCGCGGCGAGCAGCGTAACGGTGAGCGCGAGCCGATTGAACATGGACATCAGACTTGGCGCGTGCCGTTCGGTTTACAGCACGGTCCAGACGGGGGCGAAGCGGGAGAGGTATGCTTTCGAAATCCAGATCTAAAGGAGCATGTATGGTCAAGGTAGCGCTCTTGGTTCGTCTCGAGGCAAAACCCGGCAAAGAGCAGGATGTGGCGAGTTTCCTGGAAAGCGGCCTTTCCGTCGTCCAGGGCGAGCCGGCGACAATTGCCTGGTTCGCGATACGCCTCGGGCCTTCCACCTTTGGCATCTTCGACGCCTTTCCGGATGAAGCAGGCCGGCAGGCCCATCTCACGGGACGCGTCGCGGCGGCACTGATGGCAAAGGCTTCCGAGCTTCTCGCGAAGCCGCCCGAGATCGAGAAAGTCGACGTCATCGCCGTCAAGCTTCCCGGCTAGCACCAGCGAGCAGCTCGCCGCGCGCTTCGCGGCTCAGACCGGCGTGGTGACGGCCATCAACTCGCTCGTCGCTCAGCGGCACTACCTTGAACGTCCATGCGATCCGCACTCTTAGCGTTGTTCGTCGTGGCGGCGCCCGTCACAGCCCAGGAGTGGCCGCTGCACTTTGCGGAGTATTCGATCGAAGTGGTCAAGGGCTCGGGACTGGAGCCGGAGGACCCGAGCTGGATGCACCTGCACGTGGGGCATCACTCGGCGACCCCTACGGACGCCGTGCAACTGAAGGTGAAGATCTTTCGGGGGAGCCGGTCGGCCGCGGACACGCTCGCGCCGTCAGCGAGCGGGATCGACATCCGTTACACCGTGCACGGCGTGCCGGTCTCCGACTGGCTCTCGCCGGCGACGAACTTCGAGTTCACCCTCCGGGTCGGCAATCCGGCACTCGATGCTCTCACCGACGGGTTCCACGACATCAGCGTCGAGGTGCGCGGCGCCGATCGCCTGAGATTCAAACCGCATCGCGCCTTCCTGCACATCACACGCGACGAGCGCCCGGTCAGCACGATGGTCCCGATCATCAACAGCGTGACCGGCTACAACGGCGCCGGCGATTTCGGACCGGCGGTGGTCTACGTCGATTCCCGGCACCGCCGGCTCAATGGACATCCGGCCAGCCCGAACGTCACGCCGTGGACCGCGCCTCCGTACGACGCCGATCTGTATCTCGAGCAACTCGCGCCCAATGGCGACTACGCGGCCGGCGCGCAACTGTGGTGGGAAGACCCGCCGCATCCGGGGGTTCCGTTCGTGCGGGCGCTCGATCCGAACAATAGTCAGGACCACCGCTTCCTGCGCGTCGACGCCCAGCATGAGAAGTTTCCCTTCCGCGACGGCCCGCGAGGCGTCGGCTGGATGAGCCCGTACGTCTCGGGACAAGTCGACTCCCGCGGCGGATTCGCGTTCGTGGAAACGGGCGGACCGGCGCGCTACCTGAGGCCGGACGGCGAGATCATCACCGTGGCCGGTTGGCGCGTCCAACCGGGACGCGATCCGATCTGGAAGTCGAAGCCCCTGGCCACCATCCGCGGGGTCATGGAAAAGCGCGGACAGTGGACCGAAGGCCGCGGCGAATTCTTTACGCCGCTCGATCTGGCCATCGATCCAAATGACGAGAACGTCTGGTATGTGGTGGGCTATGAAGATCACTGCGTCTGGAAAATCGAGATCGAGGATCTGGCCGCCAATCGGGTGCGGGTGAGCGTCTTCGCCGGCGATCCGAATCACACCTCCGGATTCGCCGACGGAAACGGACACGCGGCGCGCTTCAATGGCCCGGCGTCGATCGTCTTCGACCCGGTCAGCGACGCCCTCTATGTGGCGGATCAGGACAATGACGCCATCCGCAGGATCTCGCGCGGCGGCGGCGTCACCACGCTCTTCGGCAGTCCGGGCATGGCCGGCAGACTCAGCGCGCGGGGGGCGTCGGATGTTTTCGATCAGACCTCCAATCGCAATCTGAGCAACTTCACTGTCACTGCCGCCGAGGCGGCGGGAGGCAAGCGCCCCGACATCTACAAACCGCAGTGCATCCGCGTCGACAGCGACGGAAACATCATCCTGCTCGAGCTGGGAACCGGATCGATCCGGCGCATTGTGCCGGGCAGCGGGGCCGCCGTGCGGCTCGGCGACGTCCATCAGCACTTCGGCGAGGGAGGAGAGGACACATACCGCGGATGGGCGTGGCTGGATGTCGACCGTTGGGGCAACAGCGGTCCCCGGAACGGCATCTACTGGTGCAAATCGGTGGGGGAGGAGATCGACGGCGACTCGGGGTCGCACTTCAATGAGGTCTATGCCTGGCTGCCGCCGCAAGGGGGGAGCAGCCGATTCATCTTCGGAGACGACTGGAATCCGTATCCCGAGGGTTGGGGGAAGCGCGATGCGGCCAACGCGCCGCACTATCCGTGGCTGATCGCCGTCGATCCGCGCGGGGCGGTGCTGGTGGGTGGATTCGGCACTCATGGCGTGTCGCGGCTTCGCGTGCGCCGGGAGCAGGATCCGGTTCCGGCGCGCTATCACCCTGCCGGTCACGAGGACGGCCGCATGGTCTGGTCTTCCGGCGCTCCCTGGATCTGGCCCGGACCGGACGGCGGCGAACGATTCGCCAGCCGTTCTGCGTCTCTCCGATACGGCTGGAACGCGCACAACTACCTCGGCTTCGCCGACGGCTGGGAATTGCGCGGTGATGAAACGGACGAGCAGCTCCT
>Ga0137443_1000139_pt1 | contig 10496 bp, 14 predicted proteins | sample EasRivERMGT300_2_FD_102324 | JGI IMG/M metagenome (GOLD analysis project Ga0137443, IMG submission 102324) | Soil microbial communities from meander-bound floodplain in the East River, Colorado, USA - East River MetaG ERMGT300_2 | ecosystem: Environmental > Terrestrial > Soil > Floodplain ... | reverse complement strand
ATTTGAGCGTAAGTGACTCGAGCTCGTTTAGGTTCTTGATGTGGTCTGTAGCTCTGTTGAGGAATGTCATGCACAAGTTCTATCTCGTACATAGCGACGTTGCAAGCAGCAACAACAAAAAGCCCGGCAGGGATGGTCCTGTCGGGCTTTTGCTTCACTTCTTTACTCGTCTTATCCGTTTGGGTAGCACGTCGGGCACTCTCGCCCCAAGTATCCGTGCGGGCACATCTTGAGACTGAGGTACCTCATCGGGCAGTCACACAGGTTGAAGCGGCTGCACAGGAGGCACGTTGCGAGCGAACAGGCTCGAGTTGGCCAGCTGCAGCGCCTGCACCTGGTCACGGAGACGCTGCGTCTCGTTCGCCGTGAACAGCGAGCGGGTCTGCTCGCCCTGCGCGAGTATCAGAGCCTTGAGCTCGCAGCAACACTCAGCGGCCTGCGCGGCAGCAGCCGCAGCAACTGATTGGGCCTGCAACGTCGCAGCCGCAGCGATGGTCGCTGCGCGCAGCTCTGCCGCTGAAGCGTTCTTGACAGCTTCGATGCTGAGCAAGTTGTAGTTGCTCGTAGCTTGGATAGCTGCGGCATTCGCATACATCGTGTTTTGCACCGAGACCGCATTAGCGTTCTTGGCAGCCTCGAGGAGCGCACGGCCCTCGACTTGGTAAGCGATGGCAAGGCTGTCTTTGAAGCCAACGACAGTAGCCGTCGCTGCATCGCTGACTTGCTTGCTGAGCGCTTCGAAGCTCTTCAGCGAGTCGCGCTGCGTCTCACAAAGGCTCTTTTCGAGGTCGTGCGTCGACTCGCAAATGCTCTTCTCAACACCAGCAAAGCTACGGCCTGTAGCGCCGTTAGCATCACAAATAGACTTTTCGACAGCCGCGAAGTCGCGCGACGTCTCGTGCACTCGGGTCTGTTCGCGCTTGTCTGTCGCGACTTCCCAGTGTCGACGGTCGTGACCGTCATGATGGCCGTGATGGCCATGCTCGTGATGGCCCGTGTCCGTGCTCACAACAGTTTGTCCAGCGGTAGGCTGCAGTACAGTTGATTCCATAGTTCTCGTGTCCTTTCGAGCACGAGAATACAGCCAGAAACGTACTTGCTAGTCGCTAGGAAGCTTCGAGCGCGCTTTGGCGCAACTTGGCGAAGCGGCTACGAACATTTCGCGCAGCCACTCATCAATATCCGCGACCCAAGCCATGGGTTTTCCATGACTCCAGCGTACAGGAAGCGCAGGTGTTCGCGCAGCTGCTATCCAGCGCTGGCACCACCTGGGCGACCGACCCGCCCGGTGGCTAATGGCCTTCCACCCGACTAGCAACACCACATCAGCAACCTACCACGTTGCCGGAATGCCATCGAAGCTTGGCCTTTGGCTGGCACTCGGGCTTGCCGCGGTAGGCTTGGCGGTCGCAGTAGCTCGGGAGCGCAGGCTGCTGCATGCGCAGCAGCTCCATGTCGCTAGGCGGGCCAACGTCATCATCCTGTGATGACGCGTCATCATCCTGTGATGACTTCGTCACAGAGTGCGCAGGCTCGGGCTGTAATACTGCAGGCTCTTTGAGCCTATTCAGCGTGCGATGTAGCATCATCGCTGAGTAAGTTAGCGCTATTAGCATCAGACACGCTAGCAACGCCATAACTAAAGCAAGTCGCTTGTCGCTCATAGCTCCATAAGCTCCACATTGAATAGTGCATAGCAAGAGCCAGTTACTTGCAACTGGCCTGCATAGTGTCCTAGCACATCGCGCTCCAACACCCAGAGCGTTCGTAGTCCGACATCACATTCACGAGAAACACGTGGCGCGCAGTACGGTCCATACACGATGTCTTGCGTGCAGCCAGCTGGCGGGCGCGCTAGCCATGACAGCTTAGGCATATCGTCCAGCTCGGGGCAGGTGTTCGAGACGGTCGTGAACCTGACGCTCAGTGGCGCATCAGGGAACGAGCATTCGGGCTCGGTCTCGAATGCGCAACTGTTCAATAACACCCAAGCGGCAACGAACAACATAACAACTGCAACACACTCGAATGCCGCTATAGCTTTGTGCTTCATAAGCCGCCCATATCCGAGAAGCGTTTGCGCTCTGGCTGGCTGAGGTTGCCTTGCGTCCCGGGCTTTGCTGCTGGTCCGCTGCCTCCTAGCGATTGCGGCGGTTTGCTGCGCGGCGGATTTTGCTGCCGTCCGTGCTGCTGCGTCAACGTCGCTAGCTTCTCTTTAGCCGCGAGCACGAGCCTCTGCAGCACTTGAGGGCTTGGAGCGCGTCCGCGCATGATTGTAGGCGGCTCAATCCACTGACCATTAGCGCCTCTAACACCCATAGCTGCTTCGGCCATGATGCCATCAAGCACCATCTCAAAAGCTTCAGAGCGCATTACGCCGCATTGTTGCAGGATGCCAGGTAACATCTCATTGAGACGCTCGTGCACGTAGACAACATCAGGCGCTTGAACGCCTTGCTGCTGCTGAGCTTCCGCTGCTGCCTTAGCTTCAGCCTCTTGCTTAGCTTGCATTTGCCGCTGAAACAGCGTCTGCCGCTCTTCTAGGTGCATCGCATCCCGCATACGGTCACGCATGTGCTCGGGATACTTTTCAAGCTCGGCCTCTTGCTGCACGTACCCAATGACGAGCGCACGAATGTCAGCGCCAACAGCGCGCAATGCCATTTGCTGCATCTTAGGGTCGCCGCTAGTCAGGTCGTTCTTGAACTGCATATAGCCATTTACACGGCCCTCGTGCTCTCTACGCTGCTGTGCTAGTTCTGTTGTCTTGCGTTGATAGTCATGGTACATGAGGATATTGTTACCAATATCTTTCATTCTAATAGGCACCATAGTGCCTTTACCATCGCTATCATGCCAATAAACTTTATCAGCAAACTCTTCAGGAATGGCGTCACTGTCCATCCATTCTTGAAACTTAGCCGCTTGCTGTTCGGCTGTAAGGACGCCCGGCTGTTCCTGTTCAGGCTGCTCGGTCTCGGGCTGCTGCTCGGTAGTTTGAGTCTCGGGCTGTTCTTGTACTTCGGGCTGTGACTCAGCTGGCTCAAACGCAGGCGAGACATCACCGATGTTGCCCAGGTCATTGAACGAGCGCGACGGCGGCACTGCGCCTGCAAGCGGCGTAGCTACGCCAGTGCTAACTACTGCGGGGGCTGCGATATCAGGCATTGGTCGGACCTTTCTGTGCTTCGTCCTGGTCAGGTTCGATAGGTGTTGGGGGCGGTGGCTGCGCCATCATCTGTGCTTGGTTCGAGGCTTGGGTGAACATAAACATCGGATTGCCGGGCAACATCGGCGGGTCTGGGTAGCCCATGGCTTTCGCGATGATTGGGTCTTGATTCATCAGCAAGTTTCGGTGTTCCTGGATATGCGCGTCATATCGCTGAATCGCCATCTCATCGGGAACGGGCTGCGTGAGCAGTTCCTCGAACGCGAACTCATGGTCAATAATGTGCGCGTAGTGATTCTGTGAGGGGTAGGCCCTCACAGGAACGTCGCCAACACTAAGCCGCTCGTTCTCGATAGCTATTAGATTCTCCACACGTGCGTCGTTGCGTCCGTACTCGTCATCGCCTCGCAGAATCATCTGGATAGCTTTGGCTTTCTCGCGCGCGTCGGGCATGTCCTTTGTCAGCTCTACCAGCTTGATGCGCGCCAGCGAGCCACGCATCGCGTCAGGGATAGCTTTCGCCACAACACGTCGGAACGAGCTGAACGCGCTAGGCGCGAACGATTTAGCTAGCGTTGCACCGCTCTTGCCGGCAATCTCAATGATGAACTCGCTATTGCCATAGCGCTGCATCATATCGAGCATGTCGTTGGCCAGAGCTTGCTCGTGTGCTACAAGCGTTGCTGTGGGTAGCGACAAGTTGCGCGCCGTGATGGCCTCGAAAACCTCCGCATGCGCGCCGCTTGTCGTGTTCTCCACCATGCCGCGGCTGATGTCACCGAAGCCGGAGACGCGCGGCAGCGCCTGAATCAGGTCTTGCTTCAGCGGCTCAGTGCTCGGCATCGGCTGAATAGTCATCATGCTAGGCGGTGTGCCGCCGCGAGGCACAACAATCTCGCGCTGGTTCTTACCACCGTTAGATAACGCTTCTCCCTTTACTACCTTACTGCCTTCTTCACGCACTCGAGTCTGATTGCCGAAGTACGCATAGTTTGTCAGCTCGCTAGAACGCACACGGTTCAGTGCGTCTTCAATAGCTGTTAGTCCCCAACCATCAGCAAAGCTTAGTGCACAGTCAGTGAACTTAGCTGTGATGATAGGGCGTATCGGCAACCTACCTGCAGGCAACGGACACTCCGCTATATCGTCAATAACCAGTTCATTGAGAATCAACGCGTATCGTCCTTTGGGCAACTCCGGTCTATCAGCGTAATAGAAGTGCATAACGGTGCAATCACCCTCATTGCCTCCTAAAGCGCTTGTCCACTGACGCAACCTGAACTCTTCGTACTGGTCGATACCGCGGATATTCCCTTGCGCGAGAATAGCTTGGGCTTTCTCCGGGAACTTCGCGGCGAGCACAAACACGTTGGTTCGCTCGAACGCCACGACCCAGCCAGCCTTGAGTCCGATGGACGGGTCGAACGCGAACATTGTAGGGTCACATATGTCAACGTATGGCGCTCCGCTCTTGCCTGGCTGCTTGGCCAGCGCTGTCTTGCCTGGCGGTGCTGGCGGCGGAGCAGGCACTTCTATTGTCTCCACGATGTCGTCACCCTGCGCGCGGTCCCAGCGCAAATGCGAAGCAGCCATGCCGTACACGAGCGCAGTTTCGGCGAGCTCGGGGATGCTCGGTCTGATGTATTCATCGTAACAGTAGTTGACGGCTTTATCCCCAACTTCACTAGCCATCACGTTCTCAGTATCGCCATTGCTCGCAACACATTGGAAACTGACAGGTTCAGCTAGTACGAATGCTAGCTGCTGCCTTATCATTGAGCGCACTTCTGGAATGTGTATGCGAATCTCAGTTTTTTTCTTCGTGCCAAGGTCAAGCATCGTGCGGTCTTTACCGTCAAGACGCATAAAGTGAATGCCGTACTGCATACGGTACTTCTCAATCAGACCCATTTCGTTGCATGCATCAAAGTATCTTTTGACCTTGAGATGCACTTCTTTAGCTAGGTCTGTTTCTTTCTTAGTCGCCCAAAACTGCAAAGCAGGTGTTGGGGGCGTCAATGGCGCATCCATCACATTGGCTCCAACTTCATCAGACTCGGTTTCTTCTCGCCCTTGTCGCAATACTCCATGCGCTTGGGCATAAGCGTCGCGTTGAGCTGGTTCAAGAACTTGTTGGTGTTGGGGCGCGTTGCGCGCATCGGCCGGTCAGGATCGAGTGCCCAGTTCGAGTCATCGAGCTTGACAGGCTGTGTGACGATGATTTCGTCTTTCAGCTCAGCTTGCTTGCGCGGCACGTGCACCGTGTTGCCCGCGTTGTTCGTCACGTACTCTACCAAGTTATAATCGGGGTCATGGAACACGGCCATAATGCTCGTGCCGCGAGTCAGCGTGTTCGTATCCAGCTCAGTGAACACACGACCTTCTTTGAGCGTCTTAGGTGCGTTCTGCTTCAACCATTCCATAACCACTTTGTGCTCTAGTTGCACGTCAGGAATGATTACGATTGTATTCTTATCATTCAGCGTTTCTAGCTGCTTTGCTTCTACTGACATTTTAGTCCCTATCGTTGAGAATGCTAACCTGACGCTCAAGGTCTGTTAGGCGCATATGCAGCTTGCGCAAATCGTCTTGCGCTTCGTTATCAAGCTCCAACACAACCTTTGCTTTGAGTTCTGAGAGCGCGGCCGCGCGGCTGTCCCGCGCGTGGATGAACCATGCGAGAACAGCCGCGCCGAACACCAGCGGCCACAGTATTGCGGCGATATCGTGCATCAGTGTGCCTTGCGCTTGCTCCGCCCGTACGCTTGAGCTGGCGGCACGTACAAGTCAGGCTCCGAGTTCGGGCCAGGGTCCTGGTTTGATGCCCAGCGCGCTAGCTCAGCTTCTGCGCGCTCAGCTCGCTCTTGCCATGACACCTCGGGCTTGCACGCGTCGGCCACAGCGTCTGTGAAGCTTGCAGGTGCTGCATCGTCAGCCACACATGAGATGTCTATGCCTTCTACCTGCACCTTGACAGACTGCCTCAGCTTCCACTGTAGCGCGTCCATCATCTCTTGCGTGATGAGCACCGGGCGCAGCACGCAATCCTTATGCTCACGCAGCACATCAATAACGTGCTTGCAAAACGCTTCTTTGGCTTTTGAATCCATCAGCTAATCCAGTTACAGCGAGCAGGCCCTGTGGTTTCAGAGCACGTGCACTGCAAAATGTGCCCAGGGTAGTAGAGATTCTGGCTGAAATAACGCCACGTCAGCGAAGACTGTTGGTTACCGTAGACAGACCAGTTCTGTTGCAAGCTGCTAGAACTCGGAGGGCACGGTTGACGCCACGTAAACACAATGATGTTGTTAGGGTCGTTATACTGCACAGGACCCTGACATGATGGATTGGAGAACGGCGCAGTAATCTTCTGTCGGAAGTAAGGGATTGCTGCGCGATACGCGTTATTCTCACACGCAGTGAGTTCTTCGCTCACAACACCTACGTCTACCGTGCTGCTGTCATCGTCAGCATTAGGCTGCACACCGAGTTCTGCAGCACACGCGCTTACAAACAAACCAACTGCAACTGAGATAGCTTTCAACATGTCATTACCTTTCAATAGAAATCGTCATCATCATCGTCTTCGTACTGCGCAGCGACTAAATCACCCGCGTAGTCTGTCGTGGAGTGCTTCTGGTGTTGGGGCGGGAACGGCAGGATATGCCGATAGTTCTGCCAGGCGCGCAGCCCATACACCGTCGCGGCGGCCAAGTCAAAATGGCCCCATTGCTCGTGCTCCTCGAACTTGGTCCGCTGGTCGTTCCAAGTACACGCGTTCATGTGCCGCGAGAGCTTGTCGGTATACTGCGTGTTTACGATGAACTGCGAGCTGTTCAGATTCTGACGCACTAGCTGCGTCATCGCTTTCAAGTCATCTTTAGTTGTAGGAGCAACGCTAAGACCATACAGCGAGCTTAGGTCATTGATGAGCTGTAACGACGTATCCGAGACTCGCAGTACCGGATTGAACTCCCAGCGGTCTGTATCATTGTTATACCAAGTGTACGAACTCGGAGGTTGCTCGTTCTCGTCATCGTTAGCTTGCGCAAGCTCATAGAGCTTCTCGGCACGATGCGCTGTGCGGTCGCCTTTGAGTAACGTCGCCCAACCAACTTGCTTCAGCTTGCCCGAACGTGTGTAGATGTCCTCAAGCGGAATGCGCGACATCTTGGCGGGCGGCTGCGTGCCCCACAGCTCATACTCGCGAGCCGCCACGATAGCGGCCACGCGCTCGCTGTTGGGATTTTTCTCAGCCCAGCAGTCTTGAGCGACCACGATGTCGCGCTGTGCGTCATGCGCGCTGAACACCACAGCGAAGAAATGGCGCTGACCGGGGTCGAGCCACGTCATGGTCAGGCCCTGCGGCGGCATCGCGTAGCCCGAGCGTGTGTGGCGCTGCACGTCGTACTCGAGGAACACTGTTTTGCCCACGTTGCGAACTCGCTTGCCGTAATATTCGCGTTCAGCGTCGTCAGGGTCTATCTCGCGAGCAGCGTCGACAAACTCTTTTTTCGTACGCTCGGACAACGCTGTGTTGTCATCGATAGTCAGGAAGCAATACGCTTTGCGCGCTATAGCAGGCTCGCGAAACGTTGTATCGAATGCATGGTCAGCGTCTACAGGAGCACTAGACTCCAGAATGATAGTTGCTGCGCCTTCGCGCTGAAACTGCGGATATAGAATCGAACCAACAGCGTGCTTGAGCTTGGTAACGAACGCAGCTTCGTGTATGCCAACACCATGCAGCCGAGGACCACGCATGCGCTGAGGCTTGTTATCGATGCCTACAAGCTTCAACTCTGCTTTGTTATGGTGAAAGTAGTAAGCAGCGCGTGTGCCGTGTCGATTACCAATGAACTCAGGTCTGATATCGTCAGGTAACCTCGAAATGATAGCTTCTAGGTTAGGCAACACAAACTCTTTGAGCGAGATAGCCTCAGCACTAGCTAATAAGAACTTGCCGCCCGGAGTGCGAAGACAATCTTCAACACGAATAAGGTCTGTAGTGAATGTTTTGCCAACCTGACGGCCAGCATCAATCATGAAGATACGATTCGCACCTGGGTCTAAGTGTCTACGCTTCTCCCAAGCGCGATACGGTTTATAGATGAGCTTCTCTTGATGCTCGTCAAGCATCCACGACAAGTCGCCAAGCCTACATAGCTCTGCTGCGGTACTCTCGTGGATGCCATCAAGCACAGCTGCTACTTCTTTCACGTCTTCGGTGCAGGCTCGGTCGCGCGTTCTGCGAACAATTGGTCAACACTACCAACATCAGCCGTATCGATAACTTGATGCTCGCGCTCAGGTGTTGGGAGCTCACAACTCGCGAAGTTCGGGTCGTGATGTGTGTAGCCTTGAGCCGAGACCCACGCAGGGAACGGAAGCTTGCTACCGCTGGCCTTCCATTGCTCGTCAAGCTCGCTGTACGGAACTAGTTTTACGTTGTCTTCGCTCATTGTGTCCTTCAGCATGCCTGCATACATGTCGCTAGCTTCGCGCAGGTTACGAAGCTTAGCGTCAACAGCGTCACTTCAACTCACGAGTGTTTTTCTACTTCCTCGAGTACAACGCCATACTTAGAAATGATATCGAAGATACGAGCCTTAGAGCGCGTGCTAGCTGGTAACTCGTCCCATGGCAGCAAGTTCGGATGTTGTTTCTCCGAAGGCTTGAACTCCGGTCCGTAGACCCAGCCCTGCTCAAAGTGCATTTTCATCCAAGCTTCGTGCCGCGTCGCATCGTCTGTCCGTTCGGCCGCGCATTTCTTCATGGCCTCGACTCGGCACGCTCGCTCCTCAGCTGTGAACATGCGCTGGTCGTAAGCTTCTTCGCCCAACAGCACACGAATCTCGCGCGCAATCTCGCCCTGCATACGCTCCATCAGATTCCAAGTTGTATCGCTCATGCGTTCTCTTCTTTCCGTAGCTCGCGCGTAGCGCGCATTAGCTCTTCACGCTTCACAGCGAGCTCATCCATTGTATAATCCGCTACCGCCCCAGCTCCACCTACGAGCCTAGCGGCAGGCGCACGCTCCATAATAGTGTCGATGATGTAGCGCGCGTCAGCGCTCGCAGTGCTTGGGAAGCTTAGGCGCTTGCGCTTCAGCTTCTTACCCAGCGCCGCGAGCTCCACCGATTTCACCAACACCGCGCACGCATACTGCGCGCCACCAGCGAGCCAGCAAAGAATGTCCTGACGCGCTTGCGCCAAGTCCTCGCGGTAGACAAGCACAGGTAGCGGTGGCGGCGGAGCCTCCTCTTGCTCTGCTATCAGTTCCGCAGCCGCTGCTTTCGCCACTACAGGCGACTCCAACTTTGCGGCAGCCCCATGCACTACACGTCGCTTGCGCACTGCTGCTGCGCCTGCGCTATCTCCCATGATATCCCCAACCCCGCTCTGTAAAATGTAGCGTCATATAGCGCAACATGATGCAACTACGTCACAAACGCAAGCGCCCCGCCACACATTGCGTGCGGCAGGGCGCTAAAAGCTCAATAGTTGCGGCTATTTATACACGCAAGCAGGTGTTCTTGCGCAATCGCACGAACCTTGCACATCCTTAGTTGCGCCAACGAAGCTAATGGCACTAACGCCCACGTTGTCAGCAACCATATTACCTACGAGCCAATCAGTGCCGTACTTACAACGCACAATCAGGTCTGTCCCTGGCGTGTAGTCAAGAACGCAGTTACTGTGCTCAGCAAAGAACGCGCCGAATGCGTCAGTGCATGAGGGTTCAAGTGTTGGGGCGTTCGGGGTTGTCGCGTAAAGCGTTAGCATCCAACCTGCCGTAGTTGCATAGATTGCGATAAGGGTTTTAGCTCGCCATGACATCGTTATTTTCGCTCCATTGCGCATGCTAACTTCGTAACATGCCACTAACGTCGCTGCAAGCGCTAAGCGCACTAACACATCACTTTTCTAGGCTCCGCCCGAGCAACTTTTCGCCAACCCATACATGTAGGTTTTGGTGCGACTTTTCAAAAAGGTGTTGTGAAGGGAGTAGCAACAGGGTGGCTGGGGGCGGCTCGGTAACTAGCAAACCCCCTTGTTTTACAGCTTTGTTACGCTGTTACCTGTGACCCTTGGGGGTCTAACCTATTCTATAGAGATAGGATGTATGATGTAGGCAAACCTACATGTCATACATCCTACTTCTCTATATATCTATTTATAAGAGTAACAAGGGTAATAAGGGTAGCAGAGCAGGGATTCTCGAGATTTTTGCGCTACCCACCTTGCTACCTTCCTACCGCTAAAGAGTAGCACCACGCTTCCAAGCCTTGAACTGCACGCCATTCGCATCGCGTTTTACGTGCTT
>Ga0137443_1000137_pt1 | contig 10543 bp, 9 predicted proteins | sample EasRivERMGT300_2_FD_102324 | JGI IMG/M metagenome (GOLD analysis project Ga0137443, IMG submission 102324) | Soil microbial communities from meander-bound floodplain in the East River, Colorado, USA - East River MetaG ERMGT300_2 | ecosystem: Environmental > Terrestrial > Soil > Floodplain ... | reverse complement strand
GGTTGTACCGCGGCGATCACCGCACGTTCGAGGCGAAGGAGGCGTTCCGTTTCCGCGCCGTCGGCAACGCCGGCGGCTTGGTGCTGACCTTCAACGACATCCCCCTCCCGCCGCTCGGCAAACGGGGGCAGGTGATCAAGGACCGCGTCTTCGACCGCGAGGCGCTGCAGGAAATCCAGTCCGAAGCGCGCAACAGCACATGAGCAGCGTCGCCCCCACCGAGCTCTCCGCAGCCATCATCCTCCAGCGTCTGGCCGAGGGAGTGTTTCCGCACGAGACGGTGGAGATGATCGCGGGCGGGTTCCTGCCGCTGCCGCAGGCGGAGCTGGTCCCGGTGCTGGCCTACCTGGCGCTGCAGCGGGACGCGGCCATCGCCTCGAAAGCCCGCGCCTCGCTCTCCGACATCCCGTCGCGCATCGTGTACGGTTTCGCCTCCGACGAGAGCGCCATGCCGGACCATCTGGTCTTGCTCATGCGCGCCTCGCAGGACGCGGCGATCCTCGAGGGATTGATCCGCAATCGCGCCGTCCCCGACGACGCCATCGCCGAGCTGGCCGGCCGCGCCGACGCCGCGGTGCAGGAGATCGTGGTCATCAACCAGGCCCGCATCCTCCGCGCCCCGCAGATCCTCGACGCGCTGCTGGCCAATCCGCATCTGTCGGCCGATGCCCGGCGGCGCGCGCTGGAGACGCGCGAGGAGTTCTTCGACAAGAAGGCCCGCATCGAGGCCGAGCGCATCCTCGACGAGGACGAGGCCGACCTCGAGCTTCCCGACGACGCCATCGCCGACCTCCTGGCCAAGGCCGCCGAGGAGGATGCCGCGCGGATCCCCCAGAAGCCGCCCGAAGTTCCGGAGAGCGAGCTGAAAGATGCGAAGAAGCAGTCGATCTTCACCAAGATCCTGCTGATGACCATCTCCGAGAAGGTGCAGCTCGCATTCAAGGGGGGGAAGACCGAACGGATGATCCTGATTCGCGATCACAACCGGCTGATCGCCTCGGCGGTGATGCGCAACCCTCGCATGTCGCAGAGCGAGGTGGAGCAGATCGCCGGCATGCGCAGCATCGAGGAGGAAGTCCTGCGGCTCATAGGAGTCCGCCGCGATTGGATCGCCAAGTACAACATCGCCACCGCTCTGGTGCGCAATCCGAAGGCACCGATCGGGGTTGTCCTGCCGTTGATCAATCGATTAACCTTACGAGATTTGAAAAACTTGAGGGACGACAAGGGTGTCAGCGAAGTCGTCCGCGCCGCTGCGCGCAGGTTTTTCATCCAGCGAAGCCAAAAGTCCTGAATGAAGGTGAACTACTACGAAGTGCTCGGCGTTGAGCGCTCCGCGTCCGAGCAGGAGATTCGCGACCGCTTCCGGAAGCTGGCCCGCGAGCAGCACCCCGACCGCTACAAGGGGGGCGACAAAGCCGACGCCGAGCGCCGCTTCCAGATCCTCACCGAGGCCGTCAACGTCCTCACCAATCCCGTCAAGCGCAAGCAGCACGACTCCGACCTCAGCTCCGGCACGTCCAAAGGCGCCGCCGACTTCACCCAGGTGGCCAAGGCCTACATGGCCAAGGGCGTGAAAGCCTTCAAGGAAGGCGACATGCGCACCGCCTACGAGAACTTCGATATGGCGGTCAAGCACAATCCGGCCGACGCCAAGGGGTTCCACTACCTGGCCCTCACCGCCCACCGCATCCCGGCGTACACCCGCCAGGCGGTGCAGGCCATCGAGAGCGCGCTGCAGCGGGAGCCGGTCAACTCCCTGTTCCTCAAGGACGCGGGTCTCATCTGCAAGCGCGCCGGGCTGTCGGCGAAAGCCGAGCGCTATCTCGATGAGGCGCTGAAGTGGGATCCGGACAACATCGAGGTACAGTCCGCCCTGGCCGAACTGCGCCAGGGGCGCCCGGAGGGGAAGGAGAGCGGAAAGGGGTTTACCCTTTTCAAGAAGAGCTGACCTTGAGAATGGATCTCAAAGCAATCGGTCTGACCCATGTGGGGCGGCAGCGACAGCACAATGAGGACTCGTTCCTCGTCGCTGACGAGGCCAAGCTCTTCCTGGTCGCCGACGGCATGGGAGGCCACGCGGCCGGCGAGATCGCCTCCAAGATCGCCGTCGACTCCATCTCCGAGTTCATCGTCCACACCAAGGAGGACGACGGCACCTGGCCGCACGCCTACGACGAGCACTTCGGCCGCACCACCAACCGCCTGATGGCCGCGCTGCGGCTGGCCAACACGCGGGTGCTGGAGGCGATGCGGAAGGACGCACGGCTCCGCGGGATGGGTACCACCGTGGTGGCCTGCCTGGCCGACGACAGCACGATGTCCGTGGCCCATGTCGGCGACTCGCGCGCCTACCTCATCCGCGGCGGCGAGCTGTCGCGCCTGACCAACGATCACTCCTGGGTCTTCGAGCAGGTGCAGGCGGGAATGCTCACCGAGGCCGAAGCGGAAAAGCACCCTCTGCGCAACGTGATCACCCGCGCCCTCGGCGGCGCGCTCTCCGTGACCCCCGACGCCTCGGAGGTCGAGAGCCAGTCCGGCGACGTCTACCTCCTCTGCAGCGACGGCCTCACCGGTATGGTTCCCGAAGACGAGATCCTCCGCGTTGTCAGCGAGAGCGGCAACGACCTGGAGAAGGCATGTCAGAACCTGATCGACATCGCCAACGAGCACGGGGGATTGGATAACGTGACGGCGATTCTGGTGAAGACGGTCTGATGAACGTACGCATCGACTACTGCGGAGTCTGAAACTACCTCCCGCGAGCCTCCAGTCTGGCGGCTGCGATCAAGAAGCAATTCGGGGTCGACTCGAAGCTCGTCCGCGGCAGCGGCGGCATCTTCGTGGTCACCGTTGACGACGAAACGATCTTCTCCAAACAGGATGAGGGGAGATTTCCGAGCGAGAGCGAGATCGTGGAGAAAGTGCGAGCCCTTTCATGAACGACAAGAGCTTCGTCGAGCGCATCGCCGACATCATCCAGGTCAACGCCAACGCCAAGCAGGTCTTCGGCGAGCCGGTGGAGCGCGACGGCACGACCATCATTCCCGTGGCCCGCGTGCAGTGGGGCTTCGGCGGGGGTGGGCTGGGGCGCGGGCCGGCGGAGCGGGGCGGGGGAGGGGGCGGGGCGCGCTCGCACGCCATCGGCTACATCGAGCTGCGCGACGGGAAGTCGGAGTTCCGCCCCATCTTTGATCCCGGCGACATCGGCACGCTGGTGGCCATCGGCGCCGCCGGCATCGTCGCCGGGTTCCTGCTGGCCCGCCTCGCGCGATAGCGGATTACACTCTCCGGGTGCATCCTGAGGTCCAGGAGCTTCAGTCAAAACTGAAGGAAATCCTCTACGACTGCGCCGTCGAGCTGAACGCCACCAAGGCGGCGCTCTATCTCCATGACGGCGGCGGGCGCTTCGAGCTGGTGACGCAGTACGGCTTCCGCGGCGGGCTGGCCGAGAATGCCGACAAGGACCACCCGCTCATCGACCGCTGCGGCCGCGGGCGGACGTCGTTCTTCGTCAACGGCCTGACCATCGAGCCGCGCTTCTCGGAGATGCTCTACGAGGCAGCGACCGACCGTCTCCTCGCCGCGCCGGTCTACCTGCGCGGGCAGCTCGTCGGCGTGATCGACATGCGGGACAAGAGTGCGAAAGCGCTCTTCGAACAGACCGACCTGCCGAAGGCGCAGCGGATCGCCGACCGCATCGCCGAGCTGTTCTCCAACAAGAACGTCTTCGGACAGCGCTTCATCACCCTTTCGGAGTCGCCGCAGACGACGGTCTTCGTCCCGACGCACGCGTCGACGGCCGAGGCCGCCACCGCCCCCCCAGCCGCCGCCCCCTCCGCCCCGGCCGCCTTCCGCCCGGCTCCGGCTCCGGTTTCCGCGCCGCCGCTGCGGCCGGCCATGCCGCCGCCTCCGCCGCAGCAGGCCAAGAGTCACGTGCCGCGCGTGCCGACCATGATCCTCGAGGCGCGCGCCGCCGCGGAGCTGATGCTCGAGGCGTCGCCGGGAGAACCGTTCGGCGAGGAGGAATTGGTCGCCGTGCGCGACGTACTCCGGGCCATGCTGCTCGTCCCGGGGACGACGGTGGCCTCGTTCTCCGCCTTCGGGCACATGGGTGGCATTCAGGAAGTCGCGGCGCGCTCCACGGTCACCGACGAGGGGATGAACTTTCTGCAGTCGAAGTTGAACATGTGGCTGACCAAGCGGGGCGAGGGGAGCGGGTTCCTGCGCACCAGCGTGCAGTTCCCGCTCGGCAACAGTGGCCCGGCCGTCACCCCGGCGCAGATGCAGAAGGTGTTCACCGCGCCAGTCGCTGCCGGGTCCCTGCGCGGCACCTACCTGACGGTGGCCTTCGCCGCCAGTCCCGACCGCGCGGCGCACGAGATGCTCGCCGCCTTTCACGCCCAGTTGCAGCTCGCCATCGAGCACTCCATGATCCGGGGGGCCGCGCAGAGCGCGCGATGGCGCGTCGCCGAGAAGCTGCTGGAGCCCGACTTCTCGCATTACCCCGAGCTGCGCCGCCACTCCGACTCCGTGGTCGCCCGGGTCGAGGCCTTCGCCCGCTACATCGCCTTGACGCCGTCCGAGGTGGACACCGCGCGCCTTGTGGCGCTGGTGCACGACTGCGGGATGCGGCTGCTCGACTACGAGCGCCTCTACCGCAAGCGCGACCTGTCGCCTGACGAGATGGGCATCCTAAAGGAGCACGTGCAGGTCGGCGCCGCCATCGTCGAGCCGCTCCTGGGCGTCGAAGTTGCGCGCGCCGTCCTCTGCCATCACGAGCGCTTCGACGGCCGCGGCTATCCCAACGGGCTGCAGGGCGAGGAGATCCCCCGCGCCGCGCGGATCATCCAGATCTGCGACGCGTACGAGATGATGATCGCCGCCGACAACTACCAGCCGCCCGAAACGCCGGAAAAAGCGCTGTCGATCATCACCCGCAGCGCCGGCTCGCAATTCGACGCGGAGCTGGCGCACCGATTCGGGGAGATGATGCGCAGCGCGCGGTAAACTCCTCCTCCCATGAAGATCACCCGCCACGAGGCGAAGCGCATCGCCGATCTCGCTCATCTCGCTTTTGACGAGCCGGCGCTCGACCGCATGGCCGCGGAGATGACCAAGATCCTCACCTATATCGACCAGCTCGCGGAAGTCGAGGTTGAGGCCAATGAGGGACAGGCTTCAGCCTGCCCGACACCCCTCCGCGACGACGTCATCACCTCCCGGCCCGCCGACCCCGCGCGCAACGCCCCGGAGTGGGACAACGGCTACTTCGTCGTGCCGAAGGTGATCGGTGAGTGATCTGGTCGGCGCTGCGATTCGCGCCATCGCCGAGCTGAACCCTCGCCTCAACGCCGTCCTGCGCGTGAACGAGAGCGCGCCGGCCGGCACGCCGATCGCGATCAAGGACAACATCGTCACCACCGACATGCCGACCACCTGCGGGTCGCGCATCCTTCCGGATTTCGTCTCGCCGTTCGACGCCACCGCCGTCGCCCGCCTCCGCGGCGCCGGCTGGTCCATCGTGGCCAAGACCAACCTCGACGAATTCGCCATGGGCTCGTCCACCGAGCACTCCGCGTTCGGCGTCACGCGCAACCCATGGAACCTCGATTGCGTCGCCGGCGGCTCCTCGGGCGGCTCGGCCGCGGCGGTCGCCGCGGGCATGGTCCCCGCGGCGCTCGGATCGGAGACCGGCGGCTCGGTGCGGCAGCCCGCGGCGTTCTGCGGTGTGGTCGGTCTCAAGCCCACCTACGGCCGGGTGAGCCGCAACGGCCTGGTGGCCTTCGCCTCGGGGCTCGATCAGATCGGCATCGTCACCAGGACCGTGCGCCAGTGCGCGGAGCTCCTCGGCGTGATCGCCGGGCGCGATCCCTTCGATTCAACCTCCAGCGCCGCTCCCGTCGACGAGTACGCCGCCGACGTCGATGCCGGCGTGCGCGGACTCCGCTTCGGCGTGGTGCGCGAGGCGGTGGAGAAACTGGAGGGCGAAGTGGGCGCGAACTTCGACGCCGCGCTCGGCGTCCTGCGCGCCGGCGGCGCCACGGTGGAAGACGCCAGCGTACCGACCATCGGCTACGCCATCGCCATCTACTACATCGTCGCCAACGCCGAGGCCAGCGCCAACCTGTCGCGCTTCGACGGGGTGCGGTACGGCCATCGGGCCCGAGCGGCGACGCTGAAGGATCTCTACTTCCGTTCGCGCGGCGAGGGCTTCGGCGACGAAGTGAAGCGCCGCATCATGCTCGGCACCTTCGCCCTCTCGGCCGGCTATTACGATTCGTACTACGGGCGCGCGCAGGCCGTGCGCGAGCGGATGCGCGGCGATTTCGCCGAGGCCTTCCGGCGCTTCGATTACCTCCTTACGCCGACCACGCCCGAGGCGGCGTTTCGCATTGGCGCGAAGACCGGCGATCCGCTGTCGATGTACCTGAGCGACATCTTCACCGCGCCGGCGAACCTGGTCGGTATCCCCGCCATCGCCGTCCCCTCCGGCTTCTCCCGCCAGCGACTACCGCTGTCACTTCAGATCATGGCCCCGCACTTCGGCGAGCGTGCGTTGTTCCGCGCCGCGGGGTACTTCGAGCGCGAGACGGGATACTGGCGGGAGAGCCCGCCGCCACACATCACGCCGCCTGATCGCGCCTGACCTCGCGCTCGAACTCGTCCGCCCGCGACGCCAGCACCCCGACCGTCACCGTCAGCTCCTGCGCCACCGAGTCGTTTTCGTGCGCGATCTCGCGCATGGTGGCCGTCGCCGTGGCGATCAGATCGACCTCCTGCCGCTGTTTGGCCAGGAGATCGCGCATGCGGCGGGCCTCGGTGTCGATGGTCTCCATGGCCTGGGCGATGCCGGTTTCCGCGGCCGTCTCCTCTTCCGTCGCTCGCATGACCTGGGCGCCGATGTCGCGCACGCGCTCGGCTTCCACGGCCATGACCTCGGCGCCACGGGCCTGCTCTTCCACCGCGCGGCGGTTCTCGCCGATGAGGTCGGACATCCGCGAGGCGATCTGCCGCAGGCGGCGGCTGGCGGCGGTCTGCTCCTCGAGGGAGCGGACGATGTGCTCCATGTGCTTCGACGACTCGTCGGCGCGGTCGACGATGCCGCGCAGCGCGGTGCTGGCCTCGCCGGCCTGCTCCACCGCATGGCGCACGTGCGCCACGCCGTCGCGCATGGTGGTCACCGCGGTGCGCGAGCCGTCATCGACCGAGGCGATGATCTTGCGGATGTCCTCGGTGGAGCGACGGGTACGGTCGGCCAGCTCGCGGATCTCGTCGGCGACGACGGTGAAGCCGCGCCCGTGCTCGCCGGCCTGCGCGGCGATGATCGCCGCGTTGAGCGCCAGCAGGTTGGTACGCTCGGTGATCTCCTCGATGACGGCGATGATGCCGGAGACGTTCGCCAGCTCGTCCTGCAACTGGGTGAGGGCGTGCGAGGCGCGCTCGGTGGTGTCGCGGGAGGAGTGGATTCCCGCCAACGTCGCGTCGACCATCCGCCCGCCGCCCTCGGCCTCTTCGCGCACCCGCACGGAGAGGTCCGCCGTCGACCGCGCCGCGGTGCGCACCTGATCGGCCGTGGCCTCCATCTCCGCGGCGAAGGAGACGATCTCGTCACCGGCGGACGATAGGTGCTGGCTGACGGTGAGCATCTGCCGCGCCGCCGCGGACATCTCCATCGTCGAGGCCGACGATTTCTCCACCGAGACGAAGAGCGTCTCCGCGTTGCCGTGGGTCTGCTTGGTCAGCGAGCGGAGCTCGGTGGTGCGGCTGGCGCAGTCCTCGGTGAGCGTGCTGACCTCCTCCGCCAGCTTCACGATGGTGTGGATGCCCTGGCGTAGTTTCTCGGTGGCGCCGGTGGCGTCCTCGGCGAGCTGAGTCTGTTTGCGCGAGCGGTCGAGCAGCGCCTCGCTGCCGTGGGTGAGGACGCGCGCCCGTTCGGCGATCGTCGCCCCGCTCTCGCCGATGGCGCGGTTCTGCGACTGCAGCGCGTCGGCCATCTGGTTGAACGAGTTGCCGAGGCGGCCGACGTCGTCGCGGGAATCGTCGGCGATGCGGAAGGAGAGATCGCCCTCGCGGATGCGCTCCGCTCCGTGCATCAGCTCACTGACCCGGCGGGTGATGCTGGTGCTGATGATGGAGCCGACCAGCAGCAGGGCGATGGTAGCCACCACCGTGCCGATGATGATGGTGACCTGCGTCCGCTTCGCGGCGACCTTCGCCTCATCCGAGCGAAGCCTGAGCACATCGGTCTCGTCGGCGCGGATCTGCGCGCTCTCGGAGCGGAGGGCGGAGAGATGCTCGTCGCCCGACAGCGCGGCAGCGTCGAGCAGCAGCGGCTTCAGACCTTCGACCCGCCGCCGCTCGATCAGCATCTGAAGCGAGGCGATCTTGGCGTCCACGATGGGACGCAGGCTGCGCAACGCGTCGCGGCGCGCCGGGTCGCCTTTTTCCAGATCGGCGAAGAGGTTGGGGACTTTCTTGACGTCGTCCTCGAACGTGGCGATGAAGCGCGGGTCGCCGGTCAGCATGTAGCCACGCGCGTCGTTCTCGGCCGAGCGGGTCAGCGAGACGAGCTGCTCGAGGTTCCAGAGGAACTGCCGCGCCGTGGCCCGCGCCGCGGTGAGCCGCGTCAGCCGCGCCGTGTCGTACAGCGCCATGGCCGCGATGATCAGAAGGATGACCACGGAAAAACCGAAGCCGAGCGTGAGCTTCGCCCGGAGTGACAACCTGCTCCATGTCATTGGACCGTACCTCTTTTGCCGGATTCTAGGGCCCGGCGGGACTTTCGAGGTCCTTAGTGACGCATATGCATCGTCAACCGCTCGTCACCCGCAACCGCAAACCTTCGTCACAGTGAAGGGTCTGCTTGCGCATGCGCTCCCGTCCCGCGGCATCCTGGTAGCGGACGGCCAGCGGGATGCGAAGGTCGGTGCCGGCGTCGCGCACCACGGTGCGCAGCACGATGCGAAACCAGTTTGTGCTGGGCGAGGCCGCCTCGAACTTGAAGCCGGCGTTCGACTGATGCAGCAGCGGAGCCTCGGCGCGCGGCTCGATGGACTCGATCTCGTCGAATTGGAAGGCCGAGGCCCGGACCCGGATGGAGACCACGACGTGGAACGCCGTGGCCCGCCCGACATTCGTCACCATCAGCGCGGCGGCGTCCTTCGCCAACTCGTGAAGTGAGGGGACGCTCGGCCGCACCTTGAGCCGCGGCCCGCGGCGGCGGAGGCGAAGTCGTGACAGGAACCGGCGCACGCCGAGAGCGTAACCGATCTGCGCTACAATTCCGCCGTGCGCAAGTGGTGGGTGTGGCTCATTGGTATCCACATTCCGGCGGTCCTCTCCGCCGCCCCTCTCCCCAAAACCATCGCCACCTCCCGAGTGACGTCCGAATTGCGCGCGTCGCTCTCCGCCGACTACACCCTCGACATCGTCGTCGCGCCGCATGACGGTGACGCCTGGACGCGCCTGGCCAAGCGCGTCACCGGCGACGCCGAGCGCTGGAAAGACATCGCCGCCTTCAACGAGGCCGGCGAGACGCTCTCCGCCGAGCAGCGGGTCCGCATCCCCTTCTCCCTTCTTCGTCCCCAACTGCAGCGGCAGATCGCCACCACCCTCTTTCCCGCCGACCGCATGACCGACGCCGGCTGGCGCCACGTCGTGGTCGGCACCAGCGGCGTGGAGGGGGAGTCGCTGTGGAACATCGCCGAGTGGTTCACCGGCAACGGCGCGAACTACGCGGCCATCCGCAAGGCAAACCCGCTCCAGGGACTCTCGACCCGCAAAGGTGACGTGATCCTCATTCCGAAGGACTTGCTCGCCGCGGCGTTCCGCGGCGGCGTGGAGGGAACGAATGCACCGAAGACAGCCGAGGTTCGGAAATCGGAGGACGATCCGGATGAACGCACGCCAGCGGATGTTGATGCTGCGACGGCGACTGCTGCTGAGGCAGTGGCTGTGGGGCAGCCGTCGCTGACGTACGACCGGAACGCCGCCGAACCGTACGCCGTCTACCGGCTGCAGCGTGGCGAGGCGCTCTATTCGTCGGTGGCCATCCGCTTCACCGGGCGTGTCTACGCCAACGACGTCGGCGAGGTCGTCGACCGCCTCGTCAGCTTCAACGGCATCGACGACGTGTCCAGGATCCCCGTCGGCTACTCGGTGAAGATCCCCATGTCCCTGCTGCTGCCGGAGTACCTGCCGCCCGACGATCCGACCCGCCTCGCCGCCGAGTACTCCAAGCGCGCCAGCGCCAAGCTGGCGCGGCGCGCGCGCGCCGCCGGGCTGGCCGGCGTGCACGTGATCCTCGACGCCGGACACGGCGGCCGCGATCCCGGCTCCGTGCACCACGACGTGTATGAAGCGAGCTACGTCTACGACGTGATGTGCCGCTTGAAGACGTTGCTGGAGAAGAAGTCGGCGGCCAGGGTCTCGGCGACGACCAAGTCAAGTGCCATCGGCTATGGGGTCGCCGACGACGACGAGCTCGGCGCGCAGAGCGATCACGTGGTGCTGACGTCGCCGAAATACGTCCTGGAGGACG
>Ga0137443_1000136_pt1 | contig 10547 bp, 11 predicted proteins | sample EasRivERMGT300_2_FD_102324 | JGI IMG/M metagenome (GOLD analysis project Ga0137443, IMG submission 102324) | Soil microbial communities from meander-bound floodplain in the East River, Colorado, USA - East River MetaG ERMGT300_2 | ecosystem: Environmental > Terrestrial > Soil > Floodplain ... | reverse complement strand
TCCGAGGAACGGCGCCAGATACGCAAAGCCGCCATACGTCCCGATGTAGCCCTTGGCCCGTGCGACGATGGCCGTCTGCGTGTCGAGGTTCGTCACGGGGTCCATCGGCACGCGATGCACGCGTGGATGCGGGGCCACGTCAAACTCCCCATGGTCGTCATACTGCGTGCCGCTATGCAGCAACACGACATCTGTCGTCGCCACGACTGCCCGCACGATGTCATTGACCATCTGCGTATGGAGATGGTTCTTCGAGCACGCCATCGAGTTGTAGAACTTCGCCGCCACATACGACGCGGGCAAGTCCACGGCAGGTGCCGGCGGGTGCAACCGCTTCGCCACCGCCATCTGCCGGTAGAGGTTCGGGAGCTTGCGCCGCCAGAAGGGCCGGAACACGGCATACATCAGCGACGGATGCAGGAGCCGCGTATCCGAGAGTCCCGCCACCTGCTCGACGTGCCGCAGAATGTCACGGTCGAACGTCGAGACGATGTGCTGCTTGGTGGACGGGCGCCCGTGCCGCACCCCGCTACAGGCCGCCTGCTCGGCCATGCGCTTCTCGTTCTTCTGCCGGAACCGATCGGGCGGATAGAACTGAAACACGTCGACATAGTTCGGGCTGAGGTCCGCATACCAGGAGCGGCACCCCCCGCGCGAGACAATCCACAAATCCTCACGGTGCAGGTGCCCGAACGCGACCGCCCACCGCAGGAACGGAATCCAGTAGAGCAGCTCGAAGCCAATCTCACTGAGCCATGGCCCCACGATGATCGGGCCGCGCCGCTTGCCGAGTGCCGTGATGGCCTCGCGCGTGTCGCGCACGATCTGGAGGTCAGGCGTCATGGATAGACCGCCCACTTGCGCTGCTCAGGGTCCGGCCGCTTGCGCTTGATCGGACGATTTACGGCAGACGGCGTGATCGACGGCTGGAGGCCATTCCGCACAAAGATGAGGTTCGAGCGCGTCCAGGACACGAGGTCGTAACCCTTCTCGAGCCCGACGCGGGTCAGGGCGAGGGCGCTTGCACCGTAGAAGTTGGTCCCGTCCCACCGCCGGTCCGGGTCGTAAGGCACCGTCCGCGACTTCGAGGCCGACCACTTCGGGTTGTATTCGATGATAACGACCCGCGGCCGAGACGTGAGGGCCTTCCACACCCACAGGTCGTTGCCGTCGATGTCGATCGACAACAGGTCAAACTCTTTCGGGACGCCAGCGCTCCGAAACACCTGATTGACGTTCTCGGCCGTGATGTCCGCTTGCCGCACGATGGCGTCCAAGGGTTCCACGTCGAACAGATGCACCGTCCATCCACGCGCCCGGAAGTAGGCCGTGTTCGACTTGCGCCAGCCGTCCGCCGCGCCGAACTCGACGGCGACCTGATTGGTGGTGCCGATGCGGCGGAAGATGCGCGCCGCTGCCCGATCTTCTTTCGATTGCGCGAGCCACTTGCTCATGGGCGCAACCCCCATGGGCCGGACGTGGTCACGCCATACGGATGTCGCGGCGCGATATACCACGAGGGCGGGACGACCGTGACCTTGATCCCGCGCTCGCGCGCCATGGCGATCCAGTAAACGACTCCGACGTGCGCGATCATGTGCTGCTGCTCTCGGCTGACTCCGTGTCCGTGCAGGATGATGTGCTCGTAACCTTCGAGGATGGCGTAGGCCATCATTAGGTCGACTTGGCAGGTAAACCACCCGTGACCCTCGCCGGGAATCTTGAAGGCGTCCAGGACGCGCTCCTTCGGGAACAGCACGCCAGCTGGAATCGTCGGGTCGAGTTCGGCGAGCCACAGCGGCCGATACCCGGGCTGGTCCGGCCCCGGCAACGTCTGATACCAGCGGTAGGTCGCGTGTCGCTTGCGTTTGATGCCGTCATAGGACTGACTGCGCTCAAACGGGTGCAGATCGAACCACGCATCCCAGTCATCGACGGTGCCATACCGCTTGGCATACTTCTGGTTGGAGTGCGTCGTGCCCCAGAGCGTGGCCCCGGGCCACTGCTTCGTCGGCGATCCGGCCGCTTTCCGCTTGCCCAAAAAGATGACGCTCTTCACGCCGCCACCGACTCGAGAATCGACCCCGACAACGTCGCCCCATAGCGCGCACTGAGCGCCTTGAGCGCCCGCCGGTCGGCCGCGACGTGGTTCCGCCACCAGTTCTGCGGTGGCTGATTCGTGATGTATTGATAGCCCGGCTTCAGCGAGAAACCCACCAGCCGCACCGACTCGGCCCCGCACCAGAGGGCGATCGCCGTCGCCAGGATGCCCGACGAGCACGGCTCCCGCTCCATGCGCGCACAGGTCGACTTCTCCATCCAGAGTTTGGTCGGCTTGTCGAGCACCGACCACGTTCGATAGCAGACGTGGAGCTGCGCCAACGCCGCGAGGGTGTCTTGCTCGCTAGCCTCTTTCGGGCCACGCAGCATGAGCACATGCCCGGCCGTCTTGCCCTTGGCCTGTTGCAGCATCGTCCGGTGGAGTGGCTTGATCTTGCCGCTGCCAGGCTTATCGACCGACCGGCTCGCTACGACCCACAGGTCCACAGGCCGCGCCACGCTGGAGATGCCGCCATTGACCGCGATCACTACCTCGGACTCGTCCACGTCCGCAGCGGACGCCTTGAGCGGCGCCGAGCCCACCACGACACACGCGCGGCCCTGGAGCAGCGAGCGCACGCGTTCTACTTGTAACGGGTCCGCGACCGTCGCCAGCGGAATCCTCATACCGCGATCTCTTCCCGAATGCCGAGCGCGTCTTCGAGGTCCACGCGCGGAAAGGCCTTGAGCACCGTCTTCCGGCTGCAGTTCAGCACTTCGACGCCCGCCGTCTTGAGCGGCGCCACCAGCGTCTCGAAGCGCTGTAGGCACATGGAGAACGGCGGCCCGCTATTGTTCGGGTGCCGGCCGAAGAAGTGCCCGCCTTGCATGTCCACGCCGAGCAAGATCACCCGCGAGGCCCCGAGATGCACCGCGACGTTGATGGACTGATACGCCCCGTTGAGGCCGAGCGCCACGCGCGCCGGGTCCAATGTCAGGCCGGTCTGCGGCCCACGGCGGAGCACCTGCACGTCGGGGTAGCCGGGGACGGCAGCGAGCGCATACTTATACCGGCCGGTGAACTCGGGATACTTCACCCCGCCGCCCGTGACGTGTGCGACCGCGCCTTTATGCCAGCCCCACCAGCGGGCATCGGCCGCATAGAGCACGTCCGCGTCCGGTGCCAGTTTGTAGCTATCGTTCACCGCGATCACGGCCGAGACATGCGCGCGCGCGAGGTCGACGTCAGACTGATTGAGCGAGGGGCCTGAGCCCATCACGAGCACCGTCCCGCCCTCCAAGAGCCGTGGCACCGAGGCGAACACCATTAGGCGCTTTACCATGTCCGTCCTGTCGCCGGGTCGATAGAGGTATGGTTCTGGCCGTCCTTGCCGTCCTTTCCCTGCTTCCCTTCCTTGCCCTGCTTGCCGCGGCGACTCGAAATCCACCAGAGCGGCGACCCATGCTCAGGTTTGACGCTCGTCTTCTGTTTGACCACCCAAGTGCTGCCATCAAACGCGAAGGATGCGCCAGCCGGATACTCCTTGCCAGGTTCGTAGTCACCCGTATAGAACGGAATAGGCAGCACCCATTCCTTCACGCGGTCGCCTTGACTGAGACGGAAGACAAAGCCGCGCTTCTCGTCTAAATACAGGTCGTAGTCATCAAACCCGAGGCCGTCGATCCCGTTCGTGCCGTCCTTGCCGTGCATCCCGTCAATCCCGTGGCGCCCGTCGAGGCCCTTCTCGCCCTGCAGGCCGGGGAGCCCTTGGGCACCGTCGCGGCCGTCACGGCCGGCGATACCGTCGAGGCCCTTCTCGCCTTGGAGGCCACGGTCGCCAACAGTGCCGTCCTTGCCGTTCAAACCTGGCGCACCGTCTTTCCCGTTCAGGCCCGGGGCACCGTCCTTGCCATTGAGGCCGTCCGCACCATCTTTCCCGTTCAGGCCGGGAGCGCCGTCCTTGCCATTCATTCCGTCCATGCCGGGAGCGCCAGGAGCGCCGTCCTTGCCATTCATTCCGTCCATGCCGGGAGCGCCAGGAGCGCCGTCCTTGCCATTGAGGCCCGCAGCGCCATCCTTGCCATCGACCCCGTCGCGGCCGTTGACCCCGTCCAGGCCCTTCTCGCCGCGCTCGCCCTTCTCACCGTTCCGGCCGTCGATGCCATCCTTGCCATCGCGCCCATCCCGAGGCGTCTGCACTTTCAGGACTTCCAACGCCGTCACCCGCGCCACGAGCGCCGCATTCTCCGCGCGCAGGGCGGCATTTTCCTTCGCGGCATACTCCCGAATCACCGGCCCCATCGCCTTCGTCAGCATCGCCAGGTCTGTCGGTGTCACGAAGTCAACTCCAACTCTTTGCGCAGGCTCACCGCGAAGGCCGCTTCGACGTCGTCCTCGTCGTCCTCTTCAGGCTCCGCGGGGGCAGGCGTCGGGGTCGGCGGTGTCAGGATGGGATTCTTCGACCGCTCATCCAGGTCCGCAAGGCTCCAGTTCTGCTGCTGCAGATACGGCGTCCCGCCGCCCTTCATCGGCCCGAGGTTGAGCCGCGCGCGGCCTTCGTTCGGCGTCAACACGCCCGACCCGACGCCCTTCGAGATGACGTCCATCATCGTCGACGAGTCCATCAGGAGCAGGTCGGTGACATTGAACTGCGTCCCGAGCCGCACGCCGCCGACCTTATCCGGCGCCAGCCCGAGCCCGTGATCCATGACGGACTCGAAGGACGTCATCAACGGCTGGAGGCACTGGGTGTAATACTGGACGTTGAGCGCCTGAATGTTGTTGTAGGGTGGCTGCGGTCCGCCCACGAGATACCACGGCACCCCGAAGGCGTTCGCAATGGCCTCACAGGCCGACGACCACTGCTCGTTGAGTTGCGACTTGTCTGCCGATTCGGCTAATTGCTCATACGTCAGCCCGTCGCCCATGACCGCCACGCGCCCTCGGTTCACACCACCAAAATTTGTCTCAAAGTCTTCCTTGAGCCGCGCCGCTGTTGGCTGTGTGATGCTGCCAGGCGCCGTCAGGATGCCGCCAGGCTGCGACCCATTCGCGAAGAAACTCGCACTATTCGCCTGAATCTTCAGGCCGAGCATGGCCGCAATCCCGCAGGCATAGAGTGGCGAGATCCCGACGAGCGGATGGTAGAAGGGGTTCCAGAGGTCGTGCATGATCTCACGCGCCGGGACCACGACCGCCTCCGGGAGTTGCGAGAGGTTGTCGGTGTTGAGTTCGTAGAAGACGGAGCCATCCGGCGCCACCAACGGCTTCACGCGCGCCGGGTCAAGCACATACAGGTCCGTCACGACCCCTCGCGCGTCCCGCTGTTTCAGGGCGTAGGTATTGCCGTGGATGAGCTTCGAGAGCATCCACACCATGCGAAAGTGAAACGGCGCCTGATAGTGATTCGGGCGCCGCAGGACGGGCGAAAAGGCCGGATTCTCGGTCGGCGCCCAGACGTCGTTCTCTTCTTCCCGCACGAGTTCAAAGCGGGTCTTCGCGACGTCGCCGGAAATGAGGCGCAGGCAGGCGAAGACGGTCGGATGCTGCAAGAGGTCACAGAGGGGCGTCTCAATGTTGCACTGCCACGCCCCGGTGAACCCCTCGCGGACAACGCCAACAATCGAATGCCAGCCGCCGCGCGACCCCACCATGAGGCCGGCACTATTCGCGGGACTCATCGCCGCGACGGGCGCCTTGACGGTTAAGGCCGTCGTCATCGCCCGCACGAGCGAGACGTTAGCCATTCACGATACCTGTCCGGATCAACCCTGCTACCGCGAAGAGGAACACACCGACCGCGATCAGCGCCCACCCGACACCAGCCAGGATGAATACACCAGCCGTCATCACCGCCGCGCCTGCGAAGGCACAGATAAACAGCCACGTAATAGCGGATAAGAGTAGTTCCGCCGCACGGGACGGCTTACGCTCAACATACTTACCGCTCGGATCAGGAATGTCCACCGCTCGACCGGTAGGCGGTGGAAGCACCGCGCCGACTACGCCCGTCTCGCTCACGGCTCCGGCTCCAGATCCCGCCGCTGATAGGTGCGCGACGGCTCAGGGACCGACGGGGTCTCGGCGTCGATCGTGGCGGTGGTGATCTTGCGCGGCCGTCGCCGCCGTGGTGCGGGCGTCTCGGGAATAGGTTCAGGCTGGAGCAAGGCCGCGACTCCGCAGGCGTAGAGCGGAGAGACTCCAATCAACGGATGGTAAACAGGCTCAGGCGGGAGCTTGGGCGCGACCGTGGCGCGGCCCTGTGCGAGCAGCGCGCCCGAGTGGATGCGGGAGATTTGAAACCGCTCGCCGGTCGCAATCTCGCGGCCCTGAATCTCCAAGGGCTCCGAGGCGACCAGCCATATCCCGTTGAACATCCACCCTCACATATGACAAACGCGCACCCGCTGGTGATACCCCAACGGATGCGCGTCCGAGTTACGCCGTCAGGCTCCTATGCGGTGCCCGCGGACCACTGCACGTCGTCCATCCAGGCCACGCCAGCATTGCGCCGACGCGTCCAGTAGATGTAGCGTTCGCAACGCAGCGCGACGCTGTTCGTCTGGAACATCGACACGACCACCGATCCGGTCGCACCAGCGGGCGATCCGAGCGATCCGGCATCCATGACCGGGGCATCGTCCATCTCGAGCGACGCCTCGCGGCTCAGGTCCATCGAGAACCCGCCGTCATCCGCCAAGAAGATCTCCGGCGCCGCCAGCAGCACGATCAGGTTGTTCGCTGGCGTGCCGAGAATCGCATACTGCGAGGTCACGACCGGCAACCCGTAGAACGTGCCGCCGTTCATGTTGATCGTCGGGAAGGCATAGGCGCCGAGCGACGTCCGCATGAGCGACAGCGCCAGCGCGACGCTGTTCGGCATGATCCAGTGTGTCGGCATGATGTGCGCCGAGATGAACGAATTCATCAGGGCTTGCACGTCCACGTCGACCGCGTCGAGCGTCACACCAGAGGCATTGAGATTCGCGATGCCGTTCGTGATCGAGGCCGGGGAGACACCGGACACCGCCACCTTGGCGGGATCGATGAAGTCGATGTCCAACCTCTCCTGCAGCGCCCGCACCAAGAGACTCCGGACCCGCGCCTCGGCCGAGGGGCTGGAGAACCGCACCAACTCGTCCGTCAGGACCGCGATGTTCGCGACCTTCGTGAACGGGATGGTCGTCTCGTTGTAATCGCCCTTGGTCAAGGGCTTCGCCTTGCCCTGCCCGACCCAGTAGCCCGCCCCGCCCGACGTCTCGCCGCCGATGCGGGAATTGAAGGACACGCGCGTCATCCCGTCGATACGGCCGATGATGGTCTGCGGTCGGAGATACTCGATGAACTCGCTCACGAGGTTCGTCGGGTAGACCAACGGCCCCGCCCAGGTCGAGTCGAGCGTGCTGCCCGCCGGCACGACTTCCTTCAAGAGCGCCTGAATACGCGTCAGGCCGGGGAAGTGATGCTTCGCCAACTCCAACGCCGAAACGCCCGTCCGGAGCGCCGCCGCGCGGCAGATGACGTATTTGGACAGTTCGATGCCGGGGGGCAACTTCTGCTCCGGCGCGTCGCCCATGACCACATGCGATTGTGGTTGATGCGTCTCGCGCACGTCGCCCGTGGGGGCCTTGACGACCACCGTGCGAACCATTGCGGCCTGCGCGGCTTCTTGCGCCTTGAGGCTGTTGACCTTACCGGCCAGGGACACGACCGTGCCGGACAGCGCGTTGCGCTCGCCGACTTCGTGCTCCTCGAGACTGCCGTCCGCCGTCTCCCGCGTGTTCAGTTCTTCGAGTCGGGCGTGCTTCGTCTGCAACTCGGCAATCGCCGAGGTAATCTGATCGCCAATGGGTGTCGCCATGCGCGACTCCTTCTGTTGGGAGCCGCCCACATAGGAAGGCGAGGGTTGTTTATCGAGGCCCCCATAGGAGGGCTGAGTGGCGCGTTGCGCCGTATCAATCGACTTGATGAGCGAAATGCTGGCCGATCCATTCGCCGGAATGGTCACGGCCGAGGTTTCGAGCCAGAGCCACTTCGTGAACTTCTGCCCACCCCAGGGATCCTTCGCGTTGAGCGGCTCCATCTCCAAGGCCTTGAAGCCAATGCTAAAGCCGCGCACGAGGCCGGACTTGATGAGTCGCCAGGCGCGCTCAATTTCAGGGAGGCCGATGTCCTTCGCGATCTGCGCGCGAATCTTGATCCCGCCCTTGGTGACGGTCGCGCTCAGAATGTTGCCGATGGGCTGGTCGGCTTGATGCTGCCACAATAACGGCATCGGGAGGTTAAACGTCGCCCCTTCCGGCACGACGACATCGCCCGCGCGATCGACTTCCGGCGTCGAGGCGAGGCCTTCGATGATCCGCTGATCCTCGTCGAGCGTCTTGAGGTTGTCGAGAAGGGAATACGCCCTACTAAACATGGGGTGGCCCCAATGCTACGGAGGCCGCTTACGGGCGTCTATTTTGGGTTTCTAAATCCTTGGCGAGTGCTTGCCGGATGACGTCTTGCACCGACACCCGCTGATGGGCGGCGCGTTGATACGCCCGGTCATAGAGGCTCTCGGACATGGTGAGATGCACGTCCGTCGAGGCCTCTTTCGGCGAGACGGACGGACGGCCGCGGCGATTCACCTGTGGACTCATGCGCCCCCACCTAGCACAAACATCTGGTAACTCGGCTCCACGGCGTGCCGGTTCCGCTCCATGAGATCGACCGCCATGACGAGCGCCGCCACGCCGTCGATGCGTTCGGTGGACACCTTCTTCGAGATCTTGAGGTTCCCCGTCGGATCGCTTTCGACCGACACGTTGCTGATGTTCCACCGCAGAATCGGGTGGCCGTCGTGGCGCAGGGTGCGCGAGAGAATGGCCTTTTCGAGTGACTTCGTCGGGGCGGACAGGCTCGCGAAGCCCTGCCGCATCGGGATACAGTCGAACCCGTCCTGCTCCTGGAGCCGCGTGACGAGGTCGGTCGCATTCCACGGATCGAACGCAATGTGCCGGACGTCGAACTCGGCCGCCCAGTCCTTCAACCGCTGGCGCACTGCCTCGTAATCGACCGTAGGCCCAGGTGTGACGACCAACTCACCCTCGCGCGCCCATTGGTCGTAGGGCACCCGATCCCGTCGCGACCGTTCGAGGATGGCGTCCTTCGGCACAAAGAACTGGGCCAGCACGTCGAAGCCGTCCTCGTCCGGAAACACCGCCACCGTGGCCGTCAAATCCTTCGTGGAGCTGAGGTCCATCCCGACGTAACAGCGCCGGCCGAGCAACCGCTGTCGATACTCCGCTCGGGTCATGCCGCCTCCGTCACGCAACACGCATCCCAGGCCGGCATCGAGATCCACCGCGCGGCCTGCTCCGTCCACTGATTGAGATACAGCCGCCGGAACGTGTTTTCCTGGGCCGGGATCTCTTTGGCCCGTGCCGCCGCGATCCGCATGTCCTCCAGGCTCCGGAAGTCCCCGAGGGCCGGGTTCGCCTTCTTCCACACTTTTTCGTCGGTCCAGTCCGCGTCGACCGGCGCCTCATACAGAATCGGCAGGAAGGTCGGATCGAGGCTCGGGTTCTCTTCCACCTTCTTCGCGTGCGCGTAGAGTTCCCAGAGGATCGAGTGCCGGTCATAGCCGGCCGTCGTAATCGCGATCATGTAGGGCTGCGCCCGTGCGCCTTGGCTCGTGGAGAGCACGTCCCAGAGTTCCCGGTTCTGGGCCGCGTGGAGTTCGTCGTAGATGACGACCGAGGCGTTAAACCCGTGCTTGCTGTAGGCCTCGGCCGAAATGGCCCGGTAGAAGCTGCCCGACTTCCGATGCACGATCCGCTTCTGGGAATCGATAATTTCGCACTGGGCCAGCAGTTCCGGATCGTTCCGGATCATTTGCGCCGCCACGTTGAACACGAGCGCCGCCTGGTCCTTGTCCGAGGCCGCGCTGTAGACTTCCGCGCCAATCTCCCCATCAAAGAGCAGGAAGTAAATCGCCAGCGCTGCGCACAGTTCGCTCTTGCCGTTCTTCCGCGGCAACATCAGGAGGCAGGTCCGGTATTGCCGCAAGCCGTCCCGGCGGGTCGTAAACATCCGCTTGACGATACCCACCTGCCACGGGCGCCGCAGGTTGAACGGTTGCCCCGCAAACGGCCCCTTCGTGTGCGTGAGTTGGTTGATGAGCCGCACCGCTCTAGCCGCCTGCGTTTCCGCCCTCACTTGAGCGCCCCCGCCCACTTCGACACCGGCTCGTCTGGCTTCTTCGGCACTGAGATCCGCGCTCGGCTCACCGGCTCCAACCCGAACAGGGCCACCCACGGCCTGAGCGCGTTGGCCGTGTCCCGCTCCAATCGGGCATCGAACGCCGGCCCGCCCTTCGCCACCATCGCCGCGGTGAACGTCGCCTGAAGTTCGCACATCGTGGCAAATGCCCGCACGTCGGCGGTGGTCAAGGTGCCCATGGCGAGGCAAATCGGGGCCAATTCGTCCCAGACCACGCCCGCGGATTCGGAGAGGGCCGTCGGCT
>Ga0137443_1000135_pt1 | contig 10569 bp, 4 predicted proteins | sample EasRivERMGT300_2_FD_102324 | JGI IMG/M metagenome (GOLD analysis project Ga0137443, IMG submission 102324) | Soil microbial communities from meander-bound floodplain in the East River, Colorado, USA - East River MetaG ERMGT300_2 | ecosystem: Environmental > Terrestrial > Soil > Floodplain ... | reverse complement strand
TAAGTTTCGTCACCAATTTAATCAGAGGAGATTTAGGCATATCATACAATTACCGGATGCCGGTGATATTTGTTGTGTGGGAATTTCTCTCCTTCACACTTGTTATTGCAGCAATCAGTTTCCTTGTTCAGATTATTGCGAGTTATTATTTAGCAGTTTACTCTGTGCAAAAACAAAACAAAACTACTGATAGATTAATTTCTAACCTCTCATTGATTTTTTACAGCACACCTTCATTTGTGATCGGTGTTATACTGATTTATCTGTTTGCTGTCCAAATAGATTTATTCCCAACTTCGGGTTTTGTTTCACTTGATTATGATTCATTAAATTTTTTTGAAAAAATTCTTGATAAAATTCATCATCTGATTCTGCCGTTAATAACTTTATCGATAACCGGAATCGCGTTATTTTACAGGTATCTGAGGGATAACCTGGAGGATATTTATCAACAAACTTTTATTATGCAGTTGAGAGCAAATGGATTAAATGAAAACACAATTCTTAGGAAGCATGTAATTCCGAATGCAATCGGTCCACTTATTTCTGTTGCAGGAATTGAACTGGGAATACTTTTAAGCGGAACACTCATTACCGAAGTTATTTTCAGCTTACCGGGAATGGGACGACTGACGATTGATTCAATTTTAACCAGGGATTATCCGCTTATAATCGGCTGCACTTTTGCTGCAGGACTTTTAATGATACTCACTAATTTTTTCGCTGATCTTCTGAAACTTAAAATTGATAAAAGACTGCTTCGGGGAAATGTGATATGAAATTTAAATTAAAAATATGGCAGTTAATATCAGCATTATGGCTGCTCATAATTTTATTGCAATTCAACAGATTGATTGAGCTTGCTGTTTTATGGATTAAATATTTTCTATTATGCTTCAATGATTTCGGTGTTGCTATATCTCTTTTGGATTTTAAACTTCTTGATTCATTACTTGCTTTAATATTTTTTATAGTAATCCCATTATTGCTGATTTCTTACCGCCGGCGAATAAAATTTTTAAATTATAAACTAAATTTTTCAAATGGTGTTATTATAATCCTGTTAATAACTTTTTTAATGGCGCCGATAATTACAAGTGAGAATCCGGATTTTCAGAAAAACTTAAGTGTGACAAAACACCTTACCCCACTAAGCAAAGTCAAAGTTCTGCATTTGAAAATTGAGGATAACTATGAAAGTACTCTCTTAAATAAATTCCTGATTTATAAAAGAGAAATCATTAGGGAAGTATTTGATGAAAGCATTATTTATGCTGACAGTATGGGCGAGATGGCACCTGATAAAATTATTTATTACCAAAAAAATATTATGAAAGAGTTGCCGGTAGAAAAACTAATCGAAAATAATGGAATACCACTAATAACAACTAAAACTTTTCTACTTGGCACTGATGAATTTGGAAGAAACATATTTACAAGATTAGTTTATAGTTTAAGGATATCTTTATTGGTTGGAACCGGTGCAGTATTAATTTCATTTCTGCTTGGTATTACTATGGGATTTATTGCGGGTTATAAAGGCGGTTTAATCGATACGGTATTTAACAGGTTTGCTGAATTATTTTTGGCATTCCCGGTAATCTATCTGGTTGTTTTAATTCTAGCGTTGTTCTCGAGTTCGTTAATTGCTGTTGTTATTGTTCTGGGAATATCAGGATGGATGAGCTTATTTAAAATCGTAAGAGGAGAAGTAGCTTCCCTCAAACAGAAAGACTACATACAAACTGCAAAACTTCTCGGAATAAAAACAAACCGGATTTTGTTTAAAGAAATATTGCCCGTTATCATCGCACCGGTAATTGTAAATTTAATTTTTCAATTCAGCAATGTTATTCTTGCTGAATCTGCTCTTAGCTATCTTGGTTTGGGTGCCGGAGACAGTTATCCCTCATGGGGAGCAATGATACAGTCCGGACAGGAATACATCACAAAAGCCTGGTGGATGATTATATTTCCGGGTGGCTGTTTAGTTGTTACACTGTTTACCGCAAATTATTTTGGAAGAAGAATAAATAAATTTTTTAATCCGCGTCTTGATAAATGATTAATAAACGATACGAGATAGTTAAAAAAATCGGACAGGGCCGCAGTGTAGTTTACCTGTGTAAAGACACTGAGCTTATGGATGCTGAAATCGCAATAAAAGTTTTATCATCCGGGGCAAGTGATATTGAAAAAGAATATTTCAGGAATGAGTATTTCACTTTAAAAAAATTAGATCATCCGAATATTATTCATGCTCTTGAGATCGGAACAATCCTGGAAAAAAATGAGAATGATGATGTTGAAACCGGGGTTCCTTTTATCACACTTGAATATTTTCCTTCCAGCGAACTTCTTCAATCTGATTTTATTAAAAATGAATTATCAGTTAAAAAAATAGTAAAGCAGATTTGTTCAGTCTTGTATTATCTTCATCAGTCAAATTACATCTACTATGATCTGAAGCCCGAAAATATTCTGACCGCAAACGCCGGAGGAAATCCGGTAATTAAATTAATAGATCTTGGATTTGCGCAGCTTAAAAGTGAAGAACTTAAGAATGAGGTTAAAGGTACTGCCCAGTATATTGCTCCCGAATTACTAAAGAAAGAAGAGCATGATCACAGAGTGGATCTTTATTCTCTTGGGATGATGCTTTACAGAATTATTTATGAGAGGTTTCCTATTGATTCATCTGATGAACTTACAATCTATAAATCACAGATAGAAAATGAATTTGATTTTCCTCAAACTAAAATATTTTCAAATGGATTAATTGAGGCTGCTAAAAAACTTCTTGCTAAAAACCCTGAAGAAAGATTTCAAAATGCATTGCAGGTTTTAAATGATCTGGGGATAGAAGCCGATGAATCGGTTACTAAAGATTTGCTGCCTGCAAAAATTTTTTCGGACAGATCTGACGTTCTCAATATTTTATTTGTTTACATAAATGATAAAACAAGCAGTGAGGCTTTTACTTTAAAAGGATTTGATGGAGCCGGCAAGACAGCGATACTGAGCAGGGTGTATGAGACTTATCCTGATTCTGTGATAGTAAGTAATCAACAGGGAAAATCCGGGATAAAATTAATTAAATATCTCCTGAAAGAAATTGTTTTTTCAAAACTGGTTTATGATTTTCTTTCGAAAGAAGAACTTGCAAAAATAAATTCTTTGGCTGATGAATCCGATTCACGCTTTATACTTGAACTGCCAAAAGTAATCTCCTTAATTGCTAAAAAGTCTAAGTTTATTTTATTAATTGATGACTTCAATCTGCTTGATGATTTATCCTCAGAAATACTAAGCACGATTCTTCCGGTTTTTCAGATAAACAGCATAAAAATAATTCTCGCAGAAACAGCTGATAACCGTTACAGGTCAACGGAAATTAATAATGTAAGAGACGTTTTACTCAGCTCATTTACTGATGTGCAGGTGACAGAATTCATTAAACAAAGTTATTCCTCTTTTTTCCCCCTGGAAGACGTGATTAACCTGATACTCAAATACTCTGATTTATTACCCGGCAGTATTGTATCGTTTATCAAAGATTTAATACTACTAAAGATCATCAGGTTTCTTCCATCCGGAGTGGAAATCAATAAAAATGAAGAAGCGTTACGGGTATTAAAAAGTTCTCACGATGTTCTGTATGATTTTAGATTAAAGAATTTCTCGAAGACAGAGTTAAAGGTTGTACAAATTATTTCTGCTCTGGATGTAGTTATTGAGATGAGCACGTTGGTAGCTTTACTCGACATACCATACAGTAAAATTTCCGAAATAGTTTTCAAGCTTCAGGTTAATAATGTGCTGCAGCATTTTACAACCGGCACGTCTTTGTTGATAACATCAGATGGATTTAAGAAGCACATATACAATTCCGTTAAGAATAAGACCGGGCTTCATCTGGTGCTTGCACAACGAATTACTGAAAACCCGAAATATTTTAACAGGAATGTATTAGCCAGACAATATGAATTCGCAGGGAAATATGATTTGTGCTATGAGACAATGTTGAAAGAATTAGAAGATGTAGATCAGCATTCAGCATATTCGTATATGAAAAAAATATTGGAACATCTAGCCGAATTACCTCTAAAAGATTCAAATAAAAATGATGTTAGACTAAGACTTTGCGATGTATACTATAAAATGAGCGATTATCAATCCACATTGGATGTTATAAATTCTTTAGACCAAATAAATCTTACCGATAAGGTAAAAACTGAAATTCAGATTTTGAAAAGCAGCTCGCTGTTTAACATTGGTAAGTTCGATGAAGCTAAGAAAATATTGAACGAATTGCTGAGAAAGAAAATCGATGTAACACTTAAACATAAAATATTTGTAGAAATGGCATATGCCGAGTTTGAACAAAAATTGTATGACGAAGCTTCAAAAATAAGTAAATCACTTTTAAAGGATAAAAAATTATCATTTGAACTCAGAGGACGTTGTCATAACCTGCTTGCAATGTGCAATATATATAAGGATAATGAACTTCATTCTGCTTTGACCGAGTTTATCTTTGCCATTGAAAATTATAAACAGGCTGGTCTGCCAAGACGTGTGGCAGGAGTTGAAGTCAATGTAGGCAACATATATAATATATTAGGAATCTACCCAAAAGCAGAGGAACATTGGAACAGGGCATCGGATATAAACGAATCTATTGGAAACCTTGAACAGGAAGGATTGATCCTTTTAAATACCGGAATATATTATTATAACCACCAGAAATTTGATAGAGCGGCAGAAAACTATAAAAGTGCAATCAAAATATTTTTAAGCCTGGGTAATCAAATAAATCAGGGCCTGGTTTTGTACAATCTTGCCGAAGTTTATATGACCGGCTGCGAGTATCAACACGTTTTCAATTCTCTGCAACAAGCTATGCAAATCTTTGAGGCGAATGACAACAATGCTGAACTTGCTGAAGTATTATATCTTTACGGCAATTTCTATAACCTGATTGGCAGTATGAATAGAATGAAAGATATCTTAGATCGATTTAGAAAATTAATCAAAGAAAAAAGTTTACTGCCAAAGCATAGATATTCCTTGAAGTATATTGATGCCTTATTTAGAATTCTAGACAATAAATTTCCTGAGGTGAGTGAGTTAAAATCAATCAGAGACGCCTTTGTTGAGATGGACGAAAGGAATAAGTATACCGAAGTAAATTTTACCATTATCAAAGTTTTGATTGATCAAAAGAATTATGAACAAGCGCTAAACGAAATAAATGACCAAGTATTTATTGAATTAATTAATCAAAACAGTATATTAGAATCACAAAGGGAATATTTTCTGGCAAAAATTGCATCGGTTTATGAGTCTGAAAGACTTTCGCCAACGATTGAATACTTGGAAAGATCGTATGAATTAATAAAGGATAAGAGCATTTCGGAATTAACCTGGAAGGTTTTATTAGCTTTATCCGAAATATACTTTGAAAGAGGGAATTTTAACAAAGCCAAAGGATTTTTTATCTATGCAAAGGAATTGATAAATTTTATCGCAGAAAATATACAATCTCCTCAGTTAAGGAAGTCATATATAAATCAGAAAGATGTTAAGTTAGCTTTAGAAAAAATTGAGACTTACAGTTCGGTTTAGAATATATGTCCGATTCCCAGATTAAAATAAAAGTATTTACTGATTCACAGGATACGGTTTCAGTATCGTCTGCACTTAAACAGCTGGAACTTAAAGGGATGCCTATCTCTGTTAGCTTCGAAGAGAATTTTGAAGTTTTTGATAATGAAATTATTGTGCTGCACATCGAATCTCAGGAATCAGTATTTCTTAAGAAAGCCCTTGCAGTCAGAAAAGATAATTCAAATATATTTTTAATCGTGATGCGGAATGGGGACTCACTGCAGGTTACTTCACTGCTTAAAAAAGGATTTCATGATATATTTATATTTCCTTATGAAATACTGAAATTCACTTCATTTCTTGCCGAGATTATTTCAAATAAATCTTACGTTACCGAGACAGACAGAATTGGAGCATTTGGAATTAATCGCCGTGGTATCAAATCAATAATTGGTGAATCGGATAAGTTTGTTCGGGTTGTGGATCTGGCAAAAAAAGTTTCTGAAAAGAGCGGCGCAAGTGTGTTATTACTTGGAGAAACAGGGACCGGCAAAGGACTTTTTGCTAGAGCAATACATAACAATGGGAGAACAGGTCAATTTCCTTTTATTGATATTGTGTGCACAGCTATTCCTGAAACTTTATTGGAATCGGAATTATTCGGTTACGAGGCTGGGGCATTTACAAGTGCAAGGAATAGAAAAATCGGATTGTTTGAATTAGCTGACAGAGGAACATTGTTCCTGGATGAAATTGGTGATTTGAGTCCTAATATTCAAACAAAATTATTGCGTGCCATCGAAAAAAAAGTAATTAAAAGATTAGGTGGAGTAGTGGATATTCCTATTAATGCACGCATAATTTCAGCAACAAACAGGAATATTGAACAAATGGTGGAAGAAAATTTATTTCGAAGAGATCTTTATCATAGACTAAATGTTGTTACTATCGATGTACCTCCGCTGAGAGAACGTGGTGAAGATGTGATCATCCTGGCGAATCATTTCATTAATGAATTTAATAAACAGTTTAATAGAACGATTAGAAAGGTTGATAAGGATATAAAACATTTTCTTTTGGGTTATCCCTGGCCGGGAAACGTTAGAGAATTAAGAAATGCAATTGAGCGTGCAGTTTTACTTTCTGATAATGGAAGATTAACATTGGAAGATTTTTCAAATCTGATTAAATCAGTTTCTATCAAAGCTGTTCTGGATGAAAATCATGCGGAAGAGAACAAGCATCTGGTAAAATTCGAAGTGAATTATGGTTCGACAAACTTGAGGAGGTTAGAGAAATATTATGCTGAAAAGGTTTTGGAAAAGCTGGAAGGAAATAAAACACGTACAGCAAAACTGCTCGGTATTTCAAGACCTAAACTTGATACTTTACTGGAAAAACAAAAATAGCTTGTTACGTTTTTGGAGTGAATAATTACAAATAACTTCATTTTTTAATTATTTTCGTATTTTAGTTAGCAATGAAATAATCAGGGTTTCTTCATAAAACTGTAAACATTTTTTACAAACTAGCATAATTACAAGTGTGTTTTGGTAATTATTACCTTTCAAATAAGCTAAATAGATTAAAATTTCAAATCATACTCTCTTTTCCCATGGCACAAACATTGACTTTTTTATCTGCTTAAATAGAACTGTGTGCACACAGTTACGGGTGAGTTGTAACCGCAGTTCAAGTGTGTCATATTATTTAATAACAGTGAGTGGGCGCTATGCGTATTCTTATATTATCCCTGGTTATTTTTGGGGGACTATTCTTTTCTGGAATCGCCCAGATTGCCGACAATGTTGATCAGGCAGTCCGATACCGAATTTCAGAGGATAATATAACCGCTGTTACTGAATCCCACAATAATACCTCAATTCTTGAGGAAAATCATTCTGACATGAGAGTTCTTGAACAGCGCTCGAATGCGCAGTTAGAAGAACTTGGCAGTCTATATGGTTGGGTAAGATCATCGACGCAGCTTGATGAGCTTGGCAGCCTATATGGTTGGGTAAGATCATCGACACAGCTTGATGAACTTGGCAGCCTATATGGTTGGGTAAGATCATCGACACAGCTTGATGAGCTTGGCAGCCTATATGGTTGGGTAAGATCATCGACACAGCTTGATGAGCTTGGTAGCCTATATGGTTGGGTAAGATCATCGACACAGCTTGATGAGCTTGGCAGCCTATATGGTTGGGTAAGATCATCAACACAGCTTGATGAGCTTGGCAGCCTATATGGTTGGGTTCGGTAATAAAGTGGTATAATTTAGTTCTCCAAATTGCCTGCTTTAAAAGCCTTCAAATTTAGTTTGAAGGCTTTTTTTATATCGACTAAACATGATATTTTAATTTTGTTTACTTTTAAATGAGAGATAAAAACTAAATCTAAAATCGATATTATTGTTTTACTCATTTATAAATGCTAAAAAAAACACTCTTACTCTTCACTCTCTCGAGTGCATTTTTAACTGCACAAACAATTTCCGGCGTAACATACACTGTAAATAACAATTCATTTCAAATACCTGCATATAATTTTAATGGAACAATTTACATAGCTGTTGAAAAAATCGCAGACGCACTTGAGCTTGTTTCAACAGTATCCATCAATTCAGAAAAAATTGAAATTGATTTTCCTGATAATGTTTTGTCCTTTACTTCAAGAAATCCGTTTGCAACTATTTATTCAAAAGAAACAAACCAATCCATATCTCATCAGTTAAAAAAATCTTCCCATTTAATGGATAAATTGATTTTTGTACCGATCATCGAAGCTGTTAACCTTTTTAGTCTTGCATCTCATAGAGCAATAATTATCTTAAGTCCTAATAAAATATCTCTCGTTGATGAAATTCCCGGAGTGAACTCAATCCTGCATATAGAAATTAATGAATCGGACGACGACACATATTTATATTTGAAAACTAAAGATCGAATGAATCTGAACGTTGAAAAGACGGCGGAACGAACTTTCACTTTGAGAATAAAAAATTCAAATGTGATATCTAAAGAATTTTCTGATATAGGACCAAAAGGATTAATTGAAGATATATTAATTTATAATGATCGGGGAGACGTAGAAATCTATTTAAAAAATGTTTCTGAAAATGTTGCTGTTGAAATATTAAATTCTGCACACAAAGATGAAATTAAAATCCATCTTTTTGAACGTATAGACTCTGATTGGTATGAACGTGAAAGTGAACATTTTAAAATTGTTTACAGAAAAAATCATGCTTACCTGGTAAATAAGATTTTGAGCGATGCTGAAAATGCATTAAGGCCCCTGATGAGTCTCTTCGATTATAAACCAAAAGAAAAAATTATTATCAACACTTATGATGTAAACGATTTTGGTTTTGGCAGTATAACAACCGTTCCTCAGAACTTCATTCGTTTAGAGATTGAACCCCTTGAACCTGGTTATGAAATTGTTCCCTATAATGACAGAATTCAATGGCTGCTCAGCCATGAACTTGTACATATTGTTGTGAATGATCATTCTACCGGAGTTGAAGCATTCCTACGTAAAATTTTTGGAAAAGTTCCCCCTGAGAAAAATCAGCCGACAACAATCTTTTATAGTTTGTTAACTAATTTTAAAAGATATACTCCAAGGTGGTATCAGGAATCTTTTGCAGTATTTATTGAAACCTGGTTTAGCGGTGGTTATGGTAGGCTGTTAGGAAGTTTTGATGAAATGTACTTCAGAACAATAATGGTTAAAAGTAAAAATTTCTATTCTCAAGTGGAAATAGAAACAATTGGGAGCCATAATTCAATGTTGGTTGAAACACTCTCTTATATTTACGGAGCCAGGTTTGTGAGTTATCTCAGCATAGTATATGGTTATGAAAATCTGATTAAATGGATAAAAGTTGAACAGGACGATTCTTACCCCGGATTTCAAAATAAATTTGAAACTGTGTTTAATAGAGATTTTGATGAAGCCTGGGAAGATTTTATAAATCATGAAAAAGAATTTCAGTCAAAGAACCTTGAAGTATTAAATAAATCTGAAACAACTCAAGTAAAAAGAATTGGTTATCAGAACTTTGGATGGGTAACACAGCCTCACTTTGATCCTCTGACACAAAATGTTTTTTTCGGTTATCATAAATCCCATCAGCTTGCTTCAATACTAAAATTGGATCTCCGGTCCGAAGCCGGAGAAAATATTGAATCATTACCAACACCGAGTATGATCCAGGTTGCTTCAACCGCATTCGACCCGGGTTCGGGGTTGTTTTTTTTTACTACAAATAATAATCTGTTGTTCAGAGATATTTGGGTGCTCGATACACAATCCGGCGAGAAAAAATTATTATTTGAAAATTACAGGGTTGGAGATTTAAGTATTTCACCCGGAACACGTGACCTCTGGGGAGTAGAGGTTAACGGAGGAATAAAAACTTTGGTTGTTATGCCTTATCCTTACAACAAGGTTAGTCAAATCGCTTCCTTTGAAGCTGGCGATGATATTTTTAATCTGGCTGTGAACCAAACCGGTGATAAGCTTGCAGCTGTGCTGCACCGTTCTAACGGACTTCAGTCAATAATATTAACTGATGTAAAAAAATTATTATCTGGCGGGAATTTTGAATTCAACACTTTAACAAGAAGCGGAAGTCCTGAGAATCCATCCTGGAGTGAAGATGGAAAATTCCTTTACTGGAATGCCTTTACAAATGGAGTTTCAAATATTTATCGGTACAGTTTTGAAAGTTTGGACATTAAAGCAATTTCACATTGTCTAACTGGACTTGTTAAACCAATAGAAATTACACATGATTCGTTATTAGCTTTTGAGTATACAACTGAAGGATTTATTCCTGTGATGCTGTTAAACCAGCCAGCAGATTATTTACCCGCAATAAATTATATGGGGCAGGAAGTTCTGAATAAAAACCCGGAAGTTATGAAATGGGTGCTGCCTGATTCTTAT
>Ga0137443_1000134_pt1 | contig 10569 bp, 8 predicted proteins | sample EasRivERMGT300_2_FD_102324 | JGI IMG/M metagenome (GOLD analysis project Ga0137443, IMG submission 102324) | Soil microbial communities from meander-bound floodplain in the East River, Colorado, USA - East River MetaG ERMGT300_2 | ecosystem: Environmental > Terrestrial > Soil > Floodplain ... | reverse complement strand
GCTGGCGACGCTGCTCGCCGGCTGCGCCGTCGGGCCCGATTACCAAAGGCCCGCGGTGGACCTGCCCGCCGGATGGCAGAGCGCTCCCGGTCAAGGAATCTCCGCGCAGGGCGAGCGCTGGTGGACGCTCTACGCCGATCCCGTGCTCGACCGGCTGATCGAGGATGCGCTTGCCAATAACCAGGACCTCGCGCTCGCAGCGGCACGGGTGGACGAAGCGCGTGCCGTACTACGGATCGCCGACGCCCAGTTCGTGCCTTCGGTGGACGCCACGGCGCAAGCCGACCGCAGCCGCTCCTCGGCGCTTTCGTCCATCCCTCTGCCGCCGGGCACGCCGCTCGAGCGCACGACGTACCGCGCTCAGCTCAACGTCGCGTACGAAGCGGACCTGTGGGGGCGGCTGCGCAGAGGCAGCGAGGCCGCGCGCGCGGATCTGCTCGCCACGCAGGCCGCGCAGCAGACCGTGCGCATCACCCTCACTTCCGAAGTCGCCCGCGCCTACTTCGGCCTCATCGCGCTCGACTCCCAGGTCGAGGCGACGCGCCGTTCGCTGGAGCTGCGCAGCAGCGGACTGGAGCTGCAGAAGGCGCGGCATGCCGCGGGACTGATCAACGACTTCACCTTGAGGCAGCTTGAGGCCGAGGTCGCCGCGTCGCGCGCGCAGCTGCCCGCGCTCGACGCGAACCGCAACGCCCAGGAGCTTGCGCTCGCGGTGCTGATCGGCCGCAGCCCGCGGGTCATCATGGAAGGCGCGATCGCCCGCCCGGCCGACCGCGGCGGGCCCGCCGCTCCGGTCGTTCCGGAAGGGCTGCCCTCGGACCTGCTGCTGCGCCGGCCCGACGTGGTCGAGGCCGAGCAGCGCCTGATCGCGGCCAACGCCCGCATCGGGGAAGCCCGTGCGTTGCTGTTTCCGCGCATCGGATTGAGCGGCTACCGGGGGAGCGAGAGCGCGGCGCTCAGCGATCTCTTTACCGGCCCGGCGACCATCTGGCAGCTCGCGTTCGGGCTCGCGCAGCCGATTTTCCAGGGCGGGCGGCTGTTCGGCGAGATCGAAGTCGTGCAGGCGCGCGAGCGCCAGGCGGTGGCGCTGTACCAACGGACGCTGCAGGAAGCCTTCCGCGAAGTGCGCACGGCGCTCTACACACAAGTGCGCGCGCGCGAAGCGTTCGAGGCCGAGGGCGCGCGCGTTGCCGCGCTGACCGACGCCCTGCGGCTCGCCCGGATTCGCTATGCGAACGGGTTGCTGTCCCAGCTCGAAGTCCTCGATTCCGAGCGCAACCTGCTGCAGGCGGAATTGAACCGCGCCGACGCTCTGCGCGTGCAGCGCGCCGCCGTGGCCGACGTCGTGAGGGCCCTGGGCGGCGGCTGGGAGGGATTCGGCCCCGACCCGCTCGCGCAAGGCGCCGTCGGACGACAATAGCGGCAGGAAACAGGCAGGATCAACCGGTCCGATCGATCGCCGTGACGGTTTCCGCCACCCATAGCGCGATCGACGCGGTCTGGAGGATCGAGTCGGCCAAGCTCATTGCCGGCCTCGCGCGGATGGTGCGCGACGTCGGTCTTGCCGAGGAGCTCGCGCAGGACGCGCTCGTCGTCGCGCTCGAAACTTGGCCCAGGACGGGCGTCCCGGACAAGCCGGGAGCCTGGCTCATGGCCGCCGCGAAGAACCGCGCGCTGGATTATTACCGCCGAACCAAGCTGCTCGAGCGCAAGCACGAAGAGCTCGGTCGCGAGCTCGAAGCCGGGCAGGAGATGGCCGCGGCGGATTCCGCCGCCGCGATCGATGCCGCGATCGACGACGACATCGGCGACGACCTCCTGCGCCTTATCTTCACGGCCTGCCATCCGGTGCTCGCAACCGAGGCGCGCGCCGCGCTCACGCTGCGCGTGCTCGGAGGCCTGACGACCGGGGAGATCGCGCGCGCTTTCCTCGTCCCGGAGCCGACGATCGCGCAGCGCATCGTCCGGGCGAAGAGGACGCTCGCCGAGGCGCGCGTTCCCTTCGAGGTCCCTCGCGCCGGCGAGCTCGCCGCGCGTCTCGCGTCGGTGCTCGAGGTCCTCTACCTCGCGTTCAACGAAGGCTACTCGGCGACCGCCGGTGACGACTGGATGCGGCCTGCGCTGTGCGACGATGCGATCCGTCTCGGCCGTATCCTCGCCGGGCTCCTCCCGAACGAGCCGGAGGTCCAAGGTCTGGTCGCGTTGATGGAAATCCAGGCGTCGCGCGCGAACGCGCGGGTCGGCCCGTCGGGAGAGCCCGTCCTCTTGCCCGATCAGGACCGTGCGCGCTGGGATCACCTCCTCATCCGCCGCGGCCTCGCCGCGCTCGAGCGCGCCGAGCAGCTCAGCGCAAGGATGGGGAGCGCGCCTGCAGGCGCGCTGGGCCCCTATGCGCTCCAGGCCGCGATCGCCGCCTGTCATGCTCGGGCGCGCACCGCGGCGCAGACCGACTGGGCGCGCATCGTCGCGCTCTACGATGCGCTCGCCCAGGTCACGCCATCGCCCGTCGTCGAGCTGAATCGCGCGGTCGCGATCTCGATGGCCTTCGGTCCGGCAGAGGGGCTGGCGCTCGTCGATGTCCTGATTTCCGAGCCCCTGCTCAAGGGCTACCACCTTCTTCCGGCGGTGCGCGGCGATCTGCTCGCCAAGCTCGGCCGCGCGGACGAAGCCCGCGCGGAGTTCGAGCGAGCGGCCTCGCTAACGCGCAACTCGCGCGAGCGCAAGCTCCTCCTGGATCGCGCTGCAGCGTCGCATCACAAATTCCACGTCGTAAAGTAAGGGTCGGCTTCGAATCCGCGGCTACTTCTGTCCAAGCACCCAGCCGGCGAGGGTCTTCAGGTCCGCATCCGAAAGGCCGGAGTTCGGCGGCATCGGCACGACGCCCCAGGCACCCTGGCCGCCTGTGCGGATCTTCGCCGCGAGCCTCTCGGCGGCGCCGGGGTCGCCGGCGTGCTTCGCGGCAACTTCCCTGAAAGAAGGGCCCACCACGCGCTTGTCCAGAGCGTGGCAGCCGAGGCAGGCGCTCGCGTTGAGCAGCTTCTGGATCGGATCGCCGCCGCTTGCGAGCGTGTCCGGCGCGGGGGGCGGCGCCGGGTCGCGGCTGTAGTAGGTCGAGAGGTAGTCGAGGATGATCGCCGTCTCGGCCTCATCCATGGGCGTGCCGCGCTCCTTCATGTTGCGCAGGTTGTCCGCCCACTCGCCGCGCGACAGAGGCGTGCGCCGGATGTGCTGCAGCTCGTGGCAGATCTTGCACTTGTTTTCGGTGAGCGTTGCGCCGCGGCCTGAGATCAGCCGGTCGTCTTGCGCGTTTCCCGAAAGTAGAAACCCTCCAAGGAAAACAAAGGCCGCAAGCGCTCTAAGCCTCAACGACGACCCCCACCCGGTGCCAGCCGTTCCAGAAGTATCCGAGCGGATTCCAGTAAGGCACCGCCGGCTGCGGGTTGCCGCGGTCGTCCCAGGCGCGCGCGAGGAACGTCACGTAGCCCGGGCGCTCCGGCTTGTGCTCGAAGGTAAACGTGCGCCAGGCGTACTTGTCTCCGGCGCGCGCGAGCTGCGCCGGCCGCCACGTCTTGCCCTCGTCGGTCGAGACCTCGACGCGCTCGACCGAGCCCTCGCCGACCCAGGCGCGGCCGCGCACTGCGATCGGCTCCGAGCGCTTGAAGCGGGCGTTCGGCGCCGGGGAAGTGATCATCGATTTCACCGGCCAGGCCTCGGCCGACACCGCGTCGGGCGGCATCTTCTGCCCGGGCTCGATCGGGTTTCTCGGCACGATGTAGCTGCCCGTCATGTACGTGCCCTTGAACGGCGCGTCCAGTACCGTCAAAGTGTGCAACCACTTGGTGGAAGCCGAGCCCACCCAGCCGGGGACGACCAGGCGCAAGGGGTAGCCGTGTACCCAGGGCAGGGGCTCGCCGTTCATCGCCCAGGCGAGGAGGGTGTTCTCCTCCATCGCTTTTTGCATCGGGATGGAGCGGATCACCGGCGCCGCGGTCGCCACCGCGCCCGGATCGCCGCCCTGGCCGGCGACGTGCGCCGCGCCGGGTTTCACTCCCGCGGCTCTGAGCACATCCGCAAGCCGCACGCCGCCCCACTTCGGGCAGCCCATACCGCCTGTCTCAAGCCACGGGGTGCCGCTCGCTCTGGGCTGGTACGCCGAGCGGCCGGAGCCGGCGCACTCGATCATTCCCTGCAAGGTGACGGTGGTGAAGTTCTTCGCCAGGTCGTACACCGAAAAGCTCAGCTCCTTGTCCACCAGTCCTTTCACGGTCAGGCGGTGGGGGTTGATGTCGATCATCGGCGTGAGCAGGTTGTTGCGCACGAACATGCGCTCGTTCGGCGTCACGTCGAAATCGTGCTCGTGCGCCGGCACGCTGCCGGTGAGCGGGCGCTCCGAATGGAACTGCATCGCCTTGACCTTCTCGGCCTTGACGGCCTCGCCGGGGATCGTTCCGGGAGGCGGCGCCTCAGGGGCCGCCGCGGGCGCCTGCGCGAGGACATCGCCAAGCGCGGCGAGCGCGCCGGCGCCGGCCACTCCGGTGAGGAAACTGCGGCGGGATTCGTCGGGCTTCTTCCATTTTTCCATGATGATCTCCTCAGGATGCGGCAAGTATGGGAAAGACGAGGGAAGTTTTCAAGCAAAACCGTACCGCACGAGCATCACGCCTCATTCCAGGAAAGACGACGTAAGATGGCGACCATGCGCATCCCGGTTTCAGTTCTGCTGATGGGTCTGGCGGTCGCTGCGGCGGCCCAGGACAAGGTGCATCCGTCGGCGCCGGTCGCGGCGAAGATGCGCGAATCGGCGCAGGGCCTGGTCGCCGCGCTGCCCGAGCGCCTGCGCGCGCAGGCGCTGCGGCCGTTCGAGGACCGCGACCGGATCGACTGGCATTACACGCCGCGCAGCCGCAACGGGGTCTCGCTGAAGGAGCTCGACGCGCGCGGCCGCGAGGCGGCGCACGCGCTCCTGAAAACCGCGCTCTCGGCCGCGGGCTACCGCAAGGCCGTGAACATCATCGAGCTGGAGCTGGTGCTGCGCGAGATCGAGACCTTCGGCTTTGCGCGCGATCCCGAGCGCTATCACGTCACGGTCTACGGCTCGCCGGACCGCGCCAAGCAGTGGGGCTGGCGCTTCGAGGGGCATCACCTGTCGCTCAACTTCACGCTCGCCGGCGAAAAGATGGCGGTCGACACGCCGAGTTTCTTCGGCGCCAACCCGGCGACGGTGGGAGCCGGCCCGAAGAAAGGCCTGCGCGCCCTCGGCGAGGAGCACGATGCGGGATGGGTACTGCTCGAATCGCTGGCCGAGGCGCAGCGCCGCGAAGCGGTGTTCGAAACGCGCACCTACGGCGACATCGTCACCGCGAACAAGGACAAGGTCGAGCCGCCGGCAGCCGCCGGCATTTCCGCCGCGAAGCTCGACGAGCGCCAGCGTGCGCTCTTGTGGAAGCTGGTCGAACTCTATGCACGCAGCTTCGAGACCGGCCTTGCGGAGGCGCGCCTCGCGCGCGCCCGCCAGGGCGGGATCGAGAGCCTGCGCTTCGGCTGGGCCGGATCGACCGCGCGCGGCAGGCCGCACTACTACCGCGTGCAGGGGCCGCTCTTTCTCGTCGAGTACGACGCCTCGCAGAACGACGGCAATCACATCCACACCGTGTGGCGCGACTTCGCAGGCGACTTCGGCCGCGACCTGCTGGCGGACCACTACCGCGCTTCGCTCGACACCGGGCATCGCCACTGATGCGATTCGTTCTTCTCCTGCTTCTTTTTTTCACGTTGAGCGCGACGGGCGCGCCGGTGCGCACGCCGCAGGTCGAAGCGGAGCTCGTCGCAGAGCGCGATAAGTGGGTTCCGGGCGAACCGATCACGGTCGCGTTGCGCCTGGCGATGATCCCGGGATGGCATACCTATTGGCGCAACCCCGGCGATTCCGGCGAGCCGACGCGCATCGAGTGGCGGCTGCCGCCGGGCTTCACCGCGGGCGAGATCGAGTGGCCGGTGCCGCAGCGGATCCCGGTCGGCCCGCTGATGAACTTCGGCTACGAGGGCGAGGTGCTGCTGCTGACGCGGCTCGTGGCGCCGTCGGATCTCGCCGCGGGGCAGCCGGTGACCGTGCGCGCAAGAGCGCACTGGCTGGTCTGCGAGGTGCATTGCATCCCCGAGGAGGCCGAGCTTTCGCTGACGCTGCCGGTGGCTGGTCGCGCCGGCCCGGACGCGCGCTGGGGAAAGCCGATTGCCGTGGCGCGGGCGTTCGTACCCGTTCCGGCGCCCGAGGGCTGGAGCTTCGGCGCGCGCAGCGAAGAGGGCGGTGCTTCGCTCGCCATCGCGCCGCCGGACGGTGTGGCGCTGAAGGAAGCATTCTTTCTTCCCTACGAGCAGGGCAAGATCGAGCCCGCGGCGCTGCAGACGCTGGCGCGCGAGGGCAACGGCTACCGCCTCGCGCTGCCGGCCGCGGCGCAGCCGGTCGGTCCGTTCGAGCGCGTGTCCGGAGTCCTGGTTTCGCCGCAGGGCCCGGCCCTGGCCATCGACTTCCCCATCGCCGCGCGCTTCGCCGACCTCGGTCTCGCCCTGGCGCTCGCGCTCGCCTTCGCGGGCGGGCTCCTCCTCAACCTGATGCCCTGCGTGCTGCCGGTGCTGTCGATCAAGGCGCTCGGCTTCGCCGCCGCGGGCGAGGCCGGCGGCTCGCGGCTGAAGGACGGGCTCCTGTATTCGGCCGGGGTGCTCGCCTCGTTCTGGCTGCTCGCCGCGCTGCTCGCCGCGCTGCGCGCGGGCGGCGCGCAGCTCGGCTGGGGCTTTCAGCTGCAATCGCCGGTCGCGGTGGCGCTGCTGGCGGCCTTGTTCCTCGTGCTGGCGCTCAATCTTTCCGGCCTGTTCGAGTTTCGCCTGTCCGTCGCCGGCCGCCCGGCCGGAGAATTTCTCTCCGGGGTGCTCGCGGTCGTGATCGCTTCCCCCTGCACGGCGCCCTTCATGGGTGTTGCGCTGGGCTACGCGGTGCTCGAGTCCGGCTGGAGGGCGTTCCTCGTGTTCACCGCGCTCGGCGCCGGCATGGCGCTGCCCTATGCGGCGCTCGCCTGGTTTCCCGGCTGGCGCAGGCTACTACCGAGGCCGGGCGCGTGGATGCCGCGGCTGAAGCGCTGGCTCGCCGTGCCGCTTTACGCGACCGTCATCTGGCTCGCGTGGGTGTTCGCGCAGCAAGTCGGCCCCGCCGCGACCGCGCACGACGCCTCGTGGGAGCCGTATTCCGCCGGGAAGGTCGCCTCGCTCGCCGCGGCGGGCAAACCCTTGTTCGTCGATTTCACCGCCGCCTGGTGCGTGACCTGCCAGGTGAACGAGCGCGTGGTGCTCGCGCGCGAGGACGTGCTCGCGGACTTCCGCTCGCGCGGCGTCGCGCTGCTGCGCGCCGACTGGACCCGGCGCGATCCCGAGATCGCCCGCGCGCTCGCCGCGCTGGGGCGAAGCGGCGTTCCCGCCTACGTGCTCTACAAGCCCGGCCGGCCGCCGCTCGTGCTGCCCGAAGTTCTGACGCGCGAGCGTTTGCTCGCCGCGCTGGACGGGTAGAATCCCTTTCACAGGAGGCCATCATGAAACGTCTCGCCCTCGCCCTCGTCCTTGCCGCCGCAGCGACCGCACACGCCGCGACGGTCGGCACGCCCGCGCCGGAGTTCACCGCCGCCGATCTGCAAGGCAAGCCCGTCAAGCTCTCCGATCACAGGGGAAAGTACGTGGTGCTGGAGTGGACCAACCCCGAGTGCCCGTACGTGCGCCGGCACTACAACAGCGGCAACATGCCCGCGCTGCAGAAGGAGTTCGGCGCGAAGGACGTGGTGTGGCTCACGGTGAACTCGACCAGCCAGTCGAGCGACGAATTCAAGACGCCGCAGCAGATGGCGAAGTGGCTGTCGGAGCAGGGCGCCGCGCCGAAAGCGACGCTGATCGACAAGGACAGCAAGGTCGGTCGGCTCTACAGCGCACGCACCACGCCGCACATGTACGTGGTCGATCCGCAAGGGCGCCTGATCTACGCCGGCGCGATCGACGACAAGAGCTGGGCGAGCACCGAGGAGACGAAGAAGGCGCGCAACTATGTGCGCGCCGCGCTCGGCGAGGCGATGGCGGGGAAGCCCGTGAGCGTCGCCGCCACCTCGCCCTACGGCTGCACGGTCAAGTACTAGCCGGGGCCGAAAGGACCTAGTCCTCCAGCGATATGTTGCGCTCGCGGGCGAGCGCGCTCCAGCGCGCGATGTCCGCCTGGATGAATTTTCCGAACTGCTCGGGCGTCATCGGCATCGGCTCGATCGCTTCGCCCGAGAGGCGCTCGCGCAGCGCCGGCGAGGCGAGCGACCTGTTGATCTCGGCGTTGAGCCTCCTGGTGATTTCCGCGGGCATCTTCGCCGGGCCCACGATCCCGTACCACTGCACACCGTCGAACCCCTTGAACCCCGATTCCTCGAACGTGGGTACCTGGGGCACCAGCGGGTGGCGCTTCAAGCCGGTGATGGCGAGGGGCCGCAGCTTCTTCGCGCGGATGTGCGGAAGCGCCGCGGCGAGACCCGGCATCAGCACCTGGATCTGCCCTCCGAGCATGTCGGTGATCGCGGGGCCGATGCCGCGGTAATGTCCGTACACCGCGTCGAAGCCCGCAGCGGCCCTGAACTGCTCCAGCGCGAGGTGGTTGAGCAAGCCGATCCCGCCCGTGCCGTAGTTCAGCTTCGCCGCATTCTTCTTCGCGTAGTCGATGAAGCCGGCGAGGTCGGAGACCGGGACCGAGGGAGTGACGACCAGGATGTTGGGCGTCCCGCCGACCATCGCGATCGCGGTGTAGTCCTTGACGGCGTCGTACGGGAGCTTGCGGACGGCGGGATTGGTGCCGTGCGTGCCCACGTAGCCCACCATCAGCGTATAGCCGTCCGGCGCGGCGCGCGCCGTGGCCATCGATGCGATCACGCCGCCGCCGCCCGCGACGTTCTCGACGACGAACGACTGCGCCATCGCGCGGCCGAGCTCCCCGGCGACGGTGCGGCCGATCAGATCCAGGCCGCCGCCCGGCTGGGCGGGGACCACGATCTTCACGGGCCTGGCGGGATAGGTCTGCGCTGCGCTCGGTCCGGGCAGCAGCGCGACCGCGGCGAGGAGCCCGGCGACGGCGATCGAGCGGTCATTCATGGCGATTTCTCCTCCTGGACTAGAGAATTCTTTCCCCGAATTTCTTCAGCGCGGCATCCGACAGGGTGAGCCCGAGTCCCGGCTGCTCCTTCAGCGTGAGCATGCCCCTGGCGATCTTCGGCGGGTCCTCGAAGAGCTCCGCCTGCAGCGGATCGCGCTCCGGATCGGTGAAGGACTCGACGATCGCCCCGGCGGGGCTCGCCGCGACGATGTGCGCGTGGATGAAGCAGTCGTGGTGCGGAGCGACCTGCACGTGGTTCAGCTCGGCGAGCGCGGCGAGCTTCCGCCCTTCGGTGAAGCCGCCCATCATGGTGCAGTCGAATTGCAGGATCTGGATCGCCTGCTCCTCGAGCAGCGCGCGGCAGCCGGCGCTCGTCAGCTCGCTCTCGCCGGCCGAGAGCGGGATGCGCGTTTCTCTCGCGAGGAGCTTCAGTTCCCGGCGGTCGTCGGCCCAGCGCACCGGCTCTTCGAGCCAGCGAGGGCTTAGCGGCTCGAGCGCTCGCGCGCCTTCGATGGCGGTGGCGAGGTCCCAGGCGCGGTTGACGTCGACCATCAGGTCGCGGTCCTCGCCGATGACTTCACGCACCAGCGTCAGGCGCTCCAGGTCTTCGGCGAGGGGCAGGCCCCCGGCCTTCGCCTTGAACCCGGTGTGTCCTTGGGCTTTCAGCATCTGCATCTCGTCGCGCAGCTCCGACAGCGTCTTGCCGTCGCGGTAGTACGCGCAGGTGACGTAGCAGGGCACTTCGCTGCGGTAGCCGCCGAAGAGCCGGTACAGCGGCAGGCCGGCCGCCTTGCCGACGATGTCCCAGAGCGCGATATCGACCGCCGCCGAAATGCGCACGATCGCTTCGCGCGACCAGCCTTTCTCGTGCGCGCGCCGCTGCCAGGTGAGTGCGAAGAGCTTCTGGTAGAGCCGTTCCGGCGCGAGCGCATCGGCGCCGAGAACGAGTTCCCCGATCCCGGTGCGAAACGCGTGGATCGCGGCCTCGATCGGCGTGTAGCTCGTGGCGATGCCGATTCCCTCGAGCCCCGAGTCGGTCTGCAGCCGCACCAGGATCTCGTTCGCCTTCGGGACGATGAAATGGCTCACCCAGTGAGCCCGCCCGGTGTCGGGCGCGCGCAGGATGTGGACCTGGAGCCGGGTGATCTTCATGCGTCGCTCCGACCTATTCGCGCGACACGCTGATCGATTCGACCTTGTCCGGATAGAAGGCGAGCAGTTCCTTGATGGCCGTCATCTCGTCGTACGGTCGCTCGTAGGTCCAGACCGCGTTCTCAGGGCCGTTCACCAGCGAGTAGTACGACGCCCGGCCCTTGAACGGGCAATAAGTCTCGTGGCTCGTGCGGACAAGCCGCTCCATCTTCACGTCCTGGCGCGGGATGTAATGGACGATGGGGGCGACCGTGCTG
>Ga0137443_1000133_pt1 | contig 10572 bp, 7 predicted proteins | sample EasRivERMGT300_2_FD_102324 | JGI IMG/M metagenome (GOLD analysis project Ga0137443, IMG submission 102324) | Soil microbial communities from meander-bound floodplain in the East River, Colorado, USA - East River MetaG ERMGT300_2 | ecosystem: Environmental > Terrestrial > Soil > Floodplain ... | reverse complement strand
GCGGCGGCGATGTCGACGACTGCGGGACCGGAAACACGCACTATTCCGATTCCGCCGCGACCCGCCGGGGTCGCGATCGCGGCGATGGTGTCGCGCGCTATCTCACCGCTTGCCATGGGCAGGCTTGTCGCGGTCGAACATGCGCTGGATCTGCCATTGCTGAAGGATGGAAAGGATGTTGTTGACGAGCCAGTAGAGCACCAGCCCGGCGGGAAAGAAGAAGAAGAAGATGCTGAACACGTACGGCATGAACTTCATCACCTGGGCCTGCACCGGGTCGGGCGGCACGGGGTTCATCTTGGTCTGCAAGATCATCGTCACGGTCATCAGGATCGGCAGCACGTAGTAGGGATCGAGCGCCGACAGGTCCTTGATCCACAGGATGAACGGCGCATGGCGCAGCTCGATCGCGGCGAGCAGCACCCAGTACAGCGCGATGAACACGGGGATCTGCACCAGGATCGGGAAGCAGCCGCCGAGCGGGTTGATCTTCTCGGTCTTGTACAGCTCCATCATCGCCTGGTTCATCTTCTGCCGGTCGTTGCCGTACATCTCGCGGATCTTGGTCAATCGGGGAGTGATCAGCTTCATCTTCGCCATCGAGCGGTAGCTCGCGGCCGAGAGCGGGAAGAAGATGATCTTGATCAGCACCGTGAGCAGGATGATGGCGACACCCCAGTTGCCGCTGAATCCGTAAAACTTCTCGAGCAGCCAGAACAACGGCCAAGCGATGATGGCGAGCCAGCCGTAGTCGACGACGTAGTCGAGCCCCGGGGCGGCCTCCTGCAGCCTGCGCTGCTCCTGGGGACCGGCATACAGGGCAAGCTTCACCTGGGCGGAGCCCCCGGGCGCTATTGCCCCGGGATGCACGACCACGTTTCCGGAATACAGGCCGTCGTTGCGCCTCAGGGCGCCGTACTCGCGCTCCATCTTCTCCGGCGGCAGCCAGGCGGTGACAAAGTAGTGCTGCACGAAAGCAAGCCAGCCGGAGTCCGCGCGCCTCTCGAACTTGGCCTTGTCGAGGTCCGAGGGATGGATCTTCTCGAACGCCTTCTCGGTCGTGTAGATGCCAAAGCCGATGAAACTCTGCGCACCGAAGGTCTCGGCCACCTTGCTCAGGCTGCTGGCCGCCTTGCCATCGTGAGTGAGCTGGAAATACGCGTAAGGCGTCACCGCGGCCGCGCCCTGGTTGCGGATCTCCAGGGTGACGTCGACGACGTAGCTGTTCCGCTTGAACGTGTAGACCTTCTCGATTGCGATGCCGTCCGGACCTTCGCCCTTCAAGCGCACCTGCAGGCTGTCCGCGCCGGGCTGCAAGGCAAAGTCGTTGCCGGTGACGGTCCACAGCGTCAGGTGGTTCGGCCCGCCCTCGCGCGTAATGCCGCTTTGCGCCTCGTACTTGTGCTCCGGGCCGAACAAAACCAGGTTCTTCGTCGGGTCGGCCGTATCCTTGTGCTTGAGCAGTTCGAAGCGCTTGAGCGTGGCGCCGAGCGTGTCGATCTCGGCGACGAACAGATCGGTGGCAACGCGCACCGTTTCGCCCTTCGCCGCGGCAATCGTCGCGGGGACGGCACTCGCCGGCGCCTTGTCCGCGCCGGCGGCTGGCTTGGCCGCAGGGGTTCCCGGCGTGGGAACCGTCTGCTGGCTGGCGGCGACCGGTGTGCTCGGCGTCGGCTTCGGGCGATGTTCCCGTTCCCAGGCTTCCCAGAGCATGAGTACCGAGAAACCGAAGATGAACAGCAGAATGAGGCGCTGGGTATCCATTGGCCTAGGGAACCGGGTCGCAGCCGCCTGCATGCCAGGGGCCGCAGCGGCACACGCGCTTCGCGGCGAGCCATCCGCCGCGCCACACGCCGTGGCGCGCGAGCGCTTCGTCGGCGTACTCCGAGCACGAAGGATAGAAGCGGCAGGCGGCGGGCAGCACCGGCCTGATGAACCACTGGTATCCGCGTACGGCGGCACGCATGCAGGTTGTGATCATTTCTTGTTCAATCCAGCGAACAGCTCGCGAAGTCGGACAATCATCTGCCCCGTCGGGCGCACATCGTAGGGCGGCCGCACCAGGAGGTCGACGGGTCCCAGCGCCTCCTGCTCCAGGCGGAATGCCTCGCGGATGCAGCGCTTGATCCGGTTGCGCTCGGTTGCCTCCGCGGCATGCTTGCGGGTAACCAGGATCCCCAGCCTGGGTTGTCCGCCCTCGCGCTGCTCCAGGTAGAAGGTATAGCCGGCGAGGTTACGCCGCTTGCCCTGCCGCAACAGGCGCTCGAACTCGACGCGACGCCTCAGACGGCGGGCAGCATCCAGTCCGAAGCGCTTGCCCGCCGCGGCTACAACCCGAGGCGGCGGCGGCCACTCGCCCGCCGGTTGCGCAGAACCTTGCGCCCGCCCGGCGTGCGGCTGCGCACCAGAAAACCGTGACGCCGCGCGCGCCGCGTCTTGGATGGTTGATAGGTACGCTTGGTTGCCATCGCCGCCCGATCCGAAAAAGGGCGGTATTAGAGCGTGCGCATCAATGCATTGTCAAATGTTCGCGCGCCGGCGGCAATGTCACTTCAAATCGCGCGCCGCTGTGGATAAGCCGCGTCGAAGCGAGTTAAAATTCAGTCTCGTCCAGGCCAGTCACAAGATAGGCCAATCACAAAGATGCAAAACCTCTGGGACGCATGCCTGCGGCGACTTGAGCAGGAGCTCCCCGCGCAGCAGTTCAACACCTGGATCCGCCCTCTCGCCCCTGAAGCGGGCGCCGGCACCGACACGCTTGTCCTGCATGCCCCAAACCGGTTCGTGCTGGAGCTGGTGCGGGAGCGGTTCGCGGCACGCATCGAGCGGCTCGCGGCGGAAGCCGGCGGTCGCGAGGTCGGCGTGCGCCTGGTCCTGGCGCGCAGCGCGGAGGCTCCCAGCGCCAGGGCAGCCGCTCCCGCGAGTCCGCGCGGCACCGCAGAAGCGGCGCCGAACATCGAGCGCGGTCGGCTGAACCGCGGCTTTTCCTTTGACAGCTTCGTTACCGGCAAGGCAAACCAGCTCGCCCGCGCCGCAGCAATCCAGGTGGCGGAAAACCCGGGGATTTCCTACAACCCGCTGTTCATCTATGGCGGGGTCGGCCTGGGCAAGACCCACCTTTTGCAGGCCATCGGCAACCATGTCGCCGAGGTCAGGCCCGAGGCGCGCATCCGCTACAGCCATGCCGAGCAGTACGTCACCGACGTAGTGCGCGCCTACCAGCAAAAATCCTTCGACGAGCTGAAGCGCTACTACCACTCGCTCGACCTGCTTCTCATCGACGACATTCAGTTCTTTTCCAACAAGGACGGCATCCAGGAGCAGTTCTTCTATGCCTTCAACGCCTTGGTGGAGGCGCACCGCCAGATCGTGATCACCTGCGACACGTTTCCCAAGGAGATGTCGGGCATGCAGGAGCGGCTGATCTCGCGCTTCGGCTGGGGTCTGACGGTGGCCATCGAGCCGCCCGAGCTCGAGATGCGGGCCGCCATCGTGCTGAAAAAAGCCGAGGCCGAGGCGGTCGAGATTTCCTCCGACATCGCGTTCTTCATCGCGCAGCACATCCGCTCCAATGTGCGCGAGCTGGAAGGCGCGCTGAAGAAGGTGCTCGCCTATTCGCGCTTCAACGCGCGCGAACTGTCGCTCGACCTGGCGAAGGAGGCGCTGCGCGACATCCTGAACATCGCCAACCGCCAGGTGAGCGTCGAGGGCATCCAGAAGACCGTCGCTGAGTATTTCAAGATCAAGGTCGCCGACATGCACTCGAAGAAGCGCACGCGGAACGTCGCGCGGCCGCGCCAGGTCGCGATGGCGCTCGCCAAGGAGCTGACGCAGATGAGCCTGCCGGAGATCGGCGAGGCGTTCGGCAACCGCGATCACACCACCGTACTGCACGCCTGCCGCACGATCTTGAGCCTGCGCCAGCGCGACAGCGGCCTCAATCGCGACTACGTGGTGCTCGAGCAGGTCCTGAAGGGTTAGCGGCCGATGAACAAGTTGTGTATGAACGCCTCGCAATCTGTGCGTAAAACGCGTTTCCAGCCGCAACCCGAAAACTGTCCACAATCGCCCACAGCGACTGCACAGGCTTTCCCGCGCCGCGTTCCCGCGCAATCGCTTGTCGCACCAGCCCTTTCCAAGTTATCCCGCGTTACCGGCCACACTATTAGTTGTTATTACTTTCTATATAGATAAATAACAATGGTCCTGGTCAAAGCCAAGCGAGACGAAATCTTGGGCCCACTGTCTGCCGTAAGCGGGATCATCGAGCGGCGCCATACGCTGCCCATCCTGTCCAACGTTCTGATCGATCGAAGCGCCTCGTCGGTCTCGTTTCTCGCCACCGACATCGAGATCCAGATCACCGCCCGCAGCTCGCTGGCCGCCTCCGGCGAGGCGAAGGCCGTGACCGTCGGTGCGAGGAAGCTGGTGGACATCCTGCGCGCGCTGCCCGACGGTGCGGAGGTGACCCTGCAGCAGCAGGACAAGCGCCTGCTGGTCAAGGCGGGTAAGAGCCGCTTCACGCTGCAGACCATGCCGGCGGAGGATTTTCCGCGGCTGGCAAAGCCGGCTGGCGATGTGGCGCGCTTTGCCCTGCCGCAGAAGGCGTTGCGCCGCTTGCTCGGGCTGGTGCAGTACGCGATGGCGCAGCAGGACATCCGCTACTACCTCAACGGGCTGCTGATGGTCGTCGAGGACAAGCAGCTCAAGCTCGTGGCGACCGACGGACACCGCCTCGCCTTTGCCTCGCTCAAGCTGGCCGGCGACGTGCCGCGCCAGGAAGTCATCGTGCCGCGCAAGACCGTGCTCGAGCTGTCGAAGCTTCTTGCCGACAGCGACGACGAGGTGAAGATCGAGGTCTCGCCGGCGCAAGCGGCGTTCAGCTTCGGCAGCATCGAGCTGGTGTCGAAGCTGGTAGACGGCAAGTTTCCCGACTACACCCGGGTCATCCCGACACAGCACAAGAACCGCCTGCTTATTGAGCGAGAAGCGCTGCGTCAAGCTCTCCTGCGCGCTGCGATCCTGTCGAACGAGAAGTTCCGCGGTGTGCGCTGGGTGCTGGCCGATGGCAGCCTGAAGATCGTTTCGTCCAACGCCGAGCAGGAAGAGGCGCACGAGGAGATCGAGGTCAAGTACTCGGGCGATGCTCTCGACATCGGCTTCAACGTCAACTATCTGCTCGACGTGTTGAACAACGTCTCCGGCAACGAGATCGAATGCGCCTTCGGCGATTCGTCCTCGAGCGCGCTGATTTCCTACTCTACCGAGAAGGACTTCAAGTACGTCGTCATGCCGATGAGGATCTGAAGTGACGGAAACCGAAGCGCCAGAACCCGAGAAGCAGCCGCGGCCGGGCGCAGACGGCTACGGGTCGGACGCGATCAAGGTCCTGAAGGGCCTCGAGGCGGTACGCAAGCGTCCCGGCATGTACATCGGCGATACCTCGGACGGTACCGGCCTGCACCACATGGTGTTCGAGGTGGTCGACAACGCGGTCGACGAGGCGCTGGCCGGGTTCTGCGACGAGATCACCGTCACCATCCACACCGACAACTCGATCTCCGTGATCGACAACGGGCGTGGCATCCCGACCGGCATCAAGGAGGACGACGAGCTCAAGCGCTCGGCTGCCGAGATCGTGATGACCGAGCTGCACGCCGGCGGCAAGTTCGACTCCAACAGCTACAAGGTCTCCGGCGGGCTGCATGGCGTCGGCGTCTCGGTCGTGAACGCGCTGTCGGAATGGCTGCGGCTCACGATCTGGCGCGACGGCCAGGTCCACCAGATGGAGTTCCGCGGCGGTGTGGCCGTCGCAGCCCTCAAGCTGATCGGCCCCTCCGAGCGGCGCGGCACCGAGGTGCATTTCCTTGCTGCGAAGGGAATCTTCGGCAACGTTGACTACCACTACGACATCCTGGCGCGGCGGCTGCGCGAGCTCTCCTTCCTCAACAATGGCGTGAAAATCGTCCTCATCGACCAGCGGGCCGGGAAGGAAGAGAACTTTGCTTTCTCCGGGGGGGTGAAGGGGTTCGTGGAGTACATGAACCGGGCGAAGAACGTGCTGCATCCGAACGTTTTCCTTGGCCACGGCGAGAAGGACGGCCTCTCGGTCGAGGTGGCGATGCAGTGGAACGATTCCTACCAGGAATCGGTGCTGTGCTTCACCAACAACATTCCGCAGAAGGACGGCGGCACCCACCTGACCGGCCTGCGCGCGGCGATGACCCGGGTGCTGAACAAGTACATCGAGGAAAAAGAGATCGCGAAGAAGGCCAAGGTCGAGACCACCGGCGACGACATGCGCGAGGGGCTTGCCTGCGTGCTGTCGGTGAAGGTGCCGGAGCCGAAGTTCTCCTCGCAGACCAAGGAGAAACTGGTTTCCTCGGAGGTGCGCCCCGTGGTCGAGGAGATCGTGGCTGAGCGGCTGCGCGAGTTTCTCGACGAGCGACCGACCGACGCACGCACTATCACCGTCAAGATCGTCGAGGCGGCGGCGGCGCGCGAAGCCGCGCGCAAGGCGCGCGAGATGACCCGGCGCAAGGGCGTGCTCGACGGCATGGGCCTGCCTGGCAAGCTGGCCGACTGCCAGGAGAAGGATCCGGCGCTGAGCGAGCTGTACCTGGTGGAGGGCGATTCTGCCGGCGGCTCGGCGAAGCAGGGCCGCGACCGCAAGTTCCAGGCGATCCTGCCGCTCAAGGGCAAGATCCTGAACGTCGAGCGTGCGCGCTTCGACAAGCTGCTCTCCTCAGTGGAGATCGCCACGCTCATCACTGCGTTGGGCTGCGGCATCGGCAAGGAGGAATACAACGCCGACAAGCTGCGCTACCACCGCATCATCATCATGACCGACGCGGACGTCGACGGCTCCCACATCCGCACCCTGCTGCTCACCTTCTTTTACCGGCAGATGCCCGAGCTGGTTGAGCGCGGCCACATCTACATCGCTCAGCCTCCTCTCTACAAGGCGAAGCTGGGCAAGGAAGAGCGCTACCTCAAGGACGAGCATGAGTTGAACGAGTTCATGCTCAGGCAGGCGCTGGTGGAGGCCGTACTCCATCCCGCCGTCGGACGCGAGCCGATCCAGGGAGCAGCGCTCGCCGAGCTGGCGAAGTCCTACCTGCTGGCCGAGGCGGTGATCGCCCGAGTCTCCCGCCTGATCGACCGCGAGGTGCTGCAGGCGATCCTGCGCGGCGTGCAGGTCGACCTCGCGCGGCGCGATACCGCGGAGGCCTCGGCCGAGGCGCTGGAGAGCGCGATCCGCGGCAACGGCGTCGCGGTGGCCCCCCATTTCGACGCCAAGACCGAGCGCTACCAGGTGAGGATCGAGCGCTCGCGGCACGGCAACGTGCGCATGAGCACCATCGACACCGAGTTCGTGCACTCGGGCGACTACGCGCAGATCCGCCAGACCGCGGAGAAGCTCCTCGGGCTGCTAGGCGCCGGCGCCTACGTGCAGCGCGGCGACAAGAAGCAGCCGGTGCGGGATTTCGCGGAGGTCATGCGCTGGCTGCTCGCCGAAGTCGAGAAGTCGATGAGCCTGCAGCGCTACAAGGGCCTGGGCGAGATGAATCCCGATCAGCTGTGGGAGACCACGATGGATCCGACGGTGCGCCGGCTGCTCCGGGTGCAGATCGACGACGGCATCGCCGCAGACGAGATCTTCATCAAGCTGATGGGCGATGAGGTCGAGCCGCGCCGCGCCTTCATCGAAGCCAACGCGCTGGGCGTCAGGAATCTGGACGTTTAGGCAGCGCGGCGCTTCTTCTTCGCCGGCTTTTCCTCGGGCGCTGCCATCTCCAGCGCGGGCTTTGCCGGCTTTTCCTTCCTCGGCTGGAATTCGAAGCCGACCTTGCCGTCGGGCGTCTTGACCAGGAAGGCCTTGAAGCGCCTGCCTTTCTTGGAGATGAAGCCGTTCAGCAGATCGGTGCGTCCCGTGGCGAGGAGCTTCTTCATCTGCTCGCGCTCCACCGGCTGCTGCAGGATCAGGCGCCCCGAGCGGAAGTCGCAGCTGCGCGCGGGGCCAAGGGCTTTCTCGCACGAATAGGTAACGCCGTGCTCATAGACCCGGGCGCCGCATTTTGGGCAGGAACCGAGGGGCTCCTGCTGGCTGAAATCCGGGGCCGGTTCGTCCTGGGCCGAGCCTTGGCCGAAGTCGAACTCCGGGCGCAGCTCGTCGTTTAGCCGCACGCCGGCGGCGAACGGTTTGCCCATGCGGCTGCGGAAACCGGTGAGCGGGCCGACGAAGCGTTTCTTGATCAGCTCCGCCACCTCGTCGGCCGACCACTCGCGCCCGGAGACGACCTTCCAGAGCGAGAAGTCGCACTTCCGGCACTGGAACTTGCGGTAGTTTTCCTGCACCTCGCCGCCGCATTTCGGGCAGGGCGCCCGCACGGTGGCGAATACGGTATCCGGGATGTCGCCGCTCTTGATGATCGCGACCACTTTGCGCACGAGCTCGGAGATGTGCTCCATGAACTCTTCGCGCGTGAACTTCCCGCCCTCGATCAGCTTCAGCTTGTGCTCCCACTCGCCGGTGAGCTCGGGCGAGGCGAGCTCCGGGATGCTCATCACGTGCAGCGCGAAGAGCAGCGAGAACGCCTTGGGAGTGGGCACGAGCTCGCGACCCTCGCGATGCACGTACTCCTCACGGATCAGGCCCTCGATGATCGCGGCGCGCGTCGCCGGCGTGCCCAGGCCCTTCGCCCCCATCGCTTCGCGCATGTCCTCGTCGTCGACCAGCTTGCCCGCACCTTCCATTGCCGACAGCAGCGTGGCTTCGCTGTAGCGCGGCGGCGGTTTGGTCTGGTTCGCCTGCGCGGTGACTTCGACTACCTTGACCTTCTCGTCTTTGGTGATCACCGGCAGGTTCTCGTTCTCTTCGCCGCCGGCCCGGCCGTAGACCGCAAGCCAGCCCGGGTTCAGCAGCACTTTGCCTTCTGTCTTGAACTGGTGCTCGCCGACGCGCGTGATGCGGGTCGTCTGCAGCGATTCGGCCGGCGGGTAGAACACCGCGAGGAAGCGGCGTACCACCATGTCGTAGAGCTTGTGCTCTGCCTCGTTCAGTTGCTTGGGCACCTGCAGCGTCGGAATGATCGCGAAGTGGTCGGAGATCTTTGAGTTGTCGAAGATCCGCTTGTTGGGTTTCACCCATCCCTGTTTGGCGATCTGCCTGGCGAAAGGAGCGAACTCCTTCACGTCAGTGAGAGATTGCAGGGTTTTCTTGACCGTTCCCACATAGTCCTCGGGCAGCGCGCGGGCGTCCGTGCGCGGATAAGTGAGAACCTTATGGCGTTCATAGAGTGCCTGGGCAAGCGACAGGGTCATGCGCGCCGGGAAGCCGAAGCGGCCGTTTGCCTCGCGCTGCAGGCTGGTCAAGTCATAAAGCAGCGGCGAGAGCTGAGTCGTGGGCTTCGACTCCTCGCTCGCGATTCCCGTCTTGCCGCGGCAGGCGGCGACGACGGCTTCGGCTTTCGACGCGCTCCAGAAGCGCTCCGCCTTGCGTTCTGCGTCTTCGTCCTTCTTGAATTTGGGGTCGAACCAGCGCCCGGGATATTCGCCCGCTGCAGCTCCGAACCGCGCGTGCACTTCCCAGTAGTCTTTCGGCGTGAAAGCGCGGATCTTCTCCTCGCGCTCGACCAGGATTGCGAGCGTCGGCGTCTGCACCCGGCCAACGGTGGTCAGATAAAAGCCGCCTTCCTTGGAATTGAACGCGGTCATTGCACGCGTGCCGTTGATGCCGACCAGCCAGTCGGCCTCGGAGCGGCACTTGGCAGCGTCGGCGAGGGGCAGCATGGCCTTGTCCGCGCGCAGGTCCTCGAAGCCGTCCCGGATCGACTGCGGCGTCATGGACTGCAGCCACAGGCGCTCGATCGGCTTCTTGGCGCGGGCGTGCTGCACGATGTAGCGGAATATGAGCTCGCCCTCGCGCCCGGCGTCGCAGGCGTTGACCAGGCCGGTCACGTCTTTGCGCTTCATCAGGCGCAGCAGTACGTTCAGCCGGTTCTCGCTCCTCTCGATCGGCGCCAGGTCGAAATGCGGCGGGATCACCGGCAGGTGCTTGAACGACCACTTGCCCTTCTTGACGTCGTGTTCTTCCGGCACCGCCAGCGTGAGCAGATGGCCGACGGCGGAAGAGACGACGAAGTCCTTCCCCTCGAAGTAATCGCCCTTGCGCGTGAAGCCACCGAGCGCGCGAGCGATGTCGGCGGCGACGGAAGGCTTCTCTGCGATGACGAGCTTTTTTCCCATGCGGCGCGGAAGGCGGCAGATGATAAGTGCAAACGTGCGCTGCGTTCAACCCGGTTGCGGCGAAATGCACATCAACGCGCGCGCGGACGCACGCACGCGCGCGTACGCGCGAGGGGCTAGCTGGGCAGGCGGGACGGCTGGGTGCTGAAGAGATCCTCGGCGAGGAGCCGGCTGGTCGGCGTCTGCTGGTTCCACAGCACCATCAGCACGACGAGCTTCAACTGCTCGAGCGAAAGCGAGTCGCCGGTCGCCGCCAGCGCCCGCTCGATGACCAGCTCGCGCGTTTGCAGATCGAGAATGCCGGACTGCTCGAGGGTGAGAAGG
>Ga0137443_1000131_pt1 | contig 10749 bp, 13 predicted proteins | sample EasRivERMGT300_2_FD_102324 | JGI IMG/M metagenome (GOLD analysis project Ga0137443, IMG submission 102324) | Soil microbial communities from meander-bound floodplain in the East River, Colorado, USA - East River MetaG ERMGT300_2 | ecosystem: Environmental > Terrestrial > Soil > Floodplain ... | reverse complement strand
TTTATGCCCGCACTCCAATGCTGCGGTGATCCAGTATGAGCCAGAGACGGGAGTTGTCTGGTGAGGTTCGCTGTGGTTATCCAGTTCACGATCTGGAGCGGGCACCAATTTGCGGGTTCCATCCGTGGCGGTGAGGCGTCTGGCCGGATGCCAAGACACGCATGTCGATGAATGGATTCACGACGCAGCCTGCGCCCAGCGCAGTGCCAGCGGCGACCGCTTCGGGGAAGTAGCTCCAAGGTAGAGCGGGTGCTTTGCAAGCATCAGGTTGTGGGTTCAAGTCCCATCTTCTCCACCAACTTTACGGGGTCGTAGCTCAGTTGCTCAGAGCGCCGCGCTGGCAGCGCGGAGGCCGCGAGTTGAAGCCTCGCCGACTCCACCAAAATTTTCGGGCCGAACGGACAGTGGGTTATCCTCATACATTGGTGATGAACGGTGGGAAACCACCAAGGCCGCGAGTGCGCCTAAAGCCTCGTATTCCACGCCAATCCTTGCCCGATGTTTTGTAAACAAAAAGCCCGGAGCACCTGCTCCGGGCGGTCATGTGCGACCAAAGGTTACGGCCAGACGGCGCGATAAAAACGCGTCGCATGGTTCGGTGCATCGGTGTCGACGAAGCTGAAAGCTCCGGTGCTGTCGCTGGTCGCTTGACCAATTTCAGCATACGGGCCGGTCACGTCGTCGGATGCCAAGATGCGGTAGACCTTGTTCGGTGCGCCTTGGCCACTGACGAGCGCGGAGCCGTCCGGTTGAACCACCACATTGTTCAGGATGATGACGACTGGTTTGGGCTGAATTGCGCCCGGTGTGATGACAGCGGTTTCAGCTTCCGGTGCAGTGACCGTGATGCCGATGTTTTCGCTGACGTTTTTTGATCCGGCATTGCCCGTCGCAGTGACGAGGCAGGAGCCGACCGCTTTGGTGTCAACCAGCACGCTACCGTCTGCGGCGGGTATTAGATCGACGATACTGGTGTCGTCGACCGACCATGTTGGAGTCCCGACCACGGTGGCTGGATTTCCAGTTGCCGTGAAGAAAGCCACGGAAAGCGGGACTTGTTGCTCCGTGGTCAACGTAACGATGGTTGTGCTCATTTTTGTCTTACCGGGCCAACTGTAAAAACGACCCGGATGTCCTTTCGTTTGCGGTTCCACGCGACAACTCCGTAGCCGACAACGAAGGCGACTACTACCAAGAGTGCGACTGTGATCCACATATTCTAAATACGGAGGGCGCGTTGGCTTGCGCAGGCGAGTCTCCAAAACTTGCACCGCCGGGATCGTCACCCGGACTCCGTGCCAATTTCGGTTAACCCAACTGGCTGCGTAAGCGAGGTATCAGGGTAGTTTCAATACCGTTCAACGGAACTGAGCCAAGCGCCAAGGGAACGGTGTGCATGTAGCGCTTCTGTGGAGGGTGAGAAACCGTCCATCGTTGGGAGCCGAAAATTGGCGGAGTATCCAAACGTGAAGGAGCCTGACTGTAAATCAGGTGCCACTGGCTAAACTTGCAGGTTCAAGTCCTGTCTCCGCCACCATTTTGTAAACAACTTTGGGTATGAGGACGAACAGCAGAGTCGCCACCCTGTCACGGTGGAGATAGCGGGGCCAGCACCCGTCATACCCGCCACTTTGCCACGAGATCAGCACCGGGGCCAGATTCCTACAGAACCCCTCTGGAAGTAACGGAATCGTCCCGGCGCGGGGGTTACTCGCTGGCAATCCTTTTGATGGGCCGCTGGTCAACGGTTATCTTGGTTCAACTCCAAACGGGCTAACAAGCCCGCGCCATTTGGTGGCCGCCGATGCAAGTCGGTGTTAAATCCCCGTTGCCTCTCTTTGTCCATCACTTTTCGGGATGTAGCTCAGTGTTTAGAGCGCGTGCCTTGGGCGCACGAGGCCGCAGGTTAAAATCCTGTCATCCCGACCACTTTCCGAATCGGGGGAACCACGAGCACGTGGTGGTGCGAACACAGACGACTGGAGAAGGCCAAGTTGGAAGCTGTGATGTACTTCTCCCTCCTGACCAATTTCATCTGGGTGTAGCTCAGCTTGGTAGAGCGCGTGTTTCGGGTACACGAGGCCGCAGGATCGAAGCCTGTCACCCAGACCATTTATGACGGCTTGGTGTAGGGGCACTGTCTGCACATCCCGGCAGGGAAGGAGCACTCCGACTGGTGCAGCCGTCGCCAATTTGTAAACAATTTAACGGGGATGTAGCTCAATCTGGTAGAGCGCCAGCCGTGAAAAGCTGGAGGTTGTGGGTTCAAATCCCATCTCAAATAGTCGTTGGGTAAACCTTGCCCGCTTCGGGCCGACATTTAACGGTTATCCATCCCCGCCATTCTCCGCGCAGCGACAGTCGTGACCCATGAGCAGGCCACTCGTGCCGAAGGCGGTTGTGCGGAATCGGAACGTAGCTCAGTCAGGCAGAGCGCCAGTCTGGGGGACTGGAGGTCGCGAGATCGAAGCTCGCCGTTCCGACCATTTTACATTGCTGGGTAGCCGAGTTGGTAGCAGGCATCTGACTGTTAATCAGAAGGGTGAAATTCCCCGCCGTTGGTTCGAGTCCAACCCCAGCAGCCATTTACATGGAGAGGGCGCAACCCCATGCGCTGCGTATACAACGGCAGATCGGCTGGTAGGAGGCTTCGGCTGACCGTAACAGCGGGTCGGTTCAATGTGTCCGTCTGAGAGGGTTATCGGCCTCCATTATTTCATGCTCCCGTGGCCGAGCGAATCAGGCACGCGTCTTCTAAGCGCGATCACGCTGGTTGGATTCCAGCCGGGAGTACCAATTTATGCCGTGGATCACGTTTCTGAGCCACTATGGTAGCCGGTACCCATTCCGGCGCAGATAGCCCATGCGCTGTCCATGTGTGGGTGTGGTGGACGTGTTTATAGCGCCAAGCCGATAAAGGGTGTGTTGAAACGACAGCTAAATGCACTTTGACGCGGAGGCGACGCCGACCTAACGGTTGGCAACGGCACCCTTTCGTCCTCGTAGCTCAGTTGCATAGAGCGGGGCTTTCCTAAAGCTCAGGCCGCTGGTTGAATTCCAGCCGGGGACACCATGATTTCGGGCCGAAGGATGTGGGTTATCTTGTCTATTAAACAAGCGATCTGGGTTCGATTCCCAGCGACGGCTCCATGCCGTTGCCTTGGAGGTAGCCTAATTCCACGCCATACCTTGCCCGATGTTTTTCGCACTGGGGGCGCTGTCGCAAAGAGCGCCGACGCCGAATGGCCAGACTGTTTGCGCTTTGGCCAGTAATGTCCTTTGTCCAGTGCGACTGGAGGGTTGACCGAGTGCCAAGGTGCCGGTCTTGAAAACCGTGGCCGGGATAACACCCGCGCTGGTTGAATCCCAGCACCCTCCGCCATTTTGTGGGCCGAACCGTGACAGTTATCAGCATCAGCCTCATAAGCCGAAGATTGCAGGTACTCAACCCTGCCGGTGGCACCATCAGGTCATGCACGTCGTGACTTGAATTGCCACCGAAGCTAAAACAAACCTGTTGCAAAACTTGCCCACGATCTTTTGGCTGGTTGACCGAGTGCCAAGGTGCCTGCCTCGAAAGCAGTGGCCTGCCCGTGAGGGCAGCGGAGGTTGAATCCCTTCACCAGCCGCCACCGTAGTTAAGGCATGGCAGTTCCAACGTCAGATGAAGTCGGAATGCCCGTCACATTGATTTTTGACGGCACAGCTTTTCCGTCCCCGGTTCCAGTCATCGAGAGTGCTCAGGCCGGAATGGACGTGAAGTACGTGCCCACACCGGGAGCCGCTGATGACCAATGAGTGTGATGCACCGCGTAGCGCAGCGTCCCGGTGGTCACGACCCTGACTTTATCTTCTGGTGTCCCGGTTGTCGGTTTGGCCACGGCGTCTGGATCACCACGACGTGTGAGAAGACCGGCGCTCGCTGGACGTGGAACGGCAGCATGGAAAAGCCGACGTTCGGGCCTTCTATCCTCGTTACTGGAACCAATTTCACGGAAGCAGGCTTGGCGGATTATGACGCGTGGATGAAGGCCGGTGCGCCTGATCGGCAGGGTAAGGCGTTTGACTCGGTGGACTGGCGGTGCCATTCCCACGTCATCAACGGCCAGATTCATTATTGCGGCGACTCCACGCACAAGCTCGCCGGTCAGATCGTCGACATGCCGGATGTGGATGCGCTATGCGTGGAACCCCAAGCGGGCAGCAATTAAATCAGTGTCCCAGAACTCCATCTGGTGCGTTGGCTTGATCCCGTGCAGTCGCCGCCACGTGAGCCACAGCACGCCCTGCATCTGGCACGGCACGAGTTTGCACTCCCGCGCCAGCGTGCGCACGTCGTCGGCGATCTGGTCATACTGTTGAGTGCGCCAGCGCAGCCCCACTAAACTTTCACGTTTACAGCGCCAGATGTTGTACATGTGGCCGTCGATAGTGACTGGCTCCGGGTTTAGCGGGTCGTCGATGTTAAGGAAGAAGCTGCGGGTTTTCTTGGCGACGATCAGTTCCAGCGGGTTTTCTCCGTGGACGATTCGCCACGCCTTGTTTTTGTTGTTCCCGTAGGTGCTGACGCTGAAGCTGCTCAAGCTCGCGCCCTGCCGGGCAGCGGCCAGCAGCGCGTGCGTGTCGCGGAGATTGCCGTGGTAGTCGTTGTTCGGTGAGAGTGCCGCAAAGACCGCTGCGGTGACGTGCGGCGTGTAGCCAGTGCGCTCTGCCATCATTGTGGCGATGCGCTTGTATTTGGCGAAAGAGTCGACGCCCGCTGCCAAGTCGCTGGGCGTTGCTCGATCTAATGTGCGCTTCAGGTTGTCTACACTCACTGGCTTTAAGAACCGGTTTGTTTAAGACGCCTTTATGTGCTATATCTAGCAGATGACCGCCAAAAACATTTGTCTCGGTGGAGCCGCTGTTTGCTTCGTGCTGGTAGCCGCCAAAGTTTCAGACTTGGTTGGCCTCAATTTGATCTGGTTGGGTGTCGCTTTTACGGTCGCCAGCCAGATGACTTGGAACAAGGCTGGTTGACCGAGTGCCAAGGTGCCTGCTTGGAAAGCAGTGGCCACGGCGCAAGTCGTGCGGAGGTTGAATCCCTTCACCAGCCGCCAACTACTAATTTGCTATCAATTTGTGTCAAATTAGTAGTTCGAGCGCAAGTCGATCAAACACAAGATTTTCACGGGCCGATTGGATGAGGGTTATCTCATTGAACGAGGGAGGTCGGAGGTTCGAGTCCTTCCGTCCGGGCCATTGATCCCGGATGTAGCTCAGTGGTAGAGCGCCTAAAACATCCTCGCCGCCTCTTGTCCGTGATTTGCCCCGTTAGCTCATTGGGTAGAGCAGCCGCTCGATAAGCGGCAGGTGGTTGGATCGTAGCCAACACGGGGTACCACTTTTATGGGCGCACTGGTTTGGAAGTCGGCTCGCTCACGCTGGCCGCCTTGGCGCAAGCCACCCGGTGCCGCCCGCCAGTAGTTAAGTGATGGATCAGCGCATTATCAAGACGAAGAAGTTTGCTGTGGAAGTTTGCTACGAAAAACGTGGTGACTTCATCATCGTGCGCCTTTGGTCAGGCAGCGGCAAGCAAAAGGTTCATCATCACTTGAAGCCAAAGGAGGCGGCGCAGTTGGCGCACGCGATCCTGACGGCAAGCAATTCAAAGCCGACGTAGCTCAGATGGTAGAGCACCGCGCTGAAGACGCGGGTGTCGTTGGATCGAAACCAACCGTCGGCACCAATTTATGCCCCGTTCGTCTACGTTTGGCTAGGACGCCTGCCTTTCACGCAGGGGAAAGCGGATCGACACCGCTACGGGGTGCCACTTTTTGCGGGCCGAAGCTGTTGGGTTATCACTTCTAACGACCAACCCAACGCACTCACTTGTCCGCTGTATTTAAGGTGTATGCCATCACACATCGACAACTCGAACTGGGCCGGGCCTAACGCAGCCGGAATGGGCGGCACGCCTGATCCACGGTCTGCGGATGACGGTTACGGCCTGCACGGCACTCAGTACTCTGGCGACGGCACGCTGGGCAAAGACAAGTTCTCGCCCGGCCCGAATGTTGTGGGCACGACGCCTGCGACACAGTTGGTCGTGGACGCTACGGGAACGCACACGTACTGATGAACGGGTGTGTCAGGTATTTCAGTTACACGTTTACCAATCAGGAGAAGCGGCAGGTTGTCGGAGTGGTCGCCACTGATGCGAGTGACGCGTGGGCGCAACTGGGTTGCAAGCTGGGCAGCATGATGCTGCGCAGCGGATTTGCCCAGTCGGGTGCGCTGATTGATCTTGGGTATTCCCCGCCGGGCCAGCGCCCGACGCCGCGTGACCAGCAGATTGGTCAGCAGTGAATTTGTGGGCCGAAGTTTGACGGTTATCTTCCTGCAAAGAAAAAACCCGTCGATAATCCCTTGCCCACTTTAATGCCCCGTTCGTCTACGTTTGGCTAGGACGCCTGATTCTCAATCAGGGGAAAGCGGATCGACACCGCTACGGGGTGCCACTTTCGTCAAGGTCGCCCGTGTGCTTGAGTTCGGCCAGCTTTTCATCTGGATCGTCGAGGCCGCCGATGATCGTATACACAACAAGGTTGTGTTTGTTGCCCCGGTAGATGCCGCGATGAACGGTGTTGCCGGGTTTGAGCATCCGGTTCAACTGGTCGAAGGCGTGTTCGATGTACGCCTGCGGCAGCCCGTTTAGAAGCTCAACGCTGCCGATCACCACCGCTGCCGCCACACTGCCGGTGCTCAGGTCGACGCCGCCGGTCAGAATGTTCTTTCGCAGGTTGCTGCGCACGGCATAGCTGATGTCCGTTTCGTTTTCGTACTTCTCCACCGGGTTGGCTCCGAACGTAATCAGACCGCTGTCAAGGACGGTCAAGAGATCAGCCCGGTCAAAACTTGTGTAGTGGCTGTGCTTCACGCAGATCGTGTTGAACAGGTGGAACAGGGAGCACACGCTCAGATTTGCCGTGTCCCAGAAAGGATCGACGGCCAGATTGGGATACAGCTTCCCGATCTTCTCGTTGTCTACAACGATGAGCGGCGAGACATGGCCCTTCTTGACGAGGAACAGCAGGTCTTTGAGTGTGTTGTAGGCGTTGGCTGCGACTCGCTTGCCTTCGGCCAGTTTGGGGAGTGCGACGATGACGCCGACCTTTTCCGTTTCAGCCCGGAGCGCTTTCTGTAGCTCAACCGCTGTGTCCACCAGATGAACGACGGTGCCTGCGCCAGTGCCGCCGCCCGCGCCCGCGCAAACAAAGATGCGATCCACTTTCGGCCCGAAGGAGCGCCGCATGAAGTCGAGCACATCCTCCTTGCGTTCTTTGAACGCGGCCTTGGCGACCTGCGGATTTTTGCCCGCGCCGCCGCTGTCACCGAGGCACATCTTGGCGGGCAGTGGCAGCGTGGCCAAGTCCTGCGTTGCGATGTTGACCGCGCAGACGCGGCGGTAACCCAGTTTGTAAAAGGTGTGGGCGATGCGCCCGCCGCCCTGTCCTGCGCCGATGAACGCGAATTTGAATCCGGCCTCGAACTCGTCTTTGACCTCCGGTGCCTCCTGTGCTTGCGGCATGGGGATTTCGGGCACGATTACGTCAAAGTCCTGTGGGGTGCTTACAGTTTCGCTCATACTCTTAACTACCACCAAGAACAGTATTTTTGCTCTCGTAGCTCAGTTGCATAGAGCGGTTCCCTCCGAAGGAACAGGCCGCTGGTTGAATCCCAGCCGGGAGCACCATTTTCGACGGGCCGCTGCTGTAGGGTTATCTTCGCCAAAACTGAAGGGGAAGCATCAGGGCGATGCGCCCGGCTTAAACCGGGAGAGAGCGTTCGATCCGCACCTTAAAACATCCTGCTCAATTCTTGTCTGTCGATTTGTCCTCGTAGCTCAGTTGCACAGAGCGCCGCCCTGCGAAGGCGGAGGCCGTTGGTTGAAGTCCAACCGGGGACGCCATTTTCAGTTCTTAGCAGCAAATGACGGCTGCTGTTTACGGTCAACTCCTGCGCGATATTCTGGACGGAGGAATGCTCTGCGTTGGGCGCGTAGCCAATCTCATGCACTATGCGATGCAGTGCTCCGTGCTGCCGGGCGAGATGGTTGAGTTTGGGTGCCATAGTGGCCGCACATCAGCGCTGCTGACGGCCTTGGTCGATAAGCCCATCTGGCTTTATGACAGCTTTGAAGGCTTGCCGGATCGGCTACCGCAGGACGAAGGGTCGCTCGCACATTTCAAGTGTGGCACGTTGGCGGTCAGCATGGATGAAGTCAAAGCCCGCTTCGCCCGGTTCAAGCTGCTTCCGCCGGTCATTCACAAAGGGTGGTTTAGTGAAGTGCCGCCAGAGCGGCTGCCGGAGCGGATTTGCTTCGCGCATCTCGACGGTGACATGTACGAAAGCATTCGGGCCAGCCTTGCGCGGGTGTATCCCCGCCTTGTCACTGGAGCCGCCTGCGTCATCGACGACTACGGTTGGAGCGGAACCAGCGGCGTGAAGATTGCCGTTGACGAATTTTTCGAGTTCAAGCGGGAGCATGTGCGCCCGCTGGTGACGGGCAGTGCCGCCAGCTTCCAAGCTGTCATCGTTAAATTTTAATGGGGGTGTAGCTCAGTAGATTAGAGCGCGTGTTTTACACACACAAGGTCGCTGGTTAGAGTCCAGCCACCCCCACCAATTTGCCTGCGTAGCTCAGTTGGTAGAGCGCCGGTTTCGTAAACCGAAGGTCGTCGGATCGTCCCCGACCGCAGGCTCCAGACGTATGGTGCGCGGAGTGTGATGGCTTTAGCATTCGAGCCTGTGAAGCTCGCGGAGCGGGATCGAAACCCGTCGCGCACCCCATTTCAGTGTCCCGCGACAGAGCCGAAGAACTGACCTGCCTGCAAAGCAGTGGTGCAAGGTTTGACTCCTTGGCGGGACTCCAATAGTTAGAGGGAGATGCAAAACGCGCTTAATGTGGTAAACATGCTGCTAGAGACGCAGATCATGAGAGTCTGCGCTCAGTGCGAGCAAGAATATGGGGCACAACCTGTCCAGCCCGGTGTCCAAAAATCACACGGGCTGTGCCGCCGTCATGCCTACGCAGCGTACGCAGAAGCCGGGTTAGGCCCAGAAAATGTTGCTGCGATGTCGTCGGATCAATTTCCGCCAGACCTTTCAGAGTCGGTTGATGCGTCAACGGCGCAGCGCTTCGCGCAGGACAGCGGATTGACACTGCACCCAGAGCTTCAGTACGGCTCTATGGCGGCCAGTCAGTTGGCGTTGTTGTCACCGGATCAGCAGAAGCAGATGCAGACTTTAGCCAGTTGGGAATTCACTGACCGGCGGCCTGAGTCTCCGACCCGAAGCCTGACTTTCTACTCGCCCGTGAATGCAAGCTACGAGCAGATTGCGGAACTTTGGGATAAGAAGCTGGAGCAGGAACGGCAAGCTAGTCGATAAAAATTGTGATTTCTGCGAGTGTAGCTCAACTGGTAGAGCATCGCGCTTCCAACGCGAATGTTGCCGGATCGTGCCCGGTCACTCGCTCCATTTGGGTCATTGCCCGCTTGCTGGAGGACGAGTCGAACTCGTTCGTCAGCGCGGTGCTGACCCCGGAGAGCCAGCGGCGTTTGTTGGACGCTGTGCCTCCGATCCATCCAACGGTGTACGCGCATCACGCGACCATCGCCTTCAAGCCAAAGGCGGCTGATCTGGAGCGCTATCTGGAGATGCACGGCCAGAGCGTGCGCATACCGGTGACCGCCGTGGCGGCGGACGACAAGGCTCAAGCGGTGCTGGTCGGATTGGACAGTGAAAACGAGTATCCGCACATCACGATCTCCGTTGCGGAAGGTGTGAATCCTGTTTACAGTAACGAACTGTTTGGTCACGCCGACCTCCAGCACATTCCGATTTTTACGCTTGAAGCGAAGGTGGTGGTCGAGGCGCTTTTATGAATTGCTATTTACGACACGTGAATTCAACAAGCCTGTGTAGCTCAGTGGTAGAGTGCTGCTTTGGTAAAGCAGAGGTCGTGGGATCATTCCCCACCGCAGGCTCCACTTTATGCCGTGCGCCAAAACTAAAACCAAAATCGGTCTAGCCGTAGACGGGCTGGAAATAGAGTTCAATGCTGAGCGCGTGAAGTACGCGGTGAAAGGCAGGTGGCATCATTGTTCGCTGGATCAATTCATCCGGCTGCTCGCCCGGAGTTTCAAGCCACCGAAACAAGTGAAGGAAAGCGGCTGATTTTATGCACAATCTTCTCAAGCGGCGGTACACAAACAAGCGCGGCAGCAGTTGCGCGATGTGTAAACCGCACAAGCACCATCACGCCGACCGGCGAAAGCTCCGCGACATCAAGGCGGACATAAGCACGGTCGAGCAGATGGCCGATGCCAGTCGGTCGTTGGCGACCACCCAGCCGTCATAAGGCAAGGCAGCCCGGATCGTCACCGGGGTCTGGCACCATTTTTCATGCGCTGGTAGCTCAGTTGGTCAGAGCAGGAGTCTCTTAAACTTCAGGTCGTGGGATCGAAGCCCACCCAGCGCACCATTTCCAGTTCCTAGTTGACTAAGACCTTGTGTTTGGTATGCTGAAGGTATGGCTGAAACCAAAACCAAAGGCGACATCGGACAATCTGTCATTATGGCGCGTGTGATGCTTGCTGGCTACAAGGTTGCGCTACCTGTTGGTGAGGATTGGCGCTTCGATCTGATCGTATACAAAGATAAGCGGCTTATTCGTGTGCAGTGCAAGTATGTGGAATCAAACGG
>Ga0137443_1000130_pt1 | contig 10784 bp, 6 predicted proteins | sample EasRivERMGT300_2_FD_102324 | JGI IMG/M metagenome (GOLD analysis project Ga0137443, IMG submission 102324) | Soil microbial communities from meander-bound floodplain in the East River, Colorado, USA - East River MetaG ERMGT300_2 | ecosystem: Environmental > Terrestrial > Soil > Floodplain ... | reverse complement strand
TTGATGGAGTTGATGCTGTACTCGGCAGTAATGAAAAATTCGAGTTGTTTTCAATTCTTCAAAATTTTGAAAAGAAAGGATTGGCTTGTATCCAGGTCAGTTCAACAGAAGATTTAAGTTATTTTGGTCCTGCAAGTTCCACTGAAGCTGATTCACGAACAAGAGCTTTCTTAAAAATTCAGGATGGCTGTGATTATAATTGTTCATTCTGCACCATACCACTTGCACGTGGTAATAGCCGAAGCCAACCAACTGAACAGCTTATACAATCGTTCACGAAACTGGTTGAGCAGGGATATAAAGAAATTATCCTGACCGGTGTGAACGTTGGCGATTACGGAAAAAACGAGAACACCAGCTTACTTAATCTTTTGCAAAAATTAATAAATATTGATGGGGAGTTCAGAATAAGGATCAGTTCGATTGAACCAAACTTGCTGACTGAGGACTTAATTGATTTAGCAGCATCAACCGAAAAGATTTGCAACCATTTTCATATACCATTGCAGAGCGGCAGTACAAGAATATTAAGAGCAATGCAGAGAAGATATGCGATTCATGATTATGAAGAATTAATTTATAAACTAAACCAACGTATTAAAGATGTTGGAATCGGTGTGGATGTTATCGTTGGCTTTCCCGGTGAAACTGAAGAGGATTTTATCCATACTCATAATTTTTTAAGGGATCTTCCAATTTCATATTTACACGTATTTACATATTCAGAAAGACCAGATACAAAAGCAGTAACTTTACCGGGTAGTGTTGATGTTGTTGAACGAAAAAGAAGAAATAATATTCTAAGAATATTAAGCGAAAAAAAACGAAGTCAATTTTATGAAAGCATGCTCGGTAAAGAGCTGGACGTTCTTTTTGAATCTGAAAGAGTGAAAAATTCTATGCTTGGATATTCTTCCAACTACATTCGAATTTGCAATGAGTACGATGAGGAACTGACTAACAGAATGGTCAAAGTTGAAATTAATAGGATTGAAAAAGGGATGTGTTATGGAAATATTTTGGATATAAAAAATTCAATTGATTTAGTACCTGCAATAAGCTAATATTTCTTCTGAAAATATGAAAATTAATATCCTGATATTCGTCTTAATGACAAGCACAGCTTTGTCACAAAACCAGCCGGTTCAATCTATTATGCAGCTTGAAACCGAGATAAATTCAAATCCTGAAGATTATCAAACTGAACCCCAAAAGATTAACCTCGTTTCAGAAAATGAAAAGAAAAGTGTTGGACTCGGAATAATCTATTCATTGTTACTGCCAGGAATGGGTGAACTTTACGCTGATGCTTACGATATGGGAATGTATTTTACTATTGCTGACGGATTACTTTGGGGAACATACATAGGCATGAGCTCATATACGAGCTGGCAGGAAGACAATTATAAATCTTATGCAGCCGTAAATGCAGGTGTGGATAACAGCAATAAAGATCCAGATTATTATGCTACAATAAGTGAGTATTCAAATATCGAATCGTATAACGATCAAAAAGCACTTGAAAGAAATTTTGACGAGATGTATAACGAACAAGCGTATTTCTGGAAATGGCAGACAACTGAAGAAAGAAAAGCCTACCGTGATATGTGGTTATCGAGCGAGCAGACGAGCAATGATCTTCGATTTGTTGTCGGAGGTTTACTGCTGAACAGGCTTGTAAGTGCTATAAATGCTGCAAGGTTAGTTTCAAAGTATAACAGCCGGTTAGAAGAAGAAACCAGCTGGAATATTTCTGTCGGATTTCAAAATACACCGAATTTACCAACCAATCTTACTCTCCGGTTTTCACAATCATTTTAAAATAAAAAAGGCTTTACTTAGCAAAGCCCAATCCATAAATACTTAATTAAAAATTATTTTAGCAGAAGCATCTTCTTAACGATGTACGATTTATCTGTTTTCAAAGAATAGTAATACACACCCGATGACAAATTATCTACACTAAAATTCACTGAATGATTACCATTGTTCATACTACTGTTTAATAAATTCAGAATCACTTCTCCGTTGGAATTATAAATATCCAGCTTCACGTCAGAATCTACCGGCAAATAAAAATTAATAGTTGTAGAAGGATTAAACGGATTTGGATAGTTTTGATAAAGTATATAACTATTAATAGAGTTGAATTCATCATTGAGATCAGTAACTCCATCTAAAATTCTGACCGGGAACTTCGGTCCAAAGTTCCATCTGTCAAGTGGATCGGGAATAGAATCCCAAACCAGGCTGATACCGCAGGAATAAATAGTATCCCATTCACCATCCATTTCAGATGCTTTGTAGCCAAAATCCCAATAGATTGTATCCTGTGTTGTGGGAAAAGGCAGAGTGAAAGCCTGTGTTAATTCATTCATTGAAAGCGGATGCTGGAAAGACAGAGAATCAACCAAAACCATTTCACCGAATCTTCCTGCAACGTTGTAACCGCCACCCTCAGCCGGTCCGCCGGTCATAAACATCCGGTAAAAACCTGTTTCACCTTCTTTAAGAGTATCAGGACCTTCAACCCAAACATAAACATTCAAATCTCTTTCTAATGCATGGCAGGCACAGCCGTTCCCGTTTAGTTCCGTGCAGCCAATCAATTCCGGATCATTGATATTTGCAACAACAACAAATGAGACAAATGCTATAAATACCGCAGCTAAAATGTAATTTATTTTCATTCGTAAATGTGAATAGTTAATGTTAGGCAAAGATATAAAAAAATTGTAATTAAAAGCGACTCAGTTTTTACTGAGCCGCATAGCAATTATTTATGAAGGATTTGTCTTCTGCAGCCATCCTTCACAAACGTTTCGGATGGTAAACTTTAACGTAAGAGGATCATCTTTTTAGTAGAGAAAAAGTTGCCTGAGGAAAGTGAATAGAAATAAATTCCACTTGATAGATTACTTCCATCGAACTCAGCCTCATAGCTCCCTACGGATTTTTCTTCGTTAACGAGTGTTGTTATTTCGTTGCCTAAAACATCATACACTTTCAAGGTTACTAACCCACCCCTTCCGTCCCCTCCAAGGAGGGGAGACTGTGGTATGGTGAATTTAATTTTTGTACTTGGATTAAATGGATTCGGATAATTCTGTTCCAGCGAGAATACATTCGGTGATAATACTTCAACTTCAACAATATCTGAATAAGTAAACGAGCCATCAAAATCATTTTGCTTCAATCTGTATTGATAAAATCCGAGAAAAACATTCAAATCAATGAAAGAATAAGAGTGAAGTTCGGTCGTGGTTCCCAATCCTGCAACAAAACCAATCGATTCCCATTCACCGAAAGTCTCCCCCTTAGGGGGAGATTTAGAGGGGGCTCTTTCAACATCAAATCCCATATTATTAGTCTCAGTTATAGTTTGCCAGTTCAGCTTAACATTACTTTCAACTACCTTAGCAGTAAAAGAAACTAGTTCAACCGGGACAGGATTTGGAATCAGCTCGACATTTAATATCGTCGTTTGAAAATTATTTACCACTACATTATTGATTGTTTGAGGGAAGTGTCCTTCAGCAGTGAATTGAAATGAATAAACGCCCGTAGCTAACATCCTATGATAGTTTCCATTTAAAGAATCTGTCCTTATTTCAGAATGAAGAGTATCGTGATTCAAAACTTTTATCATTGCATTAAGTGGAATACTTGCAGTATCAGTTACAGTTCCTCTTACTCCAAAAAGAATACTTTCTATATAATTCAGAAAAGATCTCTTGTTATATTCCCAGTGTGCAGGAAGCAGTGATGCTGGAAGAAGTTTTGTATCAGAAATTTCAATCGTCACTTCCCTGCTGTTCATAAACCAATTCATATAATCTTGTCTGCCGTGGTGAATCACATACCACGCACCGCCGTTAGTAATTCCATCATCATATCCATTCATATAATTCGAAGGACTATAAGCCTGGCACGTATCAGCATAAAGATGCGAAATGAACTCATACCAATTCTCATCTGCGTGAGAAACAAAATCGGGATAACCATTAGTCCATGTATCCCAGGGGTAATTTACGACTTCCGTACCGCCATGAAAATTAGCACATAAAACAAAATTATTCTGTTCTGCCAGATTTCTGAAGACTGCCGTCTCCTGCTGCTGATTCGGATGAACTCCATTTACCGGATCAGGAAAATTTCTGTTTAAGTCATAACCATTTGCATTATATCTTGTGGCTCCATACACAGTTCCGTTTCCCCCGTGATAAGTGCCGTCAGGATTTGCATTTGGATTTATCCAGATCTCAGCGTTGTTAATCATATTTGTAATTCGGGGATTTGTTCCGTAAGAAGTTAAAAGAGAATCTATCAATCGCAGCATTAAAACATATCCTGTGGTTTCATCTCCGTGCATAGTAGATGTGTAAAGAAACTGAGGCTCGGCTTCACGAACAGAAACATTATCAGCTATTTTTATTAATAAAATTTTCCTTCCCTGCACGGTATTACCGGCGTCAATTAACTGAGCGATAGAAGGATAATTTGCTGCAAACTGCATCATCATATTCACATAAGCATCGTAGGTTGGATAAACATTCCAATCGGTTATTTCATCTTGTTCATCGCTCATTTCAGGAATGATCAACTCTCCCGGTTTAAGTAATATCGTATGAGAAATATTGTAAGTGAGGAATTCTCTGTATTCATTTTCATTTGCATAAGCAAATACGGTTGATCCGCTTACATTATCAATTGAAATTATATTTGTCAGCTCCCGGATTAAATCTCTCGAAGCATTTTCAAAAGTAAAATAGATTTCGATATTTTTCTGAAAGTAGCCCAGATCGGGTTGTTGCGGGTAAAGGGTTAAAGATGTTAATAAAACTATCGAACAGAACAGAGAGTAAATTTTTCCCATCGTAAATCCCCGTTGGAAGTTTATAAAAATCTTCTCCTTTAAAATAATGATTGTCTGCTAACTTTCCTCAACAAAAAAAAGGGAGCCGAAGCTCCCTTTATCATAAAAGAAAGATGAAATTATTATTTCATCAGCATTAATTTTTTAGTAGCAAGAAATTCTCCCGATTTAATCTGATAATAATATACTCCACTGGAAAGACTGCTTGCATTAAATTCAACTTCGTGACTTCCTGCAGGTTTTTGTTCGTCAATCAATGTGTAAACTTCATTACCAAGTAAATCATAAATCTTAAGACTTACATTTCCATCAACCGGTATTGAATAATTAATATTTGTTGATGGATTGAAAGGGTTCGGATAATTCTGACTAAGAAAATAATCACCGGGTGCAATGGTGACTTCAACAGGATAAGAATATTCTGTCGTACCGTCTAAATCAATTTGCTTTAACCGGTACGAGTAATTTCCTGCCGGAATTCCTTTATCAATAAAAGAATAATTCTGAATTTCAGTAGTTGTTCCATAACCCTGAGCAAAACCAACCTTTTCAAATTCTGCGTTATTCTTTCTTTGAATTTCAAATCCCATATTATTGGTCTCAGTTGCCGTTGACCAGTTAAGAATAACGTCATTACTTTTAGTAGTGGCTGTGAAGGATGTCAACTCAACAGGAACCTGAACATCAAGCTGGACGGTTCTTCTGTGAACAGGAGTTCCGTTAGGACCTTCACCTTGTATCGTAATTGTGTAAGTGCCGGGTGTAACACTGCCTGATGTTTGAATCCTTAATTGAATACTTCCTGGAAAACTGCTGATTATATTTCCACCTGGGAAATCAAGATTAATTGTTCCGCTTGGAGGTGTTGGAGAAACTGTTGCAGAAAAGATTGCATTGTTGGTGTATAATTTAATTGCAGGTACTTCTACGGTTACAAACTCTTCACCACCAGCCTGAGGAATGATAATGGAATTTGGCGAAGCAAGCATTGCAAAATCAGGAAAGTAACCAGTGTAACTTCCAAAATTTCCTGCTCTGAAATCTGTCCAGACCATAATAGCCTGATTATCTAAAGAGACTATTGCATCATAATCACCCTGGTATCTTGGAGTTCCACCTCCACCGCAGGTAGTACAATTAATTCTCATTTTTGCGTTAGATATTCTTTGATTCTGCACAAAAGTTGCACCGCCATCAGTAGAGTACGACGCATAGATATAAGCACTATCGCTTGTCGGAGTATCACGTGTATCCATCCATTTTACAAACAACGTTCCTGTTTGCTTATCGACCCAAATAGCCGGATGCCATTGATTGTGCAGCGTAGTATTTGCATCGTCATTTACAACTACAGCTGAAGACCATGTTGCACCTTGGTCAGTTGAGTAACGGCAGAAAATATCTGGTTTGTTACCATTACCGGCAGGTGTGTTTGATGCATAAACCAGGTAGAATCTTCCTCTGAATGGACCATAGCTGTTATCAGCAGTAATGAACGGATAAGGTCTGGTTCTCATGTTCTGAACAGAGTTTCTTCCGCCAACGTTTGTTCCTACGTAGTTAGAAAAGTTCTGTGCAGATTTTAATATGAATGAACCTGCAGCTCCGCCGTTTGTCGAAGCATAAAAAGTATAAGTTGATGCAAAAGCACTTCCTGAATTTGTAACAACGTAAACAACTCCACCCGATACATCACCAGCTATGACATTTGGACCAACGGCAACCATCATTCCAGGTAACGCTTGAGTCGTAAACGATTGAGTTGTAAGCCAGCTTGCACCAAAGTCTGTTGTCCGGGCAAAGTTGCCAGGTGTCATTACGGTATAAACATAATTAGCGAATGGACCGCTTGTCTGATCAGCAGCAATCCAGTTTTTATCATTTCCTGAAACTGATGTCAAAGATGGACCCCAGGTAATTCCATTATCGGAAGAACGCATAACTTTACAGCCTGTGATTCCGCCAAACATAGTTTCATAATACAAATTTCCAAGACTGTCATAAGCCGTTACAGGATCTCCGTTCGCAGATACACCAAAATTCGGGAAAGTGTGTGTCCAGTTGTGCCCGTCATGAGTATACCAGGCACCATTAGTATTGAATGCGTTGAATGATTCCTTGGGATTGGTTGGATTAATAGAAATGTGCGGCTCGGCAAAATCCACACCCATATTGAAATTGTCAAATCCATCTACTGTAATTACATCTATCTCAGAATCTTCGTATTGAACATTCGGCAGCCATTCCTGCAGCACCTGGTCAACAAGAGGATTGTCTCCCTGAGCCAATGAATTGACATTGAAAACAGCAATTCCCAAAATCATAAATGAAAAGAAAAATATTCGGTAGTATAGTCCTTGTTTCATCTTCACTCCTTAAATCGTTGATAAATGATATTTATTATTTATGATACTTTTAAATCCATGTCCTTCGAATTTAACACAAGATGTGTAATTAACTATCAGGTATGCTTTGTATGAGAATGTAATTTTCAGAACGGCTTAATTTTGAATTTTTTATTAAAATGATGAAGTCCACCTTAAAGGTTACTAATCATCTGATTTATTTTTTGTAAAGTTAGGATAAAAATTTAAATAATGAAAGTAAAATAAAGTATTTTCTTCACGCAACAGAGCGGGTTCAACAAATACTAAGCCGGCTAAAAATTAGTAATATTTGCAGAAAACCGAAGGAAGATAAATTTTATTTTAAACCGAATAATTTTTTAAATTCTTCATCATCATCAATACTTTTTATCCTGCCCTCCTCCTCTGGTTTCTCATCTTCCTCTAAAAACTGAGAGGAAAAATCCTCACTTTTCATCACAGTACAGCCACATACCTTTCCGAATTGCTGCAGATTATTATCCGATGTGACGACGATTAAATTTCTTGGATTTTTACTCTTCTCAATTTGTTGTTTGATTTTCGTATCTGCGGATGAATTTTCAGAATAGATAATTTTTATGTGCGGAATATTAATCGGAAGATCAGCAAAACCATCAAAATGAAGAGAGACTTCTGCCTTTTTCAACTTGATGCTTCTTTCGATAATAAATGCAAGCTGTTCACGACTTCTTATTTTATCCTTCACATGGATTTTACTCAACTTTTTTATTTTACCGATGAGATTGTTTCCATCAATTATATAATGCTTCATAGAGATTAATTATATTGAATTAAAATCCGGTGTTATAAAATTGATCGCTCTTTGTAAGCTTAAGATCCTGAAGCTGGGACGCTTTCACACGTATTTCAAACCTGAAGCCGCTGTATGTGCCGCCCGGATTCCATGTAAAATTCATAATCCAGCAATGAAGATCACGGGATATCATGATTTGAGGTGCAGCGAATTCTCTGTTCTCAATATCATAACTGCTTGTAAAAGAGAATTTCCAGTTCGGAGTTAGATTGAAATTCAAACTGCCGCTGATTGCTGAGGTTGTTGTCTCCTCCTCAGGCGTCGGACGGTCCATTCCGAAGTTGTAAGTTAATGAAATATCCCAGGGAATATTAAAATCAGGATCCATTTCAGAGTAGAGCCCCTGGTAAACATTTTTCTCCGACTCCTTTAATCCGAATTCATCGATCTCATTCGTCGGTGGAAGCGATTTCCCGGTTTCGTCGGATTTTAATCTCTCACCCGAAAGACGGGTTGTTACAGAAAAATTCAGACCTGTTAACCTGAGGAGACCTTTACCTTCATCGATCAGCAATTTATTAATTTTATCAATCCTTGGTGCATAATCGTATGGTGTGAATCTGGATGAACCTGATAAATCAAAAATGTCAGTGATTTGTGTTCTGTAATTTAAATTCAGATCCGAGTAATTGAGTGAATCGGCAGCAAAGTTATATCCCATACCTAAAGTCAGATTAAGCAATTGAATTTTATTTTCTTTTGAAGTTGTGTCGGTTGGATCTACTGCAGTTTTCATTTCAAAATTATTACCCAAAGAAAAATTAATGTTCTGCTGTTCACCGGCACCGGCGCCGCCAAAAACTTCCTTCTCATATTTACTGTACTTTACAACTCCCCCATCAGAAGCAGTGTACTCTCCAAAATATCCCCATTTAGATTCTGAGAAATCAGGACGATAATTATATGACAAGCCTGGTGTAACCGTGTGCCTGATTGCACTGATCCCTGGGAATATACTTCCAAACATTCCATAAAATTTTGTGGATGTGCTAAGACCTGCATCAAAAGTTCCGACAAAACTGATTTTATCAACATCATTAGTTACGATGCTATCTGTACCGGTGGAGCCTTGCACTACAGTTTTTTCAATCTGCTGATTATACCATTTAGAATCGTACCTGAATCTTGGTGAAACAGAAAAGTTCCCGATTTTAGGAGACATATCTGCGTTAATCGAATGCTGAATACCAGCCCTTGTCTCAAGTTCGCCCAATGTTTTGGTTCTGTTGTTCAGGAATTGCCCGGTATAAGAATAGCCAAAATACTCGTACCACTTTCGGTCCTGTTCACCGGAACCGCTTCGGAAAGGATAAGATTGTGCTTTCCTGAAAAGTACACTGGGAAGAGTTTCATAAATATCATTTGTCTGAAGAACCTGTCTCCTGTTGTAGTTTATAGTAGCACTGTTGCCGGATTCATCCCAGGTTTTTGAGAGTGTTGCATTAGAAATAATTTCATTTCTTAAAAGATCGTTCATGCTGGCTACATTTCTTGTTAAATAATTCTGCGTTGCGAATTCAAGATTAACATCAAGACGTAAAGTGGGAGTAAAAGTCTGGTTATGAAACCAGCGGATTCTCCAATCAACCTTGTTGCTGTAATCCGGGTCAGTGGATTCTCCTTCAGAAAAATCTGAATACGCTCCTTCAAGTGATCCGCTGTAATTATACCTTTGTGCATACCTGAACCTGCTGTGCAGATTGTAACTTCCTCTTGTATAATAATCCATTGTTGCATTTATATCCATGTAATCGCTGATTGCCCAGAAGTAACCGAACCTGCCAATATAAGTTCCGTAAGTTCCATCGTATCCTAAAACCGGAGCGATAAGACCAGATCTTCTTCCCGATTGCAAAGGCAGTACTGCGAATGGAATTGGTATGGGCACAGGCACTTCACCAAAATGCAGAAATATCCATTCTGCAATAATTTCTTGATTGTGTATCACTTTCATTTTGGGTGAATAGATGTGGTAATGCGGTTCTTTGTTATCGCACGTTGTATAAACTCCATCTTCAATAAAGTAAACATCCTTGCTAACTTTTTTTATTTTTTCACCATGATAAAATGCTCCTTCCATTTCAGTATCGGCTGCTGATAGGCTTCCCTGACCTGTTCTGAAATTGTACCGCATTCGTTTGCCCTTATAAGTTTCGCCTGCTTCAGTCAGCACCGGAGTTCCCTCAAATTCTGTCTCCACGGAATCATCAGGCACGCCAACTGCATCGATCTCAAATTTATCAAAGTCAATAAAAATATTTGCGCTATTGATTTCTGTTTTTCTGTAGCTGATTTTCGCCTGACCATAAATTTCCATTTTCTTTTCTTTGACGAAAAAGATAAGCGAATCCGAAGCAGTTGTATAAACCACGGTATCTATATCTGATCTGGAAGTTTGTTCACTTACAAGCGAGGTATCTTCATTTGCGGAAATTGTTGTATCAGGCAGAACAATTGTCTGCTGAATATCGTTTTGTTGTGAAAAGACATTTCCCGAAAGAAGAAGAATTAATATGCTAAAGAAGACATATTTCATAATAGAAAGATAAGAATATGCGTTGATGATGTGTAATGCATAGATATAAGACGGAAAATTGGCGGATTAGTTTCAATTTGATAAGATTGAACAGATATAAAAAAAAGTTAAACAAAAGACCGGAGCCGATCTCTCCGGTTCTTATGCGAAATAATAATCGCTACCTGAGTA
>Ga0137443_1000129_pt1 | contig 10786 bp, 9 predicted proteins | sample EasRivERMGT300_2_FD_102324 | JGI IMG/M metagenome (GOLD analysis project Ga0137443, IMG submission 102324) | Soil microbial communities from meander-bound floodplain in the East River, Colorado, USA - East River MetaG ERMGT300_2 | ecosystem: Environmental > Terrestrial > Soil > Floodplain ... | reverse complement strand
TAGCTGCCTTTTTCATTGGTGCTTTTGCTGATCATAATCTTTTTGTTCTCATTCACGAAGCATCACACAAATTAATTTTTAAGAACAGAACACTCAACACAATATTCGGAATTATTGCAGACCTGCCGAAAGTTGTTCCGAGTTATGTTTCATTTAAATCATATCATTTGAAACATCATTCATTTCAGGGAGATTATTATCTCGATGCAGACCTTGCCAGCAAGTGGGAAGCAAAGCTAATCGGGAATACTTTTTTAGGAAAAGCAACTTGGGAACTTTTCTTTCCTTTCTTCCAGGCATTCAGAACAATGCGATTAAAGGAAATTGAGTTTATGAACACGTGGGTAATTATTAATTGGATTGTTGTCTTTGGTGTTGATGCATTGATAATTATTTACTTCGGATGGATTGCATTTCTATATTTAGTTTTCTCACTCATCTTTTCAATCGGACTTCATCCACTAGGTGCAAGATGGATTCAGGAACATTTTCTCGTTGCACCTCCGCAGGAAACTTACAGCTATTACGGTCCGTTAAATATTCCATCAATGAATGTTGGCTACCACAATGAGCATCATGATTTTCCCTCAGTTCCATGGAACAAACTTCCCCAACTAAAAAAAACTGCACCTGAGTTTTACGATAATCTTGTTTCTCATAAATCCTGGTTCACGCTCTGGCTCCATTTTCTTTTTGATCCCAAGTTATCACTTTATTCGAGAATGGTGCGTGTTCGAAAAGAGGAAACGCTCTAAAAGTTTAAATGAGCAGATTATGAAGAAACAGTTTAATTGTAATAATTGTGAGCTGGAAATCGAAGAGAGCTCAGATTATTGTCCTCGTTGTGGTACTTTGTTTAATAGAAAAGTAAAATGCACAAATCATTCTTCATTCGATGCTGAATATGTTTGTGTTATTTGTATTGAACCATTTTGCAAAAAATGTGGCTATGTTGTGTCCGGTATATTTTTGTGTACTGAACATGAGCACTATGAAGTTTATGAAGGAATGGTGAGGGTTTATGGCTCATCTGATGCTTCACAAGTAAATTATATTAAAGGTTGTTTGGAACAGCAATTACTCCATCCGTTTATTTATTCCAGGAAAGCTTCACCAATGCATCTGGGTGGATCGAATTATTCTCTTTTCCGTGCTTCGGGCGATTTTGATGGGCACATTATTAATGAGATAAAGCTAATGGTGCCAGGCAGTGAAGTTCTTGAAGCCGAAAAGATTATTGAAGAACTGGGTTTATTAGAATCTTAAATTTCAAGTTCTCTCTCAATTCACCCGTCTTTGTAGAAAAGATATGATACTTATCTCCAAACCATTAATAAGCAACAAAACCGTTAATAGAAAAAAAAATTTGTTTAGATGTTCAATGCCTCCTGAAGATTGCTAATCCAGTTTAAATTTTAGCTTCTTAATAGTTGCTTATCACATACTTTTTCCCTTCTCGAAAATAGGAATCACCTAATATCCTATCTTCTTGAATATGAAAATCATCCAGCATTTTTAGAACATTATAAGCCAAATAGGCACTTATTCGGTGGCATATATGTTGATTTTTTGGCTTAAACAAAAATGTAATTACAACCCGGAAAACTGAATGATAAAAGGAACCGTAAAAATTAATGGAGTGATATGCAAGGGCTGCGAGCTTTGCATTATCTCCTGCCCGCAGGATGGACTTCGTCTCTCTGCACAATTCAACGAGAAAGGTTACAGGTTTGTGGAGCTGATTGAAGACAAATGCACCGGCTGCATAAACTGTGCATTGGTTTGTCCTGAAGCAGCAATAACTGTTTACAGGCAGCCTAAGCCGGCAAAAAAAGTTGCTGCGAATGAGTGAGTTCATCTTAAAAATAAAATCACAAAGGTTTTAAAAATGGAAGAGAAAAAAAATAATTTGAACGAAGCAAGATTAATGAAAGGTAACGAAGCACTTGCCGAAGCTGCCATCCGTGCTGATATTGATGCATACTTTGGATATCCGATTACACCTCAATCAGAAATACTTGAATATCTTGAAAGAGAAATTCCAAAACGGCATGGATTAGTTCTTCAGGCAGAAAGTGAAATCGCATCAATCAATATGATTTACGGTGCTGCAGGTGCTGGTGCAAGAGTTATGACTTCATCATCAGGTCCCGGAATAAGTTTGATGCAGGAAGGACTTTCTTACATTGCTTCTGCTCAACTTCCCTGCTTAGTTGTGAATGTTGTTCGGGGCGGTCCGGGTCTTGGTACAATTCAGCCTTCACAGGGAGATTATTTCCAGGCGGTAAAAGGCGGCGGTCACGGCGATTATCATTTAATAGTTTTAGCTCCGGCATCAGTTCAGGAAATGGCTGACTTTGTTTTTGATGCTTTTCGTCTTGCAGAGAAGTACAGAAATCCGGCAATGATATTAACAGATGGTGCACTCGGACAGATGATGGAAAAGGTTATTCTTCCCAAAGAAGGTTCATTGAAGAAAATAGCAACGCCCTGGGCAACTACAGGTAAACCGAAAGAAAGAGATCACAATATCATCACTTCACTTTTTATTAAGCCCGAAGAGATGGAAGAAGTGAATCATCAGCTGCAGGAAAAGTATAAGAAAGTTCAAAGTGAAGTACGTTTTGAAGAAATACAAACTAAAGATGCTGAAATTCTTTTAGTTGCTTTTGGATTGTCGTCACGTATCTGCCAGAAGACCGTTGATCTCGGAAGAGAAAAAGGAATTAAAATCGGATTACTAAGGCCAATCACGCTTTATCCATATCCGTATAAAAGATTAAATGAATTAGCTGACCAGGTTGATTTTATGATGTCAGTTGAAATGAATGCTGGGCAAATGGTTGAAGATGTCCGTCTTGCTGTTGAAGGAAAAGTGCCTGTTTACTTTACAGGAAGAATGGGTGGAATGATTCCTTCACCCGAAGATGTACTTCACGAAATTGAAACGATAATGGATAAACAAAGTGTTCAAGTATAGGAGATTTTAATATGTCATTAGAAAGACCATCAACTTTAGATTTTCCACCGGATGCAGAAGGAATGGAAATGGTCTATTGCAGACCGGAAACATTAACAGATGTTCCGTTTCACTATTGTCCCGGATGCGGACACAGCGTTGTTCACAGAGTTTTGATGGAGGTTGTTGAAGAATTGGGAATACAGGATAAGATAATCGGTGTTGCACCAGTCGGCTGTTCAGTGTTCGCTTATAATTATATGAATATTGATATGCAGGAAGCAGCGCACGGAAGAGCAAGTGCTGTTGCCACAGGAATAAAAAGAGTTTTACCGGATCGTTATGTTTTCTCATACCAGGGAGACGGTGATCTTGCAGCAATCGGTACAGCAGAAACAATTCATACCGTTAACAGAGGAGAGAACATCTTAATGGTGTTCATCAATAACGGTATTTATGGAATGACAGGCGGGCAGATGGCGCCTACTTCTTTGATTGGACAAGTCACTACCACTTCACCTTATGGACGTGATGTTAAATCAGTAGGACATCCAATTAAAATTGCCGACCTGCTGATTCAATTGCCCGGAGCTTATTATGTAACACGCCAGGCAGTTCACGATCCGAATGCAGTAAGGAAACTGAAGAAAGCATTCTTAAAATCCTTTCAGTATCAGAAAGAAGGAAAGGGAACATGCTTTGTTGAAGTCGTTTCAAATTGTCCGTCTGGTTGGAAGATGACACCGGTTGAATCAATTAAATATCTTGAAGAGCAGATGTTTCCAAGTTATCCGCTTGGAGATTTAAAAAAACCTGCTAGCCTCGGCGAGGCAGAGCCTCGACGGGATGGAGTTTAAAAGAAAAATTTATAAGGAATTTAAAATGCAGCAAGCTCATGAAATAATTTTTGCAGGATTCGGAGGACAGGGTGTTCTTTCGATGGGATTGATCATTGCTTACGGCGGAATGATTGAAGGAAAAGAAGTAAGCTGGATGCCTTCTTACGGTCCTGAGATGAGAGGTGGTACATCAAACTGTATTGTTATTGTTTCTGACAGCAGGATAAGCTCGCCGATCATCACGAAGTTTGATTCAGCAATAATTCTTAATCAGCCGTCGTTAGATAAATTTGAAAAAGCAGTCAAGCCGGGTGGAGTTTTGTTGTATGAAAAATCAACAATCATTCATCCGCCGACGAGAACTGATATTGATATTATCTGTATTTCTGCAATCGAAGAAGCCGATAAGCTGAAAGTTAAGCAGGTTGCAAATATGGTTATGGTAGGTGCATTCCTTGAAAAGAACCCGATCATAAAAATAGAGAACATAGTTAATGCTCTTAAAAAAGCTTTACCGGAACATCGTCATAACATGATACCGGTAAATGAAAAAGCATTGCTGAGAGGAAAAGAATTAATAAAAGAAGCAGAGCAGGTTTCGGCCTGACATCATTTACTTAAACTTTTAAGGATATATTATGGCAGAGGAGAAAATATTTTGTCAGCACGCATGTAAAAACACATGCGCAACCCTGAATGAAGCATTGAGGAAAGAAACCTCGATGGTTAAATTCTACGAAAATGTTTTAGGTGAATGCAACATACCTGAAGTCAAAACATTTATGGATGAATTGGTCGATGAGAAGCGGAGGGTGATTTTGCGGCTAATCCAGAAACTGAATGAAATTCACGTTAGGTCACAGGCATTAGATGGAATAGCATCAAGTTTTAACAACATTGACGGCTGAATACGCAGGTTTGATTGACTTAGCAGGTTAGAATCTATATATTTGCACTCCAAAATTTTACATCGCGGATCCGTCATTAAAACAAGCATAAATGACGAGATAAAGTGGAGCAATTGGTAGCGAGTCGGGTTTATCTCGCCGGAATGAAATGAAGGCGGACTCATAACTCGAAGCGAAAAAAAAATATGATCGCGGGGTGGAGCAATTGGTAGCTCGTCGGGCTCATAACCCGAAGGTTGTAGGTTCAAGTCCTGCCCCCGCTACAAAAGAAAAAATCCCAGCCTCTGGGCTGGGTTTTTTATTTGTGGTAACCGGACAGCGAGTGGTGTCCTGCCTGCCCGCCGAAACGAAGTGAAGGCGGGCCCCCGCTACAAAAAAGAATCCTCATTTTATATGAGGATTTTTTATAACATTTCTCAAAGAACTGATCAATTACCTAAAATCATAGTTGAGTAATTAAAATAGTAATCTATCCAACTGGAATATAAGTCTCCAAACTTTCTTTCTCTTTCTTAGTAATTGTTTCAATATTGACTGGAATTGTATATCAGTTATAAAACTTTTTAAGGAGTATAATGGCAGGACCACAGGTGCACTTTTTCTGATTAACCATTCTTTGAATCCTTCTTGTTGTGATTCCCTTCCAAGTCTGATTTTTAATTCTGTGACTTCTTTCATTAACTGATAAGCAACAGCCCATCCCAGAAGCATAAAAGCAAAAAGAAAAAAAGAAACAACCGGTCTTACAAAATCATTAACCATAGCTGTATAATCTGGATTCATAGCGCTTCCCTTTAACTTAATTCATCTTTGTAAGTGAAAATAGTTTTTAGTGCATAGCTTCTATTTGATATACAAAGAAATGGTGAGAGTAACTCAGATGAGTATAAAAATAAGAAGCATAGCACACCCTCAATTATTCATTAGATACATTTTAATGCCAATTCCCATACCATTTATTTAATGACTTTTTGCGTTAGTACGAATAGCATTTTGTCTCTAATCGATAACCATTATTAAATAATGAAAATTTCTGAATCAAAATAAATCACGTTGGTGAAGTGATGGTTACGGATTAATAAAACAATTTATTTAGAAGAATTTCAAACAAGATCTGAAGTAATGAAACGGGAGAAGTGGCTTAAAAGTGGAGTTGGACGAGAATGGTTCAAGAAACAAATCGTGATGTAGAGACCGCCGAAGGCGGAGTAGCTCGTCGGGCTCATAACTCCGCCAATGGCGGATTGTATGTTCAATCCCGACCGAGTCGGGACTGTTCCTTCTACAAAAAAATCCCTCACATTAGCGAGGGATTTTTATTGATGGTAAAGATTTTATATTTCAGTTCACTGACTTATTTCAGAATCTAAAAGTAAGGGCTAAGTTAAAGAGTCTTCCCAACTGACTGAAATGATATCCATCATAAGTCATTACATCATAACGACCATTAAATGTGACTAAGTTAGTCTGAACTTTAACTTGTGCCGGATCAGCTAAAATAGCTTCACCTAATGAATTTACTGCTTCAAAATTCCATTCCGGCAGCACGTCAAAGATGTTATTAACATTTGCTGAAACAATCAGGTTCGAAAAGATATCGTATGAGACACCAATGTCTGTTACAACTTTTGGATCAAACACGGTTTTGAGATTTGTACTCATACCTGTTTGTCTGAACTCAGTTGAACCAAAGTATGTTGCGTTCAGAGAAAGATGGAGGGAAGAGATATCGTATGTTACTCCCGCTACAAATTTTTCACTTGGCCTTGATGTAAAAAATAATGCCAACTGGGTAGAGTCAATTACATCTATTCCACCTACTTGTGGTATCTCACCTTCGTGTTCGTTCTTCAGGTTCACGTTACCGGCGATTAAGAATCCAAGCATACCGCTTCCCAGAACCATGTTTTTATAATCGACGACCAGATCTAAGCCTGTGGTCTTTGAATCAATGGAGTTAGTAAAGAATTCAACTTCACCGCTTGTACCAAACGGAACTCTATTACTGATGACTATTCTATCAGAAATGGAAATATCATAAAAGTCTAATGTCACATTAAAGTTGTCGTTAATCATTGCTCCAACGCCAACTGTAATGTTTTTTGATTCTTCCGGTGTTAATGATTTTACTCCGAGCAATCTTGCTTGTGGAGAAACATTATTTATCAAACCAATCGATTGAATTCCTGCCCCCGGAACAAAACTATACTGTACACGTTGTGTGTATATCTGATGCAGAGTTGGAGCTTTAAAGCCCGTAGAATAGGAACCTCTTAATATAATTCGATCTTCAAGAAATTTTACACGTGAGCTTATTTTATAGACAAACGCGTTTCCAAAATCACTGTAATACTCATTTCTTATAGCGCCTGAAATCAAAAAACCCGGAGTTATATCATAAGTAGCATCAATGTAGCCGCCAATATTATAACGATTAAAGGTACCTGAATTTTCCGGTCTGTTTCCTGAATAAGAATCTGCACCTATACCATCCCAGGAGGCTTTATCTCCTTCTATTATTTCAAAAGTTTCACTTCTGAATTCTGCACCGAAAGCAATACTGAATTGTTGTGTCACTCTCTTTGAAATATCTATATTCCCAACTTGATGAGCGAATTCTGTTCCGCCAGGTTTAAAATTAATCGGGCTGTTTTCCTGGTAAATGTGTACTCCATTTGAGTCCACAAAATCGGATCTGTTATGAGAATTTAAGACTGTATAATCCTGACCGTTGAATCCAAAAGTCAGACTGGCGTCATAATTCCACTCATTAATAATTGAATTGAAACCTACTGTAACATTGTAATCAATCAAATCACCATCAAATGTTGGAAGATATCCCTTGTAAGCTGCTGAATCGCCTCCTGCAAAAAAATCTTTGAGATATGGAAATTCACCAAGAGTCCGCCAGTAGGGAGTTCTGTAATTCGCAAATGAGTTCACTTTCTTATAAAGATAGGCTGCGTTTCCATATAGTGATGTATGGTCTGAAATATTAATACCAGTATTGACTAAGAATTTTGCAGAGGAAGTTGCAGGAGCAGAATTCCTGTTTCCGGCGGTCGGATCGAATTCAAGGAAATTTCTAACATCATTTATATCTGCACCAAAATCCGAGACTTCACCTTCGGCATCAACTATTCCGGAACGACGGGTTTCTTTTAATCTTGATAAGTCAACAGTGTAGTTAAAAAATCCTTTGTTGTCAAAAAGTGAGGTGCCATTATTCAATGATAAACCTATTCTCTCACCGTCTCCTTCGCTGGTAACACCGGAATTAAGTGTAACGTATCCTCCATCCGTATTATCTTTTAATACAATGTTGATTACACCGGCAATTGCATCAGATCCATATTGAGCAGATGCACCGTCTCTTAATACTTCTACGCGTTCGATTGCATCTAATGGAATCGTTGAAATGTCGACTGCTGTTTCACCCCGGCTTGGAGAAGTTTGTGTGTAAACTAATGAGCTTAGGTTTTTTCGTTTACCGTTAATGAGGATTAAAGTTCTGCTCACTCCCATATTTCTGATTTCCCAGGGATCTAATAATGCCGTTGCATCATTAACAGGAGTTTGAGAAACGCTGAAGGAAGGGACCCGGTATTGGAGAACTTTATCAAATGTTGTCTGCCCGGTATTGGATAATTCCTGAGACGACAGTACATCTATTGGCAAAGGAGAATCTGTAACGGTTCTTGAATAGGTTCTTGTTCCAACAACAACTACATCATATGTGGGTATAGTTGTTTGGTGTAACTCAACATCGAGCGTTCGCTCTTCATTCGCCCCTAAAAAAACTGAGATCGTTTTGGGTGTATAGCCTACAAAGGAAAATGTAACCTCGTACAATCCCGAAGCTAAGTTGAGAGAATAAAACCCATCTGCATCTGCTGCAGTTCCTATTGTTGTCCCCACTACCAGTATAGTAGCGCCTGAAAGTGGTCCACCTTCACTATAAACTGTACCACTTAATACCTGAGGCTTTACGATTGCTGGCACCAAAAATATCAAAAGGAATAGTGAGTAGAACAAGTAACGTTTATTCATATGCCCTCCAATAAGTTGATGAATGCGAAATGTTGATTATGCGAACTGTTCACCTATGGAAAATATGTAATCGGATTGGAGAAAGTCAAGTAATCATTTGAATTTGTTTTGAGATCAACATTCGGCTACTTCAGACTAGGATTTTTTATTTTAAAAAACTTAGTTGAATGCAGCGATAAATCTGTCAATCAATTCTGTCGCAAAATAATTTTTACACTTCTGTCAATTAATAAATCACACTCTTTCTTAACTAAATCTGATGATTCATTTAAGGCACTAAAATTGTCTTATATTCTGTTGAGAGAACAGGTGGTGCGGTTGGTCGAAAATAATTCTTATCAATTTGATTGATGCCAATCAATCCAAAATGAATACCGGTTCACAAAATTAAATTGTGAAAGGAGACTTCATAATGGCACGATTAAAAAATTTCACCCCATTAATTTTTTTTGTTATCCTTTTAACACCGTTGAATGCACAAGTAACTGGAGATACTGTACGTGTGCGATTCAGTGAATGGATGGATACTACCGGATTTTCTAATCCGGGTAATTTTGAGTGGACTGACGGATTAGTAACACTTGATGTGCGTTTGCTTGATACATCATTAGCGATAATCAGAGTAAGTGAACCAAGAATAAATCATTGGTACACACTCGAAGTTTTCAACGTCTACGATATTGCCGGAAATTTAATAAATCCGGATAAAGACACCACGGGGCGAATATGGAGATTACTGCCGGTAGAACTGGAAAGCTTTACGGCAAAAGTTATTGATGAAAAAGTTTATCTTAAATGGATTACAAAGACCGAAGTAGATAATTACGGATTTGATATTGAAAGGAAAACGTTCGATGATGATTGGAAATTTATAGGATTTAAAGAAGGACATGGTAATTCAAATTCGCCAAAGGAATATAACTTTATTGATAAGAAACCAGTCGGAGGTACAAAATTCAAATACAGATTAAAGCAAATAGATACCGATGGCAAATATGAATACTCCGATGAAATAGAAGTAGAAATTGTTCCGGCTACGTTTATATTGTCTCAAAATTATCCTAATCCTTTTAATTCATCGACTGTGATCAGCTACTCATTACCGGTAATGAGCAATGTGGAATTTTATGTATTTAATATCATAGGGGAAATTGTTCATAAAGAATTTAGAAAAGACCAGAGGCCCGGACACTATGAATTAAAATTGCATGGAATTAATTTATCGAGTGGAACATACTTTTACCGTTTGCAGGCAGGTACTTTTGTTGAAACGAAGAAGATGGTGGTAATGAAATAATGATAACTGTTATAACACGTCAGTATTGAGAGTGAAATTTTTGAGTTTAACCCCTGACAAATTCAATGACTGTCTTCCTGTCCCAGGTTAATTCTTTTCTCATTTGATTGTGTCCAAAGCGCGGTCTGTGTATTTCGATGGGTGTGTTGGAAGTGAAATCAAAACTCAATTGGTTCGAGTTTTTTTTTGTTACTTTTCTCTTTTGACTTCGCTTCATGCTTTTAAATTTTTTGAGTGGATTCAGGACTGTTTCAGTAATTTTTTTTCGTTTATGATTTTCAATTCCCTGTTACAAACCTGCTATAATTTTTTGTTTAAGTCAAATTAAATTAAAAAATATTTTTTTTGGATTTTAAAAAAAAAATTTAAAAGCCCGGATCCGAATTTCACCGGACAACCGGGCTGTGTGGAGAAGAGATTTTAAAACCGAATCTATTTGTTTGCTACATGCGTACTATCTTCAATATTTTCATCGTAGCTCATTTTGTTTCGGAGGAACTCGTTATAAAAACCGTAAGCTAATTTTACAACACGCTCACTGCTATCATATTTCGAAGCCTGCTTCACTGCATAAATGGACATCGGTGTTCCGATTTTATAAAGTGCAAGTGCAGCGCTTATTCTTACTTTTTCACTTTCATCTTCTCTGAGCAGTTTCATCAGGGGAATTATTGCTTCAGTTAATTTTAATTCACCGATCATATATGCAGAGCCCGTTTTTAAACCAAGATTT